>Ga0209321_10000502_pt1 | contig 25456 bp, 22 predicted proteins | sample Rifsed16ft4_FD_184012 | JGI IMG/M metagenome (GOLD analysis project Ga0209321, IMG submission 184012) | Soil microbial communities from Rifle, Colorado, USA - sediment 16ft 4 - CSP-I_5_4 (version 2) | ecosystem: Environmental > Terrestrial > Deep subsurface > Rock core/Sediment | place: Rifle...
CGAGCCGGCGGCCTGGAGGAGACGCTCGGCGAGGGCGGCGCGAGCCCGGCCGGAGTCGTCAAGGCCGTGGGCCTTGCAGGCGGCACGGAGCTCGTCGCGGCCGAGGACGCGGAGGAGGCTTGGGATCTGGAGCTCGCCGGAGTCGACGAGGGAGCGGATCTGGTCGTCCTTCTTGGCCCTCTGGGCGATAGAGACTCCAAACTCGCGCCCCAGGGCGACCAAGCGGTCGCGGGTGAGGACTTCCAGGACGCTCCGCTCGGAAAGATTTGGACTCTTCACAGTACGCTGTAATGATACCCGAGACCCGCGGTGGTGAGGAAGCGCAGTCGCAGCGGCGACCCGACGGTTTCACCATGAATAGGTGAGACCTCAAGCCCCACTGCCGACCCCGGAACGTTGAACGACTCCCATCGTCCGCCGGATACCGCGCGGACGAGTGATGAGCTATGGGCAGATCGCGAGCCTCTTGAGCCGGCCGCTCTCCGCCCGCGCTGTCGGCTGGGCCATGAACCAGTGTCCCGGCGACGTCCCCTGGCAGCGAGTCGTCAATGCCTCCGGCGGAATCTCGACCGAGCACCTCCATGAACCTGCCGACCTCCAGAGACGCCTTCTCGAATCCGAAGGGATCCGGTTCGGGAAGACCGGCGCGCTTTCGATGTCAAAATACCGCTTCACGCCTCGGAGGCGCCCCATTGAGCACGTTCGGCGCCGGAAGAAGAAATAACGTAGATACCCATCAGGGGCTCGAGAGCGCCGTATAGGCGCTGGTCGTTGAAAGCGTTCTCGGCGGGGGAAGGCCGATAGGGATGGACAACGTGAACTCCGAGCCTTTCCCCGCTTCGCTCTTTACCCGGAGAGCGCCCCCGTGGTGGAGAGCGATGCGATACGCGATGGAAAGCCCCAGACCCGTTCCCACGCCCACGCCCTTGGTAGTGTAGCCGGGGTCGAATATGCGCGAGAGCGCGTCCTCGCGAATGCCTTGACCGTCGTCGCGCACCCGCACCACCACCGAGTCGCCCTCACGAGAGCACTCGACCTCGATTCGGCCCTCACCCTCGATGGCCTGGATGGCGTTGACCAGGAGGTTCATGAACACCTGATTCAACTGTCCGGGATAGCAGCCGACGAGAGGGACGTCCTCATACGAGCGAACGATCCGGATCCTCCCGCGCGTCTGATGCTCCACGAGGGCAAGGGTCTCATCGAGGCCCTCCCTCAGGTCCGCTTGCTTCCAGTCCGATTCATCCAGGCGCGCGAACTTGCGGAGGTTCGAGACAATCTCGATGATCCGGCGGGAGGCGGTGTCGTTCACGACGTTCATATCGCGAAGTCTTTCGAGAGTCGCCGCGTGCTGCGAAAGGCCGGCCGCTCCGCTGTCGAGCTCGTCGATAAGACGCTCGAGGGCCTTCCTCTGGCTCTGGTTGTTGCTGTGGATCGCCCCCATGGGCGTATTGAGCTCATGAGCGACGCCGGCGACCAGCTGGCCGAGGGCCGCCATCTTCTCGGACTGGATGAGTTGGATCTGCGTTTCCTGGAGCTCTCGGGTCCGGCTCTCGAGGTTCCGAAAATCGACGAACCGCTGGTAGGCGACGGAAATCGCGTCGGCGAACTCGGTGAGTGTCGCCACGTCGTCGAGACTCGGCTGCTGCGCCTTCGTGCCTCCGATGAAGACCGTCCCGTGGGAGAAAGGCACGTTCAGCAGGTATTCCAGATCGCTCGTGAAGCAGTCCTCGCAGGCGTGCTCCAGCGCCCGATCGCGAAACGCCGCCCCTTCGTTCGTCAGGTCGACGATTCCGACGGCGCGCCGGGTCCAGAAGTCGAGCATCTCTGCCGTCTCGGGATAGTCCGAGACCGTGAGCTCCATGCTCGAAAGACGCTCGTGCCGGGCGCTGATCATCCGGAGGCTCCCGTTCTTCTCGTCTACCGAGGGCACGATGGCGACCCCGCAGACGGAGAAGGCGAGACCGAGCTTCCGGAGCTCGTCGCGGAGCGCTTCGATGGCGCTCGCGAGGTCCTCCGGCTGCTTCATCAGAAAAACCTGCCGCACCACTCGGGCCACCGCCCGGCCGCGCCGGAGCTCGCGATTCTGCTCCTCGAGGGTGAGGCGCTCCATGGCGCCGAAGAGATCCTCGGGTGTCATTCGCAGGTGTCCGAGCTTGGGCTTATGGACCCAGCGGACGATTCCCTGCTTGTCGACGAGGATCGCGGCGGGAACGGCGACGTCGCGCCCTCCATAGCCTCTGCGATGAAGCAAGTGGAGACGGCTGAGGAGCTCACCCTTCATGTCCGAGAGGAACGTGAAGTCGGACGCGAGCCCCGTCCGGAATCGCGCCGAGACTTCGGGAGGGTCGACGCTCACCGCGAGCACGCGAACCCCCAGCTCTTCTACCCGCCGCTGGAATTTTTGGAGCTGCCCGAGCTCGCTGGAGCAGAACAGTCAGAAATGCCCTCGATAGAAGATGTAGAGGGCCGCGGAGCTTCCCAGAGGGGATCGCGAGTGGAAACTCCCGCCCTCGGAATCGGGAAGCACGAAATCGGGGAAGCGCTCCCCCGCTTTCACGTTCACTTCGTCCGCAGGAAAATGAGCTCCGATGCCCAGGTATCGAACGACGAGGGCCAGCGCTCCGATCTCGACCGCGAGCAGGGCCACGGTGACCGCGGAAGGTTTCGCAATCGCGGCGAGAAGGCCGAGGGCGAAGGCGGCTCCGATGAGGAGGAACTGCTCGTACGGAAAGCGGCTGTAGAGTCCGCGGCGAAGCCGAAAGAAAAAGGCCACGACGCTCAACGCCAGTAAGAACACTCCCGCGGCCGCCAGCATCGACAACTCCTCTGGTGATACTAGCGCGCCGGGAAGAATCGGTCGAGGACGCGATCGGGCGGGGGGGAGGTCAAAAGCGACACCGCGACGAGACTGACGACGGCCCCGGCGAACAGGAACGCCACCGGGAGGAGACCCGTCTCGCCGACGGTGTACTCCCCTCTCGATCCGAGCGAGTCGAGAAAAAAAATAATCCAAAGGACGGCGACGGTCGCGATCGACGCGACCACTCCCGCTCCCGTGCTCCGGCGCCAGTAGAGCGAGGCGACCGCGATGGGGAAGAGCGCCGCGAACCCGCTGAGAGACCAGACCCCGAGGTCGAAGATGGTGCGCGAGGTCGCGAGCGAGACGAAGAGAGCCACCGCGAGAAACGCCGCGAGGAAGAGGCGCCCGGTCAGGACCTGCCCCCGCTCGGAGAGGCCGTCGTGGAACCCGTAGTGCCGGACGATGTCCTGGGTAAAGAGCGTCCCCGCGGCGAAGGCCTGGTTGTCGAGCGAGCCCATGATGACCGCGAAGACCCCGGCGGCGAGGAGGCCCGCGAGGAGCCCGCCCGAGTGGCGGAGGATCAAGAGGACCAGGATGGGACCCTCGATCGGGGGCGGGAAGTCGATGTTCCCTAGCGCCCCCAGAACCACGCTCGGGACCCAGACCAGGACGAGACAGATCGGGTAGAGCACGATCGTCGGACGAAACGTCTTTCCGGACTTCGCCGAGAGCCAGTTGGCGAAGAGGTGGGGGAAGACGCCGGCGGAGAGAGGGATCAGAAGGTAGGAGACCATCCGCCCGAGCTGGCGCGGGGTTTTCTCGATCGTGAGGAGGTCCGGGCGGCTGGCATCGAGCGTCCTCATCGCCGTCTCGAGGCCCCCGTACTCGCGGACGATCACCAGAAGGGTTATCGCCGCGACGGACATGAAGACCAGCGTCTGGAAGGCGTTCGCCCAGGCCGTGCTCCGCATGCCGCCCTGGATGACGTAGATGAAGATGACGCCGCACATCAGGAAGCTCCCGACCCAGGGGGGAACCCCTCCGGCGGGACCTCCGGTGAGAGCCCAAAGAACGTCGCCGCTCCCCTTCACGCCGATGAGGACGTAAGGCACGAGGAGCGACACCAGGACCACGAAGAGCGCGAGGCCCACCACCTCCGACTGGTAGCGCTCGCGGAAGAACTGCACCTGGGTGATGAAGCCGAGACGCTTTCCCAGCCACCAGAGGCGGGTCCCGACGAAGTAGAAGACCAGCGGAACGACGAGGGCGGAGCTCGACGCCATCAGCGCGAAGACCGAGATGCCCCCGCGGTGCGCTTCTCCCGAGGCTCCGAGAATAGTGAAGGCCGTCATGTGGGTCCCGAAGATCGAGAGCAGCAGGACCGTGGCGCCGAGGCTCCGGCTCGCGAGGAAGTAGTCCTCGGCCGTGCCGCGAAGGACCCGCTTCGCGGCGACGCCGATCCCGAGGACGACGGCGAGGTAGAGGAGAACGACTCCGAGTACGGGGTTCACGACGAAGGAGGGTTCTTCAGTCCTCGTCGAGATACCGGGGCCAGGCCCGGTGCACGAGGACGAACATGACCGCGGAGAGAAAGAGGCTGAGGATCACGTGGTACAGAAGGTTCGCGGGCAGCCCCAGGACGATGCGGGCGTCGTCCCACATCCAGTAGTTGAGATGAAGGGCCACGAGACCGAGCGGTAAAAAGAGAATTCGTTTCCGGTGGCCCATCGCCGGAAGCCTAGCATAAGTCGTGACGAGAGCGCCGCCGCTCGAGGGTCTTCCCTTTTTCACTGCAGGTGGTAGACTGGGAATACACAAACAATTTCGTAAGAGTCGATTTTCCCGGAGCCGGCCGCCGAGCTTCGGCGTATTCGATTTCAACTCTACCCAGTCGGGATCAACACCGTTTGGGATCGCCCGGGGGTCTCGTGAGCGCAGCCAGCTTCCGGTTCCGCTATCTGTTGGGTCTTCTCTTGCACATCGCCATCGGCCTCTTCGGCTGCGCCGGAAACTTTGCCGCGAACGCCTCGGACTCCCGAATCCTCGGGGACTGTGGAATGGCGCCGAGCTTCGCGGACTCGACCCAGCTCAAACGCTGGGCGAGCTTTCCCGTCGAGGTCTACGTCGATGCCTCCTCGCTCCCTCAGGAGCTCCGGCAAACTTATCTCGAAGGGATCGAGCGGGGAGTCGGGCTCTGGTCGGAAGCCACCCGGGGGAAGATCGGCAGCGTCCGCCTCAACTACGAGCGACCCCAATCGCCCATCTCGATCTCCCTCTCCCGCGAGCCCCTTCCCGACGACGCCATCGGCTCGACCGAGCTCAAGTTCACGAGGAGCCGCCTCGTGAGCGCGGCGGTTTCCCTGACTCGCAGCCACTTCGAGGGCACGGCGTTTCTGGCCGAGGACGTCGCCAACACCACGGCGCACGAGATGGGACACGCGCTCGGCATCGTCGATCACTCTCCTCACCCCGAGGACAAGATGTGGGTCAGCGGCAATTTTGGAGTCCACAACGAGGGACAGGACCCAGAACACCTCATCACTCCCCGCGACGTCAACACGCTCGAAGAGGCCTACTGCCGTCCGTAGTGGCCGCCGAAGCCCGGAAGGGGGAGGCGGAAGGGCAGGAGAGGATGGAGAAACCATGAACTTGCTCAAGATGGCCATCGGCGGCGCTGTCGCCGGCCTCATCGGCGCCGCGATCTGGGCGGCGATCGGATACTTCACCGGTCTCGAGATCGGCTGGATCGCCTGGGGCATCGGAGTGCTGGTCGGGATCGGGGTTCGGGTGGTGGGAAGCCAGGAGATCGCCTACTTCGACAAGACGCAAAGGAAGATGGTTCGTTCCCGCGTGGGCGCCGAAGGGCCGCTCGCGGGCATGGTCGCGGCGGTCCTCGCCGTGGTCTCGGTGCTCGCGGGAAAGTACGCGCTGGTCCACCTGTTCGTGTCCGCGCCCGCGGCCTCGCTCCAAGACTATCTGGAAGACGACACGATGATGTCTTCGATCGCCGACCAGGTCGTCGTCGAGTTCGAGTCTCAGGGAAGGGCCGTGTCCTGGCCGGCGGGAGTGAATCCCGAGGAGGCCTACGAACGGGCGGATTACCCGCCCGAGATCTGGACCGAGGCGGAGAGTCGCTGGAACGCACTTCCGGAAGAGGAGCGGGTGAATCTCAAGAAAGCGCAGGCCGAGCTCATCGGGATGGCCCTCGGAAACATGGAAGGGGCAGAGAGCGCCGTCTTCCTTTCGAGCTTCGGCGTCTTCGATCTCCTCTGGTTCGGTCTCGCCGCCGTGACCGCATTCAAGCTCGGAGCGTCGGCCTCGGCCTGATCGCACGAATCACGCATGGCGCAACCTTGGCGCCTGTGCGTTCGATTTCCCGGTTCTCAGAGGCCGAGGACACCGAAGAACACGTAGCAGACGACAGCCCCCACGACGCTCATCGAGAGCCCCCACAGCAGGAGCTTGTTGAAGAGCTGGGTGCGGTTCTCGTGGACCGGCGCCGCCGCGATGCAGAGCGCCCCCAGGGTCGAAAGCGGCGAGACGTCCACCAGGTGCGCGCCCACGTTGATGGAAGCCGCGATGGCCATGGGGTCGCCCCCTCCGAGGTTCTCGATGATGCCGGGGATCGTGGGGAGGAACGCGGGGAGCACCACTCCTGAGGAGCTGCTGTAGACGGAGATCACTCCAGTCACGAAGGCGATGACCCCGGTGATGGTGTCGGGGGTCGAAAAGCGCGTGAGGATACCGGTGAAGAGATCCATCCCGCCGGTCTTCTCCAGGATCGAGATCAAGACCGTCACCCCTCCGACCATGATGATGGTGTTCCAGGGGATCGACTTGACCGCCTGCTCTTCGTCCGCGGCACGGGACAGCGTGAGGACGGCGGCGGCGATGAAGGCCCCCATGCCCACATCCACCTTGAAGAAGAACACCGAAAGAATCCAGCAGGCGATGAGAACGAGGGTGAGCTTCTGCTGCCAGCTCCACGTCTGGGTGTCGGCCTCGGCCGAAGCCGTGCCCCCGCGGGCGAGGAGCCTCGTCCCCCCGAGGAGGAAGTAGCCGCCTATCCCTACGAAAGACTCAGCCACGAAGTTGTTGATGAAGGTCGGCCACTCCACTCCGGTGAGGCCGATGCGGGCAAGCAGACCGTTCGCGATGATCCCCGTCGGGGCGAAGGGCGAAAGCGCGCCGCTGTTCGCTCCGGTGGCCACCATGACCGTCATCAGGAAGGCGCTGATCCCGGCCTCCCCGGCGATGCTCATCGCGATGGGCGCGAGCATGGCGGTCGCCGCGATGTTTCCGGGACCTATGGAGGCGATCGCCATCGCCAGGAAGAAGAACACCAGCGGGATGACTCCGGGGTTCCCCCGGGCAAGCCGGACGCTTCGCTTCGCGATCTGATCGAGCGTGCCGTTGACCTTCGCCTGGGAGAAGAGGAGGGTGACCCCCACGAGCACCAGGAAGAGGCTCGAGGGGAAGCCGGAAGCCACTTCGCCCACCTTCATCCCCCCGAAGAGGACGCCGACCAGAAACGCGAACGCGATGGAGATGAGGCCGACGTTGATCGGCGTGAAGCAGCTCAAGAGAATGGCGACGGCGAAGGCGATGATGGAGAGGAGTGCGACGCTCACGCGGGTGGGAATCTAACCGCAGCGCCCAGTCGGGCGCAATCGCGCCTCCCCTTGACGCCGTGGGAAGCGTCTGGTACAAGCCCAACTCAGCGAAAGTTCCGAACAGTCCGAACAGGAGCCTACAAAGGAGGGCCGCTATGCTTCAGTCCTTCACCAAGTACGCTGGCATCGCTCAGACTTTGATCGGAGTTCTCGGCGCGACCGGTTTCAGCCCGGCGCTGGGAGGAACCGGGGGAGGCATCTTCAACGTCCTTTCCGGGGCCGCTCTGAGCTACCTCGGATTCAAGGGCACGCCGACGCAGCAAAAGATGGGCGCCCTCGGAATCGGCGCGGTGAACGCCATCGTGGGCGTTCTGGGAATGATGGGAATGCGCGAGATCGCCGGGATCCCGCTGAACGCAGGCACCGTGGGCATGGTCGTGAACCTCGCAATCGGCGCCTGGGGCATCCTTGCGTCGGTCACCGCGAAGAAGGCGGCGCACGCCTAGACCTCGTCGACGCCGGCCGGGCCCTCGAGCCCGGCCGAGTGTCGATGCTCTGGCCTCAGTTCAGGACGCGCCCCACCCTCGCCCGATATCTATACGACTGGGGAGCCATCGACGAGCCGTCGGCGCGTTTCGAGAACCTGGTCGCGCTCGAGCTACTGGCACGCACGGAGCTCTGGACCGAGAGCGGCGGTGAGGAGTGGGGGCTCGCCTTCATCCGGAACCGCGAAGGAAAGGAGACCGATTTCCTGCTTCTAAGACGGCGGCGGCCTTTCTGTCTTCTGGAATGCAAGCTGACGCGGACTGACGTCGAGAGCCACCATCGGCTGTTCGCCTCGAAGCTCGGGGGTATTCCTATCGTCCAACTCGTCTCGGAGCATGGAGTGCTGAAGGCGTTCGACCGCGACGTGGTGATCGTCTCCGCGTCACGGTTTCTGAGTTAGAGCCCTCGAGTCGAGCCGCGGCCGGTTTGCCCGGCGAGAAAGATCCAGGTCTCGACCACGGTGTCGGGGTTGAGGGAAATGCTGTCGATGCCCTCGTCCAGGAGCCACATGGCGAAATCCGGATAATCGGACGGGCCCTGGCCGCAGATCCCGACGTACTTCCCCTCTTTCTTGCAGACTTCGATGGCGCGGTGGAGGAGCGCTTTCACCGCGTCGTTACGCTCGTCGAAGGAGGAAGCGACCAGCGCGGAATCCCGATCGAGGGCGAGAGTGAGCTGCGTCAGGTCGTTCGAGCCGATGGAAAATCCGTCGAAGTACTTCAAGAACTCCTCGGCGAGGATGACGTTCGAGGGGATCTCGCACATCATGATGATCTTGAGGCCGTCCTTCCCGCGCTCGAGCCCTTGCGCCCGGAGCGCCTCGATCACCCGCCGCGCCTCGTCGACGGTGCGGACGAAAGGCACCATGACCTCGACGTTTCGAAGCCCCATCTCCTCCCGCACCCGGCGGATCGCCCGGCACTCGAGGGCGAAGCATTCGGCGAAGGCCTCGGAGACGTAGCGCGCGGCGCCCCGAAAGCCGATCATCGGGTTCTCCTCCTTGGGCTCGTAGCGCTCGCCGCCGATGAGATGCGCGTACTCGTTGGATTTGAAGTCCGACAGGCGCACGATGACCCGCTCGGGATGGAAGGCCGCGCCGAGGAGAGCAATGGCTTCACTGAGCTTGTCGACGTAAAAGCTCACCGGGTTGCGATAGCCGCGGATGCGCTCCGCGATGGTCTTCTTCAGCTCCGGCGGCAGGCTCTCGAACTCGAGAAGCGCTCTGGGATGAACCCCGATGCTGTTGCCGATGACGAACTCGAGCCGGGCGAGGCCGACGCCCGCATGCGGGAGAGAGGCGAACTGGAAGGCCCTCTCGGGATTGCCCACGTTCAACATCACCGAGAGGGGAAGCTCGGGCATGGCGTCGAGGGCGATACGCTCCACGTCGTAGTCGAGCGCCCCACGGTAGATGAAACCCGCGTCGCCCTCGGCGCAGCTCACCGTCACCACCTGACGATCCTGGAGCTCGTGGGTGGCATCGCCGCAGCCGACGACGGCAGGGATCCCGAGCTCCCTCGCGATGATCGCGGCGTGGCACGTTCGTCCGCCGCGATTGGTCACGATGGCGCCCGCGCGCTTCATCACCGGCTCCCAGTCGGGGTCGGTCATGTCGGTCACGAGGATGTCACCCGGCTGGAGCTCGTCCATTCGCTCCACGTCCTTGATCAGGCGCGCCGGACCCGCGGCGATCTTCTGGCCCACCGCCCGCCCCTCCACCAGGACTTCACCGCGCGCTCGAAGTCGATAGCGTTCGATGACGCGGGTGTCGCGGCTCTTTACCGTCTCCGGCCGCGCCTGCACGACGTAGATCCGGCCGTCCAGGCCGTCCTTGGCCCATTCGATGTCCATGGGACGGCCGTAATGGCTCTCGATTCGAATCGCTTGCCTTCCCAGCTCCTCGAGCTCGGCGTCGCTCAGAACGAACCGCCCCCGCTCCTCCTCGGGCACGGGCACCGTCTGAATTCCCGCCCCGAAGGTGCTCGAGTCGTCGTAGACCATCTTGGTGGCCTTCTCACCCCGAGTCCGGGATAGCACCGCGGGGCGGCCGGCCACGAGGTTCCTCTTATAGAGGTAGAACTCATCAGGATTCACCGCCCCCTGCACGATCGACTCGCCGAGCCCGTAGCTTCCGGTGACGAAGACCACGTCGCGGAAGCCGGACTCGGTATCGAGCGTGAAGGCGACGCCGCTCGCGGCGAGGTCGCTCCGGACCATGAGCTGCACTCCAGCGGAGATGCCGACTTCCTGGTCTCGGAACCCCATGTGGACTCGATAGGCGATGGCGCGATCGTTGAAGAGCGACGCGAAGACGCCCTTCACCGCCTGGAGCACGTTTTCCTCCCCCCGGACGTTCAGGAACGTCTCCTGCTGTCCGGCGAAGGAGGCGTCGGGCATGTCCTCCGCGGTCGCGGAGGAGCGCACCGCGAACGACCGCTCGGAGTTGCCTCCGGCGCCTCCCGATAACGCTCGATAGGCTTCTCGCACCTCGAAGCTCAGGTCTTCGGGGAGCTTGGCTTCGAGGATCGCCGCCCGGATCTCTCGTCCGGCGCGGGTCAGCGCGGAGACATCCTCCACATCGAGGCCCGAAAGCTTCTCCCGGAGGCGCTCCTCGAGCCCCGCGGACTCGATAAAAGCATGAAACGCCTGGGTGGTGGTCGCGAATCCGTCCGGGACCAGGACTCCGACCGAGGTCAGCTTGCGGAGCATCTCGCCGAGGGAGGCGTTCTTGCCCCCGACGCTTCCGAGGTCCGACATCCCGACGTCGCCGAGCCTCTGGACGTATTTTCCCATCGGAGGTCTCCCCTACCTTATTATAGGAGCGGCCTGGGGCCGCCCGTTTTCATGCGGACGATGTTCTACGTCTCCGATCGCACCGCGATCACCGCCGAGACCATCGGCCACAGCCTGCTCGCGCAGTTCGAAGGTACCACCGAGTACCGCGAAGTTACCATCCCGTACGTGGACAGCCTGGAAAAGGCTTCCGCGGCCGCCGAGCGCATCAATAACGCCGCCCGCGCCGACGGAGAAAGGCCCCTGGTCTTCAGCACCCTCGCCGAGCCGGAGAGCCGCGCGCTTATCATCCGCTCAGATGCCCTGGTGCTCGATCTGTTTCACGTGTTCCTCGAGCCGCTCCAGAGGACGCTGAACGCGGCCCCCGTCGTCAAACGGGCGCGCTCGCACCGCATCAGCAACCTTTCCACCTACGAGTCGCGGATCGCCGCCATCGACTTCAGCCTGCAGCACGACGACGGGGCGCGGATCCGGGACTACGACAAGGCGGAGATCATCATGATCGGGGTGTCGCGGTCGGGAAAGACCCCGACGTGCCTCTACCTCGCGATGCAGTTCGGATTCCGCGCGGCGAACTACCCCATCACCGAGGAGGACATCCACTCGGGAAAGCTCCCGGAGCCGCTCAAGTCCTTTCGCGGGCGTCTCCACGGCCTCACCATCGACGCCCGAAGGCTCGCGAGCATCCGGGAGGAGCGCCGCCCGGGGAGCCGCTACGCCACAATCGAGCAGTGCCGCATGGAGGTGCGCCAGGTGGAGAGCCTGTTTCGCGCGCAGGACATCCCGTTCATCAACACCACGAACATGTCGGTCGAGGAGATCGCGACCCGGGTGGTTCAGACCCGGGGGATGGAGCGGCACGCGGTGTAGATCGTCCTTTACAGCGCGCGACAGCGATGTACAATGATCCTGTGAACGAATGCCCAGCCGGTGAGAGGCCGGCCTGCACGGTGCCCTAGGAAAGATGCAGACGTACTATGACTTTCTAGCTCACAGCTACGACTTCCCCGAGGGCTTCCAGGTCCTCGACGACGAGCTCTACTTTCACGGCATCAACATGATGGAGCTCATCGAGACCTACAAGACCCCGCTTCGCTTCACCTATCTCCCGATCATCTCCGACAAGATCAAGGCGGCGCGGGGTTACTTCCAGAGCGCCATCGCCAAGCACAACTACAAGGGGACCTACACCTACTGCTACTGCACCAAGAGCTCGCATTTCGAGCACGTGATGGCGGAGGCCCTCCGGGCCGGAGTCCAGCTCGAGACCTCGTCCGCTCTCGACATGCCCATCATCGAGACCCTGGAGAAGGCGGGGCACCTGAAGAAGGACATCGTCGTCCTTTGCAACGGCTTCAAGGATCTCGAGTACAAGCAGTACATCGTGGATTCGCTCCACGACGGATTCGAGAACATCATTCCCATCCTCGACAACAAGGAAGAGCTGGGGTTCTACGAGCACGAGCTTGAGGTACCGGCGAAGCTCGGAATCCGGATGGCTACGGAAGAGCCTCCCGAGTCGAGCTACTACACCAGCCGGCTGGGAATGCGGGAGGACGAGATCATCCCCTTCTACCAGCAGCGGCTCCAGAACCACCCGAGCCTCGAGGTCCGGATGCTGCACTTCTTCGTGCACACCGGAATCCAGGACTCCCCGTTCTTCTGGAGCGAGCTCCGGCGCCTCACGCACCTCTACTGCCAGTTCAAGAAGCAAAACCCCAAGCTCACGATGCTCAATCTCGGGGGCGGGCTTCCGTTCCGGAGCTCACTCGCCTTCAATTACGACTACGCGTACGTCATCGACGAGATCGTCCGCACGGTGAAAGAAATCTGCACCGACCAAGGGGTCGAAGAGCCGGACCTCTTCACCGAGTTCGGAAGCTACACCGTGGCGGAGTCGAGCGGAACCGTCTTCAAGGTACTCGCGAGAAAGCAGCAGAACGACCGCGAGAAGTGGCTCATGATCGACGGAAGCGTCATCAGTATGCTTCCCGACGTCTGGGCCCAGCACCGGCGGTTCATCATCCTTCCCATCAACAACTGGGACCAGGGCTACGAGCGGGTCATCATCGGCGGCATGACCTGCGACAGCGACGACTACTACAACGAGGAAGCCCACGTGGAGTCGATCTTCATGCCCGCGACCCGCACCCAGCAGTTCATTGGCTTCTTTCACACCGGGGCGTACCAGGAAGTGTTGAGCGGCGTCGGAGGTCTGCACCACTGCCTCATGCCCGATCCCAAGCACGTGGTGATCTCGCTCGACGAGGCCGGGAACCGTCTGTACCGAGTGCTGCACGAGGAGCAGAACAGCAAACAGGTGCTCCGGATCCTCGGCTATCGCCGCGACCCCCTCGTTCCGGTGAGCCGGCCGGCGCAGCTCCCCGTGGCCAAGGGCGCCTCGGAGTAGATGACGAGATCGCTTCAAGACTTCGATCCCAGCGCTGCCAGCGTCTCCGGAGCTCTCTGGGGGCTTCCGTTCGACGTGGAGTCGGCTCGGCTCGTGGTGCTTCCCGTCCCCTGGGAAGTCACCGTCTCTTACGGAGCGGGAGCCGCCCGAGGACCCCGGGCGGTCCTCGAGGCTTCGGCGCAGGTCGACCTCTACGATGCCGAGCGGCCCGACGCCTGGAAGCAGGGGATCGCGATGGCTCCGATTCCCGAGGATCTGGAAGCGGCCAGCGCCCGCCTGCGTGAGGAAGCCGCGAAAGCGATCGGGGCTCTTTCTTCCGGCAAGGGTAAGCCCAACCCGGCAGCGGTCCGGCGGGTGAACGATGGGTGCGAGGTGATGGTCTCGCGCGTCAGGCGCGAGGCGAAAGCCCTCCTCGACCGCGGAAAACTGGTGGCGGTCCTGGGAGGCGATCACAGCGCCCCCTTGGGGCTCATGCAGGCCCTCGGAGAGCGCGGCTCCTACGGGATCCTGCATATCGACGCGCATTCGGACCTCCGCGAGGCGTACGAGGGGTTCGTCCACTCCCACGCTTCGATCATGAACAATGCGCTTCGCATCGACGCCGTTTCGCGGCTCGTCCAGGTCGGGATCCGGGACTACAGCGAGGAGGAAGTCGAGACCATCCGGAAAAGCGCAGGACGGGTGAAGCTCTTCGACTACCGGAGCCTCGCTCGCAGGCGTTTCGCGGGAGAGACCTGGGCGGCGCTGGTCGAGGAGATGGTCAAAGAGCTTCCGAACGAGGTCTACGTGAGCTTCGACATCGACGGACTCGATCCCGCGCTCTGCCCCGGCACTGGCACCCCGGTTCCCGGAGGGCTCCAGTTCGAGGAGGCGCTCTACCTCATCGAGCGGATCCCGGCGTCGGGTCGACGGATCGTGGGGCTCGATCTCTGTGAGACCTCGCCGGGAGAGTCGGTGGGCGAAGGCGAGTGGGACGCGAACGTGGGCGCGCGAGTGCTCTATCGATTGTGCTGTGCGGCGATGCCGCAGTGAGGGTGCGATGAATCGAGGACCGATTTCCCAGTTCATGGAGAGGCACTATCTCCACTTCAACGCGGCGGCGCTGGTGGATGCCGCCAAGGCGTACGAGCGAGAGCTCGATCGGGGCGCGAAGATGATGGTGACGCTCGCCGGCGCGATGAGCACCGCGGAGCTCGGCCGCTCGCTCGCCGAGATGATCCGACAGGACAAGATCCACATCATCTGCTGCACCGGGGCGAACCTCGAGGAGGACGTCTTCAACCTGGTGGCGCACGATCACTACAAGCGCGTCCCCCACTACCGGCAGCTCGCGCCTGCGGACGAACAAGCGCTCTACGAGCAGCATTTCAACCGCGTGACCGACACCTGCATCCCCGAGGAAGAGGCGCTCCGACGCATCGAGCGCCACATGGAAGTTCTGTGGGAGAAAGCGCGCGATTCCGGCAAGCGCTACTTTCCCCACGAGTACTTCTACCAGCTACTCTCCCAGGGAACGCTCGAGCAGTACTTCCAGATCGATCCCAAGGACAGCTGGCTTCTCGCCGCCTGCGAGAAGAACCTCCCGGTGGTGGTTCCCGGCTGGGAGGACTCGACCCTGGGAAACATCTTCGCCGCCCACTGCATCGACGGCGGCATCCGCCCGAGCATCATGAAGAGCGGCGTCGAGTACATGATCGACTTCGCCGAGTGGTACACGGAGAGCTCGAAGAACGGGATCGGCTTCTTCCAGATCGGCGGGGGTATCGCGGGCGACTTTCCCATCTGCGTCGTCCCCATGCTCCACCAGGACCTCAAGCGGGAGAGCGTTCCGCTCTGGAGCTACTTCTGCCAGATTTCGGACTCGACGACGAGCTACGGCTCCTATTCCGGCGCCGTCCCCAACGAGAAGATCACCTGGGGGAAGCTCGCGCTCTCGACGCCGAAGTTCATCATCGAGTCGGACGCGTCGATCGTGGCGCCCTTGGTCTTCGCCTGGGTTCTGGGCTGGTGATCGATAAGAAAGGGGGATGGGGAGATGAATGAAACCCTGACCGATTATCTCCCTATCTCCTTTCTCCCTATCCCCTTTGCCTTGGTTTTTTTTCTTGCGTCTTGGCGTCCTAGCGCCTCGGGAGAGCTGCGGCGACGACCAGGGTGAGCGCGGGAGTCCATCAGGCCATAGCACCCCGACCCACGAATCGACGTAACAGGAGAAACAGGACCACCGCGGCGGCGAGCGTGACCGCGATCGACGGATAGTGGTCCTTGAGGGTATCCGCGGCCCGGTCCCCGAGCTTTACCGCGAGGTACGCCTCTCCGAGGAACCGGACCAGCCGACCCACGAACACCGCGACCACGAACCGGCGCCAATCCATGCGGACGACTCCGGCGACGAGGATGAAGAGCTTGGTGGGAAAGGGCGGGGGGCCGAGCATCGCCACCAGGATCGCGAGCGTATCGTTCCGGCGGACTTTCTCCTTGACCCACTCCTGTTTGTCCGCGGGAAAACGTGCCATCATCGCGTCTCCCCCGGTTCTGGCGATGCGATAGAGCACGAGGCATCCCACGGTCGATCCCAGGGCGGCTATCAGGGCGATCGGAAGGAAGAGCGAAGGCCGCTGCCAGGAGAGAAGCATCAGCACCAGGTCCACGCCACCCGGAAGCGGAACGCCCGCCGAGTCCAGGAAAGAGATGAGAAAAAGCCCGGGAATTCCGAGAGTGAGCAGTTGGTTCTTGAAGGCTTCCAGGGTCACGCGCGCGAACAAGTTATCACGGAAACCGCACCGTCACCGCCCCTTGCGTCGGGGAGAGCGGTGATCGTAACTTTGTGTCTATGAAGATAGCGATCCTCGGCGCGGGCAACGTGGGAAGTGCCCTGGCGACGGCATTGGCCGGAAAGGGCCACTCGATCGTTCTCGGGGTCCGCGACCCCGCCGCCAGCAAGTACAAGGAGATGGCGAAGGGCCTGGGACAGGCCGAAGCGTCGGGAATTCGCGAAGCCGCGGCCGCAGCCGAGGCGATCGTTCTCGCGACTCCCTGGTCCGCGACCCAATCGGTGATCGAGCAGGCCGCCGGGGCGCTCCAGGGGAAAATCCTTCTCGACGCGACAAACCCCATCGGTCCGGGCTTCAAGCTCGCGCTCGGCCACTCCACCTCCGGAGGGGAGATGGTCGCGGCCTGGGCGAAGGGGGCTCACGTCTACAAGGTCTTCAACATCACCGGCTACAACATCATGGAAGACCCCGTGGTGGATGGTCGCCGGGCGATGATGCTCGTGGCCGGCGACAACGACGAGCACAAGGGACGAGTGCTCCAGCTCGTCCGCGACGTGGGCTTCGAGGCGTTCGACTTCGGGAAGCTCGAGAACGCGCGCCTGCTCGAGCCTCTCGCCCTCGTCTGGATCCGCCTCGCCCACCAGCAGGGGCTGGGAAGGGATTTCGCCTTCGGCATCCTGCGGCGTTAGAGACTTGCGAGGAAGTTCGGTTTCCGGCGGAGCTTCGTCCCTTGCTCGAAGGCGTAGGCGATGGCGATGAGGACCGGCTCGCGGAAGGCGCCCCCGAAAAACGAGACCCCCACCGGAAGGCCGTGGACGTCTCCCGCGGGAACGGTCACGTTCGGATAACCCGCGACCGCGGCGAGGGTCGAGCTTCCTCCCGAGAAGTGATCGCCGTTGACCAGATCCGTCGTCCAGGCGGGTCCACCGGTCGGCGCGAGGATGGCGGAGAGCTGGTGCTGGCGCAGCGCTTTGTCGATTCCCTCTGCTCTCGAGAGTCGATGATTCTTGACGAGAGCGTCGAGGTAGGCCTTGTCGGTGAGCGGACCCTTCTCCTCGGCGCGAAGGAACAGCTCTTGCTCGAAGTAGGGCATCTCGCGCTCCCGGTTGGCCTCGTTGAACGCGATGATGTCGGCGAGCGTCTTTACCGGCGCCCGGTCAGAGAGCCCGGCGAGATAGAGGTTCAGGTCGGCTTTGAACTCATAGAGAAGAACCTCCATTTCGGAATCGCCCAACTGGTCCTCGGATGGAAGCTCCACCGGGTCGATCACCTCGGCGCCGAGGCGCTTCATCTCGGCGATGGCCACCTCCATCGCGCGGTCGACCCCGGAGTGGAAGCCGAAAAGCTTCCTCGCCACTCCCAGCCTCTTGCCCGAGAGTCCGTTCGCGTCCAGAAAAGGGGTGTAGTCGCTCTCCCCTCGGCCCTCGCTCGTCGAGGTCGCGGGATCCCGAGGATCGACGCCGGCGAGGACGGAAAGGAGGATCGCCGCGTCCTCCACCGTGCGAGTCATGGGTCCGGCGGTGTCCTGGCTGTGGGCGATGGGCACGATTCCCGCGCGGCTCACCAGGCCGACGGTGGGTTTCAGTCCCACGAGCCCGTTCGCGTTCGAGGGACAAACGATCGAGCCGTCGGTCTCGGTGCCGATTGCGACCGCGCCGAGGTTCGCCGAGGTCGCGGCGCCCGAGCCGGAGCTCGAGCCGCAGGGATTTCGATCGAGAACGTAGGGGTTTCGACATTGGCCTCCGCGAGCGCTCCATCCGCTCGAGGAACGGGTGGAGCGAAAGTTCGCCCACTCGCTCAAGTTGGTCTTCGCGAGGAGGACCGCCCCGGCCGCGCGGAGACGCTCGGCGACGAAGGAATCTTTCTGGGGGATGGACCCCTCGAGCGCGAGCGAGCCCGCGGTCGTAGTCATGCGATCGGACGTGCCGACGTTGTCCTTGAGGAGCACCGGGATCCCGTGGAGCGGGCCGCGGGCGCCCGTATCCTTCCGCTCCTCGTCGAGCGCCTCGGCGATGTCGAGCGCCTCGGGGTTCACTTCGATGATGGAGTGAAGCCCCGGTCTTCCTCCACCGTCTTTGTCGATGGCCTCGATCCGCCCGAGATAGAGCTCGGTGATTCCGCGGGCGGTCAACCGGCCCTCTTCCATCCCGGCCTGGAGCTCACGGACCGTGACCTCGTCCAGCTCGAAATCGGTGATCGGCTGCTCTGCGGGGGTGGGCGCTCCGGTCCGAGACTCGGGGCGGCACGATGCGGTCGAGGCCGCTCCGGCGCCCATCGCCAGGGTCGCTCCCAGAAACCCCCTCCGGTCGATACGTAGTCCCATGGTTTTATCTCCCTAGATAAAGAGCGACTCATTCTAAGCCATCTATGCGACAAGGTTTGCAATCCCCATCGGTTGTGATTACACTTACGCGCTTTTCTACGGTCCTACGGGAGGCCGGCAGGAGGATTTTTTGGAAGTGTACGAGTTTCCCACCGGGTAGGTGACTTAACATCTGGGCCGTCGGTGAGCCCTGCCGCGCCAGCTCATCGAGATTTCGAGTGTCACCTTCGCGGAAAACGATCATATGCGAAACAGGAGTTTGGTCATGTCAATGCGGCATCATTTCTCACGCTCACGCGATCTGAAGTTCCTGGGAACCCTAGCCATCGTCATCGCGGTCGCGGCATCCACGGGCTTCACCCAGCAGTACACGGACATCAAGCGTCTCGGAACCAGCGGCGCCGTCAGCCGCCCCGGTCCCAAGAACGGGGATGAGCTGAAGCGAGTGTTCCAGCGTAACCGCGCGGACTACGAGAAAGTCCTGCGCGAAGCGAACTGGCCAGGAAATTCCGAGGATCTCTTCCGGGCCGTCGAGAACAACCAGTTCAGCGAAGCCCAGTACCCCGTGGGCCACACCTTCGAGTGGATGGCCGTAAGGAAGCGGGGAGTCGCCCAGCCGACGGGTCCGGTCCGATGGGCCGGAACCGCACCCTTCGAGGCGTTCGAGATCCGCGTCGAGTCGAACGACCGAGCCTACCGGTTCCTCATTCCCAAGGCCTGCGGCAACCTGGCTCTGGTCTCCACGGGCCCGACAGAACAGCAGATACGAGAGCAGCAGGAGCAGGAGAGGCTTCGCGCCCTGGCGCCCACTCTCCGGGTTCAAGCCCCGAACCTGTGCACGGGCGCGAACACGACGGTGGATGTCGGCGTTTCGGGCAGCATGCCGGAGGGCGCGACCGTCCAGCTGACCATGACCCGTCCGAACGGACAGAGAGAGACGCTCACCACGACCCCGGCGGGCGGAGGTTTCCGTTGGACGGGCAAGCTCAACGATGCCGGCGCCTATACCTTCACCGCCGTCATCGAAACGCGTGCGGGCCGTACCCGGGAGGCGACGGAGCGGATCAGCATCGAGCCTTGTCCGCCGACCTGCAACATCGTCGTGACACCTCCCCCGATCGATCCCACGCCGAAGGCGGGGAAAGCTTCCGTCGGGATCGACACCTGCTCGAGCGCCGCCCGCACGGGCTCGCTCACGAGCCGCTCGGTCCGGGTCCATCACACGCCTCTCGACGCTCCCGAGCAGCTCATCGATACGCTCGCTCTTGACACCGAGTGCAAGTCGACGTTCCTTCTTCCCGAGTACGGAAGCTATCGCTTCGAGACGACGGTCACTGACGATCGGGGAATGACCGCGACCTGCCAGGCGGACTACACGCTGGTCAAACCCGAGAGGAAGATGGAGCCGTTCTTCACTGCCTTCGCCGGGAAGGAGCGCCGTCTTCGCGAGCTCGATCCCGTGACCGGCGACCCCGTGGAAGAGGGCACCGCGGGCTCCGTCATTGGCGGGCGCTGCGCGCCGCTCTTTGGCGGCACTATCGGCCTCGCCATGCCCTTCGCTGAGGGAGGCGCTCAGTTCTTCGGTCAAGGCGGCGTCGCCATCAACCTGCGAGACAGCGAGAACACCTCGGTCTTCGCCGACGTCGGCATCGACAAGATTCTCGAGGGTGGCTATATCGGAGGCGGTATCGGTGTCTGGGACCTCTTCCACGGCGACACTATCGACGGATCGATCTTCGCCCACGGCGGGTTCGACATCAACGATCGCCTGCAGTGGAACTTCGAGGGCCGACTGTTCATGTCGGAGCTCGGGGAGATCGAGAACAACTACGCGCTCATGACCGGCATCCGCTACTTCTGGAAGCGCTGAGCCGATAGCGTCGTTCTCAGCGAAGGGGGACCGGGAAACCGGTCCCCCTTCTGTTTTGCAGCACAGTCTCGAGCGATTCAAATTCTAAACGGTTTGCCCGGGGCGCCGCGAAAGTCGTAGGGTTTCGCCCACCGCCGCGGGGGCCGCCTCCCGCATCTCCTCCAAACAAGTTTCTGATTCTAAGGGCGATGTACTGCCGGCTCCGGGAGGCTCGTGACGGCATGGAAATTGCCTTCGCGGAAGCACGGGGGCAAGTCAATGACCAAGGCCACTCTGGACGAGGTCACGGTTCGCCAGCGCTTCGGTCCGGGGGAAGTCATTTTCCGCGAGGGCGACAAGGCGAGTGAGGCGTTCGTCATCGAGTCCGGTCGCGTCGAGATCTCGACCGACGTCGGCTCCGAGCGGAAGGTGCTCGCCATCCTCGGTCCCGGCGAGATGTTCGGGGAGATGGCGGCCCTCGACGGCACCGAGCGGTCCGCGACCGCCGTGGCGCTCCAGGACACGGAGCTCACCCTCATCTTCCACGAACAACTGCGCTCCCGGGTCGAAGCGGCGGAGCCGGTCTTGAGGCTCCTCCTCCGGGTGATCCTCAACCGTTTTCGCCACGAGCAAAGTCTCTTCCGCCACCTGGGAAAAGGAGGGCTCGAGACCATCGACGTCACGGCGGAAACGGAGGTTTCGAAGCTCGCCATCGACAAGATCAAGCTCGAAAGCGAGCTTCGGGGAGCCCTCGCCCGACAGGAGCTCGAGGTTCACTACCAGCCCATCGTGCGGCTTTCGGGCGGCGCAACCATCGGCTTCGAGGCGCTCCTGCGGTGGAGACATCCCGAGCTCGGGAATATCCCCCCCGCCAAGTTCATCGGACTCGCCGAGGAGACCGCTCTCATCGTTCCCATCGGACGCTTCGTGCTTTCGACGGCCTGCCGCGATCTCGTGAGGTTTCAGGAACGCCTCGGGCGGGAGGTCCTCATGAGCGTGAACGTGTCGGGGCGGCAGTTCGCCGAGCCGTCGTTTCTCTCCGACCTCAAGACGGTGATCGAGGAGACGGGCGTGGACCCGCGCTCGCTCAAGCTCGAGATCACCGAGGGTGTCTTGATGGACCATCGCTCCCGGCTCCTCGGATGGATCGAGAGCTGCAAGAAGCTCGGAGCGGGCATCGCCCTCGACGACTTCGGCACCGGATTCTCCAGCTTGAGCTATCTCACGAGCTTCCCCATCGACACCCTGAAGATCGATCGCTCTTTCGTCCGGGCGATGGGGGGAGATCCGCGAAGCCTCAAGATCGTGCGCGCCATCAACCAGCTCGCCCACGGAATCGGCCTCGACGTGGTGGCCGAGGGCATCGAGGACGAGCTCCAGCTCGGCGCGCTTCAGCTCATGGGCTGCGAGCTCGGCCAGGGTTTCCTGTTCTCGCGGGCGGTTTCGTTCGAGGAGGCGGTCGAGCACGCGAGCTCGTGATGGGGTAAGCTCGGTTCCCGGCGCATGAACCCGCTCGAGCTCGATCCTGCTGCCCGCGAGGCGCTCTGGAAGAGCGTCGCCGCGGCCATCGAGGAATACCTGAGGGACCTCCCCAGTCTCTCCGTGTCCCCCTCGGCCGACCCTGCGGTCGCCCGCGCTCTCCTCGCGAACGTGGACTTCGAGAAACCGCTCTCTCCCGAAGAGGCGCTCGCGCTCGCCGTCGAGGGCCTCCGCGGCCATCAGGTCCATAACGGCCATCCGCGTTACTTCGGTCTCTTCAACCCGGCGACGACCACGATGAGCGTCGCCGCCGATGCCCTCGCCGCCGCCTTCAACCCGCAGCTCGCCGCGTGGACCCACGCCCCTTTCGCCTGCGAGGTGGAGCAGCTCGTGATCCGAAGCCTGGGCGCGAAGTTCGGCTATCGACCCTCCGAGGTCGAAGGCTCGTTCACTTCGGGAGGGGCGGAAGCGAATCACAGCGCCCTCGTCGCGGCGCTCGTCGACCGGTTCCCGGCCTTCGCCGCGGAGGGCGCCCGGGGACTTCCCGGCCCGCCGGTCCTCTACGTGTCGTCGGAAAGCCACCACTCGTTCTTGAAGGCGTCGAGACTCACCGGGATCGGGTCGAGCGCGGTCCGCCAGGTTCCCGTGGACGACGATTTCGTCATGGACGCGAACGCGCTTCGCGCCGCGATCCGCGAAGACCGAAGCGAGGGGAAAGCGCCGTTTCTCGTCGCCGCCACTTTAGGGACGACGGGCGCGGGCCTCCTCGACCCGGTCGGCGCCATCGCCGACGTCGGGCGAGAGGAGAACCTCTGGGTCCATGCCGACGCCGCCTGGGGCGGCGCCATCGCCCTCGTGCCCGAGCTCGCGAAGCACCTCGAAGGAATCGAGCGGGCCGACTCCATCACCTTCGACGCCCACAAGTGGCTCTCGGTGCCCATGGCGGCGGGGATGTTTTTCACCCGCCACCCGTCGATTCTGGAGAGGACCTTCGGGGTCGCCGCCGGCTACATGCCGCGGGCCGGCGAAGGAGCCCCCGTCGTCGAGCCCCACCGCTCGTCGATGCAATGGACCCGCCGCTTCATCGGACTGAAGCTCTTCCTCTCGCTTCTCGTTGCGGGCTTCGAGGGCTACAGGGAGACCATCCGGAGCATGGTTCGCCTGGGCGAGGTTCTCCGCGGACGCCTCGACGAGGCCGGCTTCCGAGTCGTAAACCGGACGCCGCTGCCCGTAGTCTGCTTGCAGGACACTCGTCATCCCCAGGGCGGCTCTCTGCCGTATCTGAAGGCGATGGCCGACGCCGTGGTCGCGAGCGGGAAGGCCTGGGTCTCCGTCACGAATCTCGGCGCCGGGCGTTCCGCAAGGCCGACGATACGAGCCTGCATTACGAGCTTCCGGACGGAAGAGCGCGATCTCGACGTTCTCATCGAATCTCTCTCCGCCGCGCGCCCGCCTTCCTGAAATGCCTCGCGACTTCTCGCGCCATCTCGACGAGAACCGCTCGGTCTGGCTCGCGGGGAAGGCGCCCTACGTTCGAGCGGAAGCACTCGGCTCCGGCCGCACGGCCGACGTCGTCATCATCGGGGGCGGATTCACCGGAGTCTCGACCGCCTACCATCTGTCGCAGCGCTTTCCCGGAAAAGGCATCGTCCTCGTCGAGGCCCGCGAGATCGCGAACGGCGCGAGCGGGCGCAACGGCGGACAGATGCTCAACTGGGTCCATGGATTCGACCCCAGGTCTCCGGAGGAAGCGAAGAGGATCTACGACGCCACCCGCGAGGGGATCGAAAGCGTTCTCGAAATCGTAGGCGAGCACGGGCTTCGAGTGCCCGTCCGACGCGAGGGGCACCTCGACGTCCTCACCAGCGCCCGCGCCGCGGATGAATCCGAGAAAGCTCTCCAGGAGATCGAGGGCTCCGGAGTTCCCCTTCGGTTCCTGAGCCGGAAAGAGCTCTCAGAGAAGATCGAGCTCGACGGGGTCGAAGGAGCGGTCTTCGATCCCGGAGGGGGAGAGCTCGACGGTTTGGCCTATCTCCGGGCCCTTCGACCGGTCCTCGAAGCGCGCGGGGTTTCCATCTTCGAGGGCACGCCCGCGCTTCGAATCCGTGAGGGGCGGACGATCGAAGTGGAAACTCCGGCGGGGACCCTCCGGGCTCCGGCGGTGGTTCTCGCGACCAATGCCTACACCCCTCACCTCGGGTACTTCCGCTCCGGCCTCGTTCCGCTCCACTCGCACGTGCTCGCGACCGAGCCGCTTCCGCGCGACGAGTGGGCTCGCCGGGGCTGGAAGAGCGGAGCGAATTTCATCGACGATCGCAGTCGGATCTCCTATGGAACGATGACCGCGAGCGGCCGGGTGTTGTTCGGCGGAGGGAGTAATTCCGCCTATCAATACGTCTACGCGAACGGCACCCGGTCGGAAGGCCCGAGCGACCGCGCCGCCTCCGACATGCGCCTCCGGCTCCTCGGCTACCTTCCGCGTCTCGAGGGTGTTTCCATCACCCATCGCTGGAGCGGGCCGGTCGCGCTGACGCTCTCGAGGCTTCCGACGATGGGGGTAAGGGGCGCTCACCGCAACTTGTACTTCGCTCTCGGCTACAGCGGCCACGGAATCACCCTCTCGAACCTCGCGGGCAAAGTCCTGACCGACCTCTACAGCGGCTCCGGCGAGCGGTGGCGAGGCCTCCCCTTATTCGAACAGAAGCTGCGCTACGTACCTTCGGAGCCGTTGAGGTTCCTCGGCTATCACGCCTACACCCGCCTAACCGGGCGCTCGCCGCGGGTTTACGAGAAGCACAAAGCCGGAGGAGCCGCCCACTGACCGGGCGGTCGGTTTGCGCTAAAATGTCGTTCGATGTGCGGATCGAGAAGCCGTCTGTTCGTTTTGTCCCTCCTGGCCATTCCGCCGGCCGCCGCTCTCGAAGCAGCGACGACGCGCACGTTGTCCGCCGGAAATATCGAAGAGGGCCGTGAGCCCAAGATAGATGGCCGGGTCACCGACGGCGTGTGGCTCACCGTCGACCCCTACAAGGGCTTTACGCAGCAGGAGCCGATCGAGGGCGCTCCCGCGAGCGAGGAGACGGAAGTCCGCATCCTGCTCGGCCGGACGACGCTTTACATCGGAATCATCGCCTTCGATTCCGAGCCCGACAAGATCCTGGTGACGGAAAGCCGGCGGGACGGCGAGCTCAACGAGACCGATTCCATCCAGATCGTGCTCGATACCTTCAACGACAACCAGAACGCGTTTCTCTTCGGCACCAATCCCGTGGGTCTGGAGTACGACGGCCAGGTCGCGGCCGAGGGCCAGACGGGAGGCTTCACTCAGACCGCGGGCCAGAGGGGATCGCAGCGAGGAGGCGTCAGCGGATACAACCCCAACTGGGACGGCGACTGGACGGTCCGCTCGGCGATCACCGAGCGCGGGTGGGAGACGGAGATGGCCATCCCGCTCAAGACGCTGCGCTACGAGCCGGGAGAGGACCGGACCTGGGGCTTCAACGTGGTGAGGAACATAAGGCGCAAGAACGAGCAGGTATTCCTCGCGCCGATACCGCGCGGATACAGCGTTCACCGGGTTTCGCTCGCGGCCAAGATCACCGAGCTCGACCTTCCCGGCCGCCGCGACGTCAAGGTCACGCCCTTTGGAGGGGGCCGCACCGACGAGGACAACCTCGCGCTCGTCGACCAGCGCAAGAATCAGTTCGACGTGGGAGTGGACGTCAAATGGGGCGTCACCCCCAACATGACGGCGGACTTCACCGCCAATACCGACTTCGCCCAGGTGGAGTCGGACGAGCAGCAGGTCAACCTCACACGGTTTCCGCTGTTTTTTCCCGAGAAGCGTCCGTTCTTCCTCGAGAACG
>Ga0209321_10000505_pt1 | contig 25400 bp, 22 predicted proteins | sample Rifsed16ft4_FD_184012 | JGI IMG/M metagenome (GOLD analysis project Ga0209321, IMG submission 184012) | Soil microbial communities from Rifle, Colorado, USA - sediment 16ft 4 - CSP-I_5_4 (version 2) | ecosystem: Environmental > Terrestrial > Deep subsurface > Rock core/Sediment | place: Rifle...
ACGGTGTTGGTCACTCACCAACTCCGGGATGCGTTTCAAATAGCCCAGAGTTTCATTTTCAAACGAGACGGCCGGACCACCTACCACCGCATCGAGGATCTGAACGCCCTCATGGGAACCGAGTTCATGGTGCTTAATGAGGGGGAGGCGGTGTTCCGCGGGCGACAAAAGGAGCTGTGGGAGGCGGAGAACGACTACGTAAGAAGATTCCTGTCCCGATGATTAGAGAGGTTCTCTACACGAGCGGAGGAAAGCGTCATGCCAAGAAGGAAGACCATTACCTATTCTCAACTGAGAGTGGGCATCGTTGTTCTCATCGCGCTGGGCATATTCATGTTCACCACTCTCTACATCACGCGACAAGGGGGGCTGCCACTTCTGGGCGGCCAGTATACCCTCTACAGTTATCTCGGCGACGTCAATGGGCTGAAGGCCGGCGCGCCGGTGCACCTGTCTGGCGTCGAAGTGGGCTCGGTCACTCGCGTCGCGTTCGCGGAGCCCGAGGCGCTCCGGCCGGTGAAGGTGACGCTCCAGCTCCGCAGCGACATACAGAGCAGGATTACCACCAGCTCGCAGCTCAGTGTGGGGAGCCTGGGTGTCTTGGGCGAAAAGATGGTGGACATCACGCCCGGGCAACCGGGTGATGAGCCCGTTCAGGACGGCGGTGTGCTTCAGGGTGAGGCCGGAGATCCCATCAAGGGTATCATGACCGATGCCTCGCAAACGATGAAAGACGTCCGGGATCTGGTTGCCAGCGTCAAAGCCGGAGAGGGATCCCTGGGGAAGATTCTGAAGGGAGACGAGTTCCACGACAAACTGTCGGACTTCGTGAGCCGTGCCCAGGAAGTATTCCGGCGGCTGAGCGCCGGTGAGGGGACAATCGGCAAACTGATCAACGATCCGGTCGTCTATGACAACCTCAGTGAGCTTTCCGGCGGCCTCAAGGAAATCGTTACCAAGATCCGCGACGGTGAGGGTGGACTCGGCAAGCTGGTCAGCGACCCGGAGACCGCCGCCTCTCTTAGCAACATGATTCATCAGTTGGACGTCGTTTCAGCCCGAATCGCCGATGGAGAGGGCTCGATAGGGGCCCTGGTCAGTGAGCGTGAGTTCTACGACAAGCTCACGTCGCTTTCCGGCAACCTCGATAGCATCACCGCGCGGGTGGAGCGAGGTGAGGGGACCATGGGTCAACTCGTCCAAGACCGCCAGCTCTACGACAATCTGGCGGCAACCACGGGAGAGCTACAGGGACTGCTCAGGGACATCCGGGCCGATCCCCAGAAATACCTTCGGATCAAGGTGAGCCTCTTCTAGAGAACCGGCGGGACGGAGGACGCGAAGAGGCGACGACCTAATTCGTATGATCGCTGGGGGCGGGTTGGCGCTCTCGTTCGTCGTGGCGACGGAAAGCCTCCATCATGAACTCAGTGGTCGAGCGCACCGATTGGATATTGGAACGGATGTTGGTGTGGGCGAAGGTAAATCGGCCATGACGAAGAGGAATGAGGTGGTAGACGGCGTCCTCTCCTAGCTGCGGTCCGGCGAATCCGCCGCAGATATAGCCATCCAACAGATGGATCTCCCCATGGGCGTCTTCCGATTCGATATGCAGCACGCCGGTAGCCTGGTTCGCCTCCAGCATCTGTAATACGTCGGTGGTCTTGAAGTGGGCCAGATCGCCGGAAAGCTCCCCCACGCCGCTACGCTGTTGAAGCTCGATCTGCTTCTGGCAACGCCGAACCAGCTCCTTCATGCTGAAGGGCTTGAGTAGGTAGTCGTTGGCACCGGAATCGAGGCAGGCCAGACGGTGCTCGGGGGTCGAGTCACCGGAGATCAGAATCAACGGGACGTTGTCGGAGCCGGGCGCCTGTCGAAGAGCATTGCTGAACGCCAGTCCATCCATTTCCGGAAGCTCCTCCTCGCAAAGCACCAGATCGGGAGACCCTTGGCGGATGGCATGGAGAGCCTGCTGGGCGTCTCGAACCGCGGAGACCTCGAATTCCGACTTGGCCAGGTATTCCTGCAGCACCCCGCTCAGCTCGACATTGGGCTCTATGATGAGGATTCGGTAGCGCGCCATGGGGATTTGTTGGATCAACTAACCATTCTAAGGAGCGGGTCGAAGTTCTGTCAAATTGGGAGAAGGACACCAGGAAGCCTTACCGTCGCTTTGCGTTCCAGTTTGCTGGGTGTAATCGACAATGATAAACTGAGCCTCCACAAGGGTCTCTCCGCCACGTTCATGGTTCAAATCGAGGCTCGAATTCGGCTGCACCAGAGGGGGGAGTGATCAGTCGGTACCATCGAGGCGACGGAGCCTATGATCGAAAGCTTTGGAGTCACCGACATCGGAAGGCGCCGGCAACTAAACGAGGACGCCATGCTCATCGACGACCAGGCGGGCCTCTACATCGTCGCCGACGGCATGGGTGGGCATAACGCGGGTGAAGTCGCTTCGAGGTTGGCGGTAGAAACGGTCTCAAACTTCGTCAGCCGCTCCGGCCAAGAGGAGGAGATCACTTGGCCGTACGGAGTGGATCCAGCAATCTCCATCAATGCCAATCGCCTGCGAACGGCCATCATGCTCGCCAATAAGCGGGTGTGGAAGGAGGCCGACAACCGCGAGGACTACACAGGGATGGGAACGACGATCGTGGCAGGCCTGGTAGAGGGAGCCAGTATCACTGTCTGTGGAGCCGGCGACAGCCGTGCCTACCGGTTTCGCGGACAGGCGTTCGACCAAGTTACCATGGACGACTCCTGGGTGCAGGTGGCTCTCAACGAGGGTCTGCTCCACGTGGATGAAGCCGAGAATCATCCCATGAAGAACATCATCACCAAGGCGGTGGGAGCGAAGCAGAACATCGACTTGACGGTACAGGAAGAAACTCTCGAGGAGGGTGACATCTATCTGCTTTGTACCGATGGCCTGCATGGGATGGTGACTCAGACTCACATTCTGGAGATCTTGACCGATAGGAAGGACGATTTGGAGGGATCCGTCCGAAGTCTGGTTGCCGCCGCCAACGATCGGGGTGGAAAAGACAACATCACGGCAATCCTTCTTCGTTACCGCAAGTGATTCTCTGTGCCGCGCCCGGGAACCCCCGGTCGTTCGGCTGGAAAGCGGCCCTGGAGTTTCCTCATCGTCCTCGGCAGACAGGATCGGATCCAACGTCGGCCAGAGTAGGCAGCGGGGGACGGCCTTGAGAAGCGTCGCTCCCGGTGCTAATCTTGCCCCACCAACAGAGTAAGGAGTTTGAAAATGGCTCGAATCATCCGAGGTGGCCTCATTCAAGCCTCGACTCCCGGATCCGGATCGGATCCCATCGACCAGCTGAAGAAGGCCATGGTGGAGAAACACTTGGGCCTCATTCAGGAAGCGGCGAGCAAGGGCGTCCAGGTGCTCGGTCTGCAAGAGCTGTTCTACGGTCCGTACTTTTGCGCCGAGCAGAACTCCCGCTGGTACGCGCTGGTGGAGCGCGTGCCCGACGGCCCGGCGGTCCAACTGATGCAGGAGCAGGCGAAGAAGTACGGGATGGTCATGGTGGTTCCGGTGTACGAGGAAGAAATGACCGGCGTCTATTACAACACCGCGGCGGTCATCGATGCGGATGGCAAGTACCTCGGTAAGTACAGGAAACACCACATTCCGCATTGTGACCCGGGTTTCTGGGAAAAGTTCTACTTCAAGCCCGGTAACCTGGGCTATCCGGTCTTCCAGACCGCCTTCGCCAAGGTTGGCGTTTACATCTGCTACGACCGACACTTTCCGGAGGGCGCGCGCATCCTGGGTCTCAACGGCGCCGAGATCGTTTTCAATCCCTCCGCCACGGTGGCTGGACTATCGGAACATTTGTGGAGGCTCGAGCAGCCCGCCCATGCCGCCGCGAATCAATACTGGATCGGGGCGATTAACCGAGTCGGGCACGAGCTTCCCTGGGACATTGGCGAGTTCTACGGGTCCAGCTACTTCTGCGATCCGCGCGGACAAATCGTGGCAGAAGGGAGCCGGGACAAAGACGAAGTCGTGGTGGCTGACCTCGACCTGGATAGGATCGAAGAAGTGCGACACACCTGGCAGTTCTTTCGCGATCGTCGACCCGAGACGTACCAAGAGATGACGAAGGTGTAGCATGGGCACTCCAGCCAAACGGGCGCCGGTGGTCGGCATGACTGGCGCCGAGATCGTCGCCAAACACCGTGAGTATATTTTCCCCTCGGTCGCCAACTACTACTCCAACCCCGTGCCGCTGGTGCGAGGCAAGGGAAAGCACGTCTACGACGCCGGCGGTCGCGAGTATCTCGACTTCTTCGGCGGAATACTCACCATCAGCCTCGGCCATTGCCATCCCGAAGTAAACGCAGAGGTCAAGGAGCAGCTCGACACGCTGCAGCACGTTTCGACGCTCTACCCCACCGAGCCCATGGTGGCGGTGGCGGAGAAACTGGCACGCATAACTCCGGGCAATCTCAAGAAAAGCTTCTTCACCAACTCCGGAACGGAAGCGAACGAGACGGCGATTCTGTTGGCCCAGCTCTACACCGGTTCGGGAGAGATCTTGGCGCTCAGGCATAGTTACAGTGGTCGGTCCTTCCTGGCCATGTCGATGACCGGGCAATCGAGCTGGCGGTTGGGCGGAACCCATGTTGCCGGGATCAAGCACGTGGCCAACGCCTACTGCTACCGGTGTCCGTTTGGACTCACTTATCCGAGCTGCAACCTGCGCTGTGCGACGGACGTGGAAGAGGCGATCCAGACGACAACTTCCGGAAAGATCGCGGCCTTCATCGCCGAGCCGATCCAAGGGGTAGGCGGCTTCATCACTCCACCGCCCGAGTACTTCAAGATAGTAGTGGACATCGTCCGGAAGTACGGCGGCGTCTTCATCTGCGACGAGGTGCAGACCGGTTGGGGGCGTACCGGAGATCATTGGTGCGGAATCGAGCACTGGGGTGTAGAGCCCGAGATCATGACTTTCGCCAAGGGCATGGCCAACGGAGCACCGGTCGGCGCGACCGTCGCCACCGCCGAGATTGCCGACAGTCTGAAGGGGAGCACCATCTCGACCTTCGGTGGCAACCCGGTGAGCATGACCGCGGCCCGCGCCGTCATCGACATCATCGAGAAGGAGAACCTGAAGCAAAACGCACGGATCGTCGGGGACCACCTGCGGGCCGGGCTGGAGGCATTGGCGCGAAAGTACCCGCTGATCGGAGACGTTCGCGGGAAGGGATTGATGCAGGCTCTGGAGCTGGTCGGAGAAGGAAAGGCGCCCGCCCCCAAGGCGACGGCGGCTCTTCTAGATCGCGTCAGGGAGCAGGGGCTCCTGGTTGGAAAGGGCGGCCTCTACGGCAACGTGATCCGGATGAGCCCTGCCCTCAATATCGGGAAGGCGGACGTGGACGACGCGTTGCGGATGCTGGACGCCGCACTCGGTGAGATCGACGTCCCCGAGTGATCCGGCTCGCTAACCGAATGCCGGAACGATCTCCTTCCCGTAGAGCTCCAGCTGACGCTCTTCCTCTCCGCTCATCAGATAGATATTGAACTGATCGACGCCGGCCTCAATGAGCTCCTGGAGTTTCTGGCGATGGGCCTCCGGCGGACCGACGATGGTGAAGCGATCGATCACCTCATCGGCGATGAAACCGAGGTGGTGTGCGTCCTTGTCGGCGTGCTCCTGGTAGTCATAACCCTTCCGCCCCTGGATGTAGTCGGTCAGCTCCTGGGGAAGCTCACCCCGGTGATATCGCTCCAGCAGATCGGCGACATGGTTTCCCACCATGGCCGGGAACCATCTCACTTGAGCTCGCCCCTTGGCTAGGTTGTCCGAGACCCATACCGGCGCGGCCGCCATCACCTTCATATCGCTCCTCTTTCGCCCGGTTTTTTGAGCGCCCTCTCGGGCCACACCGGTGAACCAGCGGATGAGGAAGGGATCGGCGATCTGCAGGATCAGGCCTTCCGCGACCTCGCCGGTCATGGCCAGCACTTTGGGGCCGTATCCGGCGACCCAAACCGGCAGCTCGCCGGACGCCCACTTCAGCTGGATCTTCTGGCCCTCGAGCTCCACCTCTTTTCCGGACGCCAGGGCACGGATGACCTGAACCGCCCTTCGCAAATCCGCCACCGTGGTGGGGCGATGGCCCAAGACCCGACGGGAACTGTCCCCGCGCCCGATGCCCATGTCCATGCGGCCACCGGAGATGAGGTTCAGGGTGGCGAACAGGCTTGCGGTAACCGTCAGATCACGCACCGCGGGATTGGTGACCATGGTTCCCAGACGCACTTTGCCGGTGTTTGCGGCCAGTAGAGTCAGCATGGGATACGGTTCCTTCCAGAGGACGTGCGAATCGAATGTCCACACGTATTTGAACCCCGCATCCTCAGCCATCTTCGCCAGGGAAACCGTTCGCTCCGGACTCATATCCCCCTTGAACGTGATTCCAAAGTCCAACCGACCCTTGCTCATGACAACCTCACCGGAGAATGTTCGTGGTTTCGTTCGTTCCGGTCAAGCCCAGCGAACGCTCGAGGACTCAGTCTTTAATAAATCGGCTCATAGGTCAACAGCGTATTGTTGACAACTCGAGAAACGATTCCTTATCATCCGGCTCATATTTCTCGCGAAACTTGAGATGGAAGAGAGCCTGACGAAGATGTCGCGGAGCTCGGGGGGGCTCTATGAGCTCAACGCCCGTTCACTCGATCCCCGCCTGTACAACGAGGATCTGGCGCCCACCAAGATCGCCGAGCGCACCTGGGGAACCTATGACGTAGCGGCATTATGGGTGGGTCTAGCGGTCAACATACCGACCTACATGTTGGCGGCGGCGCTCATCGAGGGCGGGATGAACTGGTGGCAGGCCATCCTCACCATCACCCTGGGCAATTTGATTGTTCTCATCCCGATGATCTTGAACGCTCATGCGGGAACCAAGTTCGGCATCCCGTTTCCCGTGCTGGCACGAGTCTCCTTCGGAGTTCTGGGCTCGAACATACCGTCGCTCCTTCGCTCGTTGGTAGCCTGTGGATGGTTCGGAATTCAAACCTGGATCGGCGGGTCGGCGATCCAAGCCTCCATGGTGCTCCTCTGGCCCGCCTGGGCGGACTTCGCCGCCGGCCCAGGGATATGCTTCATGGTTTTCTGGCTCATCAATATTTATATCATCGTGCGCGGCCCGGAAAGCATCCGCCGGATGGAAGATTGGGCGGCGCCATTCCTGATCGTGGCTGGCCTGGCGCTATTGTTTTGGGCAATGAGCCAGGCGGGCGGCCTGGGACCTATTCTTTCTCGACCCAGTCAGTTCGAGACGGGTGCGGAATTCTTCCGATTCTTCGTTCCTTCCCTCACCGCCATGGTCGGCTTCTGGGCGACGCTTGCCCTCAACATCCCCGACCTCACTCGGTTTGCACGCGGGCAGAAGGAGCAGATCTTGGGACAGGCGATAGGACTTCCTCCCACTATGGCCCTCTTTGCGTTTATAGGTGTGGCTGTCACCTCCGCAACCGTGATCATATTTGGTGAGGCCATCTGGGATCCGGTTCAGCTGGTTTCGCGGTTCGGCAACCCTCTGCTGGTGGCGGTGGCGATGGTTGCCTTGGCGGTTGCCACCCTGTCCACCAACGTAGCGGCCAACGTGGTGGCTCCTGCCAACGGCTTCGCCAATCTTTGGCCGGAGAAAATGACGCTCGCCCGCGGGGGCATCCTCACCGGCATTATCGGGATCGTGATGATGCCCTGGAAGCTGCTTTCCGACTACGGCACGTACATCTACGGCTGGCTGGTGGGTTACTCCGGCTTCCTGGGACCGATCGCGGGAATCTTCATCGTCGATTACTTCTTGATCCGCAAGCAAAAAATCTCTCTCTACGACCTGTATCGGCGAGGCGGGCGATACGAGTACACCGGCGGCTTCAACTGGAGAGCGGTTACGGCTCTTGTTGCCGGGATTCTGGCGGCCATGATTGGACTGGTCTTTCCCGTTCTTCGGGTGCTCTACGATTACGCCTGGTTCGTGGGATTCGCGGTGGCCGGCGTCGTCTATTACTTGTCCATGCCAGCCGGGCCCGAGATCGATCTGGCCGCCGTGCCACTGTGGAGGGAGGGCGCCGAGGCGACGGAATGAGCCTTCCGCTCGCGGGGGTTACCGTTGTCGACCTTTCGCGCATTCTGGCGGGTCCCTACTGCACCATGGTGCTCGGGGATCTGGGTGCCGAGGTGTTGAAGGTCGAGCCCCCCCAGGGGGACGACAGCCGTGGTTGGGGGCCGCCCTTCGCATCAGGTGAAAGCGCCTACTTCCTGGCGGTCAACCGCAACAAGAAAAGCGTTTGCATCAATCTCAAACACCCGGGCGGTCGCGACGTTTTGAGGCGGTTGACTGCAAAGGCCGACGTCCTGGTGGAGAATTTCCGGCCCGGGACGCTGGAACGTCTGGGTTTCGGCTACCAGGAGGTCCGCCAGACTCGCCCCGAGATCATCTACTGCTCGATCTCGGGCTACGGTCATAGCGGACCGCTCCGGGAGAAACCAGGGTACGACGCGGTGATACAGGGCGAGGGGGGCTGGATGAGCCTGACCGGGGAGACGGACGGCCCGCCGCTCAAGGTGGGGGCCTCTCTCGCTGATATTTTCACCGGAATGATGGCGGTGGAAGGGATTCTCGCCGCTCTCTACGACCGTGGTCGCACCGGAAAAGGGCAGAAGGTGGACGTCGCTTTGTTCGACAGCGTTCTGGCGACGCTTTGCTATCAGGCGCAGGGTTACCTCCTCACCGGCGACGTTCCCCAGCGAATGGGGAATCGCCATCCCTCTTTGGCGCCCTACGAGACCTTCCAGACCCTCGATGGTTACGTGATCGTCGGAGTCGGAAACGACTCCTTGTGGCGCACATTCTGTCAGGCGGTGGGGAGACCGGATCTCGATCAGCCTCGTTTCGAGACCAACGCTCTGCGGGTAGAGAACTACCAGGAGCTCAAGGCTTTTCTCGCTCCGATTTTCCGGAGCGGCTCGACCCAGCATTGGTTGGAAGCGCTCGATGCCAAGGGCATCCCAGCGGGTCGGGTGCGCTCGGTGGCGGAGGCCTTGCAGAATCCCCAGGTGGAGGGCCGAAACATGTTGCTAGAGACCGAGCACTCCATCATCGGCCGCCTGAAAATGATCGGCAACCCTGTCAAGCTGTCCGGCGCGGTGGAAGGCTCCTGCCTGGCGCCTCCTCTCTTGGGGCAGCACACCGAGGAGGTGCTCGCCGAGAAGCTGGACCTCAGTAGCGATCAGATCGTGGCCCTGCGCAAGGAAGGTGCGCTGGGGCCGTGATCCTCAACAACGCCACTCTCGTCACCTTCTGGGCGTCCAAGCCGTTCCTGACCGATGCCCTGATCGCCATCGAAGGGAAGACCATCATCGACTTCGGACGAGTGGGTAAGCTCATCGACCGTTACCAAGATGCCGATACGCTGGACGTGGAGGGGCGCATCGTTATGCCGGGACTCGTTAATGCCCACACCCATTTGCGTCGCACTCTGGCTCGAGGCATGCCCGTCAGGGGAGAGCCGCCGCGAAGCTTCCCGGAGATGCAAGAGAGCACCTGGTGGAGATTGGACCGGGCGCTCAGCCAGGAAGACAACCAGTGGGGTGCGAGGGTCGGGCTCCTGGACTCGGTGCGCGCCGGAGTCACCACCGTGATCGATCATCACTCCAGCCCTGCCGCCATCCCGGGGAGCCTCGACTCGGTTTGGCAGGCCTTTGCCGAGGTAGGGGTTCGGGGCTCCCTTTCCTACGCGGTGACCGACCGCTATGGGGAAAGGGCGAGCCGGGCGGGGATCGAGGAGAACCGTCGGTTCATCGAGAGGTACAAGTCGGAACGCTCGGAGATGATGACCGGACTCTTCGGTCTGGACTCATCGGCGAGCCTTTCCGACGAGACTCTCGACCGAGCGGTGAGCGTGGCCAACGAGCTCGGCTGCGGTTTCCACGTTCACGTTGCGGAGGACGGCACCGATCTCGAGAATACGCGGTTGCATTTCGGCACCACACCGGTCGAGCGACTGGCTTCCAAGGGCGTACTGAAGGAGGGAAGCTTGGCGGTACATTGTGTTCATCTGGAGGAGGATGACTACCGACACCTGAAGAAGAGCGGGGCTCGGTGCGTATTGAATCCTCAATCGAACGCCGACAGCGGAGCGGGTGCCGCGGATGTGTCCCGCATTCGCGGGGCTGGTATTCCCACCGCGCTAGGCACGGATGGCTTCACCGCCAGCGTTTTGGAAGAGTTCCGGGCGGCAGCTCTTCTGCAGAGGATCCTGGGGCGTCGCTCCTCGGAGGCGAACCGGGAAGCCTTCCAGACCGCCTTCGTTGGAAACGCCGTGCTGGCGACGAAGCTCTTCGGGCCAACGGTAGGTAAGATCAAGCCCGGCGCTCGCGCAGACCTGCTGGTGCTGGACCACCGGCCGGCGACCCCGCTGGCGGTCGAGAACCTGGCCGAGCACGTCTCCTTCGGTCTGAGCCGGGCGCCCGTCTACGCGGTGGTCATCAACGGGAAACTCGTCTTCCAGCAAGGTGTTTTCCCCGGTTTGGACGAGCCGCGGATTCGAGCTCGGGCTCGGGAAGCGGCGAAGAGATTGTGGGAGCGAATGTAAGAGGACTAGATCCGTCTGACGGTCACGATGATCTGTGCCGTCCACCCGTCCGGGTCGTTTCCATTCCTGTCGTAGGGCCAGTCGCGCCCCGTCCCGTGTCGGCCGTCGATCGACCAGCCGTCGTTGTCCGCGTCGTTCAGGAAACGACGCAGCTTATTTTGAGTCTCGTCGAAGGCACTGAGGTAATCCTGGCTGGTGAACCGTTGCGTCAACCGGTTGATCGCCGCTTGAAGCGCCTCGCGACCCGCCTCGTTGTTCAGGTTCGTCGACCCGATGGCGGTGCTGAGATCATCCACACCGAGCAGGATACGACCGATCAGCTCATCGCTGGTGGTGCCGCGGGACCACATCGCGTCGGAGTCCGAGTTGCGGTAGACGGTGATGAGAGTGGTGATCTCGAACGTCGCCGAAGGGGGTGGAGGTGGGGGTGGCGGTGTGCCCGGTCCAGTGGGACCGCTGCCTCCGCAGCCAACGAGAGCTCCGATCGCGGCGATAGTGGTCACCCGGAGTGCCCACAAACGGCTCTGGCTCGTCATCTCAGAGGCGCGGAAGCTTAGCAAGGAGAACGGTTTCTGTCAAAGTTCGGGCCGATGTGCGAGGCCCGCCAATGCCAGAGCGATCAGTGCTCGCCCACCAGGGGAACGAAACGAACGGGGAGTAGACTGCGGGACACGGTTTTTCCGTCCTGCCCCTTCTCCACCAGCATCAGCGTTTGGACTCGAGAGGCGTCTCCCACCGGGATGACGAGTCGGCCGCCTGGCTTGAGCTGTTCAACCAGAGGTTGAGGAATGTGCTCGGCTGCCGCGGTGACGAGGATGGCGTCGAAGGGCGCGTGCTCTTCCCAACCGTGGTAGCCGTCCCCGATCCGCCACGTCACATTCGAGTAGCCGAGCTCGTCGAGACGCTTTCCAGCTTGCTCGCCCAACGGTGCCAGCAGCTCCACCGTATAGACGGCCTTGACGATTTGAGCGAGCACCGCTGCCTGATAGCCGGAGCCCGTTCCCACCTCGAGCACCACGTCATCCGGATCGGGGTCCGCCAGTTGTGTCATGAGGGCCACGATGTAGGGTTGAGAAATGGTCTGACCGAGCCCGATGGGCAGCGGGTGATCTCCATAGGCCTGGTCCCGGTACTGCGCAGGGACGAAGAGGTGGCGAGGGACGCTTCTCATGGCGCTCAGGACCCGGGTGTCATCGATGCCGCGCGCTGCGATCTGCTCTGCCACCATGGCTTCCCGGTCCGAGCGGAAATGCTCCTCGCCCGCCTGTTGAGGGACCGCCCATGCCAAGGTTGGGGGAGCGAGGAAAGAGACAATAATCCTGAGGACTGGCAGGATCAGGCTCGGGTTGCGCATGATCGGACGGCTGCTATAATAGCGCCCCTCTCCTTGGTTTCGGCGAGGGCTTCTCCACTGGGAGGATCCAATTGAGTATCGTCAACTGGGAGCACAACCGTCGGGCGCAAAACAGCATTCTCGATTCCATCGGAAGAACTCCCACCGTTCACCTGCAAAGAGTGACCGCAGACTCTTCGGCAGATATCTACGTGAAGCTAGAGTACTACAGTCCTTCCGGAAGTCTGAAGGACCGCATCTACCGGGCGATGATCGAGGAAGCCGAGAAGCGCGGCGAGCTTCGACCGGGCATGACCCTTCTGGAGTGCTCGACCGGTAACGCGGGAATCGCCTGCGCCTTTATCGCCGCGGTGAAGGGATACCGCTGCGTCATCGTCATGCCTGAGGGCATGAGTGAAGAACGTAAGAAAATGGACCGCGCCTACGGGGCGGAGCTTGTTTTCACGCCCGGCGGCGAGAGCGACGTGGATCTCGCTCTGCGGAAGCTGCAGGAGATCCGCGAGAGCGCCCCGGAAAAGTATTGGGTGCCGGCGCAGTTCGACAATCCCGATAATGTAGAGGCGCACTATCGCAGCACCGGTCCCGAGCTCTGGGAACAGTTGGGTGGAGAGGTGGACGCTTACGTCGCCACCCAGGGTACCGGAGGGGCACTCACCGGCATCGGTCGATACTTGAGAGAGAGGAATCCGCGGGTGGAGCTCTTTGCGGTCGAGCCGGCGGAGTGCCCCTTGCTGTCGCGAAGGAAGTGGGGCTCGCATCGCATCGAAGGAATCGGAGATGGTTTCGTTCCACGGGTGCTCGATCTCTCCCAGCTCACCGGAGTAGTGACCACCACCAGCGAGGAAGCACTGGTCATGGCCCGTCGGTTGGCGAAGGAAGAGGGGATCTTCTGCGGGATCTCTTCCGGCTCGAACGTGGCGGCCGCTCTGAAACTGGCGCGCCAACGGCCGAGCCTGAAGCGCATCGCAACCATGATAAACGACAGTGGGCAGCGTTACTTCACCACCGAGCTTTGTGGAGAGGTCAAAGAAGTCGATATTCCGGAGCGGGATCATCCCATGGACCCTCATACTGCCGGTGAGCTCGACCGGTACCAGAAGAACTGGGTTCTCATCGATTGAGCCGCTGTTCTTGGCGTTTCCGCGATTGAGCTCTATGGTGAGGGAGCTGGGGCGGCGTTGTGCGCGGTGCGCGCGAGAGTTCCCTACCGACTCGCCGGATTGGACCTGTTCGGCCTGCCAAGCAAACTTGGACGTGCTCTATGACTACCGCGCGGTCCGCAAGACGTGGAGGCGCGAAGCGCTGGTCGCGAACCCCGACCGGAGCATGTGGCGTTACCGGGCGCTCCTTCCCCTCACGGAAGGCGCCGCCGTTCCCTCCTTGCAGACCGGCTGGACGCCCCTCTACCTCGCTTCTCGGTTGGGATCGGAGCTGGGCCTCCGCTGGCTGTATCTGAAAGACGACAGCCGCAATCCCACCGGCTCGCTCAAGGATCGAGCCAGCGCCATGGCCGTGGGGCACGCGCTCGCAATCGGGCAGCGCGTCGCCGCCTGCGCCTCCACCGGCAACGCGGCTTCCGCGCTCGCCGGCATGTGTGCCAACGCCGGGATGACCAGCGTCATCTTCGTTCCCGAGACCGCACCCTCCGGCAAGCTGGCCCAGATCATCGCTTTCGGCGCTTACCTCCTGCGCGTGCAGGGGTCTTACGACCAGGCGTTCGACCTGGCCGCTTCCGCCTGTTTCCGCTTCGGTTGGTACAACCGCAACACCGGCGTCAATCCCTACCTCAGCGAGGGAAAGAAGACGGTCTCCTTCGAGATGGCGGAGCAGCTCGGGTGGGAGGTACCCGATTGGGTTTTCGTTCCGGTGGGCGACGGGAACATCATCGCCAGCGTGGGGAAGGGATTCGAGGAGCTGCTGCACGTCGGTTTTATCGAGAAGCTGCCGCGTCTGGTGGCGGTACAGGCCGAGGGCTCGAGTGCTATCGTCGATGCCTTGTTGGGGGATGGGGTCGTTCGCCCGGTCGAAGTGCGGACGATTGCGGATGGCATCGCGGTGGGACGCCCGCGCGACCCGGACAGAGCCCTGCGCGCCGTGCGGCAATCCAACGGTTTGGGCCTGAAGGTCAGAGACTCGGAGCTGCTGGAGGCGCAGCTCCTCCTGGCGAGGAAGACCGGAGTCTTCGTGGAGCCCGCGGCGGCCGCCTCCTTGGCGGGCCTGATACGGCTGTCGGCGGGGGGCGAGGTGGCCGGCGACGATCGTGTGGTACTTCTTCTCACCGGCAGCGGATTAAAAGACACTGCCGCCGTCTTGGATCGGGCCAGGCTACCGGACCCGATTCCCCCCACCCTAGACTCGGTAGAGCGCCGCTTGAGCGAAGAGCCACTGAGCGACGGAGGTAGCGACTGAGGTGGCTGCCATCATCGAGTCTCATTTCGGCCTGGCGGAGGCCCTGGGGGTGCGCAGCGGCGATGTGGTCAGCTTGGTGGGCGCGGGGGGCAAGACCACCATCCTCTATGGACTGGTTACCGAGCTGCGACGCCTGGGGTTGACGGTAGTCGCCACCACCACCACCCACACTCAAGCGCCGGAGTCTCCGACCACCGCGCCGCCTATCGTCTTTGCCAGCGAAGAGAAGAACTGGCTGCAAAGCGTGCGGGCCAGGCTCGATCGTTACGGTGCGGTGACCGTGGTGGGCGCTCGGAAGAGAGAGGACAAGCTGCAGGGTTTGAAACCCGCCGAAATCGATCCTCTGCGGGGCATGGCGGACTGCGTCGTCATCGAGGCCGATGGGGCGCGGGGGCGATCCCTGAAGGCTCCGGCTTCTCACGAGCCGGCCGTGCCGGAGTGGTCCACGCTCACCGTAGTGGTGGCCGGCCTGGACGTGTTGGGGCGCCGGCTGAGTGAAGACACCGTTCATCGATTGGCGATCGTCAGTGAGCTTTCCGGGGCGTCGGTGGGTAGTCCGATCGTGGAAGAGGTGGTGGCTCTGGCCATCGTGCGAGGATATCTTCCCACCATCCCGCGCGGCTCCCGTGGCGTGGTCTTCTTGAACAAGGTCGATGACACCCGTCTCCGGCAGGCGGAGAGAGTAGGGGAGCTTCTTCTAGAGGCAGGAGTCCCGGAAGTGATCTTCGGCGAGGCCATCCACCCCAACGGCTGCTTCTATCAGATGACGCCCTCCGCCGAGTAGGCGGGGCGGATTGGACATCAAAACTCGCCAAGACTATGCTGAACATTAAGAAAGCATAGCCCTATCCATGGTGCAGCTGTCCTATGACGACGAAGAAAGAACCATCCTCGGACGGCCTGTCTCGAAAATCGGTATACCGGGAAGTGGAGGAGGCTCTCCAGCGTGGAGAGGCGGTGGCCTTGGTGACGATTCTAGAAACGAAAGGGTCGACGCCTCAGAAAGCCGGAGCCAAGATGGTGGTGGCGCGCGATGGGCGCCTGCGGGGAACGGTGGGCGGAGGATGCGTGGAAGCGGAGATTCTTTGGCGGGCGCGTCAGGTCATCGAGAATGGCAAGTCCGAGATCCTTTCCTATGACTACAACGCCGAAGAGGAAGAGAATGGCCTCATCTGTGGCGGCAGCGTGACGGTTTTCATCGATCCAGTGCTGCCCGCTCCCCGGGTGTTCATGGTGGGCGCCGGACACGTCGCGGTGCCGCTCAGCAAGATCGCCAAGATAGCGGGCTTCGAGGTTGTCGTCCTGGACGATCGCGTGAAATACGCGAATCGAGACCGCTTTCCCGAGGCAGATGTCGTGGAGGCGGGGCCCATCCCGGAGCTGGCGCGGAAATTCACTTACGGCGACAACGCCTACGTCGTGATCGTGACGCGCGGACACACTTCGGACGAGGAGGCCCTTCGAACGTTCATCGAGTACCAGACCGCTTACCTTGGGCTCATCGGCAGCGTGACCAAGATCGAGAAGATCTTGCGGCGACTGGAGCGCGACGGCGTCCAGCGCGAGAAAATCGAGCGCCTTCACGCTCCCATCGGTCTCGACCTGGGCGGAGGCAGTCCCGGTGAGATCGCCCTCTCCATCGTGGCCGAGCTCGTTTCGGTCCGCTACCAGCGGACTGGAAAGCCCATGATGTACACCGAGCGGCAGGAGCACTTCGGCAAGGTCTGATCTAATCTTCGTTTTTACTTCTTTTTTTACCCTTCTTTTTGTCCCAAGGGAGCCACCTAGGATCGAATTCTCTGGACCTGACCCCCAGATATTGCGTAGAATCTTCCGCCATAGACTAGATCTTGGGGCATGGAGGTGAATCGTGTTGGATGGCGATTTCCCAGTTTTGATCGAAGAGGACCAGATTCAGAAAAGGGTGCAGCAATTAGCCCAGCGGATTTCGCAGGATTACCAGGGGAACGATCTGCACGTGGTGGGAGTGTTGCGGGGAGCCTACCAGTTCACTCAGGATCTCTCGACGAAGATGGCCCTTCCGCATACCCTCGACTACATCTCGGTTGCCAGCTACGGACAAGGGATGACCTCTTCGGAGTCGTTGCAGCTTCGCATGGACATCTCCAAACCGGTGGCGGGAAAGGACGTCTTACTGGTGGATGACATCGTGGATACCGGAATCACGCTGAATTGGTTAGTGGATTACTTGAAAAGGCGCCGCGCCCGCACCATCCGTACCTGTTGTTTTCTGGACAAGCCGGCGCGACGGCGGGCGGCGGTTCCCACCGACTACATCGGATTCCCCATCTCCGACGTGTTTGTGATCGGCTACGGACTCGACTATCAGGAGAAGTACCGGGAGCTGCCCTTCATCTCTTGTCTGTCTCCCCAGGAGGTCCTGATTTAGCGGTGTCAGACGTTTAATAGGTGCTACCGGGGTCGCTTGACTTCGATTGAGTCTCCTTGAGAATCCGAACTCCGGCGCTCGCGCCGATGCGCGTTGCCCCGGCCTTGACCATTTCGGCCGCGGTGGCCGCGTCGCGTACGCCCCCGGCGGCCTTGATGCCGATTCTCTCGCCTACCACCTGACGCATCAGCGCCACGTCCTCAACGGTGGCTCCACCCGGTCCGAAGCCGGTGGAGGTCTTCACGAAATCGGCCCCCGCCGCCGCGGCCAAGGTCGAGGCCTTGACTTTTTCTTCCCGATCGAGGAGGGCCGTTTCGATGATGACCTTGGACAGCGCCCCCGCTTCTTTGGCACAGCAGACGACACCCAGGATGTCTGACTCCACCCGCTGGTAGTCCTTGGACTTAAGGGCTCCCACGTTGATCACCATGTCGATCTCGGTGGCGCCATCGAAAAGAGCCCTTCGCGTTTCATAGATCTTGACGTCGGATGTATTCGCCCCAAGGGGAAAACCGACGACCGTGCAAACGCCCACCGGAGTACCGCGGAGCAGGCTGGCGGCCAAGGGGACCCAGGTGGGATTGATGCAAACCGTGGCGAAACCGTATTGCGCTGCTTCCTCACAGAGCTTTCGAATCTGAGCCTCCGAGGCCTCGGGCTTGAGCAGCGTATGATCGATCATGCGGCCGAGTCCGGTGCTCCCGTGTTGCGGCTCGGCGTGCAGCCCCAACCGTTCGGCGCCGCCGTCCACCAACCCCCGGATCAGATTCGGGCAGCGACTGGTCGTCATTCCGTGACACGAGCAGGCGTGCTCGGCGAGCTGATCCGCTTCCAGCCGCGCCAGGATGGAGCTCGTGATCGCTTCGGTGAGGGCGTCGAGCTCTTTCTGAGAGATCATGGTCAAATCCCTCGGTTGTACTTTCGCTCAATTCGAATCATCTTGCCAACCCGGCGTCGGTGTCGTTCCTCGGTCATCTCGGAGGCAAGAAAGGCCCTCACAACGCGCGCCATCATCTCCTTCGAGATCGAACGCGCCCCGAGCGTCAGAACATTGGCATCGTTGTGCTCCCTGCTGTTGCGGGCGGTCGCTTCGTCCGGACAAGGTGCCGCCCGCACTCCGGGAACTTTGTTTGCAGCAATCGCGGAGCCGATTCCCGCCCCATCGATCACGATCCCTAGCTGGGCACTGCCGACCGCTACCGCCAGGGCCACGGCATAAGCGAAGTCGGGGTAGTCGACTGAGTCAGTCGAATAAGTGCCATAGTCGACGAAGCTCTCTCCCATTTCGGACAAGAGCGTTTTGAGTGCCTCTTTCATTTCGTAGCCGGCGTGATCGGAGCCTACGGCGATGCGGCCCTTCTGCGAGGCCTCGCCTGGTGACTTGGAAGCGGGTACGACCCGGATCTGTTTCTTTTGGATCCACTCTCTGGCAATGTCGGTGAGGATTGCGCCTTCGGGTAGATCCAAAATGGCTCCCTGGGGGAGGGACTGGACGTCTTCTCCAGTAATGAAACGGCGGTTCTTCCTGTCCGAAGGAGGGGCCATCTCAGCGCGATGCCGGCGGCGAGCTCTCTCGAACGGTGAAGCCTCTCTCTGTTTGGGCGCTCTGGCCAGTGACTTCGTCCGTTACTCGGACGGTTAGGGTGTTCGGTCCTGCCATGCATCGACAGAGAGAGATGGAGGCAGAGACGCCAAGGGGCTGCGATGAAGGCAAGAGATGGCCTGTCGGCGCGCGCATGAACAGATCGGCCTCAATCTTCTTCCTACCGTCGGGATCAGTCGTCACGCGATAGGCCCCGCGTCATAGGCCAGTCTAATCTATGCTCGGTGTGCTTTGCTGTCAAACCACTGTAACTTTTCAGCGTCGTCTCGGCTACCTCCCGAAGAAATAACGGATGCCGAACTGGACCTCGCGGCCGGGGAAAAAGTTGTTGGGGATTCCGAAATCCGGTCCAGATACGGCATTGACGTTCTGCACGTTGGCCCGGTTTGTCAGATTGAACGCTTCGAAAAGAACTCCGATAGTGTGGTCTCCACCGACGTGAAATATCTTTTCCACCCGCAGATCGACGTTGAGGAAGTCGTCGACCCGGAAAATGTTGCGCGGAATGCCGACGTCCCTCTGATCAACCAATCCATCGCCGTCCTGATCGGTAATGCCGCGGGGGTTGAAGGCAGCTCCACTTCGCAAGAAAACAATACCGCTTACGTTGGCCTCCCCGGGGAGGTTGACGGTACCGTTGGCGACGAAGATGTGGGGCGCCGACTGATTGGAGGGACCGTAGTCCTTGTCGGGGTCGTTGTTATCACTAAAGCCAGACGCCACGTTGCCAGTGAGGAGATTGTCTCGGGCTCGCGAACCGGTGTAAGAGACCGAGAAGGCGTAGCGGTGACTCAGGCGCTTGCGGAGGGTAATGGCTAAGCCGTCGTAGTCGATCCATCCTTGGTAGGTTACCTGGCTGATGCGGGGTCCGCCGTCGGTGGTCCGTCCAAAGTTGGGATCGCCGGGCTCCACGTCAAAGAGATTAGTGATGCGCCGGGTCAGAAGGTCTCGACTCCGCCGGTGCACGTACATAACCGATAGGCTGAAGTCGCGGGAGATCTGTTGATCGACGCCCGCTGTGAAGCCGCGAGTCCAGGGGGTCCTGGCCTCCGAAAAACGTGAGACGTCTCGGCTCAAGGCGAGGGGCCCCCGTGGGAAAAAGGACAGAACAGCGTCGCCGAGTATCGATCCTCCGGGAACATCGAAGAACTCCCAGTCGGTCCCGGAAAAAGTGGTCTCCAGGAGCGACACTGCCTGGTCGGGCGTGAGGCCGCTCAACGCCTCGATGTTGTCGGCGGTGACGACCGGTGGCAGCGAGGGATCGGGAACATCGATTCCGAGGAGCTTGTAAAGGGCAAGAGGATCGCTACGCAAGGCGTCAGCGAGTCCGCGGTAGGCCGGATTCTCCGGGGCGGTGCGCCCGCCACCGGGCAGAGGGAATCCGGAAGTGATCACGAGATCTATGAGCGAATCCGTGTAATCCACGCCGAGACGCGGCAGGGCCACGTCGAACGCATTACGGGTGAAGATGCCTCCCAGCTCCGGCACGGTCGCGGCGGCGGCCAAGAGATTGCGGTCGAAGAAGATGCCGAAGCTCGCCTTGATGATCATCTGGTGCCGGGCTCCGATGCCCCAGGCGACTCCGGCTCGAGGGGCGAAATTGTTCCTGTCGGCGCCGAACAGGCTGGCCCAGTCGTAGCGTAGGCCAAGATTGAACGTGAGGTCGTGCCGTGGCTGCCACTGGTCCTGGGCAAAGAACCCAAGATCGTTGTTGGTCACATCGAGCTCGAGGCCGCCCTCTGGGTTCGCCGACAGGGTAAAGAATCGCGCCGCCGACTGCGCAAAGCCGAACCGCTCGAAAAGCTCTCCCTGGATCTCGGCGGCATTGGGGGCCAGAAACGCGGCAGAGTATTCCACGTCGTTGGTCACCTCGTTGAAGCCGGTGAGCCGGGACCGTCTCCAGTCCCACCCCAACTTGAACTGATGATCGCCGCTCTCACCGGTCTTGAAATGGCTCACCGATTGAGCAAGCTGGAACTGTTCCAGGTCCTGCTCGAACTTTCCTCCGAAGGGTGCCCCGGTCTGAAGGAAGCCCGTGCGGAGCAGGATCAGAACGGGCTCGAGCCGCGTTGTGCGGTCGAGGTTGTTGCCGCTCCGTCCGTCGATGAACTTTCCGCTGGTCTCCAGGAACGTGCTCGTCCCAAGGATCGAAGATTCTCGAACCGACACGCTGGTTGACTCGCGGAGCTCGGTCCGCTCCGCGCTGGGAAGGGCGATGGTGCCGGCGATCGGAGAGCCAATCTCTCCGTTGATATCATCATCGGTTCGGTTGAACGTGATGTTCAAGCGGTTGTTGTTATTGAGGTTGAGATCGAGCTTGAACAGACTCGTAAAACCGTCGCTCCTGGGTCCGAGCGTGAAGTCCTCCGCGCCTTGTGGCGTTGCCAGCCCCTCCAACACGAAATCGGCGATTCGGGAGCGGTCGATGTTGACGCCACGGGTCTCGTCAAGGACTTCGAAGGAGCCAAAGAAGAAGGCCGTATCTCGCCTTATCGGTCCGCCGAGAGTACCACCCCACTGCCGGCGCTTCAGCTTCGGCACGTCCTGTTCCTTGACGTTCGAGGAGTCCAGCGAGTCGTCTCGAATGAAGAGGAACGCACTCCCAGAGGAGCGATTGGTTCCGGAGCGGCTAACGATGTTGACCACGCCGCCCTGCGCGCGTCCGAACTCCGCCTGGTAGCCAGTCGTGATGACTTCGAACTCCTGGATTGAATCCTGGGAGAATCGCTGCAGGGCGCCGCCGTTGACCGGGTCGTTGTTGTCGCCACCGTCCAGGATAAAAGAGATGGCGGTGCCGCGCTCGCCAAAGATCGACACATCGGCCCCTTGCTGACCAGCCGGCTCAGGCTTAGCACCGGCTACCAGAGCGATGAGATCCTCGAAGTTGCGGCCGTTCAGGGGCAAGGTGTCGATGGTCTCGGTCGATACGCGCGAGGTGAGATCGGAGCGGGTGGCGGCAACCATCGGAGTTTCCGCCTTGACATCGATCGTTTCTCTAATGGCGGCCAGGCTGAGGTTCAGGTCGAGCGTGACCTCCTGGTTGATGCCCACCTCGACGTCGCGTTGAACCTGCGGATTGAAGCCGGAGAACACCACCAGCACGTCGTAGCGCCCTGGCGGGAGAGGCGTGACGCGGTAGGTTCCGTTATCCGCGGTCACCGTGGTCAGGTTTTCTCGCTGGAGCGCTGGGCCGCTGACCGTGATGGTCGCGCCAGGCAGAACGCCGCCGCTCGCATCGCGGATGGTGCCGACGATGGAACCGGTGACCTGCGCGCGCCCCGAAGCGGCGAAACCGATGAGAGATAAGAGTAGTAACAAGACTTGGCGCCGCATGATGCCAGTTCTCCGGTCGGCGGGCGACTCGCTAGGATGGGCGGGTGGGGAACCCGAACGCGGCGGTGAGCAGCATTTCCTCCGAGCCCCTCGGGTTCCGACCCACTGAACGCCGAGATTAGCACATCCGAGGGGAGTGAGGTTAGGCTCGGGGTGTCGCGAGCGGTGGGCAGGGACAAGCGTGTGGGTGGTGCTCGCTGAAGTAGCCGGTGCCTGATGACTGTGGCCGAACTCGGACTCCTGCTTTACAAGAAGGGTCGGCTAGAGGAAGCTATTATGGCTCTCAGGCAGGCTCTGGAGCTCGAGCCATCGAATCTGAGCGATACAGCTCAATTGGTCCATTACGCCCTCGGCAGGACGCGAGAGGAAAAGGGAGCCAGGGGGCGGTACCGAAGACGCTGAGTCCGGGAGGAGTTCCGCGTTGAGATTCTTACCGTTGTTACTCCTTGTTGCTTCACTCGGTCCCGACGGAACTCATTTCGTCGACGTGACCGCTCAATCCGGCCTGGATTTCGTCCACTACAACGCCGCCACCGAAGAGAAGTACATGGTGGAGACCATGGGCTCCGGTGCGGCTTTCTTCGACTACGACGGGGACGGTGCCCTCGATATCTACGTCCTGAACGGAGCGCCTCTGCCCGGTTCTGCCCCGACTTCGGTTCCGCCCGCCAACGCCCTCTATCGAAACCGCGGTGACGGAACGTTCTCCGAAGTCGCGGCGGCGGCGGGAGTCGCTCACACCGGTTATGGCATGGGAGCAACGGCGGGGGACATCGACAACGATGGAGACGTCGATCTCTATGTGACCAACTTCGGACCCAATGTCCTCTATCTCAACAACGGTGACGGTACGTTTCGAGACGTCTCGGCGGCCGCCGGGGTCGAGGCAGGGGAGTGGAGCACCAGCGCCGCCTTCGCGGACTTCGATGGAGACGGATTTCTGGATCTATACGTTTGCCGCTATGTGAACTTCAGCCTGACCAACCACAAGTTTTGTGGCAACCTGGCCAGGAATCTCAAGGCCTACTGTCACCCGGACGTCTACAACGTCACCCCCAGTCTCCTCTTTCGCAACAACCGCGACGGAACATTCACCGACGTCACCCGGGAGGCGGGCGTCCAGGTGACCGAGGACGGAAAGAGCCTGGGGGTCGTGTGGGGGGACTACGACAATGACGGCGATCAAGACATCTATGTCGCCAACGATTCCATGCGGAACTTCTTGTTTCGCAACGAAGGAGGAGGCCGCTTCACCGACATGACCCTTCTCGCCGGGGTGGGCTATAGCGAAGACGGGCAGGCGCAAGCAGGCATGGGAACCGACTTCGCCGACTACGACGGCGACGGCTGGCTGGACATCATCGTGACGAACTTGGACTTCGAGTACAACGCCCTGTACCGAGGAGATCCCAGCGGCGTGTTCACCGATCAGTCCTTTAACGCCGGTGTGGCCGAGCCGTCTCTGAACTTCGTGGGCTTCGGCACGTTTTTCTTCGACTACGACAACGACTCATTGCTCGATCTCTTCGTCGCCAATGGGCACATCATCGACAACATTCACCTCTTCAACAGCGTTTCTACGTACCGGGAAAGAAACTTCCTGTTTCGCAATCGGGGAGACGGGGTTTTCGAGGAGATAGGGGGGCAGCTGGGAGAGGTCTTCTCGCGGGAGAACGTGGCACGGGGCGCTGCTCCCGCCGACTACGACCAGGATGGAGACCAGGACGTTCTGGTCACCCGCTGCGGCGAATCGCTTCTGCTCCTTCGCAACGAGGGAGGGAACGGCAACGGCTGGGTCTCCTTGCGGCTGGTCGGGAAGCGTTCCAACCGCGATGCGGTGGGGGCGCGGGTGACGCTTCACGTCGGGGATCGCAGACTCATCAAGGAAGTCAAGACGGGTCTCAGCTATCTCTCGCAGGGAAGCCTGGAGCTGCTCTTCGGCCTGGGAGAGGCGGCCGCCGCCGACCGGCTCGAGATCCGTTGGCCCTCCGGTGAGATCACCGAGTTGGGCTCGCTCGATAGCGGTACGCGACTGACCGTCATGGAGGGTGTCGGCCCCCTCTAAGTGCAAAGAAGATAAGGCCCCATGACCGGGGTGGCTGAAGAACGTGGTAAAATTGACATAGCCATGTCTGAAGAGCTCTCCCCGCGGCGAGCCGAGGACTTTCTGCGTCTCGACTACCAGGCGCCGGGCTGGGAGTGGAACCGGAACAAGCGATCGTTTTTTCTCTCCCTTTTCCTTCACGCGGTATTCCTCTTCGCTTTGTCCTTACCTTGGGTTTGGGATCTTCTCACGCACCGGCCGGTTTCGACGGTGGTACGGGTTCGTTTCTACCAGACAGGAGGCGAAGGTGAGGGAAGAGGTGGCGGGGGGGGCGGCTCCGGAGGTCGAGAGCGAACCGCCTTCATCCGAGAGCGGCCCCAGCTTGAGCCTGATGAGACTGTCGAGCCGCGTCGGGCGCCCATAGCCCCGCGCCAGCCGCGACCCCTTCGCGCCGATGCCTTGAAGGCGCCTGATTTACCCGCCGAAACGTCCCTCTACTTCGATCAGCCGCTCTCTCCGGACGCCCAGGATTTCCCGGGACTTTCTCTGGAGGACGCTGCCGATTACGGGGGCATCGACCTGCAGGCGAGCTCCGGCACGGGAGGTGGCGTTGGCGGGGGCGAGGGGACCGGTCAGGGAACGGGAAGCGGCTGGGGGGTGGGGCCAGGGGAAGGCGGTGGGTTCGGTGGCGGGAAGTACCGCCCGGGGGGATGGGACATCGAGCCCATAGTGATCTTCAAGCTCGACCCGGCGTATCCTCCCCAGGCGAGGGAGAACATGATCCAAGGTGAGGTCATCTTGGAGATTCTCGTCCACGCCGACGGCTCCACCGAGGTTTTGGGGGTTCTGAAGTCTTTGCCCTACGGATGCGTCGACGCCGCCATCGACGCCGCCAAGCGCTGGCGTTTCAAGCCGGCCCTCAAAGAGGGAAAACCTGTGGAAGCGGTCGGCATCATCACGGTGGAGTTCGGGCTCCCGGCGAGAAAGCAAGGTTAATCGGATCGTGGGGCTCGAGATCCTCATTTCGGAAGAAAAGATCGCCGAGCGGGTCAAGGAGCTCGCGAAGCAAATCAGCCGCGACTACCAGGGGAAGACGGTTCACCTGGTGTGCGTTTTGAAGGGCGCCTACACGTTCCTCGCCGATCTGTCGCGTGCCATGGAAATCCCCGTCACTCTCGATTTTCTCGCCGTCTCGAGCTACGGCAAGGGAACCAGCACCACCGGGCAGGTCCAGGTGACCAAGGACCTGGACACCAGCCTGGAAGGAATGGACGTGCTCATCGTGGAAGACATCGCGGATACCGGGCTCACGCTCCGCTACCTGTACAACATGCTGAAGGCACGGAACCCCAGCTCACTCAAGGTAGTCGCCCTGCTCTCCAAGCCTTCTCGGCGCACGGTGGAAGTGCCGGTCGACTACGTGGGCTTCGAGATCCCGGACCGTTTCGTGGTGGGCTATGGCCTCGACGTCGACCAGAGGTACCGCAATCTGCCCTATATAGCGGCGGTGGATTAGAGATTTCTGCGATCGAAAGCGTGTGGGAGAAGCTCTTGGAGACGATAGGTATTGACGCGCCCCCGCAGATTGGCCAGGTGGACGAC
>Ga0209321_10000508_pt1 | contig 25313 bp, 18 predicted proteins | sample Rifsed16ft4_FD_184012 | JGI IMG/M metagenome (GOLD analysis project Ga0209321, IMG submission 184012) | Soil microbial communities from Rifle, Colorado, USA - sediment 16ft 4 - CSP-I_5_4 (version 2) | ecosystem: Environmental > Terrestrial > Deep subsurface > Rock core/Sediment | place: Rifle...
CCAGCCCATCACGCTCGACGACGTCGCCGCTGAAATCGAGCAGCTCGAGCGCGACAGGCTTATCGTTGTGAAATGGGGAGGCTACTATGACGATTGCCTTGCCAGCGGTTTCACCCGCGTCGCGGACAACGAGTGGAACGCTTTTCTCGTTTGTGATTTTCTGCTGAAGGTGTCGACATTGCTTCCGCATGTTATGGTGGAGGTTCAGGATGAAGGCCGATTTGTGAGGACCAAGCGTCTCTGGCTGCGTGACGCCGTGGCGATGCTGCCCCGACACGCACGCCCGTCGGGATGGGCCAGGGTTCTGAAGACAAAAGGATTCTTTGCATGTGTCGATCCGCAAAAATACGACAAGCATCCGGTCTTCAGAAATTCAATACCGGGATTCAACGATCTCGATGCGGAGGATCGCCGGGCCGTTGTGCGCAACTGGAATTGGCTGGGCTTTGACAATGGCGAGGGGAGCCAGGAGTCCGGCCCGGGATTGGTGAATCTTAATTCCAAGCTCAGGGGTGTGGATTTCTTCGACTGACCGTTGCTTTTTTGGCGAATCGTGGGTATCTTATTCAATTCCCGCCTGGAGCGGGATTTTCTTTCTCGAGGGATAACAAATGTTCACATTTTTTCTGGTTGTGGAGATCATTGTCGGCATTCTCCTGACGATCGTCGTTCTCATGCAGGCCAGCAAAGGCGGCGGCCTTGCTGGATCGTTCGGTGGCGGCAACATCGGCACGGTGTTTGGAGTGCGAAGAACTTCGGACTTCCTGAGCAAGACGACAACAATCCTTGCCATCGTCTTTATGGCCATGGCACTCTTCATCAACAAGGTTGTGCTGCCAAAAGGGAATCAGGTGACCCCAAGCGTCATTCAGTCCCAAGCACCTCCGTCTGGTGCCCTTCCGCCGGTACAGCAGGGACAGACTCCTCCTCAACCCCAGCGGTAGGATTGCGATTGCCGATTTTCGATTGCCGATTGAGTGGGCGAAAAAGCTTCAATCTGTGATCCAAAATCTACAATCTAAAATCTACAATCTAAAATCTACAATCTACAATATTAAGCACCCATGGCTCAATCGCCAAAACAACCAGCGAACGTTTCATCTGTGAGCTGATGTTGTTTTGCGCGTCCCGCCACATGGGAAGCAGAGTAGAAGGCGGGATCTGAGAATTCTTGCACCCATGGCTCAATTGGTAGAGCAACTGACTCTTAATCAGTGGGTTCCAGGTTCGAGTCCTGGTGGGTGCACTAGCGGCGAGTAGGCGGGCGAAGCCCACCGCACTCGCCGCTCTTGTATCATCGGCGGGACGAAGTCAGTCCTGCCTGCCCGCCATGCTTCACCTTTTGGCGGGGTGGGTGCACAAATGGTTTTCGGTAGTTTTGTAGTCTTCTCCCCCCACTGATTCTCCTCTATTGCAACGGAATTGCAACAGTTCATCCATGCTCTGGATGAAAGGAGGTCGCAATGTCCGTCTCTCGTCAGCGGTTTTCTCTCATCAAACGCTACAATGGTATTTACCATATCCTTTACTACGCGAACGGCAAGCGCAAGTGGAAGTCTACAGGACACACACAGAAACCTGAGGCACTCAAGGCTCTTACTCGGCTCCGGGAGTTGTTGCAGGAACGAACAAAGTCGGTTTCTTTTGAGGCATTCACCATTGATTTTCTTTCCTTCTCTGAGGCAAAAAAACCACGCCCGAAAGACTTTTGACCTCTACAAGGCAATCCTGCGACGATTCGGGGCATTTGTACGCGACGCCTCAATGGTTGAAATCACCCCTGAGACAATAGACAAGTACAAAACGAAGAGGATACGAGAAGTAAGTCCTGTTTCCGTCAACGTTGAACTTCGGATGCTCGAGGCTGCCTTCTCGACCGCCAAACGGTGGAAACTTGTGGGCAGTCATCCATTTGATGGGGTTTCGTTGGCTTCAGTGCCTGAACAGGCTCCATTGCATCTCAGCCATGCTGACTTTCAACGGCTCCTTTCCTGCATTAAGGAAGGTTGGCTGCGAGATGTTGTCTTGTTTGCGGTGCTCACTGGAATGAGAAGGGGAGAAATTCTCAACCTTCATTGGTGTGATGTTGACCTCGTACGAAAGGCTGTAAGAATTCAATCAAACGCATCCTGGCAAAGCAAACACGGAAAGAGACGCACAATTCCTCTAAGCCAAACCGCCAATCTACTATTGCAGAGAAAGGTAGGAATAAGCGCAAGTGAGTATGTCTTCACGTTGAACGATGCAAAAATATACGAGAATTGGGTAACGCATTTGTTCAAGCGGTATGTTCGGGAGGCAAACCTTAGCAACCAACGCATCAGGTTTCACTCGCTACGGCATACTTTTGCCACCTGGCTGGCTGAAAGTAATGTTTCAACGTGGGAAATTCAAAAACTCATGGGACACAGTGACATCAAGACAACGCAAGCGTATAGTCACATTGCAGCCGAAGGACTCCATAGTACCGTGAACAAGATTTCCATTGAGATGAACTGAATACAAAAAAGGGGGTATACACGGCAAAAGGGTGGGGATACGAGCTACCTTTTTCATTTCCGGGGTGGAACCGTTACCAATTCGTTGTCGAAGCGTGAGTGCTACTGAAATCTATTCTCATCTTGTGGCACGCGAACTTCACAGCACGGTGAACAAGATAGAGTTGCAGATAAATTAGGAATCAGTCCTACGCGTGTAGTTGCTTCTCATTTCAAAAAGGATTAGCGTTTCATCCATATAGTACGCCGCGACGAAGGAAGTTCGCGAGCAAGTTGTTTCAAAAAAAAGGCCTCCTGAATCGCGTCATGATGCGATTAAGGGGGTCTTCTTGTTTGTGACAGGACAGTAAAGAGTGAATTGTGAATAACGAATGAGAGTCTATGTTCTGGAGGAATCATGGCACACTACATTTTTTCAATAATAGCATTACTGTTCCTTTGTGTTACCCAATCTTTCGCACAAAGTGGGTGGTTCTGGCAAAGTCCTCTGCCGCAAGGTAATCATCTTGTAGGCGTAAGATTCATTTCCCCAACAGTGGGCTGGGCTGTAGGTGAGTACGGTACAATCCTCAAGACCACTAACGGAGGAGCAAGCTGGACTTTACAGATAACCAAAACAAGAGGGACGGTAATGGGCATTTACTTTGCAGATGAAAATGTCGGGACAGCTGTTGGTTATGATTGGTGGACCTTTGATGGAATAATTCTCAGAACCACAAATGGAGGAGCAACCTGGACTTCACAGACAAGCGGTGTAAAGAACTGTTTGTACAATGTCTTCTTTGCTGATGCAAATACCGGAATAACTGTTGGCTCTGATGGCGCAGTCCTGAGAACCACAGACGGTGGAACAATTTGGAATTGGCAACCCAGCGGAACAACAAACCATCTGTATGGTATTTCGTTTACCGATGGAAATACCGGGACAGCCGTTGGTGACTCTGGCTTAATCCTCAGAATTACAAACGGAGGAACAACCTGGACTGAACAAACAAGCGGAACAACAAACCGTTTGCGGGGTGTCTCCTTCACAGATGGAAACAACGGTACGGCTGTTGGTGATTCTGGCACAATCCTCAGAACCACAAACGGAGGAGTAGACTGGACTTTACAATCAAGCCTTACATCAGCACAACTAAATGATGTCTCCTTCACCGATGCAAATACGGGTACGGTCGTGGGTGGCGCCTTTAATCCAAATCGCGACGTAGTAATTCTCAGAACCACAGACGGAGGTACAAACTGGACTGAACAGATGAGCGGAGTAGGGTGGTCTCCCAACGGTGTTCATTTCATTGACGCAAATACCGGTACGGCTGTTGGTGACGGGGGCACAATCTACAGGACTACAAACGGAGGAACAACGTGGACTGAACAGTCAAGCGGACACACACCACCGTTGCATGGTGTGAGCTTCACCGATGCAAACAATGGAACGGCTGTTGGTGAAGGCGGTTTTTCCACAATCCTCAGAACGACAAACGGAGGAACAACCTGGATATTACACAATCCCGGCATATCAAACGCCTTATTCGGTGTCTCCTTCACAGATGCATTTAACGGCACAGCTGTCGGTGATTCTGGTACAATCCTAAGAACCATCAGCGGCGCAACCTGGACTTTGCAGTCAAGCGGAACAAGAAACGCTCTGTATGGTGTCTCCTTCACTGATGTAAATACCGGCACAGCTGTTGGTGATTCTGGAACAATCCTCAGAACCACAAACAGAGGAGCAATGTGGACTTCACAGACAAGCGGGACATCAAACAGTTTGCGGGGTGTCTCCTTCACTGACGCATATACCGGCACTGCCGTTGGTGATTCTGGCACAATCCTGAGAACTACAGACGGCGGAACAACCTGGACTTCACAATCAAGCGGAACAACAGACGCTCTATTTGGTGTCTCCTTCACTGATGCAAATAACGGTACGGCTGTTGGTGATTCTGGCGTAATCCTCAGAACCACAAACGGCGCGAGCTGGACTAAGCAATCAAGCGGGACAACGGTAGCACCGTTGTATGGTGTGGGCTTTACAGATGCAAACAACGGGACAGCCGTTGGTTCTGGAGGTACAATCCTCAGAACCACAAACGGAGGAACAACCTGGACTTTCCAAGAAAGCGGGACATCCGCCACGTTTTATGGTGTTTCATTCAGTGATAGAAATACCGGTACGGTTGTCGGCTGGGTAATTCTGAGAACGACAAACGGTGGGGTCACTTTTGTGAATCATACTAGCAGCGAGATTCCTGAAAGCTTTTCACTCTATCAGAACTACCCCAACCCGTTCAATCCAGTAACGATAATTACGTTCAGGCTTCAATCGAAGGCTTTTGTGTCACTAAAGGTCTTTGATGCTTTAGGAAGAGAAATATCAAATCTTCTTTCCAAAGAGCTGCCATCTGGACCATACTCACAGCAGTGGAACGCTACAGGTTTTCCCAGTGGAGTCTATTTCTACCGCTTACAGGCTGGTTCCTTTGTCGAGACGAAGAAACTCGTGTTGCTTCGCTAAGACTAATGTCTTTCACCAGCAGCGAGAAACCCGAGCCTATCCCCCAAGGGGGCGTCCATGCAAATCTTTCTTCAGAAATATCTCTTCCCCATTTGCGCTTTGTTCCTTGTGTTCGGTTGTTCATCAAAGCAAGAGAATAAGGAAACCGTTCCCGAAGTGAACTGGCGTGATTCCCTCAAAGTCGGCATGACCTATGAAGAAGTGGAGAAGATTCTGGGCAAGCCTGTGGATATTTCAAGAGGCGCGAGTAGGCTTGAGGATGAGGATGAGAACATCAGGGGGTTGGGGAAAACAGAACTCGAAACAAGGTTGGCAGAATTGGAGTTTATTCAAAAAGTGATGGACTCAACGAAAAACGAACGGCTGGTGGCGTTCCGGAAATCAGTTAAAACAACAGGACAGTTGATATATGTCAACTGGAAATACTTAGGCCCAAGATTCGACACGGCAACAGTAATCGAGCCAACATGGGTAAATGCTCATCTGAACTCTAGAGAAGAATACTTCGTCAATGGGGTGGAGGTCTCAAGAGTAGATTTCGACCTGTCGCCTCCCAACTGGATTTTTCCGCAACCCCGCGCTATTCCAAGGGTGGGCTCTTTGCCTGGACCATCTTCGACTACCCTCTGAAGCAGGCCATTCAGGACAATATTGTCAAGCGACCGGTCAAAGGTATCTCCAAAATCGAAGAGGCGAAATCAACTGTAGTCTATAAGAAATACGAAGCCTATCTCATTGCCGGTGTAGAGCGTTGGAGGGAATACCGGGACCAGCTCAAGCCTCTTAACAAGAGACCAATCCTTTTATCATGATGAATAGCACAGAGGAAGCCGACGATATAGGCGATTGGCTCATGAAAAAGTACCCCTCAGAGTTTGGAGGGGATAAGACGTTGATAATTCACACCGACACGAAGGGCGAAGTCTCCAAGAAGGACTTGGATAAAGCGCGCAAGCTTGCCCATGACGTCGACCAAGAAACCTCTACCGTGAACGCGATTGTAAGCGTCCTGATGCTGAGGGAAGGCTGGGACGTTCAGAATGTTACTGTTGTCGTTGGTCTCCGCCCTTATTCCGCCAAAGCAAATATCCTGCCGGAACAGACAATCGGCAGGGGGTTGCGGCTGATGTTCAGGACTGGAACAACTTCAGCCTACATTGAGAGGGTGGATGTCATAGGAAACAAAGCATTCCTCTCCTTCGTCGATGAACTGGAGCAACTTGAAGGTCTGAAACTTGACACCTTTGAGATTGGAAAGGACAAGCTCCAGATTAACACTATCATGCCCTTGGAAGACAAGGAGGCGGCTGACATTGGAATCCCGGAACTGACTCCTTCTCTTGTCAGGAAAAAATCACTCGCCGAGGAGATTGCCTCTATGGACACGAGCGGGCGATAAGGGGAAGAAGTCCCCGAATTTGGAAAAAGTGGAAAACTGGGAAGGCGATTTCCTGGTTTTCCACTTTTCGTTTTCTCCATTCCACCCATCTTGTCGCATGATGATGCGGAATTGAAGCTTTTTCAAAAATGAAGGATGAGGAAGAAAATCGGGAATCCGAAGGGTGAACTCTCTGCCGGACGACCCACCGCGCCTGCGGACAGTGAATCAGGCAAGTACCAAAGCAGAACGAAGCTCAAATTGCTCAAACATCACCCGGAGGCGCTTCCGCTGTTCCTCCACGGTTGGCGTAATGGTTGAGATGTTTTCGCCGGGGAAAGCATCATCGGATGCGATCCGGAGGCAAAGATCCATTCCCCGCTCGAGGTTGTCTCTGAACTCTCGCAGCGCACTCACTTCGCGCTCCGTGTTTCCGCTCTTGGAGATCAACCGCTCGAGGTAGTCGACATACATGACCATTTCTTTGGAGAACATGTGCGGGCGATTCTCGGGGACCAGAGACGATCCGCGGCCATAGATGTGATCTACCATCTCCTGCAGTGAATAGATGCGGTCGAACCACGCTATGTTTGGCCCCGGACAGATCGCCTGAGGGGACTCTGATCTGCGCACAACTCCGTGTGTGATCAGGGCTCCGTTGCCGAGGTGCTCGCAAAGACAGGTTTTGACAAGGACACTGTCGATCAGCTTTTGCTTTTCTCCGTCCGCTATATCCATAGCGGAGATCTGTTCCAGTTTGAGTGTTTGATACTGATTCGAGGCGGTGCAAATCGGTTCTGCCGTGAATTCCGTGTTCGAGACAAGGTGTCCTTTCGGACACGGAGAGCCGGGTTTTCCTTTCTGAGCCTGCTTCTTCGTCCACACCTCAGAACCGGAGCCCCTGATGTTGTTGAATGATATCCCAAGGGGCGATGCGTCGCTGACATAGACGTCCTCTTCCTTTGCCTGTCGCAGTAATTCCCGGGTGTCGTCATCGACACATGTAGCTTCGGGTACAAGGAGAAACGGCGTTGCCCATCCCGTTCTGTCCATGCCGAAATACTCGCGCATCCGGCGATCTTCGCCGTTTGTTCCAATCCCGCCTTGCACGGTCAAGATTGGCTGCTCGTCTTTTGCTGAATGCGGGTATTCCCATCCCATTGATTCATAGAACTTCTGGATAAAGGGAAGGAACTCTGCCTTAAGTTGTTCCCTCTTCTCTCTAAACTCTTTGAGAATGGAGGGGAGGAGGTGACCGTTGGAGGCAAAGGCATGTCCGCCGCAGTTGAGGCCGGATTCGATTCGGAATTCGTGAACCTCCAACCCCTTTTTCGCCAGCATGTGTCCCTGGATGGAAGCAGAACGGAAATCACTCACCTTCAGGATGATCTTCTTCTTCATCTCGCCGGCCTCAGTTCTGTAGAAATCGCGGAAAGAAGAGAGATACGCGAAAAGGCCGCGATTAAAGCCAGCGGAGAACTCGACTGCAGATTGAAGACTGCTGTTAGCGAATCCGCGCAGAGCGGCTTTGGCGTCGGAGAACTGCTCGCCTAAGGGGCGCCCATGCTTGTCCACATTCAAGCGGTCAAGCTTCGTCATGATGTTAACGTCAAACGTACCTGGCACCATGCGGCTGCTAAGCGACCTCTCAAGCTCATCTCGTTCCATCCCGGGCGGAAGAGCCAACATACGGAGGTATTCCTGTTTGAACGGACTCCCATTAGGCAGGAGCTCAAAGTACTTTGTCTTGTCGTTACGGTGAAAGAAGGGAAGGCTGCGCACGGTTTCCATGTTTCGGCGGACAAGCTTCTGGACGGTCTCGAGGTATTCAGTGACTCGCCGGGCTCGTGCGTCTTCGTCGTAGCGATAGATCTTCTTATAGGGGAGACCGTGCTTGGAGTTATAGAAGGCACGAATTCTCTCTATCAGAGTGTCATCGATGATAGAGATGACGGAACAAATACCGAGGTGAGCAACCCGGATGGGTGTGTCAATGGAATGACCCGTTCCCATCACGGGAATGTGAAATGTATGATCCTTCAGGGGCCGACTTTGACTAGTGAATGAAGAATGGACGACGTTTCCACAAGGTAATGATTGTCGCGGAGATATCCAAAGAATTCTGAAAGCAACCTGTCTGGTGAGGTGAGCTGCTCTGATGGACTCCACTGACGAAGTTGAGGGTGCCTCCCTTCGCACTTTGTTTTTCTTCCTTCATTCCGTTATATTTGACTTGGATTGGCGATTTCTAAACGCTTTTTCTTGCGCTTTTCCTCATTGCCGAAGTGGCGGAATTGCCTGTCCGCCGAAGTCCGTTTTCCGGACGCAGGCGGAGCAGACCTGTCTGCTCGACAGAGTTCGCTCGACAGAATTCGTCGCAATCTGACGATCGAAGTCTGACGACCGTCAGGCAGGCGCTCGGCAGGAAAAAACCCAAGTCTTGAATTGCCGAAGTGGCGGAATTGGCAGACGCGCTGGACTCAAAATCCAGTTTGGCTCACCCCAAGTGGGGGTTCGACTCCCCCCTTCGGCACTTAACATTTAAGATTGAAGACGGAAGATTGCAGATTTGGAGCTTCAAGTCGGGATAAACTGGACTCAAAATACAGTTTACCCCGTGTTGTCTACGGGGTTTGGCTCCCCCTCAATGATCCGACGAAGTCAACAAAACGCCATTCCGTCGTTTGACGCAGTCGGACTTCGGCACTCAACATCTAAGATTGAAGATTGTAGATTGTAAGATTGAGTCTTGAGGCTTGAGTTGATGGGATTTTGCTTAACCCGTTCTACGGGCCTCACTCCAAGCGGGGGTTCAACTCCCCCTTTCAGCACCTAACATCGAAGATTGTGGATTTGAAATCGGCAATCGGCAATTGAAAATCGTCAATCCCAAAGGAGGTCTCTTGCACTAAGGATACAATGTGCTGATATTCGGGGTATCCTTGATGAAATGGGTGCATAGACTTCTTGCTGCTTCTCTCTGGCTGTTTCTTCCCGTTGCCCTCCTTGGGCAATCCTCCAGGTTTACGGATACTCTCAGGGTTTTCCGAAGCGAGGAATCCTATAAACTCTCGCATCCGTTTATCCTCCTCGGAAGCGAAATCGTCCGGTTCGGTTCTCTCCGTTTTGATCCGCTCACCGATTTCACGTTAAACTACAACCGCGGAAGCATCGCATTCTCGAGTCGGCCCGAGCTTTCTTTTCCCGATACGCTCGGCTCTGTCGTCCTTGTTTCCTACGAAGCTCTCTCGTTTGAATTCCAAAAAGAGTATTCCCTTCGCCGTCCTGTCTTAAAGTCCGATTCAACTGAGAAGCAGCGTCAGATCATTGTCGCTTCACCGGGAACTCAGCCTCCGGATGATTTCTTCGGGAACGATCTGCATAAGAGCGGCTCCCTGGTGCGGGGCTTCACCGTCGGATCGAATCGGGACCTCTCCCTTACGTCGGGTTTTCGCATGCAGTTTGCGGGAAAACTTTCATCCGATGTTGACGTGAACGCTGCCCTTACTGATGAGAACTCTCCCATTCAACCCGAGGGCACTACCCAAACACTTCAGGAAGTGGACAAAGTCTTCATCGAGCTGAAAAGTCCTTTTGCGGGTGCAACGCTGGGTGATTTCAGCATGCAGGTTGGCCGGGAGGAGGGCGGAGAGTTTGGGAGAATCACGCGGAAGGTACAGGGCGCCCAGGGAACGGCGTCGACGCGGGATTTTCTCAGCTCAGGGGTCTCGACGAAAGTCTCTTTGACCGGCGCGATAGGAAGAGGCAAGTTCCATTCAATTAAATTCAAGGGGAGGGAAGGAAATCAGGGGCCTTATCAACTGGTCGGAAAGAACGGGGAGCGGCAGATTATTGTGATCGCAGGATCGGAGCGTGTGTTTATCGATGGAAGGCCCATGACGAGGGGTGAGGTGAATGACTACACAATCGACTACGCTTCCGCCGAGGTGACCTTCTCAAGCCGCCGTTTGATCACGTCGGCATCGCGTATCACGATAGATTTCGAGTACTCAGATCGTCAGTTCGAGCGGAATCTGGTAAATGCCGTTGCGGGAGTCGGATTGTTCAACGATCGCGTCTCGGTCCACGCGGTGTTCACACAGGAGAGCGACGATGAAGAGTCCCCCCTTGATTTTACCTTTGACGATGCGACAAGGAACATTGTCAGCGAAAGCGGGGGGAATCGGCTCAGCGCCTCCGTGTATGGAGCCATCCTGGTTGGCAGAGACTCGGCGACCTCGGCTCCTCTCGGACAGTACGTTCGGCGCGACACCGTTATTGCAGCCCGCAACTACTCCTTCTATGTCTACGCACCAGGAGATTCGGCTGCCGTTTACAGTGTGAGCTTCTCGGCTATCAGGGAAATGCCCGCAGATTCTCTCGGCTACGTAAAGAAGGCGCTGGGCCAGTTCGAAGTGGCCGGTTTGGGACTCGGCAACTTCCTTCCTTTGAGGATGCTCCCTGTTCCCGAATTGACCCGTTCAATTGACGTCAATACATCTGCCGCGATCTCATCCGATCTTACTCTCGGTGGAGAATTTGCAGCGAGTCAGTACGATCGGAACCGAATGTCGGTTCTCGACAACGAAGGAATGGACGGGTATGCACATACATTGTCTGTGAATTACTCGCCCAAAGCGATCACGATTGGCGAAACGGAATTCGGTGACCTCGATTTTCGGTTGTCGGAGCGAACCGTAAATCGGAATTTTGTGTCGGTAGACAGGTTCAATGAGGTTGAGCTTGGCAGGAAGTGGAATGTCGACGAGAATGCAGGGGGTGATGAGCGCATTCAGGAACTGTCGGTCCGCTATCGTCCTTGGTCGGCATTGGGCATAAGCGGAGCAACGGGGCGCTATACCCGGGAAGGATCCTTCCGTTCTCGCCGTTCGGAGGCCGAGACGGTTTATGATGACTCCGGAAGCACATCTGCGCGATACCGCCTTGAGGATATGAGGACAGATATCCAGTCCAGTGGATCGGTCTCATCGTGGCTGCGTCAGCAGGGATCGGTTCAAAGAAAGTTCGGGTCCTTCGTCCCTTTCATAAGAATTGAAGCGGAGGAACGGAGAGAAGAAACCGCGGGGGATGACTCTCTTTTGGCCGGCGGCTTTCGTTTTCTTGAGATCAGTCCCGGAATCCGTACGGATGAAATCTCCCGAATGAGGGGCTCGGCGGAATTTGAGGTTCGCAGCGAGGACAGCGCCATTGGCGGGAAGTTTCGAAGTGCGTTCCATTCGCTGACCCAGCGCTACACCTGGCAACTCAACGAGTGGGAGAACCTCACGAGTTCGGTGAGCATTGGAATCCGGAAGACCCGCTTCTCGAGCCTTGCCCGCAGCCGGGGAAACGTCAACTCCGACGTACTTCTCATACGATCGCAAACCCGGTTCGCCCCATGGCGGCGGGCGCTGGAGGCCGATTTCTATTATGAACTCTCGAACCAGCGTTCGGCCCGGTTGGAAAGGGTTTTTATCCGTGTCGCGAAAGGGAGCGGGAACTATCAGTATCTTGGCGACCTGAATGGGAATACTGTTGCGGAGGAACAAGAATTCGAACAAACGAGGTTCGACGGGAATTATGTTGTAACTCTGATACCGGGCGAAACGCTCTATCCCGTCGTCGACCTCAGGACAAGTGCGCGCATTCGCCTGCAGCCAGGCCGAATTGTCAACAGAACCGCCTCGACGCTGAATACCCTTCTTGCGGCCGTGAGCGGCGAGTCATACGTGAGGATCGATGAACGGAGTTCCGATCCGGCCGCGGACAATATTTCTCTGCTCCGTCTCTCGCGTTTCCTTCATGATCAGTATACCATCGCCGGGTCAAACCTGTTCACGCAGGATTTCCACGTTTTTGAAAATCAGTCGGATCTCTCACTGCGCGGCCGCTTCAGCCAAAGGAGAGGGCTTGTCCAACTCGTATCAGGAAGTGAAAGGAGCTATTTGAGAGAACGTTCGGTGCGCGTGCGAAGCCAGCTGGTGAAGGAAATTGCGAATCAGACAGAGTTCATGGAGAAGCTGGATCAGGTGGCCGCGACGCAAACGTCCCCGAGAGAAAGAGATATCATTTCACAAAACCTGATTTCGGACTTCTCATACAGGCCTGAACGTGAATGGGAGATTGGGTTCGGCTTTCAAGTTGGAGAATCGGAAGACCATTTTGGCGGCAGCACTGTAAGCGCTGAGACAAATGTGCAGATGATCCGAGCCGTATACGCCTTTCTCGGAAAAGGCCAGGCGAGGGGTGAAATGAAACGGGAAGAGGTGATTCTTGGCGGAACATCGAATGTCCCGGGACGGGTTCTTCCCTTTGAGCTGACTGAAGGAAAGGTGGCGGGGAAAACATACCTGTGGTCTCTGGCGATGGATTACCGTATCACAAACAATATTCAGCTCACCGTCGACTATCGCGGACGCACCGAGGGTGGCCGTCCCCCCGTTCACACAGCCCGCGCGGAGGCAAAGGCTTTCTTCTAAGTCTTGTCTCGGTGACTTCCGTGCCGACTCTGCTTGCCCCCGCCTGTCCCGACCCGTCCCGATGCTTTCAGTCGGGATGTTTTGAATCGGGATGTTTTTCACGGGCTGTACTCTGTGGTTCTCAATAACAAGACGGTAGTGGTGCCCAACAAGACCTACGAGTTGCCTTTCGTCCCGCTTTTGACTATCATTTTCACTTCGTCCAGCCTAAAACGCCGTAACAAGGAGATGCAATGCCGAAGTCAACGCCGAAGCGATCTTCCAACATCACATCCGTGTTGAAAGAGAATCGTGTCTTTAAACCCCTCAGCTCATTTTCCAAACTCGCTCACGTAAAATCCTTCGCGCAGTACAAGAAACTCTATAAGGGGTCGATACGGAATCCGGAAGCATTCTGGGCAAAGATCGCCTCGGAGCTTGTGTGGCACAAGAAGTGGAATAAAGTGCTTGAGTGGAAACTTCCGTTTTCAAAGTGGTTCGTTGGCGGCAAGATCAACGTGTCGTACAATTGTCTCGACCGGCACCTGACAACATGGCGAAAGAACAAGGCGGCGATCATATGGGAAGGGGAGCCCGGGGAGACAAGAACATTGACGTATCAGGAACTTCATGGTGAAGTCTGCAAATGCGCGAATGTTCTCAAGAAGCTGGGAGTGGCGAAAGGTGACAGAGTCATCCTGTACATGCCGCTGATCCCGGAACTGGCGATTGCCATGCTCGCTTGCGCAAGAATCGGGGCCACCCATTCGGTGATCTTCGGCGGATTCAGTTCCCAGGCTCTTGTTGACCGAATAACGGATGCAAAGGCGAAACTCGTCGTGACCGCGGACGGAGGATTCCGAAGGGGAAACGTCGTTCCGCTCAAGAAGAATGTCGATGCGGCGTTGTCGCAGACTCCGTCGGTCGAATCGGTCATTGTCGTAAAAAGGACCCGGGAAGAGATCCCCATGGAACCGGGCAGGGATTTTTGGTGGGACGGACTGATGGAGACGGCTGACGACTCCTGCGAACCGGAAAAGCTCGATTCAGAACATCCTCTCTTCATTCTTTACACAAGCGGGAGCACGGGAAAACCGAAGGGTGTTCTCCACACGACCGGGGGGTATCTCACGGGCGTCTATATCACAACAAGATGGGTTTTCGATCTCAAAGATACTGACACCTTCTGGTGCACGGCGGACATCGGCTGGGTGACCGGACATTCATATGTGGTGTACGGGCCGCTTTCGAACGGAGCAACAAGTCTGATGTACGAGGGCGCCCCAAACTGGCCGGAACCTGATCGGTTTTGGAGAATTATCGACAAATACAAAGTGAACGTCTTCTACACGGCTCCAACCGCCATCAGGGCGTTCATACGCTGGGGAGAACAGTGGCCGCTCAAGCACAATTTGAGTTCGCTGCGGTTGCTGGGTACTGTGGGGGAACCTATAAACCCCGAGGCCTGGATGTGGTACCACAGGATTATCGGAAAGGCAAAATGTCCGATTGTCGATACATGGTGGCAAACAGAGACCGGGGCGATCATGATCACGCCTTTGCCGGGCGCAACACCGCTCAAGCCCGGGACTGCCACGTTGCCGTTTCCCGGTATTGACGTCGATGTGGTCGGCAAGGATGGGAAACCGGTGGGAAAGAATGAGGGGGGGTACCTGGTCGTCCGGAAACCCTGGCCGTCGATGCTCAGAACGATTTACGGCGACCCCGAACGGTATAAACTGCAGTATTGGAGCGAAATCAAAGGAATGTATTTCACCGGAGACGGCGCTCGAAAAGACAAAGACGGTTACTTCTGGATCATGGGCCGTGTGGATGATGTCATCAATGTTGCCGGCCACCGGCTCGGTACGGCCGAGGTTGAAAGTGCCCTTGTGAGTCATGATACGGTTGCAGAGGCCGCCGTCGTGGGAAGGCCCGATGAGCTCAAAGGCTCGGCAATCTGTGCCTTTGTCACGCTGGAAGAGGGAAGGAAGCCTTCGGTTCAGCTGAAAGAGGAATTGCGTCAGCACGTAACGAGAGAAATCGGCGCCCTCGCACGCCCCGACGAGATACGATTCACGGACGCCCTCCCGAAAACCCGTAGCGGGAAGATCATGCGAAGGCTCCTTCGGGAAATAGCCTCAAGCGGCTCCGTCACGGGAGATACGACGACTCTCGAGGATTTTTCTGTCCTGGAGAAGCTGCGCGCAGGGGAAGAAGAGTGATCATATCGCGGGAATCTCCCAAGTCGAATGCCGACAGTCTACACCACTGTATTTGAATCTGCCGTAGGACCGCTCTCCCTCGCCTCAACAGACAAAGGGATGTGCAAGCTTTGCATTCGGGGCTACAGGAGATCGGATTTCGTTCCCTGGCTTCATCGGTACCTCCCTGATCACGATATCATCGAGTCAGAGTCGAGAAACAGGGCATCCATTTCGGAACTGAAGGCGTACCTCTCGGGAAGATTGACGACGTTCAGTATTCCTCTCCATATGATCGGGACCGATTTTCAGAAAACGGTATGGACGGAGCTCCTGAAAGTTCCCTACGGTACGACGATAAGTTACAAGGAACTGGCGAGGAGAGTGGGAGTGCCGCGGGGATCCCAAAGCGTAGGAAGAGTGAACGCGGCAAATCCACTTCCTCTGGTGGTTCCATGTCATCGCGTTGTCGGTGCGGACGATAGTCTTACCGGTTACGGCGGCGGAATCAAAATGAAAGAATTCCTCCTTCGTCTTGAAGGAGCATTGCTTCTCTGATGTTTGTGAAATTCGTGTCAAGGAAATTCGCTGAGCTTCTCCGCTCTGCGCGAGAGACTTCTTGCCTTCACACGCAATATTCTCTATCATGGATGACGCCATTGCAACGATTCATGATCAGGGACCATGTCATTCCTTAACGATCTTAATCCTGTACAGCAAGACGCCGTCAAAGCAACGAACGGGCCGGTGATGATCATCGCTGGCGCGGGGAGCGGTAAGACCCGCGTGCTGACGTACCGGATTGCCCACCTGGTTGCATGCGGAGTCCCGCCGCATGAAATTCTGGCCCTCACCTTCACAAACAAAGCCGCCAACGAAATGAAGCAGCGGATAGTTCGTCTTGTGGGCGAGAAGGCCTCGCAACTCTGGATGGGAACCTTCCACTCGATGTTCGCCCGCGTCCTTCGGCGTGAGTGTGAAGTGCTTGGTTACTCTCAATCGTTTACAATCTACGATACGGATGATTCGCTCGGTGTCATTCGCGAAGCCATGGCCCAGCTGGGGATCTCCCAGCAACAGATCCATCCAAACCTCCTCAGAAATCTTGTCAGCAAAGCGAAGAACGAGTTGCTGACTCCCAAGGGATTCGAAGAACGCGCCCGGGATTTCACCGAGGAAAAGGCGGCCCAGGTCTTTCGCATCTATGAACGACAACTGGAACGCAGCAATGCCATGGATTTTGACGACCTCCTGGTAAAGCCGATCCAACTCTTCACCCGGTACCCTGCTGTCCTCGAGAGATACCAGCATCGTTTCAAGTTCGTCATGGTGGACGAATTTCAGGATACGAATCGGGCCCAATATCAGGTCACGAAGTTGCTTTCGGCAAAATACAGGAACATCAGCGTAGTGGGAGATGATGCACAGAGCATCTACTCCTTCCGCGGCGCCGATATCCGCAATATCCTCGATTTTTCAAGGGATTTCCCCGATTGCCAGACGTTCAGGCTTGAGCAGAACTACCGATCGACCAAGTCGATCCTTTCTGCGGCAGACAGGTTGATAATGAACAATGTCGATCAGTTCAAGAAACAGCTGTGGACTGAGAACATCCAGGGAGATCCGATCACGCACGTAGAGTGCGCCGACGATCGCGACGAAGGGAGGCAGATCGTCCAGCTCATCCAGCACGAATCCGCTCATCAAAAGTTCGCCTTGAAGGACTTTGCAATACTGTATCGCACGAACGCCCAATCCAGGTCGATTGAGGATGAGCTTCGAAGGGGCGGAATACCGTATGTGATCGTGGGGGGGATCAGATTCTATGAGCGCAAGGAAATCAAAGATATTCTGGCTTACCTTCGACTCCTCGTGAACCCCCGGGATAACGAGAGTTTTTCAAGGGTGGTCAACTATCCGCCTAGAGGATTGGGGAGCACAACCCTCGATCACCTCAAAAACCACGCCGCCAGGCGGGATATGCCCCTCCTTGTCGCAGCGGGGGAGGCGGCCTCCTTGGAGGTACTCACGGATAGGGCGAAGAAAAGCCTGAGACAATTCCATGCTTTCGTTCAGAAATACCTCGGCCTCAAGGAACAGATGTCGTTTTCCGAGTTGTCGCGTTCCATGGTGGATGAGTTGGGAGTTCTGCGGCAATACAAGGAGGAGGCGAGTGTCGAGTCGATGAATCGTTGGGAGAACGTGCAGGAGCTTCTGTCTGCGATTTCAGAATTCCACGACACCCGGCCGGACGCGACTCTCGAACAGTTTCTTGAAGAAGTCTCCCTGGTTTCCGATATCGACACCTGGGAAGGGACGCAAAACGCCGTGACGCTCATGACCCTTCATTCCTCAAAAGGGCTGGAGTTTCCCATTGTGACAATTGCCGGGTTGGAGGAAGGGCTTCTTCCGTTCTATTCGAATACGATCGACAGGGCGGACCTTGAGGAGGAGCGGAGGCTGTTCTACGTTGGAGTGACGCGCGCGCAGAAGAAGCTGTATCTCATGCACGCGAGGATGCGGTACAGATTCGGCGAACCCTCATTCCCGAGCTCTTCGCGGTTTCTTGCCGAGATTGGCACGGAGAATGTCGAGCTCGTCGAGAGCAAAGGCGGCAGGAGAGCATTCGAACCCTCAAATGGTGATAGCTTCGACCAGCGCCCCCAGAGGACGCCCCGGGGCGGCAAAGCGAAGGGAGACGACGAGGGATATTTTAAAGATCCGATTCCGGACTATGAATCCGAATCACAAGAGGTCTTGGAGGTGAAACGGGGGTCGATCGTGGTGCATGAAACATTTGGAAGGGGGAAGGTCATCGAAGTGAAAGGAAGCGGGGATGCAAAAAAAGCCGTCGTTCACTTTGACGAGTATGGTGTCAAGAATCTGATTCTGAAGTTCGCCCGCCTCAAGCCTGCCTGAGCTATTCCCGAACGTCCCTGGATTGCACGATAACAATGCTGCCCCAGTAGTCGCGGTGGATGTAGTGGGTGATGAGTGTATTGAACTCCGCGACTTTATCGGAAGGAAGGATGATGTACAGTCTTGCCTGCCTGCTCGTATTCTCGTCGAATTGATCCAGGAACACGTTGTACTGCGTCAGGGAATGTTCCGTTTCCAGATCATCGTCTCCCGTTTTGGCTTCGCCGATGATGTACCTCATAGTCGCGGGATCGAATGCGTAGACGTCGGGGGATTTGGGTTCCTGATCGCCGTACCCGTCGTTTGACAATCGGTTGGGAGACGGAAATCCTGAGACATTATCTGCTGCGAGCACCTCAAAGCCGTTCTGCTGGAACACAGTGACAAGTTCCTCGACCAGGCGCTGATGTTTATCGTTCCGGTCCATTCGGGAGCGTAGCTAGTCGGAAGTGACCTCAATTCCCTGAACGATGCGCTCGTAGTACCGTTCATACTGGGCAACGATCTTGTCCATTTCGAACTCGTGAGCGCGTTTCCTTGCTGCAGCAGAGAAGGCGGAGTGTTTTGCGGGATTTGTGAGGAGATCGATTGCGTAACGCGCCATGCGGTCGATGTCGCCGATCTCTGCAATGTAGCCCGTCTGCCCGTGCACCTGAAGTTCGGGAAGCCCGCCAACGCTGGTTGAGACGACCGGGACTTCACATGCCATTGCTTCGAGGGCGGAGAGTCCAAAACTCTCGGACTGACTGGGCATGAGGAAGAGGTGCGCTGCCGAAAGGATGTTGACCAGATCCGCCTGCTTTCCGAGAAACCTGACATGTTCATGGATGCCCAATTCCCTGGCCATCAGCTCACACTGGGATCGGTCGGGCCCGTCCCCGATCAACAGGAGCATGCTCGGGACCTTCTTCTGTACCTCGTGGAAGATCCTGATCACGTCAGGGACCCGCTTCACGGGCCTGAAATTCGACGTATGGACAATGATCTTTTCCCCCTTTGGGAGGCTCAAGTGGCCGAGTTCGGACCCTGACAGCCTTCGGTATTTCGACGTATTGATGAAGTTCGGGATAACCTCTATTGCCTTTTCGATTCCGTAATTTGTAAGGGTCTTTTCCTTGAGAAAACGCGAAACGGCTGTCACACCGTCGCTTTGCTCGATGCTGAATTTCATCACGGGCAGAAAGCTCGGTTCAAGTCCGACCAGGGTGATATCTGTTCCGTGAAGGGTCGTGATGACCTTCGTGCGGGAGTTGTGAAGAATCTGCTTTGCAAGATAAGCGCTTGCAGCATGGGGAATTGCGTAATGGCAGTGAAAAACGTCAAGCGGCTCGTACTTGGAGACCTCCACCATCTTGCTCGCCAGGGCAAGTGAATACAGTGGAAAGTCAAAGAGCGGATAGTTCGTCATCTCCACTTCATGGTAGAAGATGTTGTCCTGATACCCATCATCAAGGCGCATGGGCATCGAATAGCTGAAGAAGTGAATACAATGCCCCTTGTTGGCCAGCGCTTTTCCGAGTTCCGTCGCGACGACGCCGCTCCCTCCATATGTTGGATAACACGCAATTCCGATATTCACGATTGTGCTCCTTTGTACACTTGCAACGTACGCAGAAATGCAGGAAGAAACAAGAAATCGGGGTCGATGCTTCCTCTGTGTCCTCTGTGCCTTCGCTGTGCCCTCTGTGGTTGTGTTCAGAGTCGTGCATCGGAAGAACAAAAACAAGCTAAGGAGGTTCCCGGTTAGTAGTCCTGACGGGAGAAATACCAGGCCGCCGAACCGTAGAACAAACAGGCGGAGAGGAAGGAAAAGAGGAAAGGCATGGCAGTGAACTCCCCCGGCTCTGTCATCATCGGTGGGATTGGGAATGCCGCGATAAGACGGGCGCTGCTCTCCATCATGGCGGACAACTGCGGCGTACAGTAATAGATGGCATCAAGGAAACGGTGGTAGACCACATTGTCCCACAATTGGAACAGGGACATTTCCCGCATTTCCAGGGCGCCCGAGAAAAAGCTGTAGATAAATGCGAGCATGATGGCAAAGCCGCTGCTGCGTGAAACGAGAGCTGTGAATGCTACAAGTGAATAGTAGAATGTGAACACGACGGTCGATGCGAGGGTGGCGAGGAGAAAACCGCCATGCCAGACCCCCGCCTTCAATCCGAAGACAAGCCAGATGCCAAGAGCGAAGTACAGAAGGTTCACCCCGATTCCGGCGCATGCACCGAGCGATCGCGAAAGAAGGATCTCGATCCTCGAGATCGGCTTGCTCAGATAGAGCTCGACGGTCCCTTTTTCCAGCATTGACGGGATAAGGCCTGCCGTTGCAAAAATGCCGAGAAACATCGCAGATTGCGTTGAGGTCTGAAAGAGCTGATAAAGAATGAATTCAACGGGGCCTATCGTGCCGGCTGGCGGCGGGGGGATAGGGTTGCCGAAGAAAGTAACCGCGAACGTTTCGCCTTCGGTTTGGGAAGAGATGGCAAATGCGAAAAGCAGAATGATGGCATTGCCAAAGAAGAAAAAGAAGAGAAGAGTCCCCTTAAGGATCGATTCCCGAATCGTCATAAGGCCGAGCCAGAGTCCCTTCACGATGTTTCATCCTCTTTTATGAGTTTGATGAAATAATCCTCAAGCTTCGATTTGCGGGCTCCGAGAGATTCTATGTGAAACCCCGTCTCACGAATCTTGTCCACAATCGCGTTGAGGGCCGATTTGTCCGCTGTGGCGATCGCAAGTCGTGTGCCCGATCCCTCAATGTCGGGTAGAATCACCCTGAGTGAACGGAGGAGTTCTTCCGTCACGGGCTCCTGGAGCTCGATGTCATGGCCGAGGTTCGTTCCAGTGATGTCTCTTATTGTGCCGGTTCGAAGAACCTCACCTTTGTTGAGAATGGCAACCCGGTCAGAGATTTCCTCGACTTCGGAAAGCATATGGGAGTTGAGGAAGATGGTCTTGCGTTGATCTCGAAGCGCTTTGAGGATGTCACGAATCTCTTTTCGCCCGAGAGGATCCACCCCATCGGTCGGCTCGTCGAGAAAGAGGATCTCCGGATCGCTGAGAAGTGCCTGCGCAAGGCCAAGTCTCTGGAGCATCCCCTTCGAAAACCTTTTGATCTTTACTTTTGCCCAGTCTTTCAGGCCGACGGTCTCGATGAGTGACTCGGTTCTCTGGGAAAGCTGTTCGCGTGGTATTCCGTGGAGGCGGCCGAAATGAAGGAGAGTGTCGCGAGCCGAAAGGAAACTGGGATACCGATGGTTCTCAGGCAGGTAACCGACGCGGCGGCGGAGTGGAACGGATGCGTGATTCTCGCCGAGAAGGCTGGCGTCACCGGAAGTGGGGTGGACAATGCCGAGAAGGATCTTGATGAGGGTCGTCTTTCCCGCCCCGTTGGGGCCGAGCAGGCCAAATATTTCTCCCTGGCTGACCGTCAGCGATACGTTGACAAGGGCTTGGATCTGCCTTTTTCTGAAGATTCCGGTTCGGTAGGTCTTGCTGAGATTGGTGACTTCGACATGATTCATGGAGAGAGATGATACGAAAAAGATGAAGGGAAGGAAAGGCAGAAGGCAAAAGTGAGAATAATTCCTAAAATCCACTTGACAGAATAGCTGGAAAATCCGTATATTGGGCATATCCGTTAGGGCGCATTGTGAGCCCTTTCTTTTTGGACTAATCTACGACTCATCAAGTCGGATTTATGCTTCAACTCTCAAAAAAAGTCGAATACGGACTGATTGCCCTTCGGCATATGGCAATGAAGCCTTTGGGCCAGGTCTTCACGGCCAAGGAACTCGCGCAGGAATACGAGATCCCTTATGAGCTCCTTGCCAAGGTCCTCCAAAAACTCGCCAAGGGGGGGATTGCGCATTCAACGCAGGGCGTGAAGGGCGGGTATGCGCTGGCAAAACCTCCGGGTATGCTTTCGGTATCTCACATCATTCGGATCATCGAAGAAGAGAAACCGATGATCGCGGAATGCTATGTCGAGGGGCCTGACAGCTGCTCCATCTTTGACAACTGCACCATTCGAAAACCTCTTGGAAAGATTCAGCGTTCACTGAATGTCCTGTTCGACGAGATGACCATTCAGGAAATTATCTGACAAGAACCATGAAAACACTTGTACAGAAATTCGAAACCGAGCAAAAGGAGTTCCTGGCCTTCCTCAAGAGCAGGCTGAATCTCTTTCATTTATCGAATGTCTTCTTTCGTGACATCCATTATGGCGTCATGGCATATCTCGAGATGAAGCAACTCGCGTTACGCTATGACAAAGCCGAACGGCTGACCCGCGAAATTGTGGAGGACCTGCAGACGAGAGGAATCCTGCGTGCAATTGATCACCAAACGTTCACTTTGACTTATCCGGAATTCAAGAAGCCTCCGGTCAAGATAGCCCCTGCAGCTCCGGCGAAACCGGCTGCACCTGCCGCCCCGAAACCCGCGGCTCCGGCAACGACCGCGACACCCGCGGCCACGGGACAGGTCTAGCAGAATGCAAAGAGAGGACTGCAATTCGTGAGCACCGAAACCAACGCCATAGAACAACTCGCTAATAAGGAATACAAGTGGGGCTTCATTACGGACATCGAGTCCGATACTGCGCCCAAAGGCCTCAATGAGGAGATTATCCGTTTCATTTCTCTGAAGAAGAATGAACCGGAGTGGCTGCTCGAATGGCGGCTGAAGGCATTTCGGCATTGGCTGACAATGAAAGAGCCCCGATGGCCGAACGTACGCTACGAAGCCATCGATTATCAGGACATCATCTACTATTCCGCACCCAAGCGGAAGGAGAGCCTGAAGAGTCTTTCCGAGGTCGACCCGGAGCTCCTGAAGACGTACGAGAAACTGGGTATCTCGTTGCAGGAACAGGAACGGCTTGTCGGCGTTGCCGTGGACGCCGTGTTTGACAGCGTTTCAGTGGCGACAACCTTCAAGGAGAAACTGAAAGAGATGGGGGTCATCTTCAGTTCGTTTTCCGAAGCGGTGAAAGAGCACCCCGACCTGATCCGGCAGTACCTTGGCTCGGTCGTTCCCTACACCGATAATTTCTTTGCTGCTTTGAATTCGGCCGTATTCACCGATGGCTCCTTCTGCTACATCCCGAAAGGGGTTCATTGTCCGATGGAGCTTTCGACGTACTTCCGCATCAACGCCGCGAACACCGGTCAGTTCGAACGTACTCTGATTGTGGCCGAGGAGAAATCCTACGTGAGTTATCTCGAGGGATGCACAGCGCCGATGAGGGATACGAACCAGCTTCATGCCGCCGTCGTTGAACTCATTGCCGTTGGTGACGAAGCGCGTATCAAGTACTCCACGGTGCAAAACTGGTATCCGGGCGACAAGGACGGCAAGGGTGGCATCTATAACTTTGTTACGAAAAGAGGAAAATGCATCGGAAGGGACTCGAAGATTTCCTGGACACAGGTGGAGACGGGATCCGCTATTACGTGGAAATATCCGAGCGTGATTCTTCAGGGAGACAACTCTGTCGGTGAATTCTATTCGGTCGCGGTCGTGAATAACCACCAGCAGGCCGATACGGGAACAAAGATGATCCACCTGGGGAAGAATACGCGAAGTACGATCGTTTCCAAAGGGATTTCGGCCGGCGTCGGACAGAATTCATACCGGGGACTGGTGGAAATCAAGAAGGGAGCGACAAACTCCCGTAATTTCTCTCAGTGCGATTCACTCCTTCTGGGAGACAAATGCGGAGCACACACGTTCCCGTACATCGATGTGAAGAACAGTTCTTCGCGGGTGGAGCATGAGGCGTCGACATCGAAAATCGGGGAGGATCAGATCTTCTACTGCAAGCAGCGCGGTCTTTCGACGGAAGACTCCGTGAATATGATCGTGAACGGATTCTGCAAAGAGGTATTCCGCGAACTCCCGATGGAATTTGCCGTCGAAGCGCAGAAATTGCTTGGCGTCAGTCTGGAAGGCAGCGTCGGATAAGGCTCAAGATTGGCCTGGCCTATCTTTATTGCCCCGACTTTTATTTCGGGGAGGAGCGGCAAGTAAGAAAACTTGCTCTAGCTTGTGATAACATGTCGGTTGAAAATAAGGATGATGAAATGCTGGAAATAAAAAACCTACACGCAAGTATCAACGGGAATGAGATCCTGAACGGGATCAATTTGAAGGTGAATGCAGGCGAGATTCACGCGATCATGGGGCCGAACGGCTCGGGCAAAAGCACGTTGGCGCAGGTGCTCGCAGGGCGTGAATCCTATGTGGTAACGCAGGGTGAGGTGCTTTACCGCGGGAAGGACCTGTTGGATCTGGATCCCGAGGAACGCGCACGGGAAGGGCTGTTTATGGCCTTCCAATATCCGGTGGAGATCCCCGGCGTCAGTAACACCTACTTTCTGAAATCGGCCCTGAATGCTGTTCGAAAGCACAAAGGGATGGATGAACTTGACGCGATGGAATTTCTCCAACTCGTCAAACAGCGGATGAAGCTCGTGGACATGGATGAAAGCCTCCTCAATCGTCCCGTGAACGAGGGTTTCTCGGGCGGAGAAAAGAAGCGCAACGAGATTTTTCATATGGCGGTGCTGGAGCCGGCTCTCGCCATCCTGGATGAGACGGATTCCGGTCTCGACATTGATGCCCTGCGGATCGTTGCCGACGGAGTCAACAAACTGCGGCACAAAGATAACGCGACAATCGTCGTCACGCACTACCAGCGCCTTTTGAACTATATCGTTCCCGATTTCGTCCATGTTCTCGTCGACGGAAGGATCGTCAAGTCGGGGAAGAAGGAGCTCGCTTTCGCTCTCGAAGAGAAGGGATACGATTGGGTGAAGGCTGAATTCGAAGCTGCCGGGGCCTCGGCGTAAAGGAAAAGAATGAAACAGACGGCAGAATATCGGGAATGGTACAAAGGACGGTTCGATCTTTTTGAGAGGAGTCTCAACGGCGAGGCCTCCGCTGAAATTCATTCGATCCGCAAGGCGGCGATCGCGAGATTCTCTGAACTCGGATTCCCTACGACGAAGCATGAAGAATGGCGCTTCACGAATGTCGCTCCTATCGCGGGCCGGGAATTTTCGCCGGCCCTGGAAAAAAACAACTCCCTGACGAAGGAGCAGATCAGGCCATTTCTTTTCAAAACGCCTCACAGGCTTGTGTTTGTCAACGGTCAATACTCGGATGCCCTCTCCTCGCTCGGCTCCTTCCCAAAAGGGGTAACGGTGAGCAGCCTCTCTTCGGCATTGCGGAATACCCCGGCGCTCGTAACGTCGCATCTGGCCAAATCCGCGTCGATCGAGGATAATGCATTTGTTGCGCTCAATACTGCCTTCGTCCGTGACGGCG
>Ga0209321_10000511_pt1 | contig 25271 bp, 26 predicted proteins | sample Rifsed16ft4_FD_184012 | JGI IMG/M metagenome (GOLD analysis project Ga0209321, IMG submission 184012) | Soil microbial communities from Rifle, Colorado, USA - sediment 16ft 4 - CSP-I_5_4 (version 2) | ecosystem: Environmental > Terrestrial > Deep subsurface > Rock core/Sediment | place: Rifle...
CTGATCCAGGCTCGCCAGGCTTTTGGCCAAGTGAATAGGGTTGCGCAACGTAATCAACAGCACGGCGATCCCCAAGCGCAGCCGCGAGGTCACTGCCGCCGCGTAGCTCAAGAGAGTCACGCCTTCCAGGGAGCTGGCCCCGGTGTTGAAACCGGACTGTTCCGTCACCCATACGCTGTGAAAACCCAGCTCCTCGGCACGCCGAAGATAAGCCTGGACCTCCTCGAGGTTGATGGGCAGCTGGCGATGAACCTGAGGGCCTATGATCCCACACAGAACCTTTTCTTCGGTGCCCAAAGTCTCTCCTTTTACTTTGGCTTCGCGACCTTAGGCGTGGTTTTTTTTCTCCAAGGTAAGCGAGAGGCCCGGCTTGCGGATGTAGACCTGCGTGTATTCTTTCTTACTGGCGAGCTCCTCGACGAGCCAAACCAGCGGCTGGCTGGCGCTGAGATACTCCCTTGGCGCGCCGGCGGCCTGCATCGCCTTGACCGCATCTTCGCCGGCAAAGGCCCGCAGCACCAGCTCCTCGTCCGAGACGCCCGGCCCGCCGTACTTCTGCCGCACCTCCTGGATGGAAAGGCCGGACGGCTGCCATCCGGCCCACTCCCTGGCCCTCGGCCTGTTTAGGATCTTGTCCTTGACGTTAGGCTCCATCAGCTCGGCGCCTTCTTTACCCCACAGTCCGAGCGTGTATTGGATAGTCTGATCCGTGACTTCCTTATAGCGTTCTCCGACGATCACGTTGATCGCCGCCTGGCTGCCCACGTATTGGGACAGCGGGGTCACCATGATGGGATAGCCCCACTCGGCCCGGATGCGACCACATTCCTCCAGCGTCGCCGGCAGCTTGTCTTCCATTCCCACAAGACGGAGCTGGTGGCGGAGATTGGAGATCATCCCCCCGGGCACCTGGTGGAGATATATCGAATAGTCATACTCCGGCGGCCTCCCAATGGGCAGGCCGTCTCTCTTGGCGACGAAAGTGAAATGGCGCTCCACAGGTTCCAGCGCCTTTTCATCCACGACGGGCGTGTAGCCCAGGGCGCGGGCATTTTTTGCTACATTGAAGATCGAGGGCTGGGAAGAGCCGTTTGCCAGCGGCGGGACGGCCGTGTGCAGCCTCGTGAGGCCGAGTTTGATCGCCTCCAGATAGCACAGCGGGGCCTGGCCGCTGTTGCAGTGTCCGTGAAACTCCAGGGGGACATCGCCCACGTTTTTTTGGATTATCGGGATGAGCGTGCGCGCGCGCTCGGGCGTGAGGAGCCCGCCGACGTCCTTAAAGCAGATACCGTAGGGCCTGATGGCGGCCGCCGCGCGCGCCTTCTCGGCGTAATACTCGTCGGTGTGTCGCGGGGAGACCGAATAGATGAGATTCGCAATCGTCTCCATCCCTATCTTCTTTAGCCCGTCGATCTCCTCCTTGAACTCCGTATAATCGTTCCACGAGTTTGACGTTCGGGTGAGCGTGAAGCCGTAGGAAACGGCGCGCTCGACCATGATTTTATAGACAGAATCCGGTATCTTTTCGAAGCTGCCATGGAGCCCACCGTGCCAGCGAAGGCGGGTTTTTCTGAAGCACTTCGTGCCCAGCCTGAGCCAATCCCAGGGATTCTCCTTATGCTCGCGCACGTATTTCTTGAACATGGCGGTGACAAAAAACTCCATGGACTCGAAGCCGGCTTGATCCATCTGCCCGGCGATGGCGAGCATCGCCCCGGTCCTCATATTCAGAGCCCAAAGGCTCTGATTTCCGTCGCGCAGCGTGGTATCGATAAAATGAACTTCCCTCATGTAGCCTTCCTCGCTTGTTCCTTTCTTTACTTTTGAGCGCCGCAGCGCGGGGAACGGTTCCTAAAGCGCGAAATAGCCTTCCATGATCGCCTCGTTCCATGCGCGCGCGATGGCGGGGGCGATGCCCATGGGAAGATCCTTTTCGGGATTCCAGAACACATGCACGCCGGCGCCGAAGCGCGTGAGCCTCGCCTTGGGCGGCGGCTTCATCTTCTGAAACCCTGGAATGATAACCTCCCGATAGACCTCCGGGCTGTGATCGCGGCTGTCCTTGGAGATGCAAAACCAGACCGGCGGCACCGGCTTCACTCCGCGACCGGATAATTCCCGAGTGTAACCCAGGTAGCGCTGAACCAGGGCCCCGGTTTCCTCGGAATTCATCTTCAGGCGCTCAGCGCTCGCCCTGGCGGCCGCGCTCAATGACGCCCGAATGTTATGGGTAACGATATACTCCGCCTTGAAGTTGGGCCGCTTCTTGGATCGCTCCCAGTAATCGAGGATATCCTCCATCAGCGCTGGAAGGCGCATCAAGGCAGTGGGACCTTCCTGGCCCAGGGCCTCCGGACCCGCGTATCTCGCCCGGTCGCGCCAGGTGCGGATGTAAAGTTCGTTGAACGGGTCGGTCCTGGGCTTGCTCTTTTTCTTTACGCGCTTGAAGCCCGCTACCTTTCCCATGTCGCCTCCCCATAGGTCTCGAGCCGCGCAGAGGTAACCGAAAGGGGAGTGTTCCGTCGCCAGCATGCCCGCCATGTTGGGGATGCGCTGGCATAACATGCAAATAAACGGGCCGCCCGTGGAGTGGCCCTGGCCATAGACGGAATATTCCTTCTCGGGGAAATGGCGCCGGTTTGCTTCCTTCATTCCTTCCTCGAAGGCTGCCGGCCAGCCGGCCATGCGGTAGTAAAAATTCGTCCCCGGTTTGGCCCGCGCCAGGGTGCGCGTCCCATACCGGTCTCTCATCGAGGTATCTTTGACCACATCGTACTCGTCCGCGCTGATGACCTCGCCCTCTTTCCACATCGGCGTGCGCACCGTGCCGTCGGGATGGATGGTATCGCCGGGCCAATCTCTGCTCGGATCGGGAAAGTAGAACCTGCCGGGAAAGGTGCCGGCCAAAACCTTGTAGCCAAACTTGCCGGCAAGCAAGAGGGAAAGGCGCTCCATGTGTTTGAAGTCCCCCGATCCCCCATGGAGGAGAAAGATGCCCGCTTTTTTTCCGTCGGGCGCCACCGGGATTCGCGCCCGGTCCTCAGGCCCATAGACCACGGCCCCGATATCCCAGTCCATTTCCAGGGTGCGGATGCGAATGATTTCCTCGGTTTTCTTGACCGGGATATCCGGCATGGCCAGGACTTTTTTGGCATCCTTGATGATCTGCTCGCGCGGGACGGATTTCGGCGGCTCCCAGCGTTTCTTTTTCATAGTACGCTCTTACCGCCAAAGCGGCTCTGCCATTGCTGAATGACTTCCTTGTTGTAGACATTGTCGGGAACCTCGCCGCGCAGGGCGGAGATCACCGACCGGGTTGCCCAAAGAAGACCGGGTCTGAGCCCGCTGCCGATATTGGAAGAGACCATATGGGGCGAAAGGAGCACTTTGTCGCCCATTTTGCGCAGGGGGCTGTCCGGCGCCAGAGGCTCGCTCTCGAATACGTCGAGCGCCGCCCCGGCAATCTTTCCCTTCTGCAGCGTTTCGATCAACGCTTTTTCGTCCACGCAGAAGCCCCGCGACGTGTTAATGAGAATCGCCGTGGGCTTCATCATGGCCAGTTGCGGGCCGCTGATCATGTGCCGGGTCTCCTTGGTCAGCACCACGTGCAGCGTGACGATGTCAGACTCGCGTAGAAGGGCGGGAAGGTCCACGCGCTGCACTCCAGACTCGGCGAACTTCGAGTCGGGAACGTATGGATCGCAGGCGAGCATTCTCATCCCCCAGGGCCGCATGAGCTTGGCAACGCGGCTCCCGATCCTGCCGAGACCGATGATTCCGAGCGTGATACCCTTGTAACCGTCTGAGGCGCGAGAACCAAAATACGTTCCCTGGAGATCCGGATCTCTCCATTCCCCGGTTGTCTTGAGGTGCCGATCCCGCTCCCGGACTTTTTTGAGCAAGGTAAGCATGTTAGTGATCGTGCCTTCGGCAACCCCGCCCCAGTTGGATTCCGTCGGGCCATGGGTTACCAGGATTCCCAGTTCCGTTCCGGCGTCGACGTCCACGTCGTCCACGCCGATCGTGAATTTGGCCACGATCCGCAGGTTTTTCGAACTCTGCATGATTTTTTGGCTGATCGGCGTGCTGCGGATGGAAGTTCCCATAAGGGCATCGCATCCCTCCGCCAATTTGGCCATCTCGGCTTCACTGTTCCCCTGCGGGGTGTCCCAGGATGCATCTCCCAGGATTAGCTCACAACCCGCCTCCTCAAGCATCTTACGGCTTTCACCCGTTGGATCTGCGGGCGCGAAAACGAAAACCTTAGCCTTTGCCATTGAACCCTCCTTGTTTTTTGCGCTTAAAGTCTTTCCATTCTCTGTAGCAAAAATTTTACCCCTGCGCCACTTCCCTTCAACCCTTCAACTCTTTAACCTCTCTATCAGGAGCGGTGGCGCCAGAGCTGAGGAATAGCGCGGTTGATACCGATGATCATGAAGACGCAGAGAAGGCTGCCCAATAGGAGGGCGTTGGGCGCTCCCAGCAGTTCAGAAGCGCTTCCGGCAAGCAACGCCCCCAGGGCATTGGTGGTTTGAGCAAAGACGGTGATGAGGCTTGCCGCCCGGCCGCGCATTGTATCGGGAGCCAGAAACTGCACCACAGTGCGCCGGATTCCCACGCTGATAGAATCAGTAAAGCCAAGAACCAACACGGCCACAACCGCCATCCAAAACCATTGTGAAAGCCCCAGAAGCGCCAGGCTTGCCGCGAAGAAGAGAGCGGCGATGACGGCCGCAGCCCCTTTTCGTTTTATGTCTCCGGCCATGAGCAGCGATGCCGAGCCCAAAAGGGCGCCCACCGCAGGCGCCCCGTAAAGGATCCCCAGGCCTGTGGCTCCCATCTTAAAGACGTTCCCGGCGAATATGGGTAGAATGGGACGATAGAATCCAACCAGGACGACGCCGAAGTCGAGCAGAAAAAGGGAGAGAATAATGCGCTGCGCCCAGATGAACTCCACTCCTTCTACCATGCTCCGGAGGCTGACGCGCCTCCTCTCGCCTTCAGGCTTGCCCGGGCTCCTCACCGCGAGGACTGCCACAATAGCTGGAATGAGAAGGGTCGCGCTAAAAAAATAGGTGGGAGCCAGACCAGCGTAGTCGATGAGGACTCCTGCAATCGCCGGCCCGAAGAGAAAGCTCGACTGCAGAATCATCGAGTTCAGGGTGGTAGCGTTCATCAGATAGGATAGCGGAACCAGGCGCGGAATGATGGCCATCCGCGCCGGCCAACTAAAGACCTCGATGAACGAGGAGATCATGCCAAAGAGATAAATGTGCCATACCTGAATGGCGCCGGTCGCGGTGAGGAAACCAAAAGCTAAGCTCGGCACAAGGTGCAGGAAGTGCGTGACGGCGATCAGCTTTTTTCGGTCGAAAACATCGGCCAGCATCCCCGCGAAAAGTCCGAAAATAATGTGGGGGAGGGCCTGGAAGAAGCCCGTAAGACCCAACTGAAAGGATGAGCCCGAAAGCTCGTATACCTGATAGAGGTTAGAGACGTTTCGTATCTGCACCGCTATGGAGGCTAGGACGCTCGAAGTCCAGATCAGGCTAAAATCCCGGATGAGCAACGACGACCAGGGCCGGATGGGCGCGCCTCTTAACTCTGCCCGGTCTATTTCAACGCGATCATCCATTTAGTTTGTTTCTAGCTATGGCTTGGGGGCAGATGGGCCTCTTTTTCGCTTTCGTAGTTTTCCGTCTTTTCACTCTCTCCAGCATTGCTAGATGGTAAAGCATGGGTTTGTCAAGGATCGAAGCGAGACGTGTTGACAGGGCATTTCTTTCCGATTATTTCTATCTTGTTTAGTATTTTCCTAAAGGAGACAAGTACCCATGGTGTATGATGATCGAAGCGTTAAGCCGATGAGCGCCAGCCTGATGCGGGCGAAGATCGCAACCCGGCTTCTGGCCGGACTCTATGAGGATGTGCCGACGCTCATGACCAGCGCCGTGCGCCTGATGGTGGAGATGCCCGGAAGTTCTCGGCAAGCCGGGCCGCCCTATCCTTTCACCTTTGCCGTGAGCCCGGCATGGTGCAGCGGCATCGAGGGGGCTCGGCTGGTGGGATCGAGGAAGCTCGATATCGTCTGGCTCAATCCATCGGTGATCGCCACGATGGCCTATCTGGGAAAGGGACCTTTCCGCCGTTCCTCTCCGCTTAGGGCGCTGGCGGTTTTCCCATCCTGGGATCGTCTGGTGGTGGCCGTCTCCGGCAAGCTGGGCATACGCTCGATGGAAGAACTTAAAGAAAAGCGCCCGGCGCTGCGCGTCTCTGTCGCCGATAACGACTGCGTCAACTTCGCCATACGCGCGCTCCTCAAGGTCCACGGACTTAAACTCGAATCTTTCACCGAATGGGGCGGCGCGGTGGAGCCGGTGGTAAGACCGAGCAATCCCCGGCGCCGCGAGGGGATCATCTCGGGCGAGATCGACGTGGTCATTGACGAGGGGATGGATTCCTGGGGACAGGTGGCGCTCGATCACGGGATGGTCTTTCTACCCTTCTCAGAGAAGGCGCTGGCGAAGCTTGAGCGCTACGGCTTTCAGCGCGCCCCGCTTGCGGGCGGCCGGCTCAAGGGCAACATCCCGGAGTCAACCGTGGTCGTCGACTTCAGCGGCTGGCCCATCATCATGCACGCGAGCCTGCCTGACGAACTCGCATATCATATGGCCGCGGTCCTGGACCGCCTGCGCGAGGAGATTCCCTATGATTCTGCTCAAGTCCCTCCCATGTCCTCGCTTTGCCGCAGCACCGAGGATGGACCGCTGAACATTCCCCTCCATCCCGGGGCGGAGCGCTATTACCGGGAGCACGGTTATCTGTGAGGAGCCGCGCGCAGCCTATATCTACCAGCATCTGCCTCACCCTCTCCGTTTTAGGGGCTTCGCTGAGCTAAAATCCGGCTCCTCCTCAGGCTTGGCCGGAGACTCAAGGGGTTTGACGCGGGCAGGCAAAGGTTCCTTCGTGCCTTCCCCTTCCGTCTCTTTAAAGACAGGTGTGCGCCGCAGGGGGCGGTCGTCAATGACCAGCGTGAAAAGATCGAAGCGATTGTAATGTCCCGTTAAGTCGTGACTGATTTTCTCATCGATGATCAGCTCAGGATCGGCCTCCGCATAGAGGATCTTTTCCCCACCCGTATCAGGGCCGGCGAGATATTCCCCCGTGGGACTGATAATCGAAGAGAATGCCCCCGTGCCGACTATCTTTTTCTTCTGCTCCGGCGTAGGGCAGAGCAAATCCTTCATTTCCTCGCTGAAAACGCCGGTAGAGCTGATGACAAAACACTTGCCTTCGAACGCGTAGTAGCGCGTGCGGATTTCAATCGCGTCTTGTCTTTCCCTGCCGGGGAAGGCCGGCCAGCTCGCTACGTGAATCCTCTCGCCCTGGAGCAGGAGAGCCAGCCGATAGAAGCTGTTGGTGTTCTCCCCGCAGATAAGACCCCCCACGGGGCCGACTTCACTGGCGAAAGATTTGAGGGTACTTGCGTCTCCCCCGGTGTGCACCAGACGTTCCGTCCAAGTGGGCACAAGCTTGCGGTGCTTCCCCAATATCCTGCCGTCCGGGCCGATGAAGAGCTGGGTGTTGTAAAGCGTTCCCAGGGTTCCGGGGTCGCGCTCGTTAAGGCCCATGACTACGGTAGCCTTTGCATCCCTGGCCGCTTCACAAAGGGCATCAGTGGCCGGACTGGGAATTTCCACGCTGCTTTTAAAAAGCTCCTTAATCAGGGGCTTGCATTCCCTGGCGATACGATAATCAAACCAGTGCGGGAAAGCGGGAATGAACGCCTCCGGAAAGCCTATGACACGCGCCCCTTCTTTTCCCGCGGCGCGAATGAGCTGACAGGCCTTCTCGGTAGTTTTTTCTCTGTCGAGAAAAACCGGCGCCGCCTGCACCGCCGCTACTCTAAATTTTGCATAAGTGTCACCCATACTCACCTCCCTCAATCGATCCGAGATCCCTCGCGTAAAAGAGCGCTGTGCGCGCCTTTACGCACCCTCTCCTTTCCGTTTAAGGCCCATACTCTACCCTGTCCGTAGAGAGCGCAATCGGCGTCCAGGCGGGGTCTAGCTTAGTCCCGCCTATCCGGACTTGTCAATTTCCCGGAGGAGATAAGGAATCGGTTCTTTTCTTGACGAAAAGAAAGCTGGAAAGGTGATCTAAACTCGGCGGATTTAAGGCTTTATTTTCCGGGCTATGAAAGCGCGGCCAAAGCTGGAAAAATTATGCTTGCGCTGTAGGGGAAGCAAAAAGTTGTTTAATAGCAGCATCTAGCTGCCCGCAGGTAAAGGGTTTGGCAATATAGCTATTACAGCCGCTTGCCAGACATCTCTCTTTATCGCCGGGCAAGGCCAGGGCGGTGGCAGCCAATACGGGAATATGCTTGGTCTTTGGATTTTGCCGTATTCGAGAGGTTGCTTGAAGACCGTCCATCACAGGCATCGTCATGTCCATGACAATTAGGTCAGGACACTCAGAAGCGGCCTTCTCTACAGCTTGTAGGCCGTTTTCCGCCACTTCGACATCATAGCCCAGGCTATTTAATCCAAATTTGATCAGGTCAGCTGTATCCGGATGATCCTCAGCCAAAAGCACGCGTTTCTTCATAGCATCCCGCCTTACAAGTGAGATTTCTGCAATTCCCTATTGTTGGGGCCAAGGAGGAGGCTTGCCCCGGTGATGGATAAGAAGATCACCATGATTATGATGACCACTACCAGAGCGATGCCCTTCGAGTCCTGGCAGGTTTTCACGGGGCGAATCTAAGATAGACGCTGTATCCTGTCAAGAAGGCGGAAAAGTTTGATCCAAGCTTGAATTTTCATCCCGCAGCTCCCCTCAACCCATCACCTCGATCCATAGTCCGCCTGCAGTCGAGATTTTAGCGCACGAGGCGAGCCCTGCGCTCGCCAGGAGCTCCTGGCACTTCGCCGCGGTAATTCTCCTTTTGCCCAGTTCCTCATTCAGCCGCCTTGAACGATCGGCTAAGGGCGCGATCACTTCCTTTGGGGTCAAAGGGCCGTAACCTCCGCCCAGCCATCCGAACCCGCCGGGGCGAAGCACTCGCTTGACCTCTCGAAGAAGCAACGGGGTGAGAAAGAAAAAAGCGCCTCTTACCGCCACAAGGTCGAACGATCCGCCGGGCTCGGGGATAGGTTCGACAGGCGACAACCGAACGGCCAGCCGTGAGGAGCAGCCCTGCTCACGCGCCCACTCGAGCGCAGAGCACAGCACTCGCGCCGATGGATCTATCACCTTGGCACGGAATCCTGAGCTTTTTGCGAGCAGGCTCACGGCTATCCCACCGGCGAACGGACCAAGGTCCAGGAGCTTCCCGGAGCGCACACCTGACGCCGCCAGCAGATGGTCGGCCATAAAAGGATAAACGGGTAGCCACAGCGTGTTGATTTGCTCGATGAGATCCTCGTCGCGCGTCACGCCTTAAACCACCTATTTCCTCACCACGACCACGCCCTTTTTCTCAATCCGAAAAGGCATTGTACATCCAGGCAAAAATAGCTCCGCCAACCGCGCCATCGACAAGGGAGTAGAGAGTCCCGACAATCACGCTGCCAAGGCTTCCCACGGATTTGTATCCGGGATAGATCGAGCTGACGAGATCGAGAAACGCCTTGCCGAAAGGGGGAGATAGGTAGTTGACCAAGGCAACGAAGAAGACAGTGCCGCCCCAATAAAGGGCTGCCGTGATGGTGAGGGATTTTACGGAAAGTTTCATAGTTCTCTCCTCTATTTGAGTTGGTTAATAATAACCCTTTAATTCTTTATCCCTTCATCCTTCTGCTTTCGTACTTTCTTCCACATATCCGCCCGCTTGAGCCCGGGCCAAAACCGCGTGGATGGTCTCCACCAGGTTGCGCGCCGACTCCAGGGTGAGCTCCACCGCTACCCGGGCCCCCGGGCCCTCAGCCTCATTCACAAAGTCGATGTTCAGCGCATGTTCCAGCGGCACATGGTAGGGGTGGTCATATGAAACGTTGACCTGGTTCACTGCGAACCAGCCGTCCTTGCCCTTGCCGCTGCCGTTGATCTTTGCCTGGTGGGTAATCATGGTACACATAGTCATCCTCCTTACTGAAATTCCGTGCCCGTGCTCGTTCATCGTGCTCGGTAGAAACACGAACCACGAGCTTACTTACTGAGATGCTTCTCCAGGAAGGCGAATATCTTTTTCCAGCCGTCCACCGCCTGCTCCTGCCGGTAGGCTGGCCGATCGTAGTAGAAAAAGCCATGGCCCGCCCCGTCATACCTGTGAAACTCATAGTTCTTGCCGTGCTTCTTGAGTTCAGCCTCGTGCTGATTCACCTGTTCCGGCGACGGGCTCTTATCTTCATTGCCGAAGATGCCCAGGAGCGGGCACGACAGCTCCTTGGTATAGTCAATGGGGGCAACGGGTTGCTTGGGGGTGAGATCTTCCTTTGGCATCACCACACGCCCGCCCCAGCATTCCACGGCCGCGTCAAAGCCCTTCACGCGACACGCCAGGAAGAACGCATTGCGGCCTCCGGAGCAGGTGCCAAAGACTCCCACCTTGCCATTGATGTAGGGAAGCGAGCGCAGGTAGCGCATCGCCCCTTCGATGTCGCCCACGACATGAACGTCCGGGACGCCACCCGCCGCCCGCACTTTGGCCCCCACATCCTCAGGTGTACCATGGCCCTCGCGGCAGTAGAGATTGGGAGAAATAGCCGCATAGCCATAGTGGGCGAATTTGCGTGTGGCCTCCCGGTACCACTCGTCCCAGCCGGGCGCGTGATGAATCACGACCATGCCGGGAAAGGGCCCGGCGCCCAGAGGCCGGGCAAAGTAGGCGTTGATAACATCGTGATTGGCTCCATGAATGGTGACGGTTTCCGCCAGCATGCCTTCATACATGTTTGTTTGGACCATAGATAACCTCCGTGTTTTAGATATAGTGTTTGCGCTCGTTTCTTCCAATGATGTTATTTCTTAATGCTTGCCTGTTCCACAATCACAGGGTAGTTGTATCCATATCCAAAGTCCTTATCCTTAGACAAGGCGCCTCTTGCCGTTACCGTATCCCCCACGGCAGGAAGCTCCTGGGACGTCACTACGATATCATTGGTCCCCTTGGAAGGATCTCCGCTTCCGTCCTGAAGGTGTATCCAGTTCTTCCCCATGATCTCAGCCGAAACCTTAACCACCAGGCCTCTGACAACAACCTCTTTCTTGTCGAGGGTGGCGCTTTTTTGGTAAAGCTCGGCTACCGTATAGGCATTAGGCCCGGAGGCTTTTTTTACTTTAATAGTCTTATTTGTGGAAACTTCCGCCTGCCTTTGGCCCGCAGATTTATTAATAGCTTCCTTTCTCTGTTGCCCTATAACCTCGCTTGAAAAGACAATAGTTTCGAAGGTCCGATTAAGCGTTTTGCTCGTGAAATTGTTCATGGTCATTCCAGGCTGAAAAGACATCTCCTGACCGACCGTCACCTTCATTTCGGGAACAGCCACCCATATTTTTTTACCGCCTTTCTCAATATGGACATACGTGTAACCACCGCCATTGATTGATTCCATGACCTTGCCCGAAAGAGGAGATGGCAGTGGCGGTTCGGCTGACTTCGGTGCCCCGGCATAGCTGCCGTTCACGGAAACGACCAGCACGAAAGTGAACATCGAGAAAAATAGCAAAAATCTTTTCATTTCATATCTCCTTATTGGCAATAATCTTATGCGATCGGGGGAAAGGGGGCAAACGCAATGAGGGATGAAGCTAGTTAAACTTCAGCTGTCGAGTTCGGGTTTGGGGAGGATGATGTAAGGGATGCCCTCTTCGTCGAGCTCTTCACGCTGTTGTGGGGTGGAGGTGCCGTGGATCGACTTCTTTTCGCTCTCCCCATGGAAGATCGCTCGCGCCTCTTCGGGAAATCGGGAGCCGACGTCCTCGCAGTTCTCGCGCACGTAGTGGTTGAGCCGGATCAGAAGCTCTTTAGCCTGTTCTGCCGTAAGCCGGACCTCAGGACCCTTTTCCGTTTGGGCCGGCTCCTTCTTTTCCGCTTTGTCTCCTCGATTGCTGAGCACGGCGCAGGCGTGGGGCATTTTTTCCACCTTGGTGCTGCCGCAGGTGGGACAGGAGATCAGTTTCTTGACCGACTGCTCCTGAAAACCTTCGAAGCTCGGAAACCAGCCTTCAAAGCGGTGATTTTTCTTGCAAATGAGGTCGTAAACAACCATAAGTCTTACTTAAGTTCAATTAGTTCCGTTGTCAAGGGTATGTTGGGTGATCCGGGAGGCCAGCAGATGGTCTGCCTGCCCGAACCGCTTACTTTGGGTGCTTTGTTGCGTCGAGGGCCGCGTACAAAAACAGCACTGCGACTGCAACCATAATCACTGCAACCACTATGTGCATAATTAAAGCTCCTTCAGGCTTTCAATTTCCTTCTCGATTCGTTTGTGCAAAACATAAATCCCAAACGAGATGATAAGAACTGCAGCCATATCTCCGACGATCAATGCCCGATTCGCCACGGCGTAATTCCCTAGGAGCCACCCGACCAAGCTGATATCTGTCACTACCATGATGCCGAGCCACAGCTTGAGGTAGGCAATTTTCTCTTTCAGCACGTCAACCTGTGACATCTCAGCGCCGAGCTACAACCCAATTCATTGCCTGCAAGCTTTTCTTGCAGGGTCATCTCTTTTAGAGGTAGGGTTATCAGCATGAACCCAGTATACCTTAGAGCCGGACGGATTCAAACCGCCCAACGTCAACTCGCTCTGATCCTCAGGCCGACTTGCGTTTTGGGTGCATCCCTTCGAAAGCCGGAGAGAGCGCCTCAATCTCCCGCATGGCGTCGCGATCGTAGACTCTCTCACTGCAATCCGGACACACGTTGTATTGCAAGTTGGGGACCGTGTATCTCTTTCCATTGAAGCTTCCGGTCCAGTTGCGGCGGACCTTTTTAACCTTGTCGCTGCCGCAGGAAGGACATGTTGTGATCTTAAGCCAGGAGCACATCTCCACTGTCCTCCGTTGCCCATCTTGCCACCGCCCTACTTTAATACGCGGCATCAACAAGAACAACCACGAGGACTGAGACATTAGTCGGTATCACACGGTAGGCATCTTCAACTAGGCCGAGTGCGAATCTGCTGTAGGACCTCTTCCCAGGGTATGCCTTCAGGTCCTGAGCGTTCGAGGTCATCCAATCGCCGGTCCAATTCCTCCCGCTGCGCGCCGGTGAGGGGTATAGCTTCCGGCGACTCCCTGAGGCTTTCCCACAGTTCCTCGATCAACCGCAATCGCTCCTCAGAACTCAGGCTATCTATGTTTAGTGCTGGCTTGCTCATAGTCAAAGTATGCCACTTTCGCGGGCCATCTGCCATACCTCACTACAACCTTGATGATCGGGATAGAAACTGAGCGCACAGCACATTAGGAAGGGAGTTTCCAATATCCACTCTTTCGATATGTGGAGTGGGTTCCTAATCCCTCCATCGCCTATGGTTCCCAGAGCCCCCCTATGATCCCGGACGGTCGGTTTTCCCGAATCCGGTTCGAGGCCGCAGCTTTCTCCCGTGCGCCTTCCCCTGGTCTGGTCGGCTTAAGCCGTAGTCCGCATCCACCCACCCCCACCAGAGTTTACGCACAGTCTAGCTGCCTTCGTCTCCTAAGGGCTTACCCCAGCAATCCTCTGGGACCCCGGTCGTTCAAGGCGGCGCTGCGTACCCAGAGGCCCTTCGCTAGCAGGGATCTACCCCTGCCTCACCGCTACTACGGCCTCATGTGCCAGTCCTGATGCCTCTCGCCAACTATGCTTTTGGCTCGTTGGCGAGTCCTTGCAGCTTGGACTACCCACTGCCGGTCACCAGGACCTTCCCGACGTTATCTCTGCGAATCTTTCCCTGGATGCCTGGACCCCTACCCCGGCGGCTCCTGTGGTGCTCTTGCCCGTTTCTTCCCACAGGACTTCGGCCTTCCCCACGTTAGCAACAGGTCGGCGCTCAGCCACACCCTATACAGCGACTTCTGTACAGGACTCAATTTCGGGGCTGCAGTCATCCCTTAATGTTCAGGCCTCCAGGTTTGCTCGCCACCCAGGTCGCTCCTACCGATCAGCCTAAGGCTGATGGCAGCCGTGGCTTTTACCTCCGAGCACCGTAGAGGTCGTTACCTACCTCCACGTCGGATATGCTAGCCGTCCGAATCGGGCAATTGACGACAAGAGGACTTTCACCTCTCAAGATTCGCAGCCTTGTCGGCTGCTCCCGAAACGCTAAGCTCAGCCGTCGCTGTTAAACGATCGGTCTGAAGCGAAAGTTAGGCTTTGTGGCCCGGGGCACAGCGGACGCCAAGCCGTTCCATCACCATGAATGAAACACAATCCGTCAGCGAGTATGATTTGTCCGAATGCTGGGTGAAATACTGCCAAGCATCATAGAACAATGCTTCATCGACGTGCACCAACTGCACCGTTGGACTACGTAGCAGGCGGTTGCCGATCTCGCTGGCTTTGGCATGTTGGTTCCGACTGTTGAAGAATGTGACGACTTCATCGAAAACGTAAGACGTCGTCACCAGAGGGGGCAACTGTGTGGTGAAGCCTCGCCAGTGCTGCACGGCGGCTTCATGGTACTGGTCATCTGCCGCTTCTAACGCGATGACATAACCCGTGTCGAGGAAGACCGAGGTCACGAGGTTGAACCGTACAAATATTGGTCATGGCGCTCAGAAGCATCGGGGACACCGCACTTCACAGGATGTTGGCCGAGTGCCAGGATTGGATCGCTCTTTGCCGTTGGTACGATCACGACCAGGTTGTCTGCTTTCCGGATCTCGACTTCCTCGATCCCCTCAAGAAACTCCTTTGGGATGACCACGCCTTTCTCTGTGACCTTTGCCTTCATAAGTTCCTCTCGTGGCTGAAACGTTGATTGCTAGGATACGCTGCCGGGCCAGAAAGAGTCAACCGCAAGCAAGGCAAAGTTTTTCATCCGAGTGTATCGCCGATGTGCTTCCCCAATGAATGGCCCGAGCCAAGGCCGCTTGGTCTTTGGGAACCGCAACAAGATGCGTGTGATTGGTCATCAAGCACCACGCCAAAACCTCGACACCAAACCGATGCAACTGCTCGGCCATGATATCGGCATACGCGCTACGATCCTTGTCGTTGCTGAAGATGGGGATTGAGCGTACGCCCCTCTGCGTTACATGATGTGGATAACCAGGCACCACGAGTCTGGAAATCCGAGCCATGGGCGAAGCGTATTAGATTACCTACGAAGCCGTCAAGAAAAATTTAGTATTGTGTCCCCGAATCGCAGGTAGACTCTCATGTTTTCGGAGAGATCCTCTGGGCCTTCCCCGATGCCAGCAATGGCTAGGGCCCAGGCAATATCTTTTTCGGTTCTCCTAACGGGTTTGGTCAGCTTCTTTCTTAATTCCGCGATGCTGATCCCGATTCGAGGCAAAGATCTGCGGGATTTTTGACGAGCGTATCGCCCGGCAGTTCCTTCCTTCACGATCGGCTCCTTCTTGCCCGGAACCCGGTATTGCTTGCCACTCATATAAACCCCTATTACTTCAGTTAGGGGTAGATGTCCAGCCGGAAATCGAGACGGCGAAAATTCAATTTGTGGACGCGGACTGGGAAAATAGGGTAAACAGAGATGAGACCGGCAGAGAGAGGAGAAAACTATGGAGCCAATCCATCTTTGGGACCTCCCTTGTCAACAGGCATCGAGAATGCAATGGTAGAACCTCGGATAGCTGACTTTTTGATCCCGGCCATTATACGATAACCGCTTGTGGCACCGACATCTAAAAATCCCTCTGAGGCAGAGCGCGAGGAGATCCAGCCATCGGGACAGGTAGCGCGTTCCGCCGGAATTATCGGTCTGGCCGTTATGGTCAGCCGCATCTTCGGCCTGGTGCGAGAGCAGGTCTTCGCTGCCTTCTTCGGCGCCAGCATGGTGTACGATGCCTTCCTGATGGCGTTCCGTATTCCCAACCTCTTGCGCGATCTTTTCGCTGAAGGGGCTTTGAGTGCGGCGTTCGTTACGACCTTCAGCCAACACGTGACGCAAAAAGGCGAGGCCGCCGCCTGGCGCCTGGCTAACCTGGTGCTTAACGCGCTGATCCTGATTCTCTTGCCGCTGACCATCCTGGGAATGATTTTTTCGCCCCAAATCGTTGACTTGATCGCGCCTGGATTTAGGGCGATCCCGGGCAAGACGGAACTGACGGTGGAGATGACGTCGATCATGTTTCCTTTCATCTTGTTGGTGGCCCTGGCGACAGTGGCGATGGGAATCCTCAACACCAAGGACAGATTTGGCATTCCAGCTTCGGCTTCGACCTTCTTTAACCTCGGTTCCGTGGTAGGAGGGTTGGCCTTTGCCTATGCTATTGATCCCCATTTTGGACCACGGGCCATCGTGGGGATGGCCATTGGGACGCTCATTGGCGGCATGCTCCAGTTTCTCGTCCAGCTCCCTTCGCTGAGACATGTCGGATACCGCTATCGGCCGTTGGTCGATTTCACAGACCCGGGCGTAGTCCAGATCATGCGCTTGATGGGTCCGGCCATCATCGGAACCGGCGCGGTTCAGATCAATGTCCTGGTCAACAGCAGCTTCGCGTCCTACCTGGGAAATGGTCCGGTGTCCTGGCTCGGATATGCCTTCCGTTTCATGCAGTTTCCCATCGGCCTCTTCGGTGTGGCCATCGGAACGGCGACGCTGCCCAGCATCTCGCGTGCCGCCGCTCGGGGTGACCTGGTCGAGTTCCGCAAGACACTGGCCTCTTCGCTAGGGATGGTGTTTCTGTTCTGCATCCCCTCGGCCTTTGGTCTGGCTGTTCTCGGTGAGCCGATTGTCAGTCTCATTTATCAACGGGGCCATTTCACCGCCGCGGACACCCGCCAGACGGCCGCGGCCCTGGCCTTCTATGCGGTTGGATTGACAGGATATGCGGCCATCAAGGTGCTGGCGCCCGCCTTCTACGCCCTGAAAGATGCGCGGACGCCGATGATTGTCGGTGTGGTATCGATTGCGACCAATTACGTTCTGAATTTACTGCTGGTGGAGCGGTTCGGACATCGCGGGCTGGCAATGGCGACATCCGGGGTCGCGCTGGTGAACTTTCTTGCCCTTTTTTTTCTGATCAAGAGAAAAATCGGGCATATTGAGGGCCGCCGGATTTTCCAATCGCTGTGGAAGATTCTGCTCGCCTCGGCTGCTATGGCGGTCGCTTCTTGGACCGTCTACGCCCGAATCTCCCCACAGATGGGGCCGGGTCTTGGGGGACAATTAGCCAATGCCTTGATCCCGATTGCCGCGGGCACAGCGGTCTTTTTTCTGCTCGCCCGCCTTTTGGCGGTAGCCGACCTGGAATCAGCTGAGCGGGCGCTGCTCGGCAAATTCCTTCGCCGTTCGTCCAAAGAATGATTAGTTTACGTGGCTCCAGGCGTGGTAGGAGCTGCGCACCAGCGGATTGGACTCCACGTGGCGAAAGCCGAGTTTCTCGGCTTCTTGCTTGAGCTGCCGGAACTCGACCGGCAGGACGTAGCGATCCACGGGAAGCTGATCCGTGGAGGGTTGAAGGTATTGACCCAGGGTGATGATATCGCAGTCGTGCCGGCGCATATCTTTAAGAGTAATCAGGACCTCTTCCATGGTTTCCCCCACTCCAAGCATCAACCCCGATTTGGTAAGGATATCTCCCCGAATCTCTTTGGCAGCTTTCAAAATATCCAGCGAACGCTGGTAAACGGCGCCCGGCCTTACCCTTTGGTAAAGCCGCGGCACGGTCTCCATATTGTGGTTCAGGACGTGAATCCCCGAGCGCACCACCGTTTCGAGGGCTTCCCGGTTCCCCTTAAAATCCGGGATCAAGACTTCGACGCGGGTACCAGGACTGAAATTTTTGATCCAAAAAACCGTCCTGGCAAAGTGCGCTGAGCCGCCGTCGGGAAGATCGTCCCGATTCACCGAGGTGACCACGATATGCTCCAATCCCAGCTCCTTTACAACCAGGCCGACGTTGCGCGGCTCCTCGGGGTCCAGGAAGTGGGGTTTGCCTTTGTCTATAGCACAGAAGCGACAGCCGCGGGTGCAGATGTCTCCCAGGATTAAGAAGGTGGCGGTGTTATGACCCCAGCACTCGCCGATGTTCGGGCAGCGCGCCTCTTCGCAAACGGAATGAAGCTTATGGTCTCTTAGAATCCGTTTGAGGCGGAGGTAGTTGGGACTACCGGGGGCCTGGACCTTGATCCAATCTGGATGTCTTCGTGGCATAACTCTGTTAATTCCGCATAACCAAACTCTTTGACGAAATGGGCAAGAAACCTTTCCCTGACCTGTTCCATAGGGATCTCCCTCCCAAGCTCTTTCTCCATCGAGGTGACCTCGGCCCACTTGAGGCCGCAAGGGATGATCCGTTGGAAGTAGCTAAGATCAGTCTTCACGTTGAGGGCCAGTCCGTGGTAGGTGATCCCCCTTTTCACCGCAACGCCAATAGAGGCGATCTTCCTTTTTCCCAACCATACGCCGGTCCAGGGAGGCATCCTCTCTGCCCGAAGACCGAAGCCCCCGAGAGTATGAATGACTATCCTCTCGATCTGGCGCAGATAGCGGTGCACATCTCTCCTCAGAGTGGATCTGAGATCCAGCAGTGGGTAGACCACCAGCTGGCCCGGGCCGTGATAGGTCGCATCTCCGCCGCGGCTGGCGCGGTAGACAGGAACTTCTCCCGGGCGGAGCAAGCTCGAATCTTTACCGCTCCGGCCGATGGTGAAGACATGGGGATGCTCGACCAGGAGAACGATATCCGCGAGTTTTTCCTTTTGCTTGAGCTCGACAAGCCTCTCCTGGAGAGACAGCGCGGCCGGATATTCCATCTCGCCCAGCTCTTTAAAAAGCAACGTCCCCATCGCCGGCTCCAAAGGCAATCTCTTTCTATCGTCCCAACACAAGGTTTTCAAGAGAGGGTGAGAAGGCCGGATACAAAAAACCGCCTCAGCCTTTTTTACGGGCAAGCGTATGGGTGGAATAGCCGTAAAATACTTCCGCGCATTCCATCAGCGTTTCCGACAAAGTCGGATGGGGATGGACCGAATCCGCCACGTCCTTCGCGGTCGCCCCCATTTGGACGGCCAGAACCCCCTCGCTGATCAGCTCGCCGGCGCCGGCGCCCACGATACCGACTCCGAGAATGCGTTCCGTTTGCGGATCGATGATCAGCTTTGTCAACCCGTCGGTTCGGTCCAAAGTCATAGCCCTGCCCGATGCGGCCCAGGGAAACCTGGCCACCTGCACCGAGATTCCCTTTTCCTTTGCCTCCGCTTCCGTCAACCCGCACCAGGCTACTTCCGGGTCGGTAAAGACTACGGCAGGGATAATCACGTCCTCGAAGGAGCTGGATTCTCCGCTGATCGCTTCCACCGCGATTCTCGCTTCTTTGGATGCCTTATGGGCAAGCAGCGCCCCGCCGACAATATCGCCGATGGCGTAGACGGCAGGATCTGAAGTCCGCCTCTGGCCATTGACCTGGATGAATCCCCTTTCGTCCAAGGTGACTTTCGTGTTTTCGAGGCCTAAATCCTTGCAATTGGGCACGCGGCCGACCGAGACTAGAACGCGGTCGTAGATTTCCTCTCTCTGTTCTCCGTTTACCGTCAGTATCACCTTGATCTGCTTGCCACTGGTGGCCATCTTGACCACCTTCGCGTTCAGGCGCACTTCCTTGAATGCCTTCTCGGCAAACCTCATCACCGGGCGAATCAGATCGGAGTCCACCCCGAGTAAAATGGAGCTTAAGGCCTCTGTCAGCACCACCTCGCTTCCCAGCGCCGCGTATACGGTGCCCAGCTCCATCCCGATATAGCCCCCGCCCACCACCAGGAGATTTTTAGGAATCTCTTCGATTTCCAACGCCTCTGTGGACGTCATCACCCGCGGGTTTCCGAGGTCAAAGGCCGGTGGCATAGCCGGCCTGCTCCCGACGGCAATGATCGCCTTTTCATAGCTGATAAATCTCTGCCCCTCCTTTGTCTCAACCCTCAACGTCCGGGAATCTTCGAAATAACCTCTTCCCCGCAGGAGCTCGACGCCCCTTTTCTGACTGAGACCGCTGAGACCTTGCCCCAGCTTTTCCAGCACGGAGTCCTTCCAGGCGCGCAACTTTCCCAGGTTGATCTTGGGCGTCCCGAAACTGACACCGCGCGCAGAGGATTCGTTCGCCTCCCGGATCAATTTGGTGGCATGGAGCAGCGCCTTGGAGGGGATACAGCCGCAATTCAGACAGACACCGCCAAGCCGCTCGGCGCGGTCCACCAGGATTACCTTTCTCCCTTTGTCCGCGGCATAGAAGGCCGCGGCATAACCGCCCGGGCCACCCCCCAAAACCATAATCTCCGTCGTCAATGTTTCCATTCGCAGCTCACCCCTTTAATGCTTTTTCCGGAAAATTCTCCAGCGCCTGAACCAGCTCGTTCATGAAGCGCACCGCGGCAGCTCCGTCGATCAACCGATGATCATAGGAGAGGCAGAGAGGAAGCATCAGGCGCGATTCTACCTTCCCCTTTTTCACCATAGGCCTGAGCGCCCCCCGGCCCAGCCCGAGAATGGCCGCCTCGGGCTTGTTAATAATCGGAGTGAAGTGGCCGCCGCCGATTCCGCCCTGGTTCGAAATTGTAAATGTCCCCCCCTGGAGCTCTTCCAGAGAGATCTTCCGCTGCCTGGTCTTTTCCACCAGCTCATTCAATTCGACCGCAAGATCAAGCAGCCCTTTTCTGTCCACATCCCTAAGCACCGGGACGATTAATCCTGCCTCGGTGTCTACGGCAATACCGATATGAAAATATTCCTTGTAGACGATCTCCCCCGCAGCCTCGTCCAGGCTGGAATTGAAAATAGGGTATTTTTTTAACGCCGCCGCCACCGCCTTCAAGGCAAATGGCATCAAGGTCAAATGGGCGCCCTTTTTTTCGAAAGGTGGACCATATTTTTTTCTCAGCGACATCAGCTCCGTAATATCGGCTTCGTCCAATTGAGTGATATGGGGAATCGTCGACCAGGAATCATACATCCGCTGCCCCACCTTGCGCCGGAGAGAGGAGAGCCGCACCTTTTGGATCGAGCCCCACCTGGAAAAATCGACGCCTTTCGCCACCGCCTTCTCGGCTTTTTCCGCGGCCGCCTTGGGGGCGTAAGCAAGCTGTTGGAGATGCTGGATGTAGGCTTTCAAGTCTTCGAGAGTAATCCTCCCGCCCCGCTCGCTTCCCTTTACCCTCGTAAGGTCAATGGCCAAATCCTGGGCTATCTTCCTTACCGAGGGAGAGGCCGGCGGCGGAAAGCCGCTGCGGGATTCGTAGCGGTATTCGCCTGCAAGCGGCTCTTCTGCTGCCCGAACCGGCTCCTGTGTCGCCGGAACTCCCGTCTCAGCCTTGCCCAACTGATCCCTCTTTTCCTTAGGCGCCTGCTCCCTGGCGCCCTCTTCAGCAAGAGAAATCAGCACCTGTCCAATCGCTACCTCATCACCCTCTTTCACGTGGATCTTTGTCACCCTGCCGGAGGCAGGCGAGGGAATGGGACCCACGGCCTTCTCGGTTTCCAACTCCAAAATGACCTGGTCTTTCTCGATCTTGCCGCCCTCGGAGACCAAAATATTGGCCACCGTAGCCGACTCTACGCCTTCCGCCAGTCGAGGGACTCTAATATCCATGAGATTTTCCGGTTAAATTATCTTCTCAGCCCTAAAGGTAAAAGGGATGCGCCTTCTCCGGGTCAACATTCAAATCCTTGAGCGCCTTTTCCACCACCTCAGGAGAAACGGCGCCCTTTTGAGAAAGGGCATAGAGAGTTGCGATGACGGTCATCTCGGCATCGACTTCAAAATAGCGCCTGAGCCTGGACCGGGTATCACTTCTGCCGAAGCCGTCGGTGCCGAGCGCCGTCAGACCGCCCGGGACCCAAGGCGCAATCTGATCCGGAACGATTTTCATATAGTCTGACACCGCGACAAAAACACCTTGCTCTTTTTCCAGAACAGTTTCCAAGTAAGACCTCTTGGGCGGGGAAATCGGATGCAGCATGTTCCATCTTTTGGCCTGCAGCGCTTCACCTCTCAGGAGCTTGTAGCTCGTGGCGCTCCAGACATCGGCCGAAACTTCATATCTTTCCGCCAGTATTTCTTGAGCCCTCAAGGCTTCCCTCAGGAGCGGGCCGCTGCCGAGAATATGGGCCTTATGATTTTTATCATCCTTTCCTTGGCGAAACTTATAAAGACCCTTCAGGATTCCCTCCTCCGCGCCTTCCGGCATCGCCGGCATCGGGTAATTTTCATTGTAGAGGGTGAGATAATAGAAAACCTCTTCGCCTTCCTGGTACATCCGCCTGAGTCCATCCCGGATGATCACGGCGATTTCATAGGCAAAGGCAGGGTCGTACGTGAGCAGGGTTGGAATAGTACTGGCCAGGATGTGGCTGTGACCGTCCTGATGTTGCAGACCTTCGCCGTTGAGGGTAGTCCGTCCGGCGGTGCCCCCGAGCAGGAATCCCTTGGCTTTGATGTCGCCTGCCGCCCAGATCAGATCGCCTACCCTTTGAAAACCAAACATCGAGTAGAAGATATAAAACGGGATCGTATAGAATCCGAGATCGGCATAGGTGGTTCCGGCAGCAATAAAAGAACACATCGATCCCGCCTCTGTGATCCCCTCTTCCAGGATCTGTCCGTCCACCGCCTCCTGATAATAGAGCAGGGTTTCACGGTCCACCGGTTCGTACAATTGACCCTTAGGCGAAAAGATACCGACCTGACGGAACAGGGCATCCATCCCGAAGGTCCTCGCCTCATCAGGAATGATCGGGACAATGCGCCGGCCGATCTCCGGGTCCCTCAGGAGCTTACTCAGCATGCGGACAAAAAACATGGTCGTGGAGGCTTCCAGATGACCGGACTCTTTCAGAAATTCCCCGAAAGCATCCAGCGGCACCTTCAGCCGCTCGGCCTGGCGCCGTTTGGGAAGGAATCCCCCCAGGCTTCGCCTCCGCTCCAGGAGGTATTTTGTTTCCACGCTGTCGCGCGCGGGGCGATAGAAAGGCGCCTCCACTACCTCTTCGTCTTTGATCGGAACGTCGAATCTGGTTCGAAATTCCCGCAATTCCCTTTCATTGAGCTGTTTCTGCTGATGGGTGACGTTCCTCCCCTCGCCGGCCTCCCCGAGTCCATAACCTTTGACCGTCTTGGCCAGAATCACCGTGGGCGCACCCTTGTGTTTCACGGCCGCATCATAAGCGGCATAGACCTTCTTGGGATCATGCCCGCCCCGCAGCAACTTGTGGATCTGATCGTCTGTGAGATTATTGGCCAGCTCCGAAAGTTCGGGATATTTGCCAAAAAAATGTCTTCTCGTATAGCTTCCCGGCTCGACGGAATATTTCTGGTAATCCCCGTCCACCGCCTCTTCCATCCGCTTGATCAAAAGCTCCCTTTTATTGCTTTCAAGGAGCGGCTCCCAGTTCGAGCCCCAAATGACCTTGATCACGTTCCAGCCCGCGCCCCGGAAAATGGCCTCTAGCTCCTGAATGATCTTCCCGTTGCCCCTGACCGGTCCGTCCAACCGCTGAAGGTTGCAGTTGACAACCCAAATCAGGTTGTCCAAATTTTCCCGCGCGGCCAGGCTCAAGGAGCCTGTGGCCTCCGGTTCATCCATCTCGCCGTCTCCCGCAAAACACCACACCCTGGGCTCTTCTCCACCTAAGAGACCGCGCGCTTTCAGGTATCTCATAAAACGCGCCTGGTAAATGGACATGATGGGAGCCAACCCCATGGAAACGGAAGGAAACTGCCAAAAATCCGACATCAGATAGGGATGCGGATACGAGGGAAGCCCGCCGCCTTCGGCCAATTCCTGACGGAAATGGTGCAGCAGTTTGGCATCGATCCGCCACTCCAGGTAGGCCCTGGCGTAATTGCCCGGGGAAGCATGACCTTGAAAGTAAACCATATCCGCCGGCGCATCTCCGTCACCGCCCCGGAAAAAGTGATTGAACGCAACTTCATAAAGCGTGGCGCAGGAGGCATAAGTGGAGATATGGCCTCCGATGCCGTGATGGATGCGGTTGGCTTTAACCACCATCGCCATGGCGTTCCAGCGGATATAGCTCTTGACGCGCCTTTCGATTTCCCTGTCTCCGGGATAGGGAGGCTCTTTCTCTACCGGGATGGTGTTGATATAGGGAGTGCTGACCGTCGCGGGTATTTTGAACCCTGATTCGCGCAACCTCGTGATCAGGCTCTCCAAGATAAGGGACGATTCTTGCAATTCTCTGTTTTTCAAAACGTTTTCCAAGATGTATTCTAGGGATCTCCGGCCTATTGTGCCAGAGTTTAATCTACAAGATTCAAATCATGGAATCAATTCAATTCCCGGCCTCTCCAGCCGTTCATATTGGCCGCCGCTGAATGAAAGTCCTAGACCTAACCTTGCCGACACCAGAGCACAATCTCGCCTGCGAGGAGGCCCTGATCCAATGGTGTGAGGAGGATGGCTGCGACGATGAAATCTTAAGATTCTGGGAACCTAGGGAGCATTTTGCAGTACTGGGATACTCGGGCAAGATCAATTCGGAACTCAACCTTATTTCATGCCAAGACCTTTGTGTTCCCGTTCTTAGAAGATGCAGCGGCGGCGGGACGGTTCTGCAGGGACCGGGCTGCCTGAATTATGCCTTGATTCTAAGAATCCCGGACCGGGAAGCCCTTAAAGGCATCACCGAGACCAACGCTTTTATAATGCAACGCCTGAAGAATGCCCTGGAGCCTATCCTGGGTCCCGGCATCGAAATCCAGGGCTTTAGCGATCTCGTGCTCGGGAGACTAAAATTTTCGGGCAACGCCCAATACCGCAAGCGCCGCTTTCTGTTATTTCACGGCACCTTCTTGCTTCGCTTCGATATCTCATTGATGGAGAAACTTCTTCCCGTTCCGCCAAAACAGCCTCCTTATCGGCAGAATCGCTCCCACGGAGAATTTCTTACCAATTTGAATCTCCCGGCGCACGCGATCAAGGAGAGGCTCAAACAGGCATGGGGTGCGGCGGACGAGCTGAAAGATCTTCCCGTAGACGCAATCGAACGGCTCGTCAGAGAGCGGTACGCCAAGGAGGAGTGGAATGCTAAATTTTAAGGAGTAAACTATGGCTATGAAGAACCCGCCCCATCCGGGCGAAATTATCCGGGAGGAGATCATCGAAGCTCTCGGTTTGACTGTAACCAGCGCGGCCGAAA
>Ga0209321_10000513_pt1 | contig 25239 bp, 18 predicted proteins | sample Rifsed16ft4_FD_184012 | JGI IMG/M metagenome (GOLD analysis project Ga0209321, IMG submission 184012) | Soil microbial communities from Rifle, Colorado, USA - sediment 16ft 4 - CSP-I_5_4 (version 2) | ecosystem: Environmental > Terrestrial > Deep subsurface > Rock core/Sediment | place: Rifle...
GGAAGGAATCTTCGTGGTGAATTAATGTTCTATAATTGTAACAATCTTAAGGGGAAAGAGTTAATGCGTCAAGTGGCAGCGCGTTGGCAGCGCGTTGCATCTTTATTTTTATCAGGAAAAGGGAAAACACAAACAGGGCAGGCTGTTGAGTGCCTGCCCTGTTCTTCTACGGTGTGAAGTGGATTACCTGGGTGACGCACGTGCCATTTTGCCCGGGGCTTGAACATAAGGTGATCGTGGCACGGATTCTATGTCCAATCGGATCATATGTAAAAGCAGGCGCGCTCACTGTACGAGTAGCTCCGGGAGGCAAAGTATCCTTTGTATTTGAAGTAAGACAACCATTAATATCTGTAAAGCTGTCCGCGTACATGGAAAGGACGGTATCGGTAACCGTATCTCTCACGGTGAGAGAAATGGAGTGGAAGGATACTCCACCGGTATTTTCCAGCTCGATCTCCACCCACCAGCCTGCACATGTATCCACGCGGGCGTAATATGCTGCAAAACCAGGGGAGGGCGTGGGTGTAGGTGGAGGCGTGTACACCGGCAGGATGGTAATATTTCCTGTCAAAGTGGCATATTCTCCCCACAACCAGCAGAAGCCGTTAGTTTGATCTGGATTACGGATATACCAGTAGTTCCCTATTGGATCGCGGCCAACCACCTCGGCGACCTCGCCAGCCAGCAAAGCACCCACCCTGTCATAGACCTTTCCCGGACCCACGCGGCAGTTCGTAGGCACGGAAACACTGATCTGCGGTATGACAGACGTGGAAGTAAAGACAGGTGTCGGTGTTAAAGTTTCCGTTGGCGTTTGCGTAGCAGTTGGCAGTTCCGGCGTAAATGTTTGCGCAGCAGTTGGGGATTCCAAACCGGTGATGGGAATGATTGCCTGGGAGGTTTGCGTCAACGCCGCAACGATGGTCTGCGCGATAGCCGTGTTCATGGAGTTTGAATCCGGCGTGGAAATACCCGGCACGCTACAAGCCTGGGAAAGGATCAATACAATAGAAACCGATAAAAGGATCGGGGTGGTCTTCAGCATGTTTCCTCCTTTCCGTTAACAACCGCTTGCGATTATTCCCTCAATTGAAGAACGTTTAAATCCTGAAATTTGTTCCAGTGATTTACCCATTTTCCGGGTTGTATGGGGATAATAGGGTTGGTTAAATCAGAAGGGCGACCATGTTTGGTCGCCCTTGATGATTTAGTCGACGCCAGTGGTGTCTGAGATTTCCGTCCATTGCGAGGAGCTTCCATCGCTCTTCTCATTTGCAAAGCGGCCATGGATGAAGCCCGTACCTGCCGGAATGAGTTTGCCGATGATCACGTTCTCCTTCAGGCCAAAGAGCGGGTCAGTTGTGGAACCGATCGCCGCGCCCGCCAGCACTTTGATGGTGTGCTGGAAGGAGGAGGCAGAGAGGAACGAATCGGTGCTGAGCGAAGCCTTGGTAACACCAAGCAGAACTTCAGAGAGCTTGGCCGGCTGTTTGCCTTCAGCCAGCAATTGCTCATTCATTTTGCGAAGCTCGAGCCGGTCCACTGCATCACCAGGAAGGAACCTGGTATCGCCGGGACGAGTCACCTGCACCTTGCTCATCATCTTGCGGATGATCACTTCAAAGTGCTTGTCATGGATGTTCTGACCCTGCGAGCGATATACCTTCTGCACTTCAGTCATCAAATACATCTGGCATGCCTCACGTCCCTGAATGCGCAGAACGCGGTGCGGGTTGAGCGAGCCTTCCGTGAGCGGCTGGCCTGCTTCGATCTTGTCGTTGCTCTTGACGAGCAGACGGGCTGTGGTCGGGATCTCATAGGACATTTCTTCGCGTTGATCGTACGAGACGACGACTTTACGCGACTTCTTATCTACCAGGACACGCCCGCCGTGTTGGGCAACGATCTTGGCGTCGTCCTGAGTTGCCAGCACGTCACCAGCCTTAACCTCCGCCCCATCCTTGACTGCGAACTTCCAATTTTCGGGGATGCTGTACTCGTCACTGACGAGTTCGCTGTGCTCGATGACCACTTCGCGCAGGTCGGCATATTTTTCAGATTGATTGATATGGATGGTACCGCTGATCTCTGCAACCAGAGCTTCACCTTTCGGCTGTTTGCGCGCTTCGAAAAGTTCTTCCACGCGCGGCAGACCTGTTGTAATATCTGCGCCGGTGGCGGCAACACCACCGGTGTGGAACGTGCGCAGCGTTAACTGTGTGCCAGGCTCACCGATGGACTGTGCAGCAACGATACCCACGGCAGAACCGAGATCCACCATCGTTCCGCGTCCCAGGTCGAGACCATAGCATTTGGAACAGATGCCGTGCTGTAATTCGCATGTGAGCGGCGAACGCACTTTGATTTCCTGCACGCCCGAGGCTGCGATCTTGCGAGCCAGTTCCTGATTGATCACATCGTTATATTCGCCAATAACCTCACCGGTCGTCGGATCGATAACATTTTCAGCCAGCAAACGGCTGAAGAGGCGGCTGCTCAATGTTTGACCGGCGACATCATCGCGCTTTCGAATCCAGACACCGTCGCGTGTGCCGCAATCGTGTTCGTTGATGATGATATCCTGGGCGATGTCCACAAGGCGACGCGTGAGATAACCGGCATCCGCTGTACGCAGAGCGGTATCTGCAAGGCCTTTGCGCGCGCCGTGCGTTGAAATGAAGTACTCCTGCGCAGTGAGTCCCTCGCGGAAGTTGGAGCGGATCGGCATCGGGATGATGCGCCCGGATGGGTCAGCCATGAGTCCGCGCATACCTGCCAGCTGTGAGATGGTGGAGAAACCGCCTTTGGTCGCGCCGGAGGATGCCATCGTGGAGAGATTTCCATCCGGATCCATGTGTTTCTTGACGGCGTCGCCCACGCGTTCGGTGGTGACCTGCCAGATCTCGATCTCGCGCTCGTTCTTTTCCTGCTCAGTGAGCAAGCCGCGGCGGAAGTCGCGTTGGACCACTTCCACCTGTTTGAGGGCTTCGTCAATGATGCCCTTGCGTTCCGGTGGAATGGAAATATCCGCAACGGCCAGTGTAGTGCCTGATTTCATCGCATATTCAAAGCCGAGTGTTTTGATCTTATCTGCAACGTCGGTGGTCTTTTCCTGTCCGCATAATTCGTAGACTTCGGCGATCAAATCCTTAACGCCGCCTTTGTCCAGTTTCTCGTTGACGAACTGGACTTCCTGAGGCAGGATGTGGTTGAAGATCACGCGCCCAACTGTCGTTTCGATGATACGCGTTTGTGGTTCGGGCAGGCGGTCGCCTTTATCGTTGTACCAGGTCATTGCGAGCATTTTTATCTCAGAGTGGACTTCCACCTGATCGAGCGCATAAGCCATTTCGACTTCGTCCATGTCGGCGAAGGCGCGTCCGTCACCCTTGTGATTTGCTTTCTGTGCCTTGGTCAGGTAGTACACACCGAGCACCATATCCTTCGAGGGGGAAATGATCGGTTCGCCGTCGGCGGGCTTGAGCAGGTTTTTTGATGCGAGCATCAAATCGCGCGCTTCCTGCACAGCCTTTTGCGAAAGCGGGACGTGAACAGCCATCTGGTCACCGTCGAAGTCTGCGTTGAACGCGGTGGTAACCAGTGGATGCAATTGAATTGCCGAGCCTTCGATGAGGATCGGTTCGAATGCCTGGATGCCGAGTCTGTGCAACGTGGGCGCACGATTCAACAAAACGGGCCGATCACCGATGACGCCTTCCAGCGCCTCCCAAACTTCGGGACGGTTGCGTTCAATTAACCGACGCGCTCCCTTCACGTTCGCCGCGTAATTGTTCTGCACAAGTCGCGCGATCACGAATGGACGATAGAGTTCAAGCGCCATGCTCTTCGGCAGACCGCACTGATACAGTTTCAACTGCGGACCCACCACGATCACGGAACGACCGGAATAGTCCACGCGTTTGCCGAGCAGGTTGCGGCGGAAACGTCCCTTCTTGCCTTTGAGCATATCGCTCAGCGACTTGAGTTCACGTCGTCCGCGCCGGCTGAGGGCCTTGCCGCGCTGTGAGTTGTCAATCAGGCTGTCAACAGCCTCCTGCAACATGCGCTTCTCATTGCGGATGATAACATCCGGCGCGCCGAGTTCGAGCAAACGCTTGAGGCGATTGTTGCGGTTGATCACGCGGCGATATAGGTCGTTCAGGTCCGAGGTCGCAAAGCGTCCACCATCCAACTGCACCATCGGACGCAGATCCGGCGGGATGACAGGCAGGACGGTCAAAATCATCCATTCAGGGCGGTTGCCCGAACGACGGAAAGCTTCCACAACTTTCAAACGGGTTGTGGCTTTCTTGCGCTTCTGCTTCGATTTTGTCGTACGTACCTCATGCCAGAGTTCCTCGGAAAGCTTATCGAGGTCAAGGCGCTCAAGGACGTCAAAGAAGGCTTCAGCACCCATGTCTGCGCGGAAGACCTGCCCCCAGCGTTGCTTGAGTTCCCGATAACGGACTTCGCTCAGGAAGGTGAACGGTCGCAGTTCCAGGAGTTCGTCGCGCAGGCGTGAAGACTGGTCGGATGAGGCAATTGTTTGATCCTCCAGCTGGGAGCGAAGGGCTTCCATTTTGAGATCAGCATCGGCCTTGATCCTGCCCGCCTCCATTTTGAGATCTTCAAGTTCCCTGGCGCGCTGGTCTTTTATTTCGTTCTCAACCACTTCCAATGTCTTCTGGACGATCTTTTGTACTTGTGTCAAATGCCTGGCGGCGACTTTATCGCCTGCGTCGAGGATCTTTTCACCGGTCAGTTCAAAGACCACAGCTTTTTTGGCGGGTTCGCCCATTTGGCCCTGAAGCAATTTCTCAAGTTTTTGACCCTCCTTGCTGAAGGGTTCATGTTTTTCGGCAATGGCTTCATCGTAGCCCTGTTCCAGGCTGGCCCGTTTTTGATTGCTCTCACTTAATGTGTGGTCGCGCTTCGTCTTGATCTCCGCGATCTTGGTGTTGATGCTTGTGGCCTGTTCGCGCTCCGAAACGGAGATTTCATCCTCAATGCGTTTCAGGGCTTTATTGCGGGCCTCCTCGTCGACATAGGTGACGATATATTGTGCGAAGTACAGCACGCGGTCAAGGTTGCGGCGCGAGATATCAAGCAGCATGCCCAAATATGATGGGATGCGACGCGTATACCAGATATGCGCGACCGGTGTAGCCAGTGCAATGTGACCCATTCGCTCGCGGCGTACGGCGGCGCGCGTAACTTCCACGCCGCATTTATCGCAAATGATACCTTTATAGCGGGGGTTTTTGTATTTGCCGCAGTAACATTGCCAGTCACGTTGCGGGCCAAAAATGGCTTCACAGAACAGCCCATCCTTTTCCGGCCGCAGGCGACGGTAGTTGATGGTTTCGGGTTTAAGTACCTCACCGTACGACCAGGACAGGATCGTTTCGGGTGAGGCTAAACTAATACGGAGTGCGGTCAGTCCCTTGGTTTCCACTGGTCTCTCCTAAAGAAGGTAACATCCTGAGCCTGTCTCTGTATAGCGTATAGTCGGCTAGTACAAGAGACAAATAAAGGCAAGCGCCTTAAGAGTTTCTCTCAAGCGCTTGCGATATTTTACTCGTTTTTTACATCCAATAGAGATATTATACGCCGAATAAAGGGGAAGTCAAGGCTGGTCTGCTAGATTTTTGTAAGAATTCACGCTTTATGCTGATTTAAGACAGCAACCCTCTCGCAAAGGCTAAAAATCCCTGCACATCCTTGAAATTTGTCACCATGCCCACGGAAATCCGTACTGCGCCTGAGGATTTGCCGTCAATGCATAGGCGGAAATCGTCAACGGATAAACGGTCTTCGTGACCGGGGCTGGTAAAGCATACGTCCAGTTCAACGCGCGAGATGCCAAGCGCTACTTCTCCCGCGCCCGGGTTGCAGAAACATCCCGTCCGCAAGGAAATGTTTGCTTCATTTGCCTGTTCTTCGATAAAGCGATGATCAAGGGCCTTCCCATCTTCATCATAAAAATTCACAGTCACCGCGCCGCCGCGGCCTTGTGTGGTTGTGGGGCCATAGACTCGGACAAGCTGCATGCCGTTGCTATGTTTCATGGAAGTCAGGTTATCCAACAGCCAGCCAGCCAGCGAGTGAACCCGTTCGTAGATCACATCATAGCCAATGGATTCAATGTGCTTAAGCCCGATTTCAATGGCAGGGATGTTAAGATAATCCACTGTCCCATCTTCAAAAGCAGACGCGCCACCTGCCATGTAGTATTTATCTCCTTGGACCGACGCGACAGTGATCGTCCCACCTGCGAACCATGGGCGATGTAATTTGGCCAATGTGTCCTTGCGCGCGATCAACGCGCCGACTCCTGTTGGGTAACCGAACATCTTATAGAAAGAGATCGGAACAAAATCCGGTTTGACCACGCTCAAATCCAGTTTATTTGTAGGCACGAAGGCTGCTGCGTCGAGCAAAACATCCCAGCCATTCTTGTGGGCTTTCTCGATCCATTCGAGTGGATGTTTCACAGACGAGAAGTTGGATTGCGCGGGATAGGCAAAAAGGTTGTGCCCGTCCTTCGAAGGCCGCGCCAGTTCACGCTCCAGGTGTGAAGCGTCGACGCGCATATCGGGCAGAGCGATGGGGATGTATGTCACCTCCGCACCGCGCGCGTGCGCGAATTCCCGAATCCCATTCACAGAATTGTGGTTGTCAAATGTCAATAAATAGCGCCCCTTTGGAAAGGGATATGACTCACCCACAAGTTTCAACGCGCCACTCGCGTTTTGTGTGAAGATCGCAAGGTATTCAGCGGGATCCGCATTAAAAAATTTCAACACATATTCGCGCGCATGCTCCACGAGCTGGGTCGCCGCCTGCGAAGTGGGATTGCTCGAGTGCGGATTGCCAAACACATGTTCGGCGAGCAACCTGTTGTGACGGCGCAGCTGCGACTCGGCATATAACCCGCCGCCTGTGTAATCAAGATAGATGTGCCCCCCGATATCCAGGCGCGCATATTCGGTGGCGCGCAAGTCGTCAATGAGGTGTGTGGTGGGATAGGCTGGATACGCTTTGAGAAAGGCGACAAAATCAGGATCAGTCTGGGTCATGGCGGCCTCCGGCTTAATTTAACCACAGAATCTTGTCGCGCGTCATGGCGAGCACTTCGACTGGCTCAGCGTAAACTCTGTGAAGCAATCTCCAGCACGATTTGCGAGACCTGACTTTACAAAAGAGGGGATTGCTTCTTCGTCTGCGCTTGGGTCGGCTCCTCACAGTGACGTACGAAAGTATAATTATCGCATGTCTCGCATTTGCATCGTCCCGCGCGTTGATGGGCTCGCGGGCGTGGCATCCTTTCGGCTGAAATTTGAAGATGGACTCCGCGCGCGCAGAATCGAAGTAACCCATGATCCCAACCAACCTGCGGATGTCGTTCTCGTGCTCGCGGGGACCAAAAAACTGCTCCCGTTATGGAGAGCGCGCCGGCGCGGGATGCGCATCGTGCAGAGACTGGACGGGATCAACTGGGTGCATCGCGTCCGCTGGGCGGGATTGCGTTACACCATCCGCGCGGTATATGGAAATGCACTGCTTTCATTGATTCGTAATCGTCTGGCAGACCGGGTGATCTATCAGAGCCAGTTCATCAAGCAGTGGTGGGAAGATTGGTATCGCCCCGCGCGCGTCCGTTCATCGGTCATTCTCAATGGGGTCGACCTGGATCGATATACACCCACTGGCCTGCATGAACGTCCGTCCCAACATTATCGCCTGCTGGTTGTGGAAGGGAGTTTGGTTGGTGGCCTGGACTCGGGATTATTCGACGCGGCAGATCTTGCCAATACGTTATCAAAGAAATTCAAAATCGAACTGGTGATCGTTGGGCGCGTGCATACACGCGCAAAAAGCAAACTGAAAAATCAAAATGCTTTTCGCATTCGATTCATGGATGCGGTTCCGCGCGAGCATATTCCATGGTTGATGCGGTCCTCACACCTTTTATTTTCCGCGGAGGTGAATCCGCCGTGCCCCAACTCGGTCATCGAAGCGTTGTCATGCGGGCTGCCCGTGATCGGTTTTGACACAGGTTCACTGGCTGAGATCGTGCAGGGAGATGCGGGTTGGGTTGTTCCGTATGGCGGTAACCCGTGGAAATTGGAACCACCCGATATCCCCGCGCTGGCTGATGCAGCAACGGAGGTTTTGGAGGACCAACCGCGCTTCCGCAAGTCCGCGCGGGAACAGGCCGAATCAGAACTCGGCCTTGATAGAATGGTGGATGAATATCTCAAGGTTTTATTAGGATAGGAGAGAATATGCCGGACGATGAAGTCATTACGTTCCTGAAAAGCCACCTGCAATCCATACAGGATAACGATACGAAAACCTACGCTGAAACCACCGCAGAAGACCTGACACTTTATGAATGGTGGATCACGCCACATCGCATCGATGGCCTGCCGTTCCATGAGTTTATGATGGCTTCAAATGCCGAGCGCGGCACAGTCTTTGGCGCAGAGGGCAAAGCCAAATCGCCGACACGATTCGATCTGTCCAACCTGCACCTCCAGCGATATGGGGATACAGCCATTGCAAGTTACACATTGCTTATCAGCACCGCCACGCCCGACGGCGTAAAAGTTGCCTCGCACAATGAAAGCCGCGTCATGATCAAACAAAACGGCAAATGGAAGGTTTTCCACGTTCACAAGTCACCTGCCTGGCAGGCTCCGCATATTCCCACATGATCCGTTATGCTGGCAAACTTGCCCTTCAACAACGCGTGCTCCCGAGTTACCGCGCGCCGTTCTTTGATTTGCTCGCCTCCGCTTGCGAGGGCGGGATGAGTCTGTACACCGGGTTGCCGCGCTCAAATGAAGGCATTACAACGGCGCCGCAATTACAAAATGCGGATTACAAATTGGGACGAAACATTCACCTGTTCAGTGATTCACTTTATCTCTGCTATCAACGTGGATTGATCAACTGGCTGGAAGAACGAAACCCTGACGCATTGATCGTGGAAGCCAACCCGCGCTATCTTTCGACATCTTCTGCGGTGAGGTGGATGCATCGACGCGGCCGGCCTGTTATTGGCTGGGGGTTGGGATCACCCCTCCTCAATGCCCCCCAAGGTTGGGGGGCAGGTTTAGGGCGCGCGCCGGGCAGATTCCGCCAAACCCGCCGGCTCGCATTCCTGAATCAATTCGACGCGCTGATCGCGTACAGCCAACGCGGCGCGGACGAGTATGCCGGACTTGGATTTCCTCACCAAAGGATTTTTGTCGCGCATAACTCCGTATCTCCGCCGCCATCATTTCCGTTGCCTTCGCGCTCTTCAACATTCAATCGAAAACCTTGCATTCTTTTTGTTGGACGATTGCAGGCCCGTAAACGCGTGGATCTTCTCATGCGCGCCTGCGCCGAAATAGAATCGCAGCCGCGCCTGGTTATTATCGGAGGTGGGCCTGAGCGCGCAGCACTCGAGTCACTTGCCCGGGAAATCTATCCGGGTGCGGAGTTTATCGGAGCCAGGCATGGGGCTGAGCTAAAACCCTATTTCACGGAGGCAGACCTCTTCGTCCTGCCCGGAACCGGCGGATTGGCCGTCCAGCAAGCGATGAGTTACGGGCTTCCCGTTGTTGTCGCCCAGGGAGATGGCACGCAGGACGATCTGGTGCGAAAAGAGAACGGATGGCAGATCCCGCCTGATGATTTTGGCGCGTTGGTGTCCACCATGAAAGAGGTGTTATCGGATGTAACGCGTTTGCGAAAGATGGGTGAAGAGTCTTATCGGATTGTGAAGGAAGAGATCAATATCGAGAAGATGGTTGAGACGTTTGTAAAAGCGTTAAGTCTGACCGTTCGAAAATGAATTGACCGCGTCCTCCATGTTGTTGTAAATAAGGATGTTTTGCAAAAAGCCGGCGATATTCAACACGTAATAAATTTCGGGATTTGGACAGACCAGTTTCAAATAAGGGGATTTATATGGCTCTTCGCCATGCTTGCGTATGATTTCCACGTCGCTTTGAGGTGTGAACAAATTAAAGATTTTGTGGATCGCACGTAGACCGGCGCTGGTCAGAATTTCCAAGTCTGATAAATCAAGCAAGAGATATTTCGAGCCATCCTCATAGGCCTGGCGGGCGCGGTCGAGTAATTGATGTTCAGTATTTCCATGAAGATGACCGCTCAAATGCAGAATAGTCACGGGCACTTCCCCATGAATTTGTGACGAAGTGATATTTAGCTCGCTCATGATCCACACTCCTTGTGATGCGTAAAAGCAAGTTTCACGGTCTTTCCACGTTTACCCACATCTGTTCCCCATTCGTTGTGATCTCTATCCAGCCATTTTGATCGGTACGCAATAGAGCGTAGTCCTTCACGGATTCCAGCACGTCGCGATCCGGCATACCATTCTGGTCCGCCGCATCCACGCTCAAGACAACCAACTCCGGATTCAAATTCGTAATCCATTCAGGCGGGTTCGACGCGGCATATCCGGAATCTGCAAGTGACAACACACTCACAGGCCCTATGCTTGCGCCTTCCTGCAATTCGTCCAGGGCTTCGAAGCTCATGCCAATGGGCAATAATGCGCGGAAACTTTGCCACTCGATCAACAACACTGCGCCGCGCGGGCCCGTTGTCAACACACGCAACGTGGCACCGTCGCCCAGGTCCAACACCTGATTCGCTTCCACGTTCTCAACCGGGATAGACTGGACGGTTAAATATTCATTCAATACGCGCGATGAAAATGAAGCCTGTGTGTTTCCACTCCATACCACGGCATCAGGCGGGTAACGCTCGATGACTCGCGGCAATGCGGCAACATCATCTTCCTCCGTCCCTGCAACAACCAGCCAATCCAGTTTGCGGTTGAAGGATGGCAACCTTCGCCCCAATTCATCGGAAAGCGTTGTCACGCTTGGCCCGCCGTTTACCAGGACGTACTTTCCCGACGGCGTTTTGATCAACACTGCATCCGCTGAACCGACATCTAAAAACGTGATGTGCAGGAGTCTATCCGGGATGGCGACCGCCGCGCGCGAAACCAGTAACAAAGCCAGTACGAGGACGACCAGCCCGATTCCCACGGGGACTTTGGTCTGTCTCCCTTTAAGGGATTGGATGCCCTCTTTTAAACGGGCCCCGCCAAACGTCACGGAGAGAAGCGCCGCGTAAAACAGGATCACGAACCAGATGGAGAGTTCGCCAAGGAAGATAGTCCCATGCGGCACGCGGTCGAATAGTTCCACCATACGGATCGTGTATACAACGAATGGCCACGCGACCCATGCTGCGATCTGACCGAGTGGAACCCACACAAGACTGAGCAGGACTGCGAGACCGCCAAGGATCATCACCGCAGGCTGCGCGGGAAGAATGAACGGGTTGGCGAGGAACGAAACGAGCGAAATGCGCTGGAAGTGATACGCCATGATTGGAATTGTAGTCAATTGTGCGGCCAGGGTGAGGAGAACGAATTCAGAAAAGAGTTCTGCGAAACGCTCGGCCGTTGAGGTTGGAAAATATTTCGTGATGATTCCGTTGGCAAACTGCGAGAATGGTTCTGCATAAAGGATGAGACCCAGCGTGGCAAAGAACGAAAGTTGAAAGCCGACATCCCAAATATACAATGGATTCCACAAACACATTAACAAAGCGACAGCAAGAAGCGTGTTCAGCGCGAACTGGCGGCGGCCCACCTGCCTGGCAAATAACGCGAGGCTGCCCATGAGCGCGGCGCGCACGACCGCCGCGCCACCACCGACCAGAATTGTATACAGGATGATACCAAGAATTGCCAATACCGCGCCGCGCCGCGGGCCCAAAAAACGGCTGAAGAATACAACGAACAATCCTGCAATGATGCTCATGTTGAAGCCCGAAATCGCGATGATGTGCGCAGTGCCTGTGTTCTTGAAAGCTTGTTGTAATTCCTGGGTGAGACCCGTATCCACGCCGAGCAGAATGCCCGCCAGCAAAGAAGATTCAGGGTCAGGGAACATGCGATAGATGTTATCGAGTGATCTCTCTTTGATCGCATATAACACTGCGGATATCGGATTACCGCCCTTGCCTGGCAGTACCGTCACTTCGGCGCTGGACATATAGGAGTGGATCTGCTGCGCGGCGAGATAATCACGATAAGAGAAATCTTCATTCTCAGGCGGTGTCTTCAACTTGCCGCGTAAGCGCAGGCGATCTCCATAATGGAATACTTGATTATTGGAGGCGCGCACCAGAATCAAGCCATGTGCAGTCAAGTCACGGTCACCGGTATCCACCTTCTCAACGTCCAGGCGCAGGTTTGTGTAGCTATCGCGATAATCAGGTGGTTCAACAAGTGTACCTGTGATGAGCAGGTCGTAGTCGCGGTCGTTGTAATAAGCGATGTGAAAAGCGTCAAATTCTGGAATGGAAAGTTGATAGCGCGCCGCGCCGAGGAAGAGAGCAAAGAAAAGGACAAAGGTGAAAGGCTGAAGGATGAGGGATGAAGGATGAGAGCGGAAAGAGGAAAGAGGAAAGAAACTTATGAAAAGAGCGAGAAGGAGAAATAGTAGTGAAAGTCCCGCCCATATCCAAATTGAAAGAGAAATCAAACTGGCCAAAACGATGCCCGCAAGGAAAGCAAGCGAAAACCACATCAGCGGAAGCTGTGTGGTCAACTGCTCTTGTATGCGACTAGATGTGGATGAATTAGCCGCCTGCATAGTTGTCTTTCATCATAGCATAGAATTGAAAGGGTAGGATACAATCTTATTGATGCCTCGGTGGTTGAGTAACCCTCAGCGCTCGTTGCGAAGGGCGTATCGAAACCACAAATTTCATGTTTACCCGTCATTGCTGGCTTCGATACAGGCTCGAAAGACACTCGCCCTACTCAACCAGCGAATTGTTCTGATTATTCATGCCCTCATCCAAACTCATCCTCGTTACTGGAGCAACCGGCTATGTCGGCGGGCGGCTCGTGCCGCGCCTGCTGGAAGCTGGTTACCGCGTTCGTTGCTTTGTCCGTGACCCCGCGCGCCTGCAGGGACGTCCCTGGCTGAAGCGGGTGGAAATTGTCACCGGCGATGCCCTCACCGAAGGCACGCTGGCCGAAGCCATGCAGGGCGTTTCGGTTGCGTATTACCTCATCCACGGCAAGCAGGGCGGGAAGATTAGTGCCGACCGCGATCTCACGGTCGCCCGCAACTTTGCCGATGCCGCAAACGAAGCGGGAATTGAACGCATCATTTATCTCGGTGAACTGGTTGACCCGACTTCCGATTTGTCCCCTTATCTACGTGCCCGCCACGAGACGGGTTATATCCTCCGCCATAGCAGTGTGCCTGTGACAGAATTTCGCGCTGGCATGATCGTCGGTTCAGGTTCGGTGATGTTTGAAATGGTCCGTTATCTTACCGAGCGTGAACCGGTTTTGATCTGCCCGGCATGGTATTTTTCACAGGCGCAGCCAATAGCCATCCGTGATGTTCTGTCTTATCTCATCGACGCACTGGAGACTCCCGAAAGCATCGGCAGGATGATCGAGATCGGTGGACCAACGCGTCTCACCTATGCAGATATGTTGCTCGGTTATGCAAAGGAACGCGAACTCAAACGCTGGCTCATCCGCACACCTGTTTATGCGCCGCGCCTTTCAGCCTATTGGGTCCACATGGTCACGCCCATCCATTGGCGTATTGTGTTGCCGTTGATCGAAGGACTGCGCGCCAGGCTGATTGTCCGGGATGAGGCGGCGAAGAAATTATTCCCCCAGATCAAACCCATCGACTTCCAAACCGCCGTCCGTCTCGCGCTAGGTCGCATACAACGCGATAACGTTGAAACAAGCTGGTCGGATGCCCTGGTCACCGCGGTAGGGGATGTCAAGCCGTATGTATTAAAAGTGGAAGAAGGCATGTTTATCGAGCGGCATCAGGTTTTTCTTGACCTTAAGCCTGAATTTGTCTTTCGTGCCTACATGGGAATCGGCGGCACGCGTGGCTGGATGTACTGGGACTGGGCCTGGGCATTACGCGGCTGGATGGACAAAGCCATTGGCGGCGTTGGCCTGCGGCGCGGCCGCCGCCACCCCGATGAACTTCGCGCGGGCGAGTCGCTGGATTTCTGGCGCGTGGAAGCTGTGGAACAAAATCAATTACTCCGTTTGCGCGCGGAAATGAAAGTGCCGGGCAAAGCCTGGCTTGAATTTCAATCTACGCCTCCCCCTGATGGGGACAAGCAAGAAAATAAAACGCTCTTTACCGCCACGGCTTATTTCGCGCCACGCGGCTTCTGGGGCGTTATCTATTGGTATGCCATGTGGCCTTTTCACAAATTCATCTTCGCTGGCCTCACGAGTCGTCTTGCCTCCCGCGCGCGCGTCTTAAACCATTCTCATTGATCATTCACCCTGAGCTGAGCACAGTGAAGTCGAAGGGCATCTTTCATGATAAACAATCTCATCCTCGTCACTGGTGCGACCGGCTACATCGCAAGCAGATTGATTCCCCGCTTGCTGGATTCAGGTTACCGGGTCCGCGCGCTGGCCCGCGACCCGCTTCGACTCAAAGGCCGGAGCTGGGTCCATCACGTGGAAGTGTTTCAAGGCGATGTGATGATCCCGTCAACGCTCGCCCCTGCGCTGGAGGATGTACATACCGCGTATTATCTAATTCATAACATGTCATCTGGACACGGCTACACCGAACGCGAACTCGAAGGCGCGCGCAATTTTGCGAAGGTGGCGGAAACCGCAGGCATTGAACACATTATCTACCTCGGCGGTCTCGCGGACACTGAACAAAATATCGGGTCGCACATGCGCTCGCGCATCGAGACCGGCGCGGCGCTGAGGCAAGGCCGCGTGCCAGTCACTGAATTCCGCGCGGGCGTGGTCGCTGGATCGGGTAGTATCTCGTTTGAAATGATCCGCTTCATGACAGAATTACTCCCGATCATTCTGGGAACCGCATGGATGAACAACATGTCCCAACCGATTGCCATTCAAAATGTGATTGATTATCTCTACGCCGCGCTGTCAAACCCCAACGGGCGCGGACAGGTCTTCGAGATCGGCGGACCTGACATCATCGTCTATGGTAACTTGATGCTCCGATATGCCCGTGCGCGCGGACTCAAACGCAGGATATTTCTGCTTCCCGGCATTCCCATTAGCTTTATGGCATTCGGCGTGGGGCTGATGACTCCCGTGCCCTATCCCATCGCATACGCGTTGATCGGCGGATTGTCTTCCGATAGCATCGTCAAATATCCCGAAGCCTTGAAAGTATTCCCTGAGGTCAGGCTCATTGACTTCGATTCCGCCACAAAAGACGCGCTTGAAAAAACGCACCCGCTGCACATCGAACGCATGTGGGATGACGGAAAACATAAAACCAAATCCCTCAAACACGAAGGATTCTTCATTGACCATCGCGAGACGAATGTGGATTCTCCGCACGAAAATATCTTTCAGGCTCTCACGCTTGTGATCAACAGAATAAGATGGCGCGTAGTTGTGAAGGAGGAGAATTCACGAATTATCGTCCGTGATAAGAATCATCGTTTCGGCGATCAATGGATCGAGTGGCGCGTTAATCAGGGCCACATCAGCCAGACCATCTTCTTTTCCCCGCGCGGCCTGCCCGGATTTCTGTATTGGTATCTGCTTTATCCATCTCATCTATTCACCTTTCGCAGTCTCATTCATGAGATCGAGCCGCAGAGCAAAAACTCATGAAGCGAACATTCTTGTTTCCTATTGCCTTCCTGCTTATTGCAGGCCTCATGCCAGCCATTGCTCTTTACGTTCCCAATACACTTCCAGCCCATTCGGATTTCAGCGCGATCTACAATACGGATTTGGCACTCGTACACGGCGTTCCTATTTACGATCTTCGCGCGGTCGAATCCCTTGCTGTGAAAGCATCGGGCATTCCTCCCGAGAAATTCTTTCTGGCGCGATTTCCCTATCCGCCCTGGTACGCGCTCAGCACATTCTATCTGGGACTGTTGCCCGCCAAAGCCGCAGCGACCCTGTGGTTTGAACTCAATCTCGTGATGCTGTTCCTCTCCATCTGGTTCCTCACAGATGGCTGGTCACCGCGCTTGAGATTGATCGCATTCCCACTGGCGTTGTTCTTTCTGCCAGTGTTGGGAGCCTTGTCGGTGGGACAATATGATCTTCCTGTGTTGCTCGGCATATCTTTGCTCGTTTATTCACTGCGGAAAGAGAACGCCGCATTGACAACACTCGGCGCGGCTCTGCTGACGTTCAAGCCGCATATCGGGGCGCTGATTCTCCTGTCAGCGTTGATCCATCTCATTTTACGCGGAGACAACTTCGGACGGCGCGCGCTGCGTTCCATCCTGATCGCGGGAGTCCTTCTTTTCCTCGTCGGCTTTATTGCTGATCCCGCGTGGCCGGTCAGTTATCCAAATATGTTGTTGAATTATCAAAATGAGGGCAATGTAACGGCCTGCTCTGAATGTGCAAGTCTCCCGGTGTGGCTATCACGATGGTTCTTTGATGGATCGCTCACAAAAGCAGCGATGATTGCTGTTGTGTTCTTGATCGCCCTTGTCCTACTGTTTTCTTCGGTTCGAATCGCGTTGTTGAACTCACCCGCGCTATTGTTGACATCAGCATTAGTGGTTACCTTACTGGTCAGCCCGTATCTTTACAACTACGATTTCATTCTCCTGCTTGTTCCCTTTGCAGTTCTTATTAATTCAAGCAGGAATTTCATAAATCACATCGTTGTGATCGTCTGCTATCTGGTTCCAACGTTCGCGATCGCGTTTTGGGGACGCCATGGAAATATCTCGTTGATCATCGTAACGATCCTGATTGCGCTCCTTCTTTATTTTCGCGCGAAAGAATCAAGCATTGACGTCCCTGCCTACGCGGCATAAAATAGAAACAATCAAATACGATCGGTAAGCGGCGAAGCTGGTGTGAATCCAGCACTGTCCCGCAACTGTGAATTTAGTTCGATAGTCACATAGTTGGGTTGTTTGGTAGTTGGACTACAAAACTATCAAACTACAAAACTGTCAAACTAATGAAGTCAGGTCGCCCGCTCTGGTCGGTTCACCACACTCTCGTGGAAAGGAGGTGGAGGACGGCCTTCTCGGACTGCCCCTCCAACCTCCCCAGCCTGTGCTGGGGATTTTGATTCTCTCAATGCGTAACGGACGTGCCGAAGGCGTCTAACGCCCGACTCGGCGTAAGAGGACGCCTTCTACGCAAATAAAAACTATGGAGAAAAGATGTTACGAAAAACTCTGCTTTTGACTTTACTTTTCGCACTATTGACTGCATGTGCGCCTCAAGCCACGCCCACATCTGCCCCCGTGCCAGCGACGTTGACTTTCACCGATGGACTTGGCCGCGAAATAAAACTTGACGATCCTGCACAACGCGTTGTATCCATCGCTCCATCGAATACAGAGATATTGTTTGCAGTGGGCGCTGGATCACAGGTTATTGGCCGCGATGAGTTTTCAGATTACCCTGAAGAAGCCAAGGCTCTTGATATCGTTGGGGGCTCGATGGGACAATATAGCACGGAAGCAATCGTCGCTCTCGAACCAGACCTGGTGCTTGCGGCAGAAATCAACCCGCCTGAACTGGTGAAGCAGTTGGAAGATCTGGGTTTAACAGTTTACTATTTGAAGAATCCCACAACGATCGAAGAGATGTACACAAACCTGGAAATCGTTGCCCGGCTTACAGGTCAGGACGCGGCCGGGCTGGTTGATGCGCTCAAAGCCCGTGTTGCGGCGGTGGATGAGAAAATTGCCCCCATTTCTGCCCGCCCCTCCATCTTCTATGAAATCGACGCCTCGGACGCGTCAAAACCGTATACCTACGGCCCGGGCACATTTGGAGATTTGCTCATCGAACGCGCCGGCGGATTCAACGTTGGCAGCGAGCTTTCCGATCCATATCCGCAGATCAGCCTCGAACAATTGGTCGTGTCGAATCCGTCCATCATTGTATTGGGCGATTCGATGTGGGGCATCACTCCCGAATCTGTAAAGGGGCGCCCCGGTTGGGAAACCATTGAAGCAGTGAAGAGCGGCAATATCTTCCCCTTTGACGATAACCTGGTCAGCCGGCCCGGCCCACGCCTGGTGGATGGGCTCGAACAATTGGCGAAACTGCTGCATCCAGGGTTATTTGAGTAAAAGGTACACAGGTACACAAGCAGACATGCAAACGCGTCCCTTGTGTACCTGTATACTTGTGTACGCATCCCATGCGCAATCCGTTTATTTCCTCCTTCCTCTTGCTTCTCTTCGCCCTGCTCCTCAGCCTCGCGATCGGATCGGTATTCCTCTCGCCTGCTGAATTGTGGGAGGTGCTGATGGGGCGCGGCACGGAAATCTCGGCGTCCATTCTGTGGAAGATCCGTCTGCCACGGACAGTTTTGATCGCGCTGACAGGCGCGGCCCTGGGAGGCAGCGGAGCGACGTATCAGGGACTCTTCCGTAATCCGCTCGCTGATCCGTTTTTGATCGGCGTCGCCTCCGGCGCAGGACTCGGCGCGGTCATTGCGATGAGCATCCGGTGGCCGTATTCGTTCTGGGGATTGATGGCGATCCCCATGGCAGCATTCATCGCCGCATTACTGACAGTCTTCATCGTTTACACACTGGCACGCGTCGGACGGACCATACCCACCACCAATCTGATCCTTGCGGGCGTGGCATTTTCTTCGTTTGCAACGTCGCTCACTTCATTTCTCATGCTTCGTTCAACGAACGAAGTCCGCCGCGCGCTGGGATGGCTGCTCGGCGGCGCGAGCCAGAGTGGATGGACAGCGATTCTCGCGATCACACCTTATTTGATCATCGGTCTCGGCATTTTGCTTGTAAGCGGACACACGCTCAACCTGCTGCAATTTGGCGATGACCAGGCGCAACAATTGGGATTGAACGTCACGCGCGCAAAACGAATATTGCTGATCTCTTCATCACTGGCAACGGCTGCGGCTGTGGCGTTCTCTGGGATCATCGGTTTTATCGGGTTGATCGTCCCTCATATCCTGCGCTTATGGGGCAGCGCGGATTATCGCAGGCTGATCCCGTTATCCATTCTGGGCGGTGCGACTGCGTTGCTCGTTTCCGACGTTATTGCACGCATTGTACTTGCACCGCAGGAGATTCCGGTCGGCATTATCACTTCATTGGCAGGCGCGCCCTTCTTTCTGTGGGTCCTGCGCCGCTCAAAGAATCAAGGATTCTGGTAAACGCCGCTGGTCGAGTAGCTCTGAGCGTTTGTTGCGAAGGACATACACTTGCACCTGGCGCACACCTGCCCTGGCGGGCGGTGCCAGGGAGTGCAGGTGTCGAGACCTGCGATTAACAAGGATGTTAGTACTCATGCAAATCACCGTCCGTGAAATTGAAAAAGATGCTATTCAACATGTCAATCAATACGACAGTTCTTTCAGCGTTGATTCAAAACTGGTGTTATCTGCTGAAAATAGCAAGATAAGCTATACCGTCGTGGAGTTACCACCCTATGTAAAGCAATATCAGCCAGATGAAGTAGATTACAGTGAGTATGTTTTCAACCCCGATAAAACCATCTTCCTTGCTTATGTGGATAATGAACCTGCCGGACAGATCAGGATCATGAAGTATTGGAACAGGTATGCATATACTGATGACTTTGGTGTTGATGCCAAACATCGCAGACAAGGTGTTGGACGCGCCCTTATCCAGCGTGCCATGGAATGGGCAAAGACCAAAAGATTCCCCGGCATGATGCTGGAAACTCAAGATAACAATGTAGCCGCCTGTCGGTTGTATGAAAAATGCGGATTTGTGCTGGGCGGGTTTGATCAGTATGCATACAGGAATTTGATTTCCAACCCTGAAATAGCCTTGTATTGGTATCTCTTTTTATGACGACGAAATGTTGAAAATACAAAATCTCTCGGTACATTATGGCTCCCGCAGCATTTTGCAGGATGTTTCCCTCGACGTGCAAAGCGGCGAAATCCTGGCGTTGATCGGGCCAAACGGCGCGGGCAAGTCCACGTTGGTACGCGCAGTGAGCGGGGTGGTCCCCTATACGGGTCACGTCCGCACGAACGGAGATGACTTTGCTTCCCTCTCGACGCTTCAACGTGCACGATATGTTGCCACCGTTCCGCAAGCCGTATCCCTGCCTCCCGCGTTTACTGTTTGGGAGATGGTTCTGCTGGGACGCACACCGTATCTGAATTTTCTCGGCCAGCCCTCCGGCAAGGATGAAGATATGGCGCGTCAGGCTTTGGGACGCGTGAGCGCGCTGGCCTTTGTGGATCGACGCGTGGGCGAACTCTCCGGCGGCGAACAGCAACGTGTACTGCTCGCGCGGGCACTGTGCCAGTCCACACCGATCCTGTTGCTGGATGAACCCACCGCGCATCTGGATTTGCAATATCAAGTGAATTTGTTGGAATTAGTGCATGAACTCGCGCACAAGGACAATCTCGCCGTACTGATCGCGCTACACGATTTGAATCTTGCCGCACATTACGCGGACCGCATCGCCCTCATGGTCGCGGGGAATATCAAAGCGATGGGGAAACCAAAGGAAGTGTTGCAACCAGAATTAATTGCAGAGGCCTATTGCCTGCCAGTGCAGGTGGTCAAACATCCGTTTTTGGATATTCCGCTGGTCTTGCCTGGGTCGGGGAAATAATCTTTCAAATGTCTATTGCTCATGCCGCCATCGCGCTGAGCGGAGCTCCGAAGGAGCGAAGTCGAGGCGCCCAGCGGCGTTTACTGCCTAATGCCAGCGCCGGGGACGACGCTTGCAGCGTGGTTTTAGGATGCCCTGAACCGCCTCCTGCCCTGCTTGCCATTTGTCCTCAAACCCTATACAATGGATTTATATAAAGTGCACGGAGGTATCTATGAAGCAGGATCGTTTTCTGACAGGAATTCTGATCGGTATTGCGGTTCTGGTGGTCATCGCGCTGGCGGTGTTCTTCACACGCTCTGATACGCAAACCTACGTTTCTGAAGACGCTCCTGAAGGCGTGGTGCACAACTATGTGGTGGCTGTGCTGAACAAGGATTATGAGAAGGCCTATGACTATCTGGCCGACCTCGACCACAAACCGACCTACGAACAATTCCGTGATGCATTTTTGAAGGGGATAGTCAACCCCGACAACGCGGCGGTGGATATCGGGGGATCCGAGATCACCGGTGATACTGCGTCCGTCGAGGTTGTGCTGATCTACAATCCCAGCGACCCGTTCTCGACGGGTTCTCGTGACGTGCAGCGCGCCATCCTGGTAAAACAGGGGGGCGCTTGGAAGATATCCTCCATGCCCGGCTATTATTTCTGGGAATATAGTTGGTATACGGAACAGCCGAAATGAAATCCATCCGCCGTTTATATTTCTACCTCGTTGCTTTCATCAGCATCGAGATCGTGTTGTGGGGGCTGGTCGGTCTGCTGCGCTCCATCGTAAACAAGACCGTATCAGGAGGAGCAGATGCGCTCGCGCAAGCCCTGGCGTTAGTCCTCGTCGGTGTACCAATCTTTCTCATTCACTGGTCCTGGGTACAACGCGCCTCTGCGAGTGAGCAGGAAGAAAAGACAGCCAGCCTGCGCGCGGTTTTTCTGTACGCGATCCTGCTTGCCACACTGATCCCGGTCGTTCAAAACCTCCTGTCGTTCATTGACCGTTCGTTTGTTCAGATCGCCGGGCTTGGAGTGAGTCGGGCCTTCCGCGCATTCAGCGAACAGACCCTCGCCGATAACCTGATTGCCATCGTCATCAACGGGATCGTCGCGGCCTACTTTTGGAACATCCTTCGCAATGAATGGGCGACACTTCCGGACCCCCTTCGGGGTGAAAACTTCGCCGATGTCCGCCGGCTTTATCGCTATATCTGGATGCTTTATGGTCTGTTGATGACGGTCTTCGGCGCGCAGCAGATCCTGCGCTTCATCTTTTACATCCCCGGTGATGTTTTGGGAGAACTGGGACGCGAGGTCGCGGTCAACGGGCTGGCATTACTTTTGGTGGGGACTCCCGTATGGATATATTCCTGGCGCGTCATTCAGGACTCGCTGGTCGATCCCGCGGAAATGGGTTCGACTCTCCGCCTGGGTATTCTCTATCTGCTCGCTCTCGGCGGTGTCATCACAGTGATCACAACTGCTTCAATGGTAGTGAACATCGTCATTACGTGGCTGCTCGGCGCAGACTGGACCTTCCAGTATTTCATCCAGCAAATCGGCGGACCGGTCTCCATTGGCGTGCCATTGGGTGCGGTCTGGGCTTATTACGGGTACTGGCTCAACCGTCATATCGAAGCCGCGGGGGATGGAGTCCGCCAGGCGAGCATGAAGCGACTCTATAATTACATTCTTGCGTTTATTGGGTTGGTTGTCGCATTTGTGGGCGTTGCTACGCTGTTTAATTTCATCATTGACATGCTGGCAGGCTCTGGTACTTTGATGAGCGATTCCATGCGCGGCAGCCTTGCCACGTCCATTTCCTCTTTGATTGTCGGGTTGCCGCTCTGGTTGGTCATGTGGCGGCCCATGCAGGCTGAAGCGCTGGCTCCGGGAGGGATGGGCGACCACGCGCGCCGCTCCGTGCTTCGCAAGACGTATCTATATCTCGCGCTGTTTGCTTCCGTCATCGGCGGCATGGCAACTGCGGTTGGGTTGGTTTATCAACTGATTCGGGTCGTTTTGACGGGCGATGCAGGAAGCAGTTTTGTGAACGATATACTGAATCTCACACAATTGCTCTTCCTGTTCGGTGTGGTGCTTGTCTATCACTTGAACGTCCTGCGCGCAGATGGAGCCTCTACAGCGGATGCATTGGCTGAAAAGCAAAGTACTTTCAATGTGCTGGTTGTGGACTCAGGCGATGGATTGGCACAGTCCGTCAAGGCCGCGTTGATGAAGTTCGCGCCAAAAGCGCCAGTGACGGTGACTACTGCGTCTGAGAAACCGCAGGGGAACTTCAATGCTCTTGTTCTGACTGGAAGTTTGGCGGTCGACGCGCCAGAATGGATCCGTTTGTTTGGCGGAAGCAGGATCATCGTCCAGGATGAAGCGGAAGGCCTCGTATGGACAGATGACGCGGCGCAGGCAGCACGATCCGTGCAGCAAATGGCAGAGGGTCAGGAAATCCGCATGCAAAAAACGGGCCGTTCACCGTGGATGGTTGTTGTGTATGTCTTTGCCGCGTTGTTTGGGTTGATGCTGCTGCTCATGCTTGTGTCGCTGGGCATATCGCTGGTTGTGGGATTTTAATTTAATGATGTAAAATGGGAATGCAATCATTTGTGTGATCGAGGAGATGTGTCATGAAAGTAACAGTCCTGCAAGAGAATCTCGCTCGTGGTCTTGGTATTGTTTCAAAGGCGGTTTCGCCGCGCAGTACGCTGCCTGTGCTGGCCAACATTTTGATCGCTTCTGATGAGGGGCGTTTGCGCCTTTCAGCTACAAATCTTGAAATGGGCATTACCTGTTGGATCGCCGCACGCATCGAAGAAGAGGGTTCAACGACCGTGCCTGCCCGCACCTTTTCTGATCTGGTGAGCACATTGCCGGGCGATCAGGTGCTGTTGAAACTGGATATGTCAACGCAAACGCTGAACGTGCGCGGCGGAACTTCGACGAATGACATCAAGTGCATCGACGCGCAGGAGTTCCCGCCTTTGCCCGTGCCCGATTTCGAGGGCGCGGTGCAGATCAATGTGGGAGATTTCCGTGAGATGGTCCATCAGGTGGCTTTTGCGGCTTCTGCGGATGAGGCGCGGCCTGTGTTGATGGGTGTGCTCGTGCACGTGGATAAAGATAAGCTGACGATGGCCGCGGCGGATGGATTCAGACTCTCAGTACGAAAAGCGGTTCTTTCAACGTCTTCGCCTGCTCCCGTTTCCGCCATTATCCCGGCCCAGGCTTTGAAGGAGGCGGCACGCGTCGCGATCGATGGCGAAGAACCGATCTACATGGTCCTGCCAAAAGGACGCGGTCAGGTGGTGTTCCGCGTGAAGGATGTGGAAGTGGTCTCGCAGTTGATTGACGGCACCTTCCCCGATTACCAACAGATCATCCCGCGCTCGTATAAGTCGCGTACACTGGTCTCAACTTCGTCTTTGTTGAAGGCTTGCAAGCAGGCTGAGATCTTCGCGCGCGAAGGCTCGAACGTGGCGCGCTTCAATATCAAAACTGCACAGGGTGAGATGCAGCCCAGTGAAGTTGAAATTTCCGCCACTTCAGAAGAGACAGGCAAGAGCGAGACCATCGTCGAAGCGACAGTGGATGGCGGCGGATTGCTGATCGCGTTCAATGTGAAGTTCCTGCGCGAAGCACTGGAAGTCATCCGGACGCCCAATGTCGCGCTGGAAACGTCCGCACCGAACGCGCCGGGCGTGGTGCGGCCAGTAGGCGACGACCAGTTCCTGCATGTGATCATGCCGATGCATTTGGGGTAAACAAGAGATTAGTGAGTGGAGATTAGAGCGCCTGTCCGCCTGTCGGCGAGACAAGGCGCTTTTGATTTTGGTCTCGAAACCCCCCGCCTACTCGACCATTAAAATCAATCATGCCACAGGCAGCAACACCTTGAACGTTGACCCGCTACCTGCACCCTCCGACTCGGCCCAGATTTTTCCCTCCTGCGCTTCGATCAGTCCTTTTGCGATCGTCAAACCAATCCCAAGCCCGCCGTACTGACGCGTGTTGGGCGGCTCGATTTGATAGAACTCCTCGAATATCTTTTGCAATTTATCAACGGGGATTCCAATGCCGCGATCCTGCACCCATGCCATCACGTGGCTGCCCTGTCTGATCGTGCCTATGGTGATGTCGCTGCCCTGTGGTGAAAAGCGTATGGCGTTGTCCAGGATGTTCACGAAGGCCAGAGATGTTTTGTCAATGTCCACGTTCACATGGAATGGTTCGTCTGGAAAGACAAAGACGAGTTTTTGGTCGCGAGTGGATGCGATTTCATTGATCCCATCACAGGCATACACCAGAACATCCTGCATGGGAACTCTTTGCGGCTTGAGCACCATCTCATCCGACTTGAGCATGGCAAGGTTGTTCATCTCGTCCAGAATGGAGCGCATTTGCGTTGCGGCGCTCAGCACCTGATCCGCATGCCCGGAAAGCTCGCCTTTGGCATCTTCCTTCAGGAAGGACGAATAGCCAAGGATGATGCCGAGTGGAGTCCGCAGTTCGTGGGAAGCAAGTGTCAGAAAGTTGCGCTTGAGCTCATC
>Ga0209321_10000515_pt1 | contig 25195 bp, 26 predicted proteins | sample Rifsed16ft4_FD_184012 | JGI IMG/M metagenome (GOLD analysis project Ga0209321, IMG submission 184012) | Soil microbial communities from Rifle, Colorado, USA - sediment 16ft 4 - CSP-I_5_4 (version 2) | ecosystem: Environmental > Terrestrial > Deep subsurface > Rock core/Sediment | place: Rifle...
CGCGATCGGCGGCGGTACGAGCCTGGTGGACCGCGTGACTCTCGCGTTCGCGGCGCGCCACGGGATCCACCGTGCATTCGCATTCGACGCGGATCTTGCCGGTGCCGGCCTGATCACGTGCCCCGAATAGCGTGCCGTGATGCGTGAAGATGGGACGAAGCTCTGCATAGATCGTCAGCCCACGCGTGCTTGACGAAGGGCATCGTTCGTACTAGTGTCCCTGCCATGCGCAAGCACACCACGATCGATCTCGATCAGACACTGCTCCACGACGCGGCGGTCGCGCTGGGCACGACCCGCACGACCGAAACGGTCCACGCTGCCCTCGCCGAGGTCGTGGCACGGCGGCGGCGTGCGATGCTCGCCCGTCTCGACATGCCGGATCTGACGCCTGACTCCGTTTCGACGATGCGCGCTCCACGGAACGCCGAGAGGCCTGGCGACGAGCCCGCTTTGCCGGTCGCTCAGGTCCGATAGATGGAGCTGGCGGATACGAGCGTCTGGGCGAGGAAGTCGCATCCGCTCCTGCGGGACTGGTTCACTTCCGCAGTCGAGGCGGGCGAGATCGCGAGCTGCGACATGATCGCGCTCGAACTACTTCATTCCGCAAGAAACCCGGGCGAATTCGCCCTGCTCGAGGAGGGCCTGCGCGGACTGCCCTGGGTTGATGCGGATGCTGGCGACTGGCTTCGAGCTCGCGAGGTCTATCGCGTCCTGGGCAGTCGACCGGGGATGCCGCAACGGAGCGTGAAGCACCAGGATCTGCTCATCGCGGCCGCCGCCGAGCGCGCCGGCCTGACCCTCGTCCACTACGACGCCGACTACGAAACGATCGCGGAGATCACGGGACAGGGCGTTCGGTGGGTCGCGCCCCGGGGATCCATTTGAGCCGCTCCGCGAGCGGCTGACCGGGCCCAGGTCGGCCGGGTCAGGAGACCGAGGCGTGTACCGGTTCGTCCGGGACCACGTCGTCCAGCGGGATGTTGAGCGGATCCGGGCGGGCCATGATCTCGGCCAGCGCTGGCGGGATCGGATCGAAGGCGTCCCAGTCCTGGGGCAGCCGGACGTGGACCGTCGAAGGATCCACGGCAGCGTCGCCGGCGATGCCGCGGGCGGGGTCGGCGGTCCAGCGGATCGTCGCGGCGCCGGAGGTGAAGCCGGCCCCGAAGGCGACCATGCAGATCGCATCGCCCACCGCGACCCGGCCGGAGTTGACCGCCTCGGCCAGCGCAATCGGGACGGACGCGGCGGACGTGTTCCCGTAGCGGTCCAGGTTGACCATCATCCGCTCCATCGGGAGGTCGAGGCCCTTGGCCACCGCCTCGATGATCCGGATGTTGGCCTGGTGCGGGATGAACAGGGAGATGTCGTCCGCCGTGAGCCCGGCGCGGCGCACGGATTCGAGCGCGGTCGTCGCCAGCGTCCGGGTCGCGAAGCGATAGGTCTCGCGGCCCTCCATCCGGATGTAGTGCTCGCCGCGCTCCACGGTCTCGCGCGATGGCGGGCTCTTCGCGCCGCCGGCCGGCAGCCAGATCATGTACGCACCCTGGGGCTCCGTGGTCAGCTCCACGCCCAGACTGCCACCGGGCTCGTCCGACGCGGACACGACGACGGCTCCCGCGCCATCGCCGAACAGGATGCAGGTGCCGCGATCCGTGTAGTCGAGGAAGCGGGTGAGCAGCTCGGCCCCGATCACGAGAACGTGCTTCGCAAGGCCGGAGGTCACGTAGGCCTGAGCCGTCGCGAACGCATACACGAACCCTGAGCAGGCCGCCGCGACATCCATCGCCGCGGCGCGCTGGTTGCCGATCGCCTCCTTGACCAGGGCCGCGGTGGACGGCATCCAGTAATCGGGCGTCAGCGTGGCGAGGAGGATGAGATCGATGTCGTCGGGGTCCAGGCCGGCCGTCCGGATCGCGCGCAACCCGGCGACGGCGCCCATGGACGCCGTGGTCTCGTGCGCGGCGGCGACCCGCCGCTCCCGGATCCCCGTCCGGGTCACGATCCACTCGTCGTTGGTGTCGACCATCTTCTCGAGGTCGGCGTTCGTGAGGACCTGCGCGGGAACGTACCGGCCCCAGCCCGTGACGTGCGCGTACCGCGCGCCCTGTGCTCCGGTCTCCGTCTTGGCCATCACAGCGGATCAACCTCGATCAGCACCTGCTTCGCCTTCACGAGCTTGCCGCTCTCGGCGCGGATCTTGGTAACCCGCCCGGCGAGGTCGCTCTTGATCTCATTGAACAGCTTCATGGCTTCGATGAGCCCGACCACCTGGCCCACGGCCACTTCCCCGCCTTCGACGACGTAGGGCGAGGACCCCGGCGTCGGGGATCCGTACCAGATGCCCGTGAGCGGCGCCTTGACCGATGGGCGAGCAGCGGGTGACGCGCTGCCGCCGCCTGAGGGTGCCGCGTCTGTGCCCCCCGCTCCGCCACTCTGGGCGGAGGCGGCAGCCGCAGCGACCGCCGGAACTTCGACGAAGATGGGCTTGCGGAGGACGAGCCCAGTGCCGCCCATCTCGACTTCGAGCTCGGTCAGCTCGCTCCGCTCCAGCAGCGCGGCGAGGCGATCGATGAGTCCGAGGAGCGCGACATCGGCCGGATCCGTCGGCAGCGGTGGCGCCGGATCGGCCACGGGATCCCCGACCGGGCCTGCCTCCGGCCGCGGGGCGGCGCGGCGCTCCGCGCGCGGAACGAGGTCGTCGGTCATCCGTCCCACCGCCTGAATATGAGCGCGGCATTCTGGCCGCCGAAACCGAACGAGTTGTTCAGCGCGACGCGCAGATCGCGCCGGGACGCCCGCCCGGGCGTCAGATCCAGCCCCTCCGCCGCCGGGTCCGGCGCCGTGAGGTTGATCGTGGGTGGCACGATCCCGGTCCGAAGCGCCTGGATGAGCGCGATCGACTCGAGCGCGCCGGCCGCGCCCAGGGTGTGCCCGAGCATCGACTTGTTGGCCGTGACGGCCACCTTCGGCGCGTGGTCCCCGAAGATCGTCCGGAGCGCCTGGAGCTCGGCCCGATCCCCCTCCGGCGTGGACGTGGCATGGGCGTTCACGTGGTCCACCTCGGACGCCTCGATGCCCGCCTTCTGGAGTGCCCGCCGGGCCGCCCGGACCGCGCCGATCCCCCCGGGCGCGGGCAGCGTGATGTGCGACGCGTCGGCGGTTGCCCCGTACCCGACGAGCTCCGCCAGCGGGATCGCGCCGCGCGCCGCGGCATGCTCGAGCGCCTCGAGGACAAGGATCCCCGCACCCTCGCCCATCACGAACCCGTCACGGCCCTGGTCGAACGGACGCGACGCACCCGCCGGGTCGTCATTGCGCGTCGAAAGCGCCTTCATGGAGGCAAAGCCACCCACGACCGCCTCGTGGATCGTGGCCTCCGCGCCGCCCGCGAGCATCACGTCCGCATCGCCGCGTCTGATCGTCTCCCACGCCTCCCCGATCGCGTGGGCGCCGGTCGCGCAGGCGGACACGATCGCGAAGTTGGGCCCGAGCGGCCCGAACGCGATTGCGACCTGCCCCGCGCCGACGTTGGCGATACCCATCGGGATGAAGAACGGGCTGATCCGGTCGGGGCCGCGCTCCCCCATCAGCAGGACGTTGTCGAACAGCGTCGCGACGCCGCCGAGGCCGGAGCCCAGGATGACCCCGGTCCGCTCGGCCAGTTCGCCGTCCATGCGACCCGGCAGGCCGGCCTGGTCGAGCGCCTGCCGCGCCACGACGAGCCCGAACTGGATGTAGCGGTCAGTCCGTCGCATGTCCTTCCGATCCAGCACGTGGCTGGGATCGAAGTCGCGCACCTCCCCGGCAATCCGGGAGGCGAGCCGGGACGGATCGAACCGCTCGATCGTGCGGATCCCGGAGCGACCCGCAACGAGGCCGTCCCACGTCGTGGCGACGTCATTGCCGAGCGCGGACAGCGCGCCCATGCCCGTCACGACGACGCGGGGGGCGGCCGAACGCGGAGCGGCAGCGAAGCCAGCGGCCAAGGTCAACGAACCAGCTTCCCCGTGCGGACCGTGGCAGCCCGGTAGACATCGCCCGGCAGGCCGCGTGCCGAGATGGCATTGGCCGCGACCATCGTGTCGAACTCGGTCCGCCGGATCTCCGCCGTGACGGTCTCGCCATCCACGCTGATCAGGGCCCAGGATGCCGTCGGGTCCCCGTCGAAGACGTAGCCGGCGCTGCCGCCGTTGACAATCTGCTTCCAGCCGAAGTCGCGGACCTCGGGCATATGGGTGTGGCCGCAGCAGATGATCCGGGCGTCGGTCCGGGACAGCCGCTCCAGCGTGGCGCCGGCGTCCAGATCGATGTCGAAGCCCGCCGTCTGCGAGCCGGGCGAGGCGTGCGTGACGAGGAGCATCGTCTCGCCCACCCGGATCCGTCGCTCGGCCGGGAGCCGGCGCAGCCAGGCCAGGCCATCGTCGTCGAGGGCGTCGTGTGCCCACTCGGCGGCGAGCTGCATGGCTTCGGGCACGCCGTCCGCCATCCACGGGAACGACGCCGCGTAGTCGAAGTCCGCCACGGCGATGTCCGTGTTGCCCTGGACGATGATCGCGCCGTCGGTCTCCATCTCGCGCAGCATGCTGATCGTGCCGGCCGGGTCGTGACCGTTGAAGGCCAGGTCGCCCGCCACGAGGACGACATCGGGCTTCTCCTTCTTGACCGCCTTGCGTACCGCTTCGAGCGCCGTGACGTTGCCGTGGATGTCGCTGAGCACGACGATGCGGGCACTCATCGGAGCACGCCTTCGCCGGGAATGATGAAGCTGAGGGTCGCCTCGCAGGCGATCTCCCCATCCACGCTGGCAACGCCTCGTCCACGCCCGAACCGCTTGCCGAGCTTGTCCATCGTGACCTCGAGCCGGAGGGTGTCGCCCGGAACCACGACTCGCTTGAAGCGGCAGTCGTCGATCCCGGCAAACAGCCCGATCCGATCGCCGAACCCCGGCTGCTTGGCGACGTAGACCGCCATCGTCTGGGCGAGCGCCTCCACCTGGAAGACACCCGGCATCACCGGCATGCCCGGGAAGTGGCCCTGGAAGAACCACTCGGTGGCCGTCACGCCCTTGATGCCCACGATCCGCTTCGCGTCGGCGTCGTACTCGACGATCCGGTCCACGAGAAGGATCGGCCAGCGATGCGGGATCAGCGCCTCGATCTCGCGGGCGGAGTGGATGGTCTCGGTCATGGGCAGGCTCCGATACGGGTCATGGTGATCAGCTCCGCGCTGCGGCGGCGAGGAATGCCGCGCTGCCGACCCGATCGAGGAGGTTCGTGGTCATCCGGCCCTCCAGGAACGCATCGTTCATGAGGATGGCCTTGTGGATCTCGACGTTCGTCGTCAGCCCGTCCACGACCAGCTCGTCCAGCGCCGCGCGCCCACGCTCGATGGCGGTGGCGCGGTCCGGGCCCCAGGCCAGGAGCTTGCCGAGGAGCGAGTCGTAGAAGGGCGGGACTTCGTAGCCGGGGAAGAGATGGGAGTCCATCCGGATGCCCGGGCCACCCGGCGCGTGATAGCGCTCCACGATCCCGGCGCCGGGCCGGAAATCGTGGGCCGGATCCTCGGCGTTGATCCGGAACTCGATGGCGTGGCCCCGTGGCTGGATGTCTGCCTGGCTGAACCCGAGCGGCTCGCCGGCGGCGATCCTGATCTGCATGGCCACGAGGTCGATCCCGGTCAGCATCTCGGTGACCGCGTGCTCCACCTGGATCCGGCAGTTGATCTCGATGAAGTACGCGTCCCCGCGCGCATCGACGAGGAACTCGAGCGTGCCCACGTTCTCGTAGCCGGCCGCCACGACCGCGTGGACCGCGCGCTCCGCCAGCTCGGCGCGGGCCGCGGGCGAGAGGGCCGGGGTCGGGCCCTCCTCGAGGATCTTCTGGTGGCGACGCTGGACGGAGCAATCGCGCTCACCCAGGTGGATGCCGTGGCCGTAGCGGTCCACCGCCACCTGGACCTCGACGTGGCGGTTGTCCTCGAGCCACTTCTCGAGGTACAGCGAGTCGTCGCCGAACGCCGATTTCGCCTCCGAGCGGCAGACCCTGATGGCCGATTCGAGTTCACGCGGGGTGCGCACCATGCGCATGCCCTTGCCGCCGCCGCCGGCCGACGGCTTGATGAGCACCGGGTAGCCGATCCGGGCCGCCTCCTCGAGCGCGTGCTCGTCGTCCCGGAGCATGCCCACGGAGCCGGGGATCGTGGGCAGGCCGTAGCTCCCGAGGAGCCGCCGCGTGCCCTCCTTGCTCGCGAACCGATCGAGGACCTCGGGCGGCGGACCGATGAACGTCAGGTCGTGGGCCCGGACCACCTCGGCGAAGTTCTCGTCCTCGGACAGGAAGCCGTAGCCGGGGTGGATCGCGTCGCAACCGGTCACGACGGCCGCGGAGATGACGGACGGAACGGACAAGTAGGACCGGCGCGCATCCGCCGGACCGATGCAGATCGCCTCGTCGGCCAGCTGCACCGCCAGGCTGGACCGATCCGCCTCGCTGTAGGCGACGACGGCCTCGACCCCCAGGGTCCGGCAGGCGCGCAGGATCCGGAGAGCGATCTCGCCACGGTTGGCGATGAGGATCTTGTCGAACACGCTCAGTGGGCCTCGGCCGTGCTCGCGGCCTCGATGTGGACGAGTTCCTGCCCGTACTCGACCGCGGTTCCGCCCTCCACGATCACCCCGATGACGATGCCGTCGGCTGGGGAGATCACGTCGTGCGGGATGCCGAGCATATCCACGACCCCGAGTCGATCCCCGGTCCGCACGCGCGTCCCGCCCACGGCCGTGGGGCCCGGTTGGAAGAAGCCGACGGCGGGCGAGGTGGCGATGGGGCCGCGCGCCGGGGCCGGGCGATCCGCGGCGTCATCGGCGTGCCCGGAGCCATCGCCGCTGCGCCCGGGGCCGACCGGGGCGAGCGCCGGTCCGCCGCTGCCGTTGGTCGAGCCGGCATCCATGGGCGGAGCCCCCGGATGGGAGCCCGTGGCCCGGACGGAGGCCGGCGCCCCGACGCCGTCATGGCCGGGATGGATCCGCTGGCCGGCCCGATCGGCCGCTCGACGACCGTACCCGGGACCGGACCCGGCAGGCCGGCGGAGCCGGATCCGCCAGTCATCCTGGCGAACCTCCAGCTCCCCGACATTGAGGGTTCCGAGCTTGGCCACGAGCGCGGGCACGAGCCCGTCGATGAGGTGTTCGATGCCGGCGTGGTCCACCGCACGAGCAGCGTCCCGGGCGGCGTCGCGATCCTCGGGCAAGCTCAGACCTCCTCGTTCGCGGCCGGTTCATCACGCCGTGACGAACCGCCGCCCGTAGTGCCGGTCAACCAGCGGGTCGGATCCAGCAGGTCGCGGAGCCGGTCTGCAAGCCCCCGGTTGGGCGGCGCCACGACCGGCGGTGCAGCCGTCTCAGTGTAGGCGCCGAAGACCCGATACCGCCGATAGCGAGCCACGACCAGCTCGTCCGGTGGGATCTGCGCAAGGCGGTCCAGCTCGGCGACGATGACCGATCGCAGCCGGCGCGCGGTCTCCGCATGGTCCGCATGGGCGCCCTCGCCGGGCTCGGATACCACCTGGTCGACGACGCCGAGCTCGAGCTGATCGTCGGCGGACATCCGCATCGCGAGGGCCGCGGTGGCCGCTTCGTCCGCCGATCGCCACAGGATCGCGGCGCAGCCCTCGGGGCTGATCACCGAGTAGACCGCGTTCTCGAGCGCGATGACAGTGTCGCCGACCGCGATCGCGATTGCCCCACCGGAGCCGCCCTCACCGGTGATGATCGCGATGATCGGCGTCCGGAGACGGGTCATCAGCCCGATGGACCGGGCGATGGCCTCGGCGATCCCGCGCTCCTCGGACTCGGGCCCGGGGTGGGCGCCCGGGACATCCACGAACGTGACGATCGGAAGCGCGAAGCGCTCGGCGAGCTCCATGGCCCGCATGGCCTTCCGGTAGCCCTCGGGGTGCGGCATCCCGAAGTTGCGCCGGATGTTCTCCTCGGTGTCGGCACCCTTCTGCTGGCCCACGAACACGATCCGTCGGCCATCGATCCGTGCGAAACCACAGGCCATCGCACCGTCGTCGCCGAAGGCGCGATCCCCGTGCAGCTCCACGATCTCGTCGGCCATCTGGGCGAGGAGTTCGAGCGTCCTGGGCCGACGGAGGTTACGGGCCAGCTGGACACGATTCCACATCGCGCCCTTCGCGTCCGGCGTCGCCTCGTCGGCGGCAGCGGGCCGGCGGCCGAGCAGCCGGTCAACCACGGTCGGCCTCCCGGTCGGCGAGCGAGGTCAGGAACCCAATCGGGCTGAACAGCGAGCGGGATTCGGCTGCCACCACCTCGACCGGGACCGGCACGAGGTAGCGGAGGATCCCGGCGATTTCACCGCGCAGAGCGCTCCGGTGCACCACGCGATCGATGAAGCCGTGCTCGAACAGGAATTCGGTGCGCTGGAAGCCGGGTGGCAGCTCCTGGGCGATGGTGCCGGCGGCGACCCGGGCCCCGGCGAACCCGATGAGCGCGTTCGGCTCGGCCAGGTTGATGTCACCGAGGACCGCGAACGAGGCGAACACGCCGCCGGTCGTCGGGTCACTCATGACCGAGATGTACGGGACCCCGGCGGCTCGCAGGAGCTCGAGCGCAGCGCAGGTCTTGACGAGCTGCATGAGCGCCAGCGTGCCCTCCTGCATTCGGGCGCCGCCCGAGGCAGACACGATGATCAACGGCAACCGCTGTGCGAGTGCCTGCTCCACGGCGCGGGTGACCTTCTCGCCCACGACGGCGCCCATCGAGCCGCCCATGAACCCGAAGTCCATGACGCACACGGCCACGCGCCGGCCCTCGATCGTGCCGGTTCCACGCACCGCGGCGTCGCGCATCCCGGTAGCCACCTGGGCCGCAACCAGCCGATCCGGGTACGTCTTCTGGTCCACGAATCCGAGCGCATCGACGCTCTGGAGCCCGCCGTCCTCCTCCTGGAAGCTGCGCTCGTCCAGCAGGAGCGCAATCCGGGCCTCGGCCGAAAGCCGGAAGTGGTGGCCACAGGTGGGACAGATCCGGTCCGACTTCTCGAGCTGCTTGTTGAACAGCATCTCGGAACAGGACGGGCACTTCGTCCACAGGTCGGACGGGTACACGTCCTTGCGCGGCCGGAAGGACGGAAGCTTGATCGGCATCGGCCCCCTACACGGGCCGGCCGCGCATCGCGTGCGCGGCACGTGCGGCGCGGGCCATCGGCGAGCCACCCGTCCGGGAGCGGCGCCACGCCACGAACGCTGCACCCGCCAGGCTGAGCGCGGACGCGGCCACGGCCCCGCCAAGGAGGAGTGGCCGTGAGAACGGGGCGGGTTCGCCCTCGTCCCGCGGATCGACCAGCGGGTCAAACCCGGCGGGCATCTCGGGAGGGGCAACGGAGACGACGCGGACCTCGCCCTCGGCGCCGACCGCGGCGGGCAGGCGCATCGCTGCGGCAGCCTCGGCCAGCCAGCGCGCCAGGCGTTCCTCGAACCGGAACGACGGATGGAACCGGGGCAGGTCGCGGGTCAGGCGTTCGGCGGCCAGGCGGATCCCCTCGGCCAGGCCCTGCCCGGCGCCGGGCGCGAGGTCCCGGGAGGCCAGCAGCGAGTCCAGGTACCTGTCGGTCACGAGGGCATCCACCTCGATCACGTCCCGACCGAGCGGCATCATCGGCGGCCACCCAGGTCCCTGGCCACGGCCCGTAGCGCGCGATGCAGGAGGACGCGAACCGCGCCCTCGGAGCGACCCATGACCCCGGCGATCTCCGCGGTGCTCATCTCATCGACGAAGCGCAGGACGAGCGCGCGGCGGCGATCGCCCGGCAGGCGGCCGACGGCACGCCAGGCCTGGGACGCCTCGTCCCGGCGGACGGTCTCACCCTCGACGTTCAGCGGGTCGGCGATGATCGCCGCCGTGGTTGGGTCAAGGAGTGCCGCGGGATGCCGGCGCGCCGTTCGTCGCTCGTTCGAGATGACGTTTCGCGCGATTCGGAAGAGCCAGACCTTGAACGTCGACGCCCCGGCGCCATCCTCGGGTTGCGCGCGCTCCTCGAACCTGTGCAGGTTCGTGAGCGCGGCGAGGAATGTCCGGGCCGTGGCGTCCTCGGCCGCGTGGTGGTTGCCGAGCTCGTAGTAGGCGAAGCTGTACACGGGGGCAAGGTACCGTCGATAGAGGGCCTCGAACCGCGCCGGGTCCTGACGGGCCGCCTCGACGAGGGGTCGGTCAAGATCCAGGTGAACGATCCGGGGCGCGGCCTTCTTCGCCGCTCCCATGGTCCTGAACACCGGCCGGGCCATCTCGTTACACCACGCTCGCCGACGGGAGGCGGAGGCGGAGGACCTCACCCGCGTGGATGTGTCGCTCGGTCGCGCCATCCAAGTCCTCGACCACGAGGGCTCCGGACCCCCCGTCCACCCCGATCGCCCGAGCGGTCGTCGTCGAGCCGTCCAGACCGGACAGCGTCACGAGATGCCCGGTTGTCACCTGCCGGGCAGCCCAGCCTGCGACATCGAAACGGCCACCACGGAGCGCTCCGATCCGCGTCTCGAGGCGGTCGAGGAAGCCATCGAGCAAGGCCTCGCGATCGATCGGGCGGCCGGCGGACACTTCGGCGAGCGAGGTCATCGAGCCCGCGAGCTCGGGCGGGAATTCGGCCGCCGGCCAGCCGGCGTTGAGCCCGATGCCCACCACGACGCGCGGGTCGTCCGTGCCCAGGCCATCCGTTTCGCCGAGGATCCCGGCCAGCTTGCGAAGCTCGATCGGGGCGGAGCGGCGCGCACGGGCCTCGTCCGCGGTGATGTCGCCGACGAGCACCGCATCGTGGCCGCCATGGACGATCACGAGGTCGTTCGGCCACTTGAGGCGGACCGTGCCCTCGGCCAGGCCCGCCGCATCCTCGGCCGCGTCGGCCATCGCCAGCGCCACGAGCGCCGCCAGGCGCCAGACGTCCTCGGCGGCGAGCCAGGATGGCCGGAAGCCGAGCGAGCACAGGAGCGCCGCGCCGGACGGGGCCGACCAGGTCCGCCCGTTCCGGCCGCGCCCGGCGGTCTGGCGGTCGGCGACCGCGACGCAGATCTCCGGGGTCCCCTCACCGAGCCAGGCGCGGACGACGTCGTTGGTCGACCCGACGGCATCGAAGCGCTCGACTCTGGGGTATGCGCCAAGGACTCCCGGCGACGTCACCGGCTCAGCCTGCCGTCTGGCCGGTGGCTGCGGCGTCAATCGGGTCCGGTGTCGCCAGCTCGAAGGCACCGTGCAGCGCGTTGAGCGCCTGGGGCAGCTCAGCCTCCGCGATCATGCACGTGATCCGGACCTCGGAGGTCGAGATCATCTCGATGTTGACGCCGGCATCGGCGAGCGTCCCGAACATCCGCGCCGCGTAGCCGGGGGCATTGTGGAGGCCGGCCCCGACGATCGACACCTTCGCAACGGACGCGTCGGTGGTCAGCTCGCGGGCGCCGAGCTCACGGACGACGGGCTCGAGGACCTTCTTCGCCTTGGCGAGCTCCACCCGCGGCACGGTGAACGACAGGTCCGTGGCCCCGCCGTGGCCGACGTTCTGGACGATCATGTCCACGTTGATCCCGGCCTCGGCCAGGGGATCGAACAGCGCTCGCGCGACGCCCGGGCGATCCGGCACCGCGACGATGGTGACCTTGGCGACGTTGCGGTCATGGGCGAGGCCCCGGACCTTGTTCCGCTGTTCCACGAGGGGGTCCTCCCTGATGAGCGTGCCCGGCGCGTCTTCGAACGAGCTCAGGACCTCGATGACGACGTCGTTGACCCAGCCGAGCTCGACGGCCCGGACCTGCATGACCTGTGCGCCCTGATGGGCGAGCTCGAGCATCTCCTCGTAGCCGATGACGGGCAGCTGCCGCGCCGCCGGCACGACCCGGGGATCGGCGGTGTAGATCCCGCGTACGTCGGTGAAGATCTGGCAGCGATCGGCGCCGAGTGCGGCGGCCAGCGCCACGGCCGTCGTGTCCGAGCCGCCGCGGCCGAGGGTCGTGATCTCGGACTGCCCGATCGCGGCGGCGCTCTGGCCCTGGAAGCCGGCGATGATCACGACGTTGCCCCGATCGATCTCGCCCCGGATCCGGACCGGCTCCACGTTGGCGATGCGAGCACGGCCGTAGCGTCCGTCGGTGGTGATCCCGGCCTGCGGGCCGGTCAGCGAGATCGCCGCCACGCCAAGCGAGTGGAGCGCCATCGACATGAGCGTCGCGCTCTGGTGTTCGCCGGTCGCGAGCAACATGTCAAGCTCGCGCGGGTCCGGTTCGTCGGTGATTGCCGCAGCGAGTGAGAGCAGCTCATCGGTCGTGTCGCCCATCGCCGACACGATGACGACGAGATCCGAGCCAGCGGCGCGCTCACGCGCGATCCGGCGCGCGACACGCCGGATCCGGTCCGCGTCCGCCACGGACGAACCGCCAAACTTCTGGACGACGAGGGGGCGTTGCATCGGGCGCGCATTCTACCCGACACCTTTGCGCCCGCTACCCGACGCCTCTGCGCCGGCCTTCGGGGCCGTGGCCGGTCAGGGCGACGGGTCCCTCCCCGGTGTGATCCATGCGTCAGGGCTTTCCAGGGCATCGACCGTTGCACTGCACGCAAACAACTTCGATGAGCAGGCCCCGCGAACGGGCCGAACCGCCGATTCGTCCCGCGTGGCGCAAAGAACCGGCCGACTGCCCTCCTCAGGGCCGGCGCCCGTGCGATTCGTTGCGTCCGACGCAAAGGACGAGGCCACAGCTGCCCTGGACGATGAGTTGTTTGCGTCACGCGCAACGGGTGGTCGCGTTCTTGCGTGGGACGCAAAGAAGCGACGGTTTGTCGACCTCGCGTGGGCAGGGCGTGGGCAGGGCGTGGGCAGGGCGTGGGCCGGGCGTGGGCCGGGCGCGCGGCGCAGCGCGTCACGCCGTCAGCGCCGGGCTACGTTCCAGGCGAGGAGCGCGATGAGTGCGATGGCCACGATCGGCAACCAGGCGACCGACACGACGGACCCGAACGCGTGGAGCGCCTCCCTGGCGGCCCCGCCGACGGCGCCGAGGATGCCGCTGAAGAGCCCGCCGATGCTGCTGCCGAGGCCCCCGAGGACGTTGCCGAGCGCATCCATGGAGACAGTGTCGACCCGGAAGTCAACCAGGGCCCGTCGCCCGCGCGGCCCGAGGCGGTCAGGCGTCGGGCAGCACCCGCGCGCCGGTGTTGCGGGGCGAGATGACCTCCACGCGGCCCGGCAGGTCCGAGTCGGCGGCGGCGGCCCGGAAGGCCAGCTGAATGCGGGCGACGCCGGCGACACTATCCGTGAACGCGATGATCGACGATCCTGCCCCGCTGAGGCAGGCGCCCAGGGATCCTGCGGCGCGCGCGTCGGCGACCATCCGCGACAGCTGCGGGTAGGCGACCGCGCGGTACGGCTCGTGGAGCCGGTCCTCGGTCAGGAAGCGCAGCACGTCCCGGCGGCCGGTGGCGATCCCCGCGACGCCGATCGCGACGCGCCCCAGGTTCGCCACCGCGTCCTCGCGTGGCACGCTGTCGGGCAGGACCCGCCGCATCTCGCTCGTCGCCAGACGGAGATCCGGGATGAACACGACGGCTCGGAGTCCGCGCGGGACGTCGAAACGGATCGCCTCCACGACATCGCCCATCACCGCCGATGCCACGAACCCGCCCATGAGCGCCGGGGCCGCGTTGTCCGGGTGCCCCTCGATGTGCGTCGCGAGGCGCAACAGATCGGCGACCGAGAGCGCATCCCCGAGGAGGGTGTTCGCCGCCAGCAACCCGCCGACCGTTGCCGACGCGCTGGATCCGAGGCCGCGCGCGAGCGGGATCTTGTTGATCATCTCGACCTGCCAGGTCGTGCCCTCCGGGATCTCCCCGCGGGCCTCGCGGATCGCAGCCTCCACGCCCTGGATGAACCGGTTCCCGGAATCGGCCGCGAGCTCATCCGCGCCCTCGCCCTCCACGTGGAGCTCGTGCCCGCCCTTGGTCCAGCCGCGGACCTCGAGGACCACACGGTTCGTCAGTTCGAGCGCCATCCCGAGGCAGTCGTAGCCCGCACCGAGGTTGGCGGTCGTGGCCGGGACCTCCACCGCCACGCGCCGGCCGTCGAGCTCCGCGAGCCAGCTCGTCGTCGTCCTTCGGTCGCCCTCATGCGGTCATCTTCATGCGGTCACCAGCGGAGTGCGGCGCGCACCGCATCCACGGATGGATCCGCCTCCAGGATGCCGCCGCCGGCAACCCGTAGCGCCGTATCAGGGTCCTTCAGGCCGTTGCCGGTCAGGACCGCCACGATGAGCGCATCGGGATCCAGGGCGCCGGCCCTGGCAAGCTGCGCGACACCGGCGATGCTGGCCGCCGAGGAAGGCTCGCAGAAGACCCCCTCCATTCGCGCCAGGTCGCCGTACGCGGCGAGGATCTCGTCGTCGGTGACGGCCTCGATCCGGCCGCCGGACTCATCCCGAGCCGCCGTGGCCAGGGACCACGACGCCGGATTGCCGATCCGGATCGCCGTCGCGATGGTCTCCGGGTGCTCGATCGGGTGCCCGCGGACGATCGGCGCGGCGCCGGCCGCCTGGAAGCCGAGCATCCGGGGCCGGTCCGCAACGAGGCCGGCCGCGGCGTAATCCTTGAAACCGGCCCAGTAGGCGCTGATGTTGCCGGCGTTGCCGACGGGGATGGCCAGCACATCCGGCGCGCGGCCCAGGTCATCGCAGACCTCGTAGGCCGCGGTCCTCTGGCCCGTCAGCCGATGTGGGTTGACCGAGTTCACGAGCGTGATCGGGTGATCGTCACGGGCCGCCAGCTCGCGGACCACGGCGAGGGCCTGGTCGAAGTTCCCGTCAACCGCCACGACCCGAGCTCCCGCGACGAGCGCCTGGAGGAGCTTCCCGCTCGCGATCGCGCCCTTCGGCAGGACGACCACGACCTCCAGGCCTGAGGCCGCCCCATAGGCCGCGGCGGAAGCGGACGTGTTGCCCGTGGAGGCGCAGATCACCGACTGCGCGCCTGCCTCGATCGCCTTGGCCACGGCGAGGACCATGCCGCGGTCCTTGAACGAACCGGTCGGGTTCATGCCCTCGAGCTTCACGTGGAGGTTCCGGAGACCGAGATGCGCGCCCAGTCGGCGCAGGTGGACGAGCGGCGTTGCGCCCTCGCCGAGAGACAGGGTCGGCGTTGCATCGGTGATCGGGAGCCACTCCCGGTAGCGCTCCAGGAGTCGCGGGCGGGGGGCGCCGGGAGCGCCTGCACCCGGCGCTCCGTCGCCGTTCACCTGACCACCGGATACGCGGCCCCGGACGGGCCGATGAACACGTCGCCAGGGGCGAGCGGCGCGGCTGCCACGGGGCCGGTCGCGGCCGGCAATCCGGCCCAGGTGCTGCCCGCCTTGCGAGCGATGGCCATGAGATCGCCGAGCACCGCCGACGATGTCGCCGGACCGCCAGCGCCGGGTCCGCTGAACGCGACGCGGCCAACGGGATCAGCGTCGACCTCGATTCGGTTGAGGACGCCGTCCGTCCGTCCGAACGGACCGTCCAGCGGAACGGCGGACGGCACGACCGCTCCGTGGATCCCATCCCCATCGCGGACGGCACTCGCGATGAGCTTGATCGCGAGGCCTTGCTCGGCCGCGGCCACGATGTCGGGCAGCGTGACGCCGGTGATGCCCGGCAATCCTGCCGTCCCGCCGGCCATGCCCGGGGCGGTCGAGATCGAGGCCGGATCGAGCCATTGCCCGAAGGCCAGCCGGGCCAGGATCACGAGCTTGTTGACCGCATCGTGGCCCTCGACGTCACCCCGAGGATCCGCCTCGGCATAGCCCGCCACCTGGGCGTCGGCCAGGACATCCGCATACGGTCGGCCCTCGCCGGCCATGGCGCTGAGGATGAAGTTCGTGGTGCCGTTGACGATTCCGCGAATCGCATCCACGTGATTCGCCGCGAGATCGAGGGCCAGCGGGCCGAGGACGGGGATCCCGCCGCCGACCGCGGCCTCGAACCGGAGCGCCGCCCCGGTCCGCCGGGCGATGGCCTCCAGCTCCGGCCCGTGATGGGCGATGACGTGCTTGTTCGCGGTCACGACCGGCTTGCCGGCGGCGAGTGCCGCGCCGATCAGGGTTCGTGCCGGTTCATCGCCGCCCATCAGCTCCACGACCAGGTCCGTCTCGGGCGCGGCGAGAAGGTGGGCAGGCGCATCGGTCAGCAGGGATTCCGGGATACCTCCGCCGATCGCACGGGCAATGTCGCGCACGGCCACGCCGACCAGCGCCAGGGGTGATCCGTCCGCGGCCCGCAGCGAGTCCGGTCGCTCGAGGAGTGCCCGGATGACCTCGCGGCCGACCGTGCCGGCTCCGAGAACGGCGACGCCCAATGGCTGGGTCACGGGCGATGGGACCGGCGGGGGCGCGTCATCGCACCCATGGTAGCGGGGCGCTCGTCTCGACCACGGAACGTCCCGCCAACTCGGCTACGCGACGGGTCCGCCGAGCAACTGGCCGATGAGGTAGCCGGCCAGGGCCGACACGAGCCCGATCGCAACCATCTCGAACGCCGCGCGCCCCGGCCGGCCACCGGTGGTCCGGGCCCGCTCCACACCCGCCAGGGCCAGGACGATCGTGGCGGCGGCGAGCGCAACGGCCGGTGCGGTCGCGATGGGGAGCAGGATGAATGGCAGGAGCGGCACGGCGGAGCCGAGCGCCGTGGAGAAGCCGACAACCGTCGCTGCCCGGACGGGCCTCGTCTCCCGCACGGGTGCCAGGGCGGTCCGCGCGATTTCCAGCTCCTCGCGCCAGACCGCTGCCTCGGCGTCGGCCTCGCGCACCACGGTGTCGATGAGATCGGGCGCCATTTCGGCGTCCGTGAGCCGTCGGCGGCGGGCCACGTCCCGGGCGCCCGCCTGGGCCTCGCGCCGCTCGTCGAACGCGCGTCGCAGGGTTGCGCCGAGCTGCCGCTCCGCGCCGCTGGCGGTGAACGCCACGCCGGCCATCGCGATCGACTCGGCCATGAGGGCGGCGAGCCCGGCCGTGATCACGATCCGGGATGAGCCCGTCGCGACCGCCATTCCGAGCACGAGCCCGAGCACGTTGACCAGGCCGTCCTGTCCGCCCAGGATCACATCGCGGATGAGCGCGGCACCACGCCCAGGATCACGTTGCGGCGGGGCAGACTCCATGGTGCCATCGTCGCAACCTCGCGGGCTCGTTAGCACCGGCCGAGCGGCCCGGGCCGGTCGGGCCATCCGGCCTCATGACGTCGGCTACACTCGGCCGACGATGACGAACCCGGCCCCCGTGCCTGCCCAGACCCCCGCTCCACCGCGCACGTTCAGCGGAATCCAGCCGTCTGGTGCGCCGCACATCGGCAACGACCTCGGGGCGATCCGGAACTACGTCCGGCTCCAGGACGAGTACGAGGCGATCTACTGCATCGTCGACTACCACGCCCTGACGAGCACCCACGACGCCGACCGGATGCGGCGTCAGACGCGCGAGATGGCGGCCGCCCTGCTGGCGCTGGGTCTCGATCCCGAGCGATGCACGCTGTTCGTCCAGAGCCATCGCCCGGAGCATGCGGAGCTGGCCTGGCTGCTCGCGACCGTCACGCCCGTCAGCTGGCTCGAGCGGTCACCGACCTACAAGGAGAAGAAACAGAACCAGCCCGACGACGTCAACCATGGCTTGCTGACCTACCCGGTGCTCCAGGCGGCCGACATCGTGATCTACAAGGCGACCACGGTGCCGGTGGGCAAGGATCAGGCCGCCCACCTGGAGCTGACCCGGGAGATCGTCCGGGCGTTCAACAATCGCTACGGGAACACGTTCCCGGAGCCGCGGGCCGTCTTCACCGAGGCGCCGGTCGTGCTGGGCACGGACGGCACCCGGAAGATGTCCAAGTCGCTCGGCAACGCGATCGAGATCTTCGCGCCCGAGGATGAGATCCGGCGGCAGGTGATGTCGATGGTGACCGACACCCAGCGGATCAAGCGCACGGATCCGGGCCGGCCGGAAGTCTGCAACGTGTGCCAGCTCCAGCGCTTCTTCGGTGACGACTACCTCCAGCTGTGGGAGGGCGAGCGCACGGCCGCGACCGGCTGCGTGGACATGAAGCGGCTGCTCGCGGACCGGATCATCCGCCACTACGCCCCGGCACGGGAGCTGTACGCGGAGCTGATGGCCCACCCTGAGCGTGTCGACGGCATCCTCGAGGCCGGGGCGGACCGTCTCAGGCCCATGGCGGCCGCCACGATGGACGAGGTCCGCGCGAAGATGGGCCTCCGGTAGGCCCGGAGCGAGGAAGCGAGCGAGATGAGTTTCGAACTGACGCCGCGCGAGCGTCGCTGGCTGGATGTCGTCCTTGTCCTCGCGGCCATCGCCCTGGCGTTCGTCGTCCTCGGTTTCCTGGCGAACGTCCTGGTCGCCTTCGGCGACATCATCCTCGTCTTCTTCCTGGCCTGGCTCCTCGCTTTCATCATCACGCCGATCGTGGCGCGGGTCGCGGCCATCTCCCACATCAACCGAACGGGCGCGGTCGTCCTCGTCTACATCCTCCTGTTCGCCGGGCTCGTGGTCCTGATCGTCGGTGTGGCCGGTGCGATTGCCGGATCGATCACCGACTTCATCGCCAGCGTCCCGACGCTTCGCAGTGACCTGCCCGCCATCCTCGCGCCGTGGCAGGACCGGCTCGATGGGCTCGGCCTCACCGACGTCGACCTGAATGCCCAGGCAGCGACCTTCGTTGACAACCTCAGTCGGTATGCCTCAGAGCTGGCCGGCCCGCTCCAGCAGGTCGCGGTCGCAAGCCTCGGCGCCATCGCCAACCTGCTGCTGATCCTGATCCTGTCGCTGTACATGGTCGCGGACCGGGACCGGCTACTCGCGTTCCTGTTCCGCCTCTCGCCACCCCAGTACAAGGAGGAGTCCCGGCTCCTCGAGCGCAGCGTCTCGCAGTCGTTCGGCGGGTTCCTGCGCGGCCAGGCGATCCTGGGCATCGTCTATGCAGCGACCGCGTTGCTGGCGAGCATGGTCTTTGGGCTCGACTACGCGGCTGCGACCGCGGCGACCGCCGGACTGCTCATGGCGATCCCGTTCTTCGGGCCGTTCATCGCCTGGGCTCCACCCGTGCTCGTGGCGCTCGTCCTGCAGCCGGACGCGACGCTGGGCGTCCTCGTGACCATGGCGGCCGGCTGGCTGGCCGTGATGAACGTGCTCCAACCGCGGCTCATGGCCAAGGCCCTGCGGATCCACCCGATCGTGGTCCTCGGCTCGGTCCTCGTCGGCGGCAAGATCGCCGGCATCGGCGGGGCGATCTTCGGGATCCCGATCGCGGCGGTTATCTCGGCGTTCTTCTTCCACTGGCTCGGCCGAAGCGTCGACAACGGCCCCGTCGCGGCCCGCGCCGCGCAGCGCCTGGAGCGCCGCGAAGGTCGTTCGATCCGGATTCCGCGCGAGCCCGACCCGGCCACGGACACGGACGTGGAGGCCGAGTCACCCGCCGCACACGAGTGAAGAGGCCGCCCGGTGAACCGGACGGCACTTCACTTCCACAGTGCCTCGCCAATGGCCGGCACTTCGGATGCTGGCCTTAATTGATGGCCGGGCTCGACACATCCAGGCCGGGAGCCACTCCGCCCGTCGTCATGTAGCAGCCGTCTGCCTTTCCGGGCGTGCCGGCGTCCGGACCGTGATGCGCCGACTCAAGCCCATAGGCCGCCGGGTCACCGCCGCAGCTCTCGCCGCTCGAGAACGGTCCATGGAGCTGGCCGTTCGCCAGGACCTGGCCGGCGCCCGCCTGTCCATTCGCCGCGTTGTGGACGTGCGCCGCCACAGGTGCGGCACCGGCGAGCAGCAGCGCCCCGATCGCCGTCATCCCGAGGAGCAGCCGACCAAATGGTCGAATCTTCTTCGCTTCCATTACGTTCTCCCTTCGCCCGCCGCCACGGCCACCGCCACGAGTTCGATCTCGTGGAGCAGTCGGACGCCGGCATTACCGTCCGGGAACATGGCCAGGACGGCCTCTTCGATGCGGGTCGGGTCGAATGCCCACCCTTCCAGCACGACCCCGATACCGAACCGGTCGGCGAGCACGGTGATCCGGCTGATCCCCAATTGGGCCAGCCGCTCGGCCGCCTCCGGGCCCACGGTTGGCTCGGGAGTATCGGCGGCTGCGACCAGCATCGCGATGGCCATTGACCCTCCTCGCCAACTTCGAGACCCTTGTTCGGAGTCGCAGGGCGAGGCTAGGCGGCGGAGGACCCCTCATTCATCGGGCGAACCCCGTACCACGTGGGAGCCAATGAGAGCCGCGACCTCGGTGCGGTTGCGCAACCCGAGCTTGGCGAGGACGTTGGTCAGGTGGCGTTCGACGGTCTTGGGCGACAGGAGCAGGACCTCGGCGATCTCGCGGTTGCTACTCCCGTCCCCGACCAGATCAGCGATTTCGCGCTCTCGGCCGGTGAGGCTGGCCAGCCCATCCCCCGTGGCCGCACGACCGCGCCGCCAGGCCCGCACGCCGAGGCCCCGCAGTCCCTGGGCCGCGAGGCGAGCCTGGCTCACGGCGCCGATCCGCTCCGCCAGTTCAGCCGCCTCGGTGAACGCGGCGATCGCGCGCGGGCGATCGGTCCGGGCCAGCACACGGCCCAGGTCCAGACGAGCCCACAGGAGTTCCTCACGCAGACCCGCGCGACTCAGATCCTCCGCGTACCGTTCGAGGGTGCTGACGGCAAGTTCATCGTCACCGTCAGCCGTTGCGATCGCCGCCGTCGCGAGCATCCGCCAGAGGTCCCGCTGGAGGTAGTTGCGCGTCGTCCCGAAGTCCCAGGTAGCCAGTGCCTCGCGAGCGGCCTCGACGTGCCCGATTCGGGCGAGGAGCTCCGCCGAGACGATCGACAGTTCGGCAGCGCACCGTGGGCACCGGGCCAGGACGGAGTCCGCACGCGCCAGGGCCAGCCCCGCGTCGACCTCGGGGGCCATCTTGGGGCCGATGAATCGCGCCTGCCACCGAGCGACCGTCTGGCGAATCGCTAGTCGATAGTGCGGGTCGGGTTCGGTCTCGGCGTCATGCCGAAGGTTCCGAAGGGCGGCCGCCGGATCGCCGAGCGAGAGATCGATCGTGTGGATGATGGAAGCCGCGCTGCCCCAACGCCGGGGCGCATTCCTGATCCGTGCCTCGAGTCGGGCGGTTTCAGTCGCGACGTCTCGGGCTTCGGCAAGGCGACCGATATCACGCAGTCCTCGCGCCAGGCCGTGACCGGCCTCGACGGTCAGCGTCGGGAAGACGAGGTCCTTCGAGAGGTCCCAGGCCTTCCGGTAGTGCGTTTCGGACTCCTCGACGCGGGCCAGCGGACGCAGCGCGAAGCCCGTCCGGATGAGCGCTGCAACGTGCGACTCGTCACCGAGTCCCTGTGCCAGCTCCAGGATCGTCCCGCTCAGGAGGATCACCTCGTCCGCGCGATCCTCCTGCAGCGCGGCATCACCGGCGACAACGAGCGCCGCCAGGTAGGCCCGTCGATCCTCTTCCGAGAGGCGTCCGATGCCTCCGGCGGCCACGGCCAGCTCGCGGGCGCCGGCGAGCGCTCGCGCGGCAGTCACGCTCCCGGCGGCGGTGTCGTGATCGAGCCAGAGCTCGACCTCGGCCTGCAGCGCGTCCAGCTCGACCGTGACCCGGGCGTCCGGCGGAAGTGACCTGCGGGCCCGTTCGATGTGAGCGTGCGCGTCCATCCGGTGTCCAAGCCGATAGGCAGCCGTCGCTGCCTCAATCTCGGCGTGTTGTCGCTCGTGGGGATCCGTGGAGCTATTCGCAACTGCGGCCCAGCGCTTCTCCGCGAGCTCCTGCTCACCGAGCACGGCGGCCAGATCTCCGAGGCTGCGGTCGAGATGGAGCCGATCCGGGTCGGCGCGGTCGAGAGCGTCGCTGACTGAGGCGAGCAGCCGAAGATCGTCGGCGCCGAGCAGACGCCGCCGAGGGGACGTGAGCAAGCGCACCGCGAGGCTGGTCAGCGGCAACCCGGCGGCAGCGCGATGGTCAAGGGCTTCGCGAAGCATCGGCAGGTCGTCTCCGGCCCTCTCCTCGATCCATGCCCCGATCCGCTGATGGAGTCGTCGGCGCTCCGCGGCTGAAAGCGCCTCGCTGACCGCCTCGCGGATCAGGTCGTGGGCGACCCCTGTTCCGCCGCTCGCGGCAGTCGCCAGACCGCGAGCAACGAGTTCGCGAGCTGCGTACCGCAGCTGATCGATCTCCCAGTCGAGCAGCACCGCCACGTCCTCGTCGGCGAACCCACGAGCGCCAACGGCCAGCGCCGCCAGGAGCGCGCCGGCATCCTTGCTCAAGTCGCGCAGACGCTCGCCAATGAGGCTCGTCCGATCTGCGGCTGCCTGGCCCCTCGCCAGCGCGTCCATCCAGAACGGCGAGCCACCGGCGCGGCGCCAGAGATCCGCTGCTGCGGACGCGTCGAGACCAACGTCAATCGACTGGGCCAGCTGGATGCCATCCGCGATCGCCAGTGGACCGAGTTCCATCGACGCATGGAGGACGCTCGGAAGATCCGCCGCGAGACTGGTGCGGAACGCGGCCGCGGCCGGCGATGGCCGCGAGGCTGCGAGCACCGATACGGCTTGACGCGTGGTCGCAGCCGCCCGGAGCAGGTAATGCAGGAGTGCGAGCGACCGCTCGTCCACCCACTGGAGGTCGTCGATGACGATCAGGATCGGGCCCGCGGCGGCAAGTGACCGGTGGGCAGCCTCAAAGATCCGGAGCGGATCGCGATCCTCGTCTTCGGGCCCGCGGAAGACCAGCCGATCCAGGATGGCCCCTTCGCCGGGCGACCTCGCAAGATGGCGGAGGAGATCGCCGACCGCCGCCAACGGCACGGACTGCATGGGTTCGAAGCCGGCGACCTGGAAGCTCCGGGCCGGAGCTGCCCGGCGCAGCAGTTCACGGAGCAGGCTGCTCTTGCCGCTGCCGGGCTCCCCGGTGATGAGCGCCGCGGCTGGTGCCCGGTCGAGGCGAGCACGCCGCATGAGCGACGCGAGCACGTCGAGTTCATTGCTGCGGCCGACGAATGGGACGCTCATCCCGGGCAGCGTAGACCCCGCCGCCCTCCGCGGCTAGATCGATGCCGGACCGACTACCGCCTCAGCGGCGCTTCTTCGCGTCCGCCAGGATCTCCCGAGCCGCGTTCTGGCCGGGACCGCCGGTGATCCCGCCGCCCGGGTGTGCGCCCGAGCCGCACAGGTACAGGCCATCAAGTCCACCGATCCGGTAGCGCGCGTGCCCGAGCAGCGGCCGCCACAGGTAGAACTGGTCGAGGCCGGGCTCCGCGTGGAGCGGATGGCCACCGGTCAGGCCGTAGTCGCGCTCGAAGTCCAGCGGCGTCAGGACCTGGCGATGCGTGACGAGCTTGCCGATCCCCGGGGCGACGGACTCGAGGGTCGCGATGACCGCGTCCCCGAAGGCATCCGCGCTCGTGGCCCAGTCGCCGTCCCGGAGCGTGTACGGCGCGTACTGGGCGATGACGCTCATGACATGGGTGCCGGCCTTCGCGCCCTCGACGAGGAGCGGGTCCATCAGGGACGGGATCGTCGCCTCCAGGATCGGCGTCTCGGAGAACCGCCCGTACTTGGATTCATCGAAGGCGCGTTCCATGGCATCGATGCCGGGGGCAACGATGATCCGGCCACGAAGCAGTCGGTCCCCGCCCTCGCCCGCGGCCGGGAAGACCGGGAGCTTCTTGAGGGCCAGGTTGACCTTCGCAACGACACCCGGCGTCCGGATGTTGCCGGCTCGCCAGCCGAGGCTCGGTCCGAGCGCGACAGGGTCGACGAGGCCGATGAGCGTCCGCTTCGGGTCCACGCCCGAGACCACCGCGCGCGCCGCGATCTCCTCGCCCGACGCCAGGACCACGCCGGTGGCGCGCCCGTCCTTCGACGTGATCGCGCTGACTTCGGCCTCCGTTCGGACCTCGGCCCCGGCAGCACGAGCCGCCGAGAGCAGCGCCGCCGAGAGTGCCCCGGGGCCACCGCGTGCGTAGACCGTCTCGCCGGCCGCGCCGCCGTCGTTGCCGGCCGAATCCATCAGCAGGATGGCGGCCGTGCCCGCGGACCATGGGCCCACGGAACAGTACCGGACACCGCGCCACGCGATCGCGGCCCGGACGGCATCCGTCTCGAACGCCTCGGCAACCAGGTCCGCTACCGCCATCGGCAGGACGCGCAGGATCGTCCGGGAATCGTGCTTGCCCAGGCCACGGAACGTGCGTCCGAGCTTGAGCCCGGTCAGGGCATCACCGATCCCCGGCGCCTTGACGTCCGGCGGCGCGGACCGCCCGAGCTCGTCGAGGAAGCGGCCCAGGGACCGCACGAGGCGGTCGAAACCCGGGTACGCGTCCGCATCCGCCCCGGAGCGGGCCCGCAGGCCCTCTGCCGTCTTCGCGACGTCGCCCCAGAGCACGACGGCGCTGCCGTCCGGGGACGGCGCGAAGAGCCGGACGTCGGGGGCCATGAGCGACAGGCCGTGACGCTTCAGATCGAGGTCCCGATGGATCGACGGTCGGAACCGCCCCACCGTGTGGGCCAAGGCCGGGACGCGGATCCCCGGGCCCAGCTCGACCGTGTCCGCCGCGCCGCCGACGCGCTCACGACGCTCCAGGACCAGGGTTCGCAGGCCGCTCTTCGCGAGATAGGCCGCGGTCACGAGGCCGTTGTGGCCACCCCCGACCACGACCGCGTCCCATGCCACGCCGCCGTTCGTTACGCGAGCCTTTGTCTCGGCCATCAGGCGGTCCTCTTGCCGCGCGACCGGAGCAACTCCATGGCCGCAATTCGTCCGTTGGCACCCATGATCCCGCCTCCGGGGTGGGTCGCCGAACCGCACAACCAGAGGTCCCGCACGGGAGTCCGAAAGCGAGCCCAGCCCGGCACCGGCCGGCTGAAGAAGAGCTGCTCCAGCGAGAGCTCGCCCTGGAAGATGTTGCCCTCGGTCAATCCGGTCGTCCGCTCGATGTCGAGCGGCGTCTGGACGTTGCGATGGAGGATCTTCGACTTCAGATCGGGTGCGAACTCGGAGATCCGGTCCACGACGGCGTCGCCGAACGCCTCGCGGTTGTCGTCCCATGTCCCGAGGGACGGGTCGAGGTGGTACGGCGCGTACTGGACGAAGCAGCTCATGACGTGCTTGCCGGGTGGCGCCATCCCCG
>Ga0209321_10000516_pt1 | contig 25177 bp, 19 predicted proteins | sample Rifsed16ft4_FD_184012 | JGI IMG/M metagenome (GOLD analysis project Ga0209321, IMG submission 184012) | Soil microbial communities from Rifle, Colorado, USA - sediment 16ft 4 - CSP-I_5_4 (version 2) | ecosystem: Environmental > Terrestrial > Deep subsurface > Rock core/Sediment | place: Rifle...
GAGAACTATTTTCCTCACGGGAGATCATTTTTTCTGAAGCATGTGCAGGGGCAGAATTTTGGCTGAAGCCGTAGCATACGGCTCTCTGCGGGCTACACGCAGGGTCTGTCCCTGTCGCCATTTGTCCGACATGATGTTTCCACCAGGGTAGGAGTGTAAAACCTCAAACGCCGTAGACAGTAAGTCTTCTTCATTAACATCACCCACACGCGGGCTAACAAGGATGTTCACTTTTGGTAGTCCCTCTTCCTCCTCTTCCACAAACTGGTAGTCTGTGGGATAACCTCCAAATCTCGTAGGCAAAACCTCTTCAACCAGCCGTAGAAGTTCAGTCCCGAGAAATGTAACACCGTCGCTCGTGAGCTTTTCGTAACTGCGGATACGCGAAAGATGCTTAGTGAATCCAAGCTCGCCGATAGGGCAACTACAAACCCTGTTCTCCAGGACGCCGTAATCGTCGCTTTCCATGTTGAGCATTAGTTTAGGGCAACTAGGCAGTAGGGTCGTATAAACAAGGGCTCCCACGCTTAGCTCACCGGCACCCACGGACTTTGGACGCTGGATAACCGCGACCTTATCGGTGAGCAAATGGACATCATCGAGATCGGCAGGGGAAGTGCAGGCGGTGCCAATAGTGCCAATTTCCGACATGGAGTAATGGCAAACGGCTCGAATCCCCGCTTCGGCTACTACTTGGGCTTTTGCCGGGGTGTATGGTTCGCCTCCCAAGCGGAATAAACTTCCCGCGATGTCGAGCCCTTTTTCTTTAGCAGCAAGGCAAACCCTTACCGCTGAGCTTGGATTAGTATCCAGAGTGGCAGGTTTTCCATTCCCTTTCTTTATGGCAAGCCAATGCGCCACCTTGGAGGCTTCTTCTAGAGGCACATATTCTGGTACCGGTAACTGTTTGCCTAGAATTCCGCTGGCATAGATGGTGTATTTGGTAAAAATAAAGAATTTCAAGTCCCCTGGCCTTAACCCCAACCTACTTTGAGCAAACCACCTTTCTACAGACTTTCCAAGCTTGAAGTAACGAAGAACTAGCTTCATACCTGCGGCTACCGGCGGAACCTCATGCCACGCCCCGATCGACCTTTCCTCCAGGTCAAAGGCCGCCAGAAAGTAGTGTAAGTAGGCTGCCTCATGTGTCAGGAGGTCTAAATCAATAATGATGCGGGTTCCAACGCCTCGCGAACCGCCAGTCCGGGCCTCGTAGTACTTGACCAAAAGGGGATTATCAAAATCCTGAGGACGGACTCCCATTTGGAGTCCCGGGCGCTCGATTGGTCGACGTCCTTTGAACTCGTTGAGAGTAACGTATACTCCCGCATCGTAAAGCCGCGCCAGCGCACCTTCAACACCGTGTCGTCTCACCAGGCTGACAACATCTGCGAATTCAACCCCTGCATGAAGGAGTAGCTTTCTGTAAGGACTTCGTGGATTTGTGTAAATGCCGCGTTCTAGTATACGTAAAAAGGATTCATCCCTGCTTTCGAGATGATTTATAAGCATCTGGCGGCACTGCTCGGGGCTAAGCGTGTGGCGCAGATAACTATTAAGCCCCCGGGCATATCTTGCAAACATTGTTAAATCATTTAGCATAATAGCCCCTCATTCCATGAATTCTCTATTTAGAACCATCTTTCTCAAACGAGAGTCGCTACCCTGAATCGGATACGTTTTTCGGTTTAGGAGCACCTCGCCAAAATCCGTTCTGCATGGAGATATATAAGCGTACATCATAAGATAACGAGGTTTCACTGCATTTCGGCTCCCGTAATGGAAACACCTGCTGTTATCCAGGAACATAACGGTACCTGCAGGATAGCACATCTTTATTAGCTCGCTTTCGGGAATAACTGAGTACATTTCTTTATCAGCGACGCGATGACGTCTTCCTCTAGCCCTGTAGTCCAGGGCTTCAGAGGCCTTTTTTGATACAGATTCGGTCAGTATGCAGAATGGTCCGTTTTCCATTGTTGCATCCCTAAGGAGAACAAGCGCATAGGCCATAGGGGAATCATGATAATCAAGATGAAATAGCTGACTTGATTTAGGCGGACCGTCTGGCACATCCTCAAACTTTGCCCATGTTTCATTAAACCTAATCCCAGGTGGTAGAGCCGCAGAGAAGACGGGGATTAAGCCGAGGTAATTGCAGATAGTTGAAAGCACATCGGAGGAGGTCGCAAAGTTAAGAATGGACGGATATTTGACCAATAAATCGTCAATCGGAATTTCTTGAAAGTATGGTCTACCAAAGTCCGTCCGTTTTACACCCGCCCGCTCCTTGATAATCTCTTCTGCATCGGCTAATAGCTGTTTGAGGTGAGGCAGTGTTTTAGAGGTGTCTAGCGCCCAGCCGTCTTTTATTTCGTTAAGTGGAGAAAAAGGCAATCCGTTCTCGCGGATAAGTTTATCGAAATGATGGAGATACTGGCTTTTTCTATATTCATGGGACCTACCATACTTAAGGCGATTGTAAGCTCGCGCAATTTTCATTGTATTATTGACGCCTAATGGCTTCATAGGTTTCGTATCATAATTGTATTGCAAAAGCCTGGCTATGGGTTTCATTGCTGTGTCGAGCATTTTGCTAAGCATATTATTTACCTCCTTTAATTTTTATCAGGTCTAAAGTCCTATTGGTATCAATTTCGTCTCAAGGAACTCCTCTAATCCAGGCCTTCTCTATTCTTTTCCGTAACCGCTCTGTTTCACTTTGGGAATTCATTATCCTTTCGTTGATTTCCACCGAGTAGAAGCTTTGCACATTTAGATTTAGCATCCTCCACATTATATCCTCTGTTCCCATCTCTTGTATATTCAGGATTTTCTGATTTGTTTTAATCAGCCATGCTCTCCTAAGACCTTGAAAATTTGCCAACTATCTAGCTTTTAAAATGTTGCGAATATTTCCTGTAGTTGTTTCATTTTGGGTTTCTCCTATCAAGGGGTTTTCTGAGAGGCTTTCTTTATACAATATAAATAGCTTTACCATATCATTTATAAACATGCAGGCAATTTAATTCCTGGGATGATAATATCTTAAACCCCATTTATGCATAAACTTTTCCTGTTGCCATTATCTCACGAAGTTTAATTCCCTGTCAAGAAAAATTTTCAAAGTATTATCTGCCCATTTTAATGAGAATTGTAATCAAGCAGTAGAAAACCCTCTAATTCTTAGAGAGCTTAGTTTAACCCATACTATTTGTCATATCGTGTAAACAAATCTTGAAGAAAATCCATTTGAGAGGTTAACAAACCTCTTTTGTTAAAAGATCACATATTTGCCTTTGTCCTCAAATCGTAAACTACGACGAATCTATTACTCAATACTCTTTTGTAATGGCTATCAAGGTATCTTTTAAATGCGGGGTGGGATTCAAGGAAATCCAAATCTCTAGGAGGCAGAATTCGTCGTCCAACCGACTGAAGAAAGTTCTCGGATGCAATCTGCCGATTCATACCCAATTTGATGGGTGCCACAAAATAAGAAGCGCCTTGTGATCGCATTTTTTCTAACAGAGAGACACTCCAGGTTGGTACCAGATCCTTATAGGTCTTGGAACCCGGGAAGTGCCACCCTCGTCGTTTACTTGCCTGTATAAGTACAGGATTATCCCAATCAGCTGCCAATATGAGAGCATTCACTGGTACCATGGATTGTACTGACAACCCACCTTCGTAAAGGATTTTCTCGATAGAAGAATGGTATCGCGTCTCAACTATTGCTAAAGATGAAACGAGGAATCCTACGATCAAGCAGATTACTATAACAGTTCGTAACCCAGGTTTCAGAATCCCTGAATTGAATGCACCTCTATATTTCATGAGCTCATCGCAGAACAGGGCAGCGAACGAGGATGCTACAGGCAAAAGCTGCAACTGATAATACTCGTGCCCTTGTCCTGGAAATCCGATAATAAAGAAAACAAAAAAACCTGCCGCCCACCAGTGAAAGAGATAAGTGTTAGGTTTATTCCAGGCAGTCATAATTGCACCTGCGATGGACATTATTAGGCCGATAGGAGTGATCAAAAAAGCCGTCAATCTTACAAAGACTTTCTTCAAAAATGCTACGTCTAGAAAAATTTCGAATCCGCTATACCAGACCCACCTTCCTTCTCCGAACATGATGAATGGGTAATTATTTTTGGCCAATGTAAATGCATGCACATACCAAAGAATAGATGGAATTGTCACAATAAATCCAAATATCCAAAGTCTAGTCATCCTCAGAAACGACCATCCGTACTTATACCAGGCCAAATATGCAATTGGCAGTCCAATGATTGCAGCAGGTATTTTCACAAGTAGTGCAAGCATAGCGAAAATGAGAGACAGAATGAAATACAGTGTTTTTTCATTTTTCGTCCATTGAGAAAAAAAGTATATGGCTCCGATCGAGAAACATAACATCGCATTATCCGAAATAAGAGTTCTGGAGAAGAAGATACTAACCGGAGAGAAAAGGAAGAAAACCAAAGAAATTAAAGCAATTCGTTTCGTGAAGTAACTTCTGACTAATGAATAAAAATAATAGGTTGATAGAGCACAAAAGCTGATAGAGAGAAGGCGGCCAAGAAATAGGTGCTTGCCAAACAAAGCATATAGCAAAGCCATCAGGTAAGGTACAAGTGGAAACTCCATTCCAATATATCCAGGAAAGGATCCGGCCCAATCAATTTGAGGATGAAAGATGTCAAAACCATTATTATAAAAGTTTGATGCGATCATGGCAAGATCTGCTTGGCGCTGACTATGAGATTCTACTAATCCCGAAGTGAGATGCCTGAAGCGAAGAAGAACGCCAATAACAAAAACTGAAAAAAACAATATCAGCTCATTATTCAGTGCCCGTTTCAGTAATTTCAATTCTTCATTCAAATTGGTTGTCCTTATTGACACTTATGAAGATAAAGATGGTTCAACCTTGTGTCAGGCTTTTGTTGTTTTGTAATTTTACCCCTTAAAACTATCTCAAACTCATCTTTGTATTAACCAGAGTAACCACATTTCATTGCATAAATCAACACTTTTCTATTTATTTAGGTTTAAATACCTGGAACAATTTCACTCCAAATATCTCCCATGAAAAAATAAGAAACTGTCCAGTAAAATATTCTGGCACTCAGTTATTACCCTAAAAATCCAAAGCCTTAAATACAGCATTTAAAACCTCTTGGATTCTTCTTTTTACATGAACACAAACAAACCATCGCCACCAAAGTAGTTGGGTGGATAGAATATAGTGATCATACAAAAGCGGAGTGGTTGATCCATAATAATAGACCCTTATAAAAGGTGTTTGATAATTCCATTTTATGCATAAACCATTTCTATTCCTATTGTCTCACAAAGAATAATCTCTTTTAAGAAGAATTTTCTCTCCAATTGCCTGCTTCCTTAAAAAGAAACTATTTTTTGCCTTCATCCATAGCTCAAAGACCTTAATTCCTATGCCTTTTCTATCAATTAAGCAAACCTTGCCATAGAAGGTCTTTATCTCTTTGTAACTCTCTTGCCTTCTATCTTACTTCTCTCACTGCTATCTAACCCAAGCCAAACCCTTAAGCCTTCCCTCCGCCTCATTATACTTCTGCTTGTAAGCCCAATCTTCATGAAGCTTTGAAATAAACTTCCTTCCACTCCTCACTAGCTTCCCAGCTATCAATAAAAACTCTACCTTATCCGCTTGCCCATTCTCTTCTTATCCTTTTCATTGCTTTATCAAGAAATGTTAAGTCAATATAACCTTCTGGAAGTCTTTTTATGTATCCCAGCTTCATCATAAGAGAAAGGACTCCTTCCATTGCCTTCCTATTTCGGATAGCGTCCACGTCAGGTTTATTTACATTCAGGGCTTTACGAATAAATCCGGCATTAATTCCTATGTAGCGGGAGGCTATCTGGGCAGACTCGTCTAGGTTTTCTTTAACAAATGTAACCCCGCGTACAAATGCTCTAACGACCTTTTGTGTCAGGTCGGGAGAAGTTTCTTTGAGCTCCATAGTTGTTGTTAAAGAGCATCCGGGAGCCCCTTTCCATACATCCCCCGTTCTTTTTAAGACGGTTCCGATGCCTAATGCTTCCATCATTGTTGCATAAGGTTCCACCATTGAAGCCGCGTCTGCTCCTCTACCAAAAAGGGATATAATTGCTCCATCACCAGAGGGAAGCCTAATAAGCTCAACGTCTTTCCATCCTAGACCTTCAATGAGTGCCATTGCTGTTAGGTCTTTCATGCCTCCACGTAATGGAACGGCAACTTTTCTCACCTTTGAAGCGCTTATTTCCTTTCGAACAACTATGGCAGCTTCTTCAAAACCTGAACCACAAATCAATACAAGAGGTGTATCCTTATCTTCTGCGGCAGCAACTCTTGTCCAAGGAATTACTGCAAAGTGGCTTTCACCACTTACAAGTTTATGAGGAACCATCCATGCTGTAGGTTCGATATTTAAATTAACATTAAGACCTTCTTCTTCGAAAAAACCCTTTTCGTATGCAACATATGCTGGCATCTGACAGACGCCCCTTAGTAGAGAAAAAGAAACCTTATTCACTATTAAATTCTCCTTCTCGCTATTTTGTCCTAGATTTTTTGCGCTACTATTATAAAATTTCCGCCCACTCGATGACCCATTTTGTATTTATTGAAACGTTCACAATGTATTGCTAGCCACTTAGGTGGAATCATCCTATCCCCCGCATTGAGAAAAAAGTTGTAAAATCTAGTATTAAGAATTCTAAATCCGATCTTCTGTAGCTTATCCGCTATTTCAGTACAAGCATAGAGTTGATATTGATCATCGCTATCAGTTGGTTTTCTAATCATGTGCAATGTCTTATTCAAACACCAATTTATTTTAAGTAGCAAACTGGTTCGATTTGTGAAGGTAATAATTGCAAAGCCATTTTTACGTAAAACCCGATAGGCCTCTTGAAAAAACTTATCTGGTAATGATAAACAACCTGCTAATGAAGCAGCTACAATACCATCTGTTGAGTTATCAACAAAGGGAAGAAATTCTGCCTTGGCGGTTGTAAATGTTAGTCTATTCACTATGCTATGCCAAAGGAAACGCTTATTAGCAAACTCTATCATTCTTGGATCATGGTCTACCCCGATTACAGATAATCCCATCTCAGATAATTTTACTGCTAAATCTCCTGTACCACACCCAATATCGAGCCACAACTCATTTGGTCGACTTATTTTAGAGCAGGTATCTTCTACAAGTTCACTACCATGCCTGAATATAAAATTTTTGTTATTTCTTTTTGAGAAGTCATAAACACCACTCCATTCCTCTGGATCAAATTTTTCTTTGAATTTGAAGAATTGCTCTGACATATATTGTTATTCCATTTTTTGCATATACTGTTTATATCACAAATACACCCTAATGCCTATGAATATGTACGTTAAGCAGACTCAACCTCCGATACACATTCTCATGGAATTTGCCTATGCCACGCCGGAACACCCAAGGTGAGAACGAGATGGCCGACGGTCGGTCATCAACGGCATGGAAGGTTAAGATAGGCAGAGAATAAGCCATTTGTCGTCACCTTTTCTGAATTATATGCAGGGGCAGAATTTTCGCCGAAGCTGTGACATAAGGTTCTCTGTTTACTACCCGCAGGGTCTCCGCCTGTCGCCACTGTTCAGACATTATGTCGCCGCCGGGTACGGCACTTAATGCCTGAAACACAGTAGCCACAACCGCTTCTTCACTAAAACCCCCCACACGTGGACTCACAATAATGTTCACCTTCGGAAGCCCTCCCTCCTCTTCTTCGACAAACTGGTAGTCGGTAGGGTGACCTCCAAAGCGCGCAGGTAGAACCTCTTCCACCAACCGGAGCAGTTCAGTACCGAGAAACGTCACTCCCTCGCTGGTCAACTTCTCATAACTGCGTATTCGCGAAAGATGCTTGGTGAATCCAAGATCACCGATAGGGCAGCCGCACACTCTGTCCTCCAGAACTCCGTAATCATCGCTTTCCACGTTGAGCATAAGTTTAGGACAACTAGGCAAGACGGTTGTATAAACAAGGGCACTAACGCTTAGCCCACCTGAGCCCACCGACTTTGGGCGCTGGATCACCGCGATCTTGTCGGTCAGCAAATGGACATCATCGAGATCGGCTGGAGTGGCGCAGGCGATACCAACTGTGCCAATTTCTGATATTGAGTAATGGCATGCTGCTCGACTCCCTGTCTCTGCTACCACGTGGGCCTTTGCTTGGGTATAAGGTTCTCCACCAAAACGGAAGAAGGTGCCGGAGATATCCAGTCTTTCCTCCTTGGCAGCAAGGCAAACCCGTACTCCAGAGCTTGCGTTGGTATCTAAGATTGCAGGTGTTCCCTTCTCTACCTTAGTAGCTAGCCAGTGTGCCACCTTCAAGGCATCTGCCTGATTTGCATATTGGGGCATAGGCAGCGGTGTGCCCCAAAATCTACTTGCATAGATAGAATAGATGGTAAAGAGAAAGAATTTTAACCCTCCTTGGTGTAACATTAGCTTGCTTTGAGCAAACCACTTTTCTACAGGCTTACCTAATTTGGCGTAACGGAGGACTAACTTCATACCGGCGGCTACAGGAGGTACGGCACGCCAAATTGCGATGGGCATGCTTGCTAGATCAAAGGCGGTCAGAAAGTGATAAAAGTAGGCTGCTTCATGAGTTAGAAGGTCGAGATCAATTATGATACGTGTTCCGACACCACGAGACCCGCCACTCCGGGCTTCATAATGTTTAGCCAATAAGGGATTATCAAAATCCTGAGGCTTTACCGCAAACTGGAGTCCTGGACGTTCTATGGGTTTGCGTCCTTTAAACTCATCGATGGTGATGTAAATTTCCGCTTCGTAGAGATGAGTCAGCGCCCCTTCGACACCGTGTCGTTGCACCAGGTTGACAACATCAGCGAACTCGATCCTGCCGTGCTGCAAAAGCTTTTTATAAGGGCTTCTGGGATTTGCAAAGATACCTTTTTCGAGGATGTTTAGAAAAGCCTTTTCCCTATTCCGCAACTGGTCTTCGATTCGCCGACGAGCTTCCTCTGGGGTAAGCCGATGCTGCAAGAAACCCCTAAGTCCCCATATATATCTTGCAGCCATCTTTAGATCATCGAACATGATAAACACTCATCCTTTTTTTCTCAGTGAGCTAGAAAGTGACCTGCAGATCTCAACCGTTTGCCTAGTTTTGCTTCTCGTTATAATGCTCGAGGACGATTGCATAATAAAGGAATTGGATTATGGGAATTCTGCCTAGAACTAGACTGATATTCATCATTGCATCATTGCCAAAAATACGCGTGAGCCCTGACAGGAATGGAAATCCGATGCCCACGGCGCGTCCCTTTCGGTACCCGCGAAAAAGCTGGCGACCCTGGCCGGGGGAAAAACATTTTCTAGGGATTATTCTTAATCTTCGACAGTACCTTAGTAAAGCAAGGAAAAGTCCATAAAATGGGCTTTTGAACTCAACGATGAGCTTACCGCCTGGTTTCAAAACCCTAGCAAATTCAGCCGTGAATTCGTCCTTCTGGTCATTCGGTATTAGATGAAGAAAATTAAAGCAGATAATCGTATCAAAAGCATTTTCGGAAAAAGAAAGTTTGCGGCTGTTAACTCGGAGAAACGTTATATTAGTGAAGCCTAAGTGATTGACCTTTTCACGCGCGATGTCGAGCATATTGGTGCTAATGTCTGCCGCGATGACTTTTTCACAGAGGTGGGCGAGGCTAGCCGTGAGTCGTCCGGTTCCACAGGGAATATCCAACCCTTGAGAGTCCCTTCCACCTACGGCCCAATCTTCAATAACTCGTGCCTCGAGTTCATTGAAAAACACACCAGAATATGATTTGCATCGTTCGGCATCGTAGCTACCTGCGATTTGGTCAAACCGCGACATTAGTTCGGCGTCAATAGCGTTCATTACGCCGTTGTACGACAAAGAATCTTTCTTCAATGGCATCCTAAACGAATCTCAAAAGCTATGAGCTCGGTTGCTTATTCCATGAATTCTCTCTTGAGAACCATTTTCCTTAAACGAGAATCGCTATCTCGAACGGGATATGTTTTTGTACTCATAAGAAGTTCACCAAAATCTGTTCTGCATGGAGATAAATAGGCATACATCAATAGATAACGGGGATTCACAGCGTTTCGACTCCCATAATGGAAACAATTACTGTTATCCAAGAATAGAACGGTTCCCGCGGGGTAGCATAACTTTCTTAGCTCGCCTTCAGGGGCTACTACATACATTTCGTCATCTGTCACGCGATGCGATTTCCCCATTTCATGGTATTTAAGTGCCTTAGAGGCCTTTTGGGAAACAGACGCTGGGAGAAAACAGAATGGGCCGTTTTCCATTCTTACGTTTCTAAGGACAACAATCACATAAACCATTGGCGAATCATGGTAGTCAAGATGAAAAAGCTGGCTTGCTGTGTATGGGCCGTTTGGTGTATCGTCAAATTTTGCCCAGGACTCGTTGAACCTGATACCGTATGGCAAGGCCTCTGAGAAGACAGGAATAAATCCGAGGTAATTGCATACAACCGAAAGGACATCGGAGGAGGTCGCAAAATCCAGAATGGACGGATACTGGTCGAGTAAATCGTCAATAGGAACTTCCTGAAAGTATGGTCTGCCATAAGTTGTACGTTTGATACATCCTCTCTCTTTGATAATCTCATCTGCATCTGCTAGTAGCTGTTTTAAGTGTGGCAATGTCAATGAGGTGTCTAAGGCCCAGCCGTCTTTTATTTCATTAAGAAGGGTAACAGGCAATCCGTTCTCGCGTATTAATTCATCAAAATGGTTGAGGTACTGAGTCTTTCGATATTCGTGGTATTTACCATGCTTTAGGTAGTTGTAGGCACGTGCGATTTTCATTGTATTATTTATTCCTAACCCCTCCATATAGTTGTATTGGAGTAGCTTTGCAATAGGTTTCATAGCTATGTCAAGAGCTTCGCTAATCATGCTTGCCTCCCTTTTGAAGTAAGTGCAGGGGTAGAATTTTGGCCGAAGCTGTGGCGTAAGGCTCTCTTCGAACTACCTGTAGTGTCTGGGTCTGTCGCCACAGTTCAGACATAGTATCCCCCCCGGGGACGGTGCTTAATGTCTTAAGCACAGTAGCCACAACTGATTCCTCAATGACACCCCCTACACGCGGGCTCACAAGAATGTTCACCTTAGGCAGACCATCTTCCTCCTCTTCGACCAATTGGTAGTCTGTAGGATGGCCGCCAAACCTGGTGGGCAGAACCTCTTCTACCAGCCTAAGCAGCTCGGTGCCAATAAACGTCACCCCTTCGCTTGTCAGCTTCTCATAACTGCGTATGAGTGAAATGTGCTTTGAGAACCCGAGTTCTCCGAAAGGGCAGCCGCACAGCCGGTCCTCCAGGACACCATAGTCGCCGCTCTCCACATTTAACATAAGTTTAGGACAACTGGGCAAGATGGTCGTATAAATAAGGGCACCAACGCTCAACCCACCGGCACCCAATGACTTTGGATACTGAATCACCGCGACCTTGTCGGTGAGCAGATGAACATCATCAAGAGCAGTGGGTGTAGCGCAGGGAATACCGGCAGTGCCTATTTCCGCCATCCCATAATTGCTCACAGCCCTACTGCCTCTCTCAGCCATTATCTTAGCCTTAGTCGATGTATAAGGCTCTCCGCCAACGGAAAAGAAGCTGCCAGAGATGTCCAAACCTTGTTCTTTAGCGGCGAGGCACACTCTTACACACGAACTTGCATTCGTATGCAGTAGGGCAGGAGTGCCTTCATCTTTTTTTGTTGCAAGCCAACGCGCCACCTTGAGGGCTTTCTCTAAAGGCACGTATTCTGGTAACGGTAAAGGTCTGCCCAGAATCCTGCTGACGTAGACTGTGTAGTTTGTAAACAGAAAGAATTTTAAGTTTCTGAGTTGCAGCTTCAACTTGCTTTGTGTAAACCATCTTTCTACCGATTTATCTAGCTTGCTGTAGCGAAGGATCAATCTCATACCGGTAGATATAGGCGGAACCGAGTGCCAGGTTCCGATGGGTCTGGACGTCAGGTCAAAGGCGGTCAGAAAGCAATGGATGTAAGCCGCTTCATGAGTCAGAAGATCGAGATCAATAACAACACGCGTTTCAGCACCCCGCGAACCGCTGCTCTGAGCCTCATAGTGCTTTGCCAATAGTGGATTGTCAAAATCCTGAGGGTGGACTGCGAATTGAAGACCAGGTCGCTCGATTGGCCGGCGCCCCTTGAATTCATCGAGTGTAACGTATACTCCCGACTTGTAAAGCTCTGACAGTGCCCCTTCGACACCATGTTGACCGACTAGACGGGCAACATGGGCGTATTCTATTCCTGCGTGCCTAAGTAGCTTTCGATAAGGGCTTTGTGGGTTGGCATAAATGCCACGCTCCAGAATACGTAAAAAAGATTCATCTCTGGTCCTCAATTGATGTGTTAGCCTTCGGTTGCACTCCTCGTCTGTTAGTGGGCAGCTAAGATAACCGTTTAATCCCCAGCCATATCTTCCAAACATCTTTATATTATCGAACATCAGAGAATCTTATAACTGCGGGGTGGGCTAATCATCGCGCTTCTGGAACCGACGAACCTGAGCGTACATCCCTCTGGCGGGAGCAGCTACCTTTCGGTTACAGAGGATAAAACGGTTTGCCTCCTTGTAAAAGTAACCCAAAGTTTAGTCTTATGGCCTCTGTCAGGTCTGGTCCACGTAGGTATCAGAGAGGGCCTCTAGAACCTCGGGCCATTCGCCCTCGTTGACACTTCTCCTTAACTCCGGGGGGCGGGGCTTGCCGTCCCAGCCAACCTGTTCCATATAGTAGTAGAGCTGGAGACAATGCCCCTCAGGATCTAGCACATGGGCGCTGTAGTCCAACCCTGGGGAAAGCTCACTCGGGAGGTGTATAAACGGCACCGAGTGCTCCTCGAGGAACTTCATGGCGTCCTTGAGCTGCCTGTAGTTAGCTACTTCTAAGCCGAAGGAGCAAAAAGTAGTCCGGGCACTGGGCAAAAGGGTTTCTTTAAGCTCATTGGGTACCAGGGCGATGCTGTGGTGCTCCGTTCCCGCTCTAAGGAAAATACACCGCCTGCCCCGAACATAGGTCTCCTCCGTCTTGCTAAATCCCAGAATCTCGCTGTAGAACGCCTCCGATCGGTCCAAATCGTTGACGAAGAGCTTGACCGGGCCGATCTTGGTGATCTTAAACGGTCTGGGTAAGAGCACGCCATCCACCTCGTACCGTGCCGGCCATGCTTCGCCGTCCCGATGGCCGGAAGAGAGGTCGATCCCCTTCTCCATGGCCTCCTGAATCTCTGCCTCCTCAGAGGGTTGGGGCAGCGTTGGCAACTCGTTGAACCTTCGGTAGTGCATCGCTAAAGGTTTGGATTTCCCGTCCCACCCCACCTGTTCGATGCCGTAGTATACCTCGACGACATGGCCGTCGGGGTCGTAGACAGAGACATGCCAGTTGCTTCCAGGCATATCTCTTCCTGTCCTGAAGATTGGCACTTCGCGCTCTTGAAAATAGCGGTAGCTCTCCACAATCTCGGCAAGAGATCCGCACTGCCAGCTAATTTGGTTGATGGTGATCTTATGGTCGAAGGGACGGTTTCCGGCGGCGCGCATCCGGCGAACCGCCTCTTGGTTAAAGAAGACCAGGGCATGGTGATCGGAACCATAGTACATAAAATAACCTCTGGTGTCCTCTACGCCCACCAGAATTTTTGTCAGGTGGGGTCTGCTCGCGTAGTCGATCACGTCAGAGATCCTAAAGCCTAGAAGGTTCTTGTAGAAGGCCACGTATTCCCCAAGGTGGAGGACGTTAATGCCAAAGTGTCCTAGGCGCCGAATCCTAAAGGGTCTAGGCAGCAACACCCCTCCTACGTTGTATCGCGCTTCGGTGTGTTGCATCGGATGTTCTCCTTTCTCATGTTATAGCCATCAGCTTAGAGGCTTTAAGGCCGTCCGGTTTCTCAACACCGAGATCTGGGGAGAGGAACCCTCCGCCACGTCGCCGGGTTTAAGGAAAAGCCTTGAATCCAAATACCACTCCTCGTTCCGTGCACTAGAGTCTAGAGCGGTATGCTCCTTTCGGGGGTGGCAAAAGAATAAGGCCTGTGAAAATTTGTCCGACAGATTATACTCCCAGAGCGCATAGGTCAAACTGCTTTCAAGTTCAGGTTAATACTTTTCTTTTTGCTGTTCAAAGAGCGGAAGGTTGAATTATACCATTTCTTGGTAACCACTCGGATGGGATCCCAGAGGTAGCTGGCGAGCTCTAGAACTGTGATACCTCGTAACGCTGATCCTACCATTGATGGTTTTATCTTACCCTAATGCCTTCTCTGTGACAACTATTTTCCATAGGAGCGGTGTGGATGGACCTTGACTAGAGTCCTATTGAGATCAGCTTCGTCTCTAAAAATTCTTCTAGTCCCATTCTCCCACCTTCTTTTCCATAACCACTATGTTTCTGCCCACCAAAGGGTATTTGCACCGCGCCAAGGTTAGAGTTATTTATACCGACTAATCCATATTCCATGCTTTCTGCTATGCGTATTGCCCTGGAGAGGTCACGGGTATAGAAAAACGCAGCGAGTCCGTAAGGGGGTTCATTAGCGTATGAGAGTACTTCGTCATCGGACTTGAAGGTTAAAATAGGTGCTACCGGGCCGAAGGTCTCCTCCCGCATGATTTGCATATCATGTGTGACCAGGGAGAGTACAGTCGGCTCGAAAAATAAGCCCTTTGAGAATTCATTATCTTTGCGCCGGCATCCACCGGTAAGCAACTCTGCTCCTTTGGAAAGAGCATCCTCGACATGTAATTTGACTTTATTAAGTCCTTCCTCATCTATCAACGGTCCTATATGAACTGATTCATCTAATGGATTTCCCATTTTGAGACCCTTTACCAGTTCTGTAAATCGGCAAGTAAAGGGATCTATTATTGATTCATGAACGTATATTCGGTTCAAGGCGACACATGTTTGACCAGCATTTTGGAATTTCGATTTCATCGCAGCAAATGCTGCTGCTTCTATGTCGGCGTCCTCAAAGACAATAAATGGGGCATGACCACCAAGCTCTAAGGTTATCCGCTTTAACTGGCCAGCGGCTTCTCGCATAATGTGTTTTCCAACTTCTATGGAACCTGTAAAACTTAGTTTCCGGACAAGTGGGCTTGTTAGCAACTCCTGCCCAATTACCTCAGGGTTCAAAGTTGTAACAAGATTAGCAACGCCGAGCGGGAGCCCTGCCTCCTCAAAAAGCTGAAAGATAGCAATGGCAGATAGCGGTGTTTGCTCAGCAGGCTTTACCACGACGGTGCAACCGGCAGCTAATGCAGGAGCTACTGGACGGGCGATGCCTGCCGAAGGGTAATTCCAGATTGTAATAATTCCCGCCACGCCTACGGGTTGTTTAATTGTCAAAAAGCGCTTGTCGGGCATATAGGCCGGGATGACTTCACCCATATTGCGCTTGCACTCCTCGGCGAAGAAGCTAAGGAATTCGGCTGAGTATTGTATCTCAACTCGCGCCTCCATAATCGGTTTTCCTTCTTCAATCGCCACTAGTCGCGCAAGCACCTCTTGACGTTCTAGCATTAGATCCCTAACCTTGATGAGAAAGTCCGCGCGCTCTTTAGCAGGAACCCTTGCCCAGAGTGGGAAGGCCTTTGACGCAGCGTCAATCGCCCGATTCGTGTCATAAGCATTTCCATCAGGGACCAGAGCAACCAAATCTCCTGTTGCAGGGTTTCGTACCTCAAAGGTCTCTCCTGAATCCGCACCGACCCATTGGCCGTTTATGAACATTTTAAACTTTTTGAACCCGCTATTCTTTGCAATCTCTAGAACACATTCCATTGCTGTTTTATAGTAGAGACACGCCATGGCGTGTCTCTACTCTCAATCAAAGGATTCCAACCGCTCCTTTAGAATCTGTAGCTCTTTTTTTACGTTTGAGACCAGTTTATCGAACAATCCCTGAGGGGCGTCCTTTGGTTCAAACTGAGTAAAAATATAGACCACTCCATCATCGTTTGGAATGAGGCGAGAAGGGGAGCATCCGTATCGTCCATCTCTCCCGAAGTAGAAATCAATTGTGCCGGCCTCTAGGTCGCCCTTAACGAATAGGTCAATCACTCCCAGTGGGGTTTCAACCTTATAAATGTCTCCTGCTTTTTTGGGAAGAGACAATGCAAAATCTACTGTCCAAAGGTGAAGATTTTCGGGATTCTTGATAAAAGCCCAGGCCTTATCGAAGGAGCTTTGAATTGTGACGCTTAAAGTTTCAGATCGTCTCAACGTTATTTATCCTTTTCTCACACTAAAGCTTCTAGCATTTTGGTGCATCATCCGGCCTAAGTTACCTGACCCTGCCAATGATGCGGCGAAAACGCGCCATCTAATGCTCGGTTAGATGGTGGACCGAGAATAGCGCGTGCATTGTCTTCGAGGTGTTCGATATTAGTGGTACCGGTTAAAACAGTTGCAATCGCCGAGTGAGCGGCAACGTACTTATAGCCGAGGGCTGACAGCGACAGGAGGTCTTCCTTCTTTGTCAGCCAGCTTGGATGATTATAGTTTAGTAGAGCTTCAGGCACGATAAGGCCGCGCGCCTTGAGGTCAGGAATCTTCTTTCGGATATAGTCCGGCCGACTAAGCAGATTGCGAACGGCTGTCATACAAATAACACCCACGTTTTTCTGCTGTGCCAAAGGTAACAGATAGTGCTCAGGCGACGGGTTTATAAAGTCATAACCTACCATGATGGTGTCGAATACGTCGTCTGCAAGCGCCATGGGAAGCATTTCGTGGCGATAATCTTTTGACGTGGATTCTGTAATACCCACAAAACGAACCTTGCCCTGCTTCTGCAGTTTTTCAACTGTCGGCAGAAGACGATCTGCAACCGTGCGATACATCTGCGGCGTTACACGATGGAATTGCATCAAGTCAATAGTATCAACGTTCAGCCGTTTCAAACTCCGCTCGACTGTGGCAACCACTTTGTCGGGTGTGGTTATGGCTCCATTGCGAATGGGTAAGAATTTAGTAGCCAGGATATAACGTCCTCGAGGAACACCGCGTAGCGCCCCGCCGAGGATCGCCTCGCTTTTGCCGTAAGCAGGAGAAGTATCGAAGAGGTTAATGCCCAAATCAAGAGCGCGGTGAATCAAACTTATGATCTGTGACAGAGGAACAAATCTCCTTTGACCAAACTGGTTGGGACCGCCGGAACCTAGAGACAACAGCGAGACGCTAAGGCCTGTTCGACCCAACATGCGATATTTCATCGGAGGTATGTTCATCTGTTCTTATCAACTCACTAATTTATGTGGGTATCGAATTGTTTCTAGTTTCCGCGATGAAAATTAGGCATTACATCTTTGGCGAAAAGCTCCATTGATTTCATGCAGAGCTTGTGTTCTAGTGTGATAAGGTTTAAAGAACAAAGTAAATTGCTCAAACCTACATTGTTTACTAGCTCATTAATTCTAGAGGTGACGGTCTCGGGCGAGCCAAATAAGCAAAAGTCATTTACGAAGCGATCAAAACTGAAATTTTCTTCGGTGCCGTATTTCGAAATTAGAGCGGCTTTCAGATCAGGAGCTCGATTGTTGATAAAATCCATAAACGGCCCTTCTATTTCACGACAGGCTTTTTCATAGGTGTCGGAAACGTAGATGAAACGATTGATAATAAGCTCAACATTAGCTCCATTATGGCAGGCCTCTTGGGAAACCCTCCAATATGACTCGGCCGTTTCTTTGAGTTCAGGAATTGAGCGGATTGCGCCGATAACTGCGGAGTACCCTTTTTCCGCGGCGAAGATAAGTGTCTCATGAGATACTGCGACAACAGAAATTGGAGGATGGGGCTTTTGCGTAGGCTTAGGATAGACTGAGACCTCAGGAATCTTATAATATAGCCCTTCATAAGAAAATTGTTCCTCAGTCCAGGCCTTGACGATCACCTCTAGCGCTTCCTTTAAACGGCACCTCGACTCGTCGAGAGGAGATTGAAATACAATGTGGCTCTCTTCGTCCAGGCTCGCCCGCGTTGCTCCGAAGTCGAGCCGGCCTCCACTTAGTACATCCAATGTGGCCGCGTCTTCGGCGATGTGGAGAGGATGATCCAACGAAAGAACCCGTGCCGCCATACCGATCCGAATTCGAGTGGTTCTAGCCGCAAAGGCGGCAGCTATGCTGAAAGGAGAAGGGTACAGCAAATCTCCGTGGCTGAAGTGGCGCTCGCCCAGAACGACCGTATCAAATCCCAATTCCTCGGCGTACTCTACCTGCTCCAGAATGTCGTGGTAACTTCCGGACTGTGTTCCCATTATGAACAGGCCGAACTTCACGTGCTTAATCTCTCAAGTCTCCTTACCCTTTCTCATCGCCCTTCAAAGACAATCCGATGCAGTCAATGCAGACGATTTCTTTAGATGGGGCATAACGTACTTAGTAAACAGCTCCATTGATTTAAGACACTTCTCGTGGCATACAGTGAAGTAGTTGAAGGTTAGAATCAGGTACCGAAGATCAATAATATTCTTCATCTCCTCGATCCTTCGTAGACAGTAGTCAGGGTCACCAAAGATGCACACCTCCTTGAACAGTAGGTCGTAGGTTACTTTTTCCTTTGGGAGAAAAAGAAAGTTCCCGATGGCCGAACTGGCCCTATGAATGAATCCCATAATTGCCTCCTTCGTCTCTTCTATAGCCTTTTTGTTAGTCTCGGCGACATAGATGAATCGGTTCACGGGATGCACAACATTTTCTTGCTTGTATCTCATCTCTTTGAGAATTTGGCGGTAGGTCTCTAGGGTTTTCTTGACGATTGTAGCCGTCTGCGCGCCGGCTAGAAGAAGAGGCAATCCCTGTTTAGCTCCGAACCTGAGGGTTTCCGGGCTGATTCCCACAAGATACATAGGAGGATGCGGTTTCTGAACCGGTTTGGGATGAACGGAGACCTCAGAAAGTTTGTAAAATCCGTCATAAGAAAACCGCTCCTCTGTCCATGCCTTGATTATAACCTCAAAAGACTGCTCGAAGCGGTCTCTTGTTTCTCCCGCTTCAATTCCAAAGGCGTTTTGGTAGAGCTCATTTTCTCCTATTCTCGCAATTCCAAGATCAAGTCGTCCGTTTGAAATGATGTCAACCGTTGCCGCGCCCTCGGCAATGTGGATCGGGTGATCAAGGGGAAGTAACCTCGCGCCGATCCCGATTCTTATCCGTTTTGTGATATTGGAAATGTATGAAGCAGCGACAAAGGGAGAGGAGAAGAAATTCCTTCCATGATGGTCGGGATGAAAGTGACGCTCCCTGAGCCAGACCGAATCGAATCCTTCCTCGTCGGCGTATCGGATCTGGTTCATAAGATCCTGATGGCTTGACGTAGCTGATCCTGTGGCGTAGAAACCGATTTTCAAAGCGACCCTCCTTAATAGAGTGATGTATGATGCATGATTTGTTTTATACCTTGCATCTTGTATCTTGCCTCCTGAATCCTGTTATCGAACTCGCTCCGGGTAGTCTCTAGATTTGATCTCGACTTTAATTGTTTTTACTTCTTCAATAAATGCGCTGAGATGTTCTGAGAAGGCGTCAAGCAGCATTCGTCCCTTCTCCGGGGTAGCCATAGGGGGAAGTGGATCTCCGTGAGAGACTGAGCTTACATATTCGAAGTCATCCATTCCAAAAATGATATTTTCCGAGCCTTGAAATCTAACTGCTATCCCAGTTCCTGCCCTCTTAGAGAACGCCGGCCCTAGCCATATGGGTGCATGGACTTTGTATCCACGTGACAAATAACCCTCGCTCTTGAATCTATCTTCCATGAGCGCCATGGCAATTGCTGCCTCAATGTCACTAGAGAGCCTGTCTGGAGAGGAGCCAAGTATTTCTCGTGCCTTCTCGTTTTCCCTTCCACCATAGAAAGCGACAAAAGCGCCGGTTTTGGTGCGTAGTGAAAACAGGATTTCTTCCGCTACTACAACATTAGAGCTGTGAAGGGAGACGAATACGAGCTTGTTAAAGCCATGATAGATTAGAGAACGGCTTATGTCTTCTAAAATACAGCGGTAGGTTTCAGCCCTAAAGGACACCGTTCCGCACCCTTCGCCTACTCGCCCAAAGTGCTCTGGTGCATAACCAAAGGGCATCAAAGGTGTGTAGAGCACATCGGTTAAGTGAGCGGTCCTTTCAACGACCGCTTTGCTCACAAGGCCGTCAAGCCCCAAGGGAGTATATGGATTCCCGTGTCGTTCGCAGCTTCCCATAGGAATCAGAATAGTATCACAACCTTCGTTAATACGCTCTTTTATATCCCCTGTTCCCATCTCTTGGATGTTTAGGATTTTATGATTAGTTATCATTGAATGCACCTCCACTCGACCTAGGCAATTTGCATCATGTTTAGTTTTTTAAGGCTCGCAAATTCTTTCTGTAAGGTCCTCATTTTGACTTCTACATATGAGGATTTATAAGAGTTTTCTCGAAACTCTATATTTCATAATTTTGTCTGTTTCCATTTGTTATTACCGCTTAAGATAACTTTAAATGAATAAAATCGTCTATTACTCCAATGGATCATTGACCCACTTTTGGTCATGCTTGCTTTCTACAGGGATTATAAGCTCTCCATTAAACTCGATTACTTACACATGTTTCACATTCATAGGATTCCTTAGTTTTTTGTCGTATGGATCAGGGAAATTTAAAAGCTCCGTTAAGATTAAAGCAAGTGAAATTATAACGATTATTGCAGCGCATGTAAAAAGGAATGGGTTTATCATATGTTCTGAAACCAAACTAATGAACCAAGAAACCCCGATGACAATGCAAACGACCATGTGTGGCCAAAATAATTTGTAATTTTTGGATTTTTTCTTCACTTTTGGAGTTAACGCATATGGAATTCGGCGGCTTAATATAATATCAAAGAAGGCTAGTAGTACATATGGCCATTTGGCAAAGTTTAACAATCCTGCTCTCCAATGTAATCCCCATTCATGGCGAAAGTCTAGATAGAACCGTTGTCGATAGAATTCACAAATCTGCAATGCTATGAATAAAAGAGCAAGCCTTGGTAAAGTGGAGAAGGAGATTACCTTGGGTGTGATTCCAGTTGAAATCATGAAAGCCAAAAGTATTAGGCCACTAAAAATGATAAAACTCTTGTATAAATAATTAAGGCCGTGCAAGATGCTGATAACACGCTTGCTTAAGGGTAGATTCATAGATAACAGTGAATGAATACGAAACGCTATATCTAAACCAGAACGGGCCCAACGAATCTGTTGGGTAAGGTATCCGCTCCAATCTACAGGTGCCAAACCCTTAGCAAGAATTTTCGGGACATATACACCTTTCCAATTATGTGCACGATAAAGTATGGTCAGCAAGATGTCGTCTGCATCGTGAGGTGCAAAACCACCTGCTTGCTTAAGAGCTGTCACGCGGTGGGTATTGTGGCATCCTATAATGCTGGGCTGTCCCAGTCCATAACTGGCCATTTGAATTGAAGAATAAAACCCGTAAGACTCTTCAGCCGCTCCGCGAGCAATAAAGCTCGCCTTTTGATTATAGTAAGTCTGAGCTACCTGCACATAACCAACCTTCGGATCCTCGAAATAACCGAGCACATGTGGTAGAAAAGCAGGATCCGTAACCTGGTCCGGATCAAATGCTGTGATTATCTCATACTGTTTAAACCCGATTTCGTATAACCATGCATTATAATTTCCGTGCTTTGAATGTGATCGAAAGACTCCAGTCTCGGTTTGATATTGTGGTAGATTTCTCCTACTGAAATGATTTACGCCGAGTCGTTGACACATTAACTTGACCTGGTTGTTATCACCTTCGTCTAAGACCCATGTATCATGGGGATAGTCTAGGGCAATCAAGGCCTTTAATGTATCCTCAAGCATATCAAATGGCTCTGCACCCGGTACAAAAGTCGTTGCTACCCCTACATTCCAGTCAGGATTTGCTGGCATAGGTTTTGGTCTTTTCATGTAAAGCAACAAAAACCAACGAAACAGCTTGTTACCAAGGATTATAATAGATATTAGAGCCAAGATCCCAAAGGTAATAGGGTAGTAAAGCCAGTCTTTAAGAGATAACCAATAAGATATAAAGGTATAGATCGTAAAAATTAAAATGGCAGTTAACAGAATAAATAAAGGGTAATCCCACCACCTAAGCACCCTTTCTGTCTGGACGGCTTTACCTTTTTGCTCCATTTTTGAAGTGAGGCGCAAGTTCTAATCGTTAACCTGATTTCCTGTCCCCAAGTTTAGCTAGGGGGATTGCTACAGGTTCATACTATAATGTCATTGCGAGCGTTAGCGAAGCAATCCCCCGAATGACGGCAAAGGGGTTGTCATTGCAAAGACTGAACAGAGTTTTCATTGTAAACTCATTCCTCGCGATGACCGAATGGACCGCCTGCTTACACGGCCGATACCCCACAGCTAAGGGTTGTTGATTTGTAATTTGAATACATTTTTATTCGAGGAGTCTTACAAACGATATCAGTAAATCTTCTAGATAGACAGATGTCGGGTTTGACTGTCTTTCATGAATTCTAAAAGCTGACTTCTTTGTGACTTAGTGCCTTTGTGGCTAAACAGTTTGACTGCATTGTATAAGTTCTAAAAAAACTTGTTAGGAGAGAACCTATACCTGTTGAGTCAAGGAGTCCTACGAAACGGCATAGTGGTTTGGAGTTTTTGCTCGCCTTCTATCTCCCACCTGTGAGGAGGGTGAATTATGCCCTTTTCGCCACCGTCAGAACTAATAACTAATGGGTATACCCGCTGGTGGTAATCGTAAGAGTAGGCCCAATCTCGCTCGCATACTCCAACATTTACATAGTATAGTCCGCGTGTTAGATCAAGACGTTCAATATAAAGTTTAACCTTACCATTGCCCTGAATCGTAGGTAGATTTAGCCCAGCTCCTGAAGTGGTAGTATCGTAACATACTAACCCGTCCTCACGGTTAATGTTGATAAAAAAGATCGGACCAGGTATCGGTTGAGATGCGTTGTATTCAATCACAACACACAATTGGTCTCCGCTTTTTATTTCATTTATAGGTAAACCTTTTCCGTTTAAGAGTTTCACGGCTCTAATTTCAAGCTCAAGAGACCCAAAACGGTTTTCATTAATACGAAGCTCAGTGCCTGCGTCTGTATGTGCAACAGGCCATTCTGCTGGTGTGCGCCGTTTCGTTTCTGCAAACCCCTCAGCGATGTACTGGTCAACTACCGCATTCGTTGGTCCGCGTGCTACTACTCGTCCCCTGTGCAGCCATATTGCTTCGTCACAGAGATTTCTAATTTGCGCCGTGTCATGAGTGACTAGGATAATTGTACAGCCCTTAGCCTTTAATTTTATGATTTGTTCAATACACTTGCGCTGAAACATAATATCGCCAACTGCTAACACCTCATCGATTAACAATATTTCCGGCTCCACATGAACGGCGACGGAAAAGGCAAGCCTCATAAGCATACCTGTGCTGTAGGTTCGCACAGGGCTGTCAATGAACTCCTCGAGTTCAGCGAAGCCCACAATTGAATCAAATTTCTCTGAAACTTCTCTTCGCGTGAGACCGGAGATGACGCCGGCGACGAATACGTTCTCTCTTCCTGTAAGATCTGGGTGAAAACCAGCACCCAGATCCAGTAGCGCGCCAATCCGCCCTCGAACTGTCACACTCCCAGCATCAGGTTTTCCGACTCCACCGATGAGTCGAAGGAGTGTGGATTTTCCTGCTCCATTTGGTCCGAACACGCCAACCATACGACCTGACTCAATTTGAAAACTGATGTCGCGAAGAGCCCAAAGGTATTCCACAGGCTTTATACGGCCTAAACCACCTAGGACAGCCTCTTGAAGCGTGAAGGGCCGATCGGGATGGTAGCGACGGAATTTCTTGCTCAAGCCATTAACTACGATCACATAACTCATTTATAATTCCTCAGCGAAATAATAACTTGCCCTTTTAAAAATCTTAAAGCTAAAGATTAATAATCCAGTAGCAAGCAGACCTACTAATAGCAAAGATAGGTTATCCGGCAGCTCCCCACGGATCAAGATAGCACGGTAAGCCTCTATTATGTGAACCATTGGGTTGAGATTGTAGAGTGTTTTGAAACGTTCTGGAACCTTGCTTGCGTCGTAGAATATAGGTATTAAAAAAAAGAGAAGGTTGAGAAAAACGCCTAGCAGGTACTGGGTGTCACGAAAGACAACCTGGAATGTGGCTAGGAGAAATGCAAGGCTCAGTGTTAGGATAAATTGAATCGCAATTGCTACAGGCAAGGCTAGAGATGCACTTGTTAATCGAATGCCGTCAAGTTTTAGGAAGATCAATAGAATTGGAATCGCTATCAGGAAATGGATCAGACTGCTTGTGACGCTGACTGTTGGCAGAATTGCGGCAGGGAAGCCTGGTTTTTTTATGAGATCGCGGTTTTCAACGATAGCGCCTGTAGCTAGGAGCAATGAGGACTGGAACCAAATCCAGGAGAGAAGGCCGGTGAAGAGGAATGAGAAGTAGTTTGGGATATTAACTGGAACGACCATGTTGAATATGAAGAGTAAGACAAGTAACTGAAAAAGTGGATTGAGCAGCGACCAAGCAATGCCTAGCACCGAGCGCTTATAACGCAGCTTCATATCGCGAGCGACTAGTTCGAAAAGCAAATCAAATATGTAAATTAGGCGTCTAGACGGCGAAAATTCAGGGATTATCATTCTTGAAATACAACATAAAGTTTAATTTGACAGCTTTGTTGCTAGTCTGAGTGAGTATAGATCAACATATTTCTCGAATACTAGTGATTGGTTCTGTTTGCAGCTTGTGCTGTTAAAGCCTTGAAACCATACTGAGTATCGATCTTATTCTCTCATTAAGGATGCCTTGGAATATTTGCGCAAATAACAGGACTGTTAATACCCCTGTTTGGACTGGTCACCAATCATCTGTGCGAAGGGACCAATACCAGCATCGTGAAGCATCTGCATTAGTTTTGCAAGCTCATCTTTATTCAAGCTATGAATGAGAAAGTCTCGGTGGCGTTCTGCGAGGG
>Ga0209321_10000522_pt1 | contig 25102 bp, 18 predicted proteins | sample Rifsed16ft4_FD_184012 | JGI IMG/M metagenome (GOLD analysis project Ga0209321, IMG submission 184012) | Soil microbial communities from Rifle, Colorado, USA - sediment 16ft 4 - CSP-I_5_4 (version 2) | ecosystem: Environmental > Terrestrial > Deep subsurface > Rock core/Sediment | place: Rifle...
CGGAGGTCTCGGTGCCCGGCATGGTCCTGGGCGGCGCCGCGCTGGCGGTACTGGGCGCGGTGTCCTTCGTGTGGTTCGCCTTGGGGAGCGATCCGGGGCGGGCGTGGCGCATCTTCCACGTCAACTTCCTGTTCTTCACCGGGCTGGCGCAGGGGGCGGTGGTGTTCGTGGCCGCGTACCGGATCACCAAGGGGTGGTGGGCCGGCCCCATCGTGCGGTTCGCCGAGGCAGCGTCCGCTTTCTTGCCGGTGTCGCTGATCCTGTTCCTGCTGGTGTTCGTGGGGCGATTCCATCTGTTCCCCTGGATCGAGCACCCCACGCCCGTGCGCGGGCCGTGGCTCACCACCAAGTTCGTGTTCGGCCGGGACCTGCTGTCGCTCCTGGTGCTGTTCGGTGTCACCCTCACGTACGTGTACCACGACTTGCGGCCGGACGTGGCGCCCCTGGTGGCGCGGGCCACCGGCTGGCGGCGGCGGTTGTACCAGTGGGTGGCCGGCGACTACACCGGAACCCCGGAGCAATTGGCGAAGGTGGAGCACCGCTTGGGCTGGCTGGCCCCGCTGCTGGTCGTGTTGTACGGCTACCTGTTCTCCGTCATCGCGTTCGACCTGGTGATGTCGCTGGCGCCGTACTGGTACTCGACCATCTTCGGCTGGTTCTTCTTCATGGGGGCGTTTCTCACCGGCCTCACGACGACCGGTCTCATGATGGTCTTCTGGCGCAACAAGCTCGGCCTGCACGATCTGATCCGCCGCGAGCAGTTCCACGATCTGGGCAAGCTGGTCTTCGGCTTCTCGGTGTTCTGGACCTACCTGATGTTCAGTCAGTTCCTGGTACAGTGGTACGGCAACTTGCGCGTCGAGACGGCCTATCAGTTCGTCCGCATGGCGGGCCCCTGGCGGCCCATCGCCTGGACCGTGGGCCTCATGGTGTTCTTCGTCCCGTTCTGGGGCTTGATCTGGGTGCGCTCCAAGATCACGCCCGTGACGTTCACCGTGTTCCTCGCCGTGAGTTTCATGGGGATCTGGCTGGAGCGGTATCTCCTGGTGGAGCCGTCCGCGCTGGTGCAGCCGCCCGCGTTCGGGCTGCCGGAGATCGGGATCACACTAGGGTTCCTGGGGCTGTTCCTGCTCTGCTACGGCCTGTTCGCCCGCGCTTTCCCCATGATCAGCCCGCGGCACGCCGAAGACGCAGCGAGGATGGTGCACCACTAGCCACTCCATCCTGCCGCTTCTGCCGTTTCTGCCGCTCCTGGCGCTTAGATTACCCGTAACCGATCCCTCTCGGAGTCCGGATGCCGGAATCCAGTCAGTCGTTAGCCGAGTTCAGGCATTTCCGCGAGAAGATGAACGCCGCGATTGTGGCCGCGGAGCTGCCCGCCCGGTGAACGAGCGGGCGGCGCTCTGGTTGGCCGCCGCCGAGGCGGTCGAGGCCGGGCGGCCGGCGGCCTTTGCCACGGTCGCGAGGAAACGCGGCTCGCTCCCCATGGCGAGCGACGCCAAGATGTTGGTGACGGCGGACGGTGGGCGCTGGGGCACCGTGGGTGGCGGCTGCACCGAGGCGGACGTCACCGCCCAGGCGCTTGCCACGCTGGAGACGGGCAGGCCGGACTTCGTCAAACACATCCTGAACGCCGATCTCGTGGGTGACCTGGCGCTCTCGTGCGGCGGCACGGTCGAGATGTTTGTGGAGCCGCTGGTGGGTCCCAAGGAGCTGGCCCGGCTGTGCCGCGCCGTGGGCGAGGCGATTCAGGGGCGCCGGCCCGCGACCGTGGCGACGGCGATCGAGTGGTCCAAGGGCCCCGGCAAGGTCGCCGAGGTGGGCGGCGAGCGATGGGCCGTCGGGGCAGGGGACCGGTTGCTTGCCGCCGTTCGCCCTGGTTCGCCTTCGGTCGCCCGTGATCGCCCCGCACACCGCCACACAGCGGCTTTCGTGGACCAGGAAGCGGGCGCCTTCGTGGAGCCCATCATGCGCATGCCGCGACTGACGGTTTTCGGTGCCGGCCACGTCGGGGCCGAGTTGGCCCAGCTCGCGGCGCGGGCGGGGTTCTACGTCGTCGTAGTGGACGATCGCGCGGAGTTCGCCAATGCCGAGCGGCTGCCGGCGGCGAACGAGATCGTCGTGGACGAGTTCCGCAGGGTGCTGAACCGGCTGGTGTTCGACGAGGACGACTTTGTGATCGCGGCCACCCGTGGCCATAGCTTCGACGCCTACATCGTCGAGCGCACGGCCGGATCGCGGGCCGGATACGTCGGCATGCTGGGCAGCAAGCGGAAGCGGGAAGTGATCTGGCGGGCCCTCCAGTCCGCCGGCGTAGACCCCAAGGCGCTCAAGCGCGTTCGGTCACCGATTGGCGTGGACATTGGCGCCGACACACCGGCCGAGATCGCGGTGTCGGTGGTGGCGGAGCTGGTGCGGTTAAGGAGGTCGGGGGAGGCCTAGCGGTTCACTCGAGCAGTTCGAACCCCGCCGTCACGAAGTCCTGATCGAACGCCAAAGCGTGCGTGAGCCCCTCCCGTCGCATCAGCTGGAAGCTCACCGCATCGGTCAATGAGAAGGGTTGGTCGTGGAACTTCTCCAGCCAGGCTGCTGCCGCCTCCGACGCGACCTGCACGGTCACGTCGAGCCAGTCGTACGCCGGATCCGTCAGCAACCGCGCAATCGAGGTGCGTGCAGCGGCCGGTCACTGGCGGCGGACGGCGTGCGTGTGGAACGCGGCACGCTAATGTACGTGTATGTCGTACATGCAAGAGGGATCAGGGGCGGCTCAGGCGGCTGAGCAGCTTCCGCAACGAATCGGCCGGCACCAGGGCCCGGCCGGTTACGGAAAACCCCTCCCACGCCACCGTCACCGAGAGGCCCGGCTCGTCGCGCAGCGCGCGCCCCGCCTGTGGCGCGGCGGCCGGAACCGCGGCTCGCTCCCGCATCGGCGCGGCGGTGCGCTCCTGGACCAGCTCGATTGTGAGACCCGGACCCAGCACCTGAATCGTCCGTGTGACCGTGGACAATCCCGTGCCGAATACGGAGGTCCCGAGCGACGGCAGCCCCGGGATCGTCGCCAGCGGCCCGCCGAGCCGTCGTTCCGCCTCGGCCGGCGGGACAGTGACCCAGACGTCCTCAGCCAGCTCGGGTGCCGCGGCCCGCGGCTGGCGCCGCAGGAGAATCTGTGGCACGGCGCTCGGCGCCGGGGCCTCCGTCACGCGCACCGGGGCGAGCCGGGTATCCTGCTCGACCTTGGCCTCGGCGGCCGCGAGGTTCGCCAGCGGGCGCTCCTGGACAGCCGGGGCGGCCGTCGACGCCACCTCCCTGGTGCCCTCTGGCGGAGGTTGAGTCGGTTCGTCGCGTGCGGGCGCGCCTTGGGCGAGCTGCCGGCGGGCCGGTGGGGCGGCCTGTATCGCATCCGCTCGCATTTCTCCTTGCGCCGCCCCCGCGGCTCTTGCGGCCTCTCCTGCCCCGCCGACCCACGCCTCAGTCTGCAGTAAGCTCCGGGCGTACCAGCCCACCGTGAGTGCCAGCGCCAGGCTCGCCGCCCAGGCCAAGGCGACCGTTGGCCGAACCCTGGACCGGCTGGCCTGCCTCTGCGCCGCGCGCTCCAGCACGGCTTCGAAGGGCGGTGCCGTAAGGCCCGTGGGTCCCGCGGTTCCCAGAATGGCCCGCGCCCGGTCCCGAACGCCACGCTCCTCCTCCAACCTGGCGCGACACGCGGCGCACTCCGCGAGATGGCGCTCGACATCCTGCCGCCCTGCCGTGCTGCCGTCCTGCGGCTGGCCGTCGAGGTAGCCGTGCAGCTGCCCTTCATCGAGATGCGTCATGTCTTTCACTCACCCCTGCTCTTCCTGCGCCTTCGGCCCCGTTTGTGGTATTCTCGCGTACGCCTCTACCAGCTTCTTCCGTGCACGCGCCAGTGTGGTTCCGATGGCTCCGGCTTTGAGATCTGTCTGTCGCGCGATCTCCGCGTAGCTAAGCCCAGCGTCCCATAGGAGCAACACCTCCCGGTCGCGTTCGGAGAGCTGGTCCAGGGCGCGGCGAACGGCAGCGACTTGCTCGGGCCCCTCTCCACGATCCCCACCATCCCTACTATCCCTACTATCCGCGCTATCCGCCTTGATCAACATCAGGTGCTTCTTCCGGCGTATCGCCGTCCGTGCCTCGTCCCGCGCCAGATTGGCCGCGATGGTGAACACGAACGCCCGCGGGTTCTCCGGATCGTGGTCTAACGCCCGCACGAACGTCTCCTGCGCCAGATCCTGTGCCTGGTCCGCATCCCACACCTTGCGGTGCAGGAAGCGGACCAGGTCGGCATAGGTTTCGCGGTACACCACCGCCCAATCCACGCGCACGTGGCGAGTTTACCGGCCGCGGAATTCCCGCGCCAGGCGGTCCAGCTCGGCCGTGCCGAGCGCGGCCACTCCGCGCTGGTCCAGCGAAAGGCTCACCCGCTTGCCGGACACCAGGACCCGCTCCAGCTCGCTCCAATACGGCTTGAGCTCGGGCAGCCGGTCGAGCAGGGCGAAGTAGGCATCGCTGAACGGTTCGACCGGCACCACCTTCAACGAGTCCGCGTGCCAGAGGTCGGTCCACACGCCGTCCTTCAAGAGGAACAGCCGTCCGGCCACGTGCCGGGTGGCCGGGCCGTGGGCTCGCCGGGTCGCGTCCATCTCCGCGGCCGCGATGCTCGTCATGCTCTTCGCTTCGCGGTTCATCCGAGACTGTTCGGCTCGGGCCACCGCCCCTTGGCCAATGGCGTCCGCGGGCGCCGCAGCCACGGGGGCCACCGCGCGATCGCGCAGGTCGCCGCGACGTAGCGCCACTTCCATGGGCTCCTGCACCAGGTACGACGTGTACTCGGTCAACAGGCCGTAACGGAGCGCGGTCTCTCGAATCTCACGCTCGACCTCGGGGTTGCCGCCGTTGAGCTTGATGGCCTGGGTGAGCGCGCCGATCTTGCGGGCCGCCCACAGCCTCGGGATGTAGTCGTTATCGCGCTGGTGCTCGGGGAAGGTGACCCGCACCTCAAACCGCTCCGTGCGCCCGGCGCGCCGCCCGGTGAGCACGAGCCGGCCGGTGACTGTGCCACGTGTCCCATCTATCCCATCTACCCCGTCTATCCCTCCCCCACGGCGCTCCCCCGCATAGCGCCCGAACAGCACCAGCTCCTCGCCCGCAAATAGGTCGGGGAGCCGTTGCGGATACAGTTCGGTCAACCGTAGGGGCGCCTCGGCGATCTCCAGGTCCGTCAGCACCGGGTGGCTGATCTTGGTGACCAACCGCCCAAGCGCCTCTTCGACGTCCTCGTTGGGTTGCACGTACTGGGTGCTGCCGCGGCCCGCCGCGCTCAAGCGGTCCAGCAGGTAGGTGTTGACGTCGTACCCTACCCCGAACGCGAAGACGCGCGCGTTGCTTCGCCCCCGCTCCGCCAGCTGGGCCAGGCGCTCAGGGTTCTGCTCCCCCACGGACGGGAGGCCGTCGGTCAGGAACAGCACCACGTTGAGACGCTCGGGGTCGCCCGACAGCCGGAAGGCTTCGTCGAGCGCATCCTGGATGTGGGTGCCGCCGCTGGCGCCGAGGCCGTCCACCCAACGACGAGCATCCGCCACTTCACCGCTCGTCGCTTGGGTCCAACCGCGCTGGTACGTGGTGACGGTGCTGCTGAAGGCAGCCAGACGGAATCGATCCTGTCCCCGGAGTGACCCCAACAGCTGGTTCACGGCCCGCTTGGCCTGCTCCAGTTTGCTGCCCGACATCGAGCCGGAGACGTCCAGCACCACCGTCACGTCCCGCGGGACGCTGGCAGCGTCGGTGGCCGCCGGGACTACGGTCAACATGAAGTACCCGGCCTCGCCGTTGGGGCGATGCGTGGCAACCGTCATGCCGATCAATCCATGGGCCAGCGGGAGGAAGATGGACAGATCGCCGGTGAGGTCCGACGCCGGCCGCACCACCAAACGCCCGCCGTCCCGCTCCACCCGCAGCTCGTGCGTCGGCGAGAACGGATCCCGGAACATGGCGCCCGAGTCGGCCACCATGCGGAACGCCATCGATACCGCCTCGGGCGTCCGAATCGGCCCCTGTGCTCCCTCCGCGATTCGCGGCACGCCGCCGTAGCGGCCGCCGGCCGCGTAGCGGAACTGGAGCGCGTCGCCCAGGCGCGGCATCATCTGGGTGTAGCGGAGCGTGATGCGGCGGGTCTCACCGGGATTGATAGGGAATACGCGCGCTCGGATGAGCCCGTGTCCGGCCAGCTCGATCAGTGCAGGGTCCTTCTTCCGGCGAACGATTTCTTCGTAGATGGCCCGCGCCCGCTGCGCGTCCATGGTCTCGCCTCGCAGCTCCTGGTCGCCCTGGAACAGCGAGTAGTTGCTGAAGACCGCTTCACCGGGCAGCGGATAGAGGTAGTCCCCCTCGCCCAGGCCGCCGCCCCGGTTCTGGAACCACTCTTCCACTTCGATCTGGGCCACTCGGCCCACGATCCGGACGTTGACTTCACCCCTCACCTTCACAATTCCGAACTGTGGCCGTCCGGGGGGCGGCTCGATCCAGCCCTGGGCCCGTAAGGGAAAGGCGGCCAACAACATCGGGAACAACAGTACGAACGGCTTCATACCGACCTCGTTGTGGAGTGTCTGGTGATGAGGACGTATGAAGCCGGAGGATTTGCACACGCACACGTGAGACGAGAGAGGTGAGACGTGAGAAGGACTGGCAACGGTGCACTTCTCGCGTCTCACATCTGACTTCTCACCGTACCGGGAGGGTGGTCGTTCTCGAGGTCAACCTTTCCAGCTCCCTCGCCGCCCGCTCCCGGGTCGCCACGCCGGCACCGTCGGCGTTGACCAGGAGTTGCACCAGGTCGGCGTAGGTGTTGCGCGCCAGGGCCGTGTCGCCCAGGGCCAGCGCGGCGTCGGCCCGGATGTGGAGGACCTCGGGCCAGGCGGCCTGATCCACGAACCCGGCGATGCGCACGAAGCTCTCGGAGGCGTCCAGGGCTTCGCGGGGGCGGCCGCTCGCGGCCGCCAGGCGGGTACGGGTGAGGCGCAGCGGCCAGAGCGAGGCTGCCAGGGCAAAGGGGACCTGCTCGATGCTGAATCGCTGCGTGGCCCGACGCCAGGTCGCCAGCGCGGCCGCGGTGTCACCGGCGGCCAGCCGCTCCCGTGCCTCGAGGTCGTCCACCAGACTTTGGTGCATCGGCAGCGGGTCTGTCTCGGCGTGCAGGTACTGGCGGAGATGCTGCGTCAGGTCGGCCGCCAGATCCGCATCGCGTCCGGTGAACCAGCGGGCTGCCAGCCATTGATCCACAATCGAGTCGTCGCGCGCCGCGGCCAAACGGCGCGCCGCGGCCTCCACGGTCGCGTCGCCGGCCAGGTCCGGAAGGGCAGTGGTGCTGCCCAGCACCAGCCACCGGTCCAGCTCCATCCGCGGCATGCCCGCCCGGCCGGCCTCGGCCAGGAACGCACGGGCTGAAGTTTCCCGACCCGAGCCCAACAGCGTGGCCAGGCGCATGCGGAAGGCGCGGGCCTTCTCGTCCCGGCCCACCGCCTGGTTCCACAGGACGTCCACCGCCCGCTGGCCCACCGATCGCTCGGCGGGGCTCCGTCCAAACTCGCTGGCCACGAAGGCGAGGTTCTCGAGAAAGGCGCGGGGGCGATTGGGGAACGAGGCGATCACCCGGCTGGCGAGCTCCGGCCGGAACATCAGGGTATCGGCCGCCCGCACCAGCTCCGCCAACACCGAGGTGCTGTCGATCTGGAGATAGCGGCGCATGTGGGTGCGGGCCGCGTCGTCGTCGTCCCGCGCGATCGCCAGCGTGATGAGGTGCGCCACCGGCGCCGCGAAGGCAGGATCGAGCTGGGCTGCCTGGCCAAAGGCGGCTTCGGCTTCGGTCAGCGGTGTGCCCAGGAGCGGCGCGAAGTGGAACTGCAGCTCGCCCAGGGCGAACCAGGCGTCCACGGCTCCGGGATAGCGCGCCACCAGATCGCGCATCGCCCGATCCGCGAGTTCGACGTCCCCGCGCCGGACCAGCGCTTCGTAGGCGTCGAGCAGCTGGCGCGAGACCGGATCCAGCCGCTCCCGGAACGCCCCGGCGGCCCGCAAGGCGGAGCGGATCTGCGCCTCCCCGGGATTGAGCTGGACCAGCGCCAGCATCCGCTTGTAGTGCGCCGGCGCGTAGGCCGAATCCAGCGCGATGACCCGGTCAAAGCGCTCGACCGCGCGGTCATAGTCGCCGTGGCGGAAGTCGCGGTCCCCCTGGAAATAGGCCGCGATCGCCGGCAGGCCCCGGGGCAACGAGGGCGTGGCCCACCCGCTCCGCTGGCGGGCGATCCGCTCGGCGAAGGCCTTGACGACCAGCGCGGAGACTAGCGCGTGGAGACTATCCGCCGGACCCGCCGTGTCGGCGCTCGCTACCAGCTCCCGCCGGGTGGCATCGTGCACCTGGATGCTGAGCCGCAGCCCCTCCGGCGTGGCGTCGCCTCGCCCCAACACCGCGAGGTCCGCTCCCAGGGTTGCCGCCAGCGCGAGGGACGAGTCGAGGCCCAGGGTCTCGTCGCCGGCGCGCCGAGTCAGCTCACGACGCACGAACCGGGCCGACAACACGCGGTGGTCCGGCAGCAGCTCCAGCTGCCAGGCCAGCGCCTGCGGCAGCACCGAGTCGAGGTCCAGGCCGCGCGCCGCACCGGTGGTGGCGAAGGGCAGCACCGCCACGACCGGCTCGTCGGCCACCGGGGTTTTCGGGCCGCGAAGCGCCATCCAGCCGACCACCCCCGCCGCCGCCAGCGCCGCCGCGGCGGTCCACGGTTGCAGCGTGCTCCGGCGCTCGGCGCGGTCCAAGAGGTCCAGCCACGCATCCACGGTGGTCGGTCGCCGCTCCCGCGCGACGTCGAGCGGCGCAACCAGAGCTTCCGCCATGCGGCGCCCGAGATCGGGGCGTCGCGACCGAAGCGCAGTGGCCAGCTGCGGCGGCTCCAGGGCCACGTCGGGCAGCGTTCCGGTGAGCGCCTCGAACGCCACCGCCGCGAGGGCGTACAGGTCGGCCCGCGCATCCACGTCGCCCCGACCGCTGGCCTGTTCCGGGGCCATGTACGCGGGCGTCCCCACGGCGAACCCGCTCTGCGTGATTTCGGTGTCCCCCGCCAGCTCCGCGCGCGCCACCCCGAAATCGGTGACCAGCCAGCGCCCGGTGGGCTCCTCCAGGAGAATGTTGGAAGGCTTGATGTCGCGGTGCACGACCCCTCGCGCGTGGGCGAAGGCCAAGGCGCTCCCCACCTGTCGCAGCAGATCGTGTAGCGAGGTGTGGTCGAGTGATCCACGCCGCGCCAGGTGCTGTTCCAGCGTCTCCCCTTCGATGAGCGGCATCACCAGGTACGCCAGGTCATCCCGAGCGTCGAATTCGAACACCTGGACGATGTGCGGATGCGAGAGGTGCGCGGCCAGCGCCGCTTCGCGCCGGAAGCGGGCCATGCGGACGGTGCTCGCGGCCACGTCCTGCGGCAGGACCTTGATCGCGACCTTCGAGCCCAGCTTCCGGTGGCGTCCGACGAACACCGCCCCCATGCCGCCCGCGGCGAGCAGGCGCTCGACCGTATAGCGCCCGCCCGTGAGCGTCTCGAGTTGCTCGGGTGTCGGCGTGATCATGCCGTAGGAATATCGAATGGTGAACCGAAGAATGTCGAATGATGAACCAGGAGTGTGCGGGCTTCGAAATCCCCGGTTCGATATTCGACATTCATAGGAGCCGGCACCCCGGATGCCCATCATCGTCCGGACCCAGGTCCGGCCAATCCGAGCATACGAACGGCTTGGCGGGCATCCCGTCCGGCCGGACCCGGCCGTGCAGCGCGCAGCTGATCCCATCATCCTCGAGGTACCCGCAGGCGGAGATGACCTCGCACTCGATGATGTCGGCGCTAACGCGCTCGGTCTTGCACAGGTACGGCGAGCGCCGCGCCAGGAGCAGGGCCTCCAAGTGCTCCGAGCGCCGCCGGTACGCCGGGGCCACGATCTCCAGCGTGAGGTCCCGGCAGCACGCGGCGCCGCGGGTGTTGTCGGCGGTGCGGCAGGGTGCGCCGTGACAGGGGTTGCCTCCGTGGTGGATGACCGGCAGGGCTCGCGCCCGGGGCGGCCGCGTTGCCAGATCCAGGCGTCGGCGCCGGCCGCGGTGTACCAGGGTCAAACTGCCATCGGGATGTTGGACCGGGCGCACGCGGGTGGGCCGTCCGGTGGGTGGGAGCGGACCGGTGAATCCATGTGCGCGGCATCGCGCCGTGCTCGCGCCCTCACCGTCTCCCTCCGTCCCTCTCCGTCCCTCACCGTCCGTCTCGAGATACCGGCACGGCACGTGCACCACGGCGTCCGTGAGCACGCGCCGCCCGCGCACGTACGGTCTGCCGAACGACATGTGTTGGCCGTGGCCGAGGAGCCACGTGGCCAGAGCGTCGCGGGTTGGCGCCTCGTCGTCGAGGTCCGCGACGCTGAGCGTCACCCGGAGCTCACGGCAGTGGCGGCCCACGGTCCGGCAGGCAGGAGCGCGGGGCGCCCCGCGCGGGAGTCGGGCTGGCTCGGGAGGTGAAGGGCTGCTGGGCACGTGGGCGTCGAGAGTAGTTGAATCGCGGAGCGGAAGTTCTGGGCTCTCTGCGGCGAAAGCAAGGCCGATCGGCGGTCTTCCATCGAGGCGAGGCGGGTTTACATTTCTGCCCGCGTTCACCAACCATGCAGGCACGCCGCACCGTCGTGACTGGGCGCGTGCCAGAACCCACAGGGAGGCTTAACGGTTATGCGACATCTCATCGCGGCGCTTTGGATCACGGCGCTCGCGTGCGGCGGGGGCGAGCAGGCGGGACAACAGGCCCAGCAGGCCGCGCCGCCGGCCGGCCAGGAACCGGGGGCCGCGGCTCCGGCAGCGACCGGCACGCTCCATGAAGTCACAATGGAGCTCCGGGACGGCGGGTACATCTACGACCCGGTCCAGCTCACCATTAAGGTCGGGGACACGGTGCGGTGGATCAACCTCAGCGGAGGACCGCACAACGTGGCGTTCTACCAGGATAAGATCCCGGCCGGGGCTGCGGACGTTCTCAACCCCGCCATGCCGAACCGGTTGGGTCCATTGAACGGGCCGCTGTTGACCGACTCGCTTGCCGTGTATCAGATCTCGTTCGCCGGCGCTCCGGCGGGCACCTACGACTACTACTGTCTCCCGCACGAAGCGTTGGGCATGAAGGCGTCGCTCACCCTCCAGCCGTAGGACCGGCGCTCGAGTCGCCAGGTGGGCCGCTCGTGCCTGGAGCGCGGGCGGCCCTATCTTTATCCGCCCATGACCATCGAGCTGCGTTGCCTGGGGCCCCTGGAAGTGCGGGTGGACGGCGGGCCGCCTCCGGCAGAGCTCCTGTGGCGCAAGCACCTGGCGCTCCTGGTGTACTTGGCCCGATCGCCGCGCGGGCGGGCCCGGGAGCATCTGATGGGTCTGCTGTGGCCCGAGAAGGACCAGGACAAGGCCCGCCACTCGTTGAACGAAGCCCTCAGGGTGCTGCGGCGGGTGTTGGGCGACGCCCTCGTGACCGAGGGGGATGTGGTGCGGATCGAGGCTTCCGCGATCGCCACGGACCTGGACGCCGGGAATCCGCCTGAGGCCGCCGGTCCGTTTCTCGAGGGCTTTGCGGTGCCCGACGCTCCGGAGTTCGAGGACTGGCTGGCCCGGGAGCGGGAGCCGCTGCGTGCCACCTCGCTCGAGGCGTTGAGCCGGTCGGCCGAAAGGGCACTCGCCGAAGGCGATCTCCGGGCCGCGCGCGAGAGCGCGGAGCGGGCCCTGGCGCTCGACCCGCAGCACGAGCCGGCCCTGCGGGCGCTGATGCGCGCCTACGCGTTGGACGGCGTGCGGCAACTGGCGCTGGAGGCCTACGAGCGGACCCGGGCCACGCTGGAGCGGGACCTCGGGGCACAGATGGAACCCGCCACCCAGGAGCTGGCCCGCCGCCTGCGCGCCGGGGACGTGGTCCGGGTCAGCCCGCCGGCCCAACAGCCCGAGCAAATGACCCCGCTGGTTGGCGAGGGGCGTCGGCTGCTGGCCCGTCTCACGGCGCTGTGGGAGGAGGCCGCGGCCGGCCCTCGCATCGCTCTGGTGCGGGGCGATCCCGGGACGGGGAAGACCCGTCTGCTCGACGAGCTGGCGGCCCGGGCGCGGCTCGAGGGAGCGGTGGTCGCCTACGCCCGCGCGCTGGAAGGCGACGACCCCCCGGGTCTGGTCACCGCCTGGCTCCGGAGCGGCCTGGCCGTGCCCGAGCTCGCCTCGGCGCCTCCTGCGGCGCTCGCCCCGCTCGCGGTCCTCGATCCCGACCTCGGCGTCACCTTCCCCGGGGCCCGTGGCGTCACGCCGCTGCCCCTGGACCACGCGCTGACGTCGGCGGTTGTGGCGATCGCCGCGGAGCGCCGGGTACTGCTGGTGCTGGACGACGCTCACCGGGCGGCGGCCACCACCGTCGGCTCTATCGTGCATCTGGTCCAGCGCGGTGGATCGGCGTCCCTTCTGGTGGTGCTCGCCGCTCCGTTGTCCGGCCTGGCGGCCCCAGCGGGGTTGGACGGCATGAGCGAGCGCATCGGCCGCGACTTGCGCGGCGTGGAGTTGCACACGAGGCCGCTGGCGGAGCCCGACGTGGCCGAGTTTGCGGGCTGGGCCGTGCCCGGGTACACCGGCCCCGAACGCGAACGCCTGGCCCGCCGCGTCATGGCCGACACCGCCGGCAATGCGTTTCTGGTGGTCGAGCTCATGCTCGCCCTGCGTGCGGGGCTCAGCGTCTCGCCGGGGGAGGGAGCGGCCTGGCCGGCGGCGCGCCGCACCCTGGACGACACGCTCCCCAGCCAACTGCCGCCGGCGGTCGCGGCGGCGCTCCGGCTTCGGTATCGGACCCTCAGCGACCCGGCGCAACGGGTGCTGGCGGCCCTGGCCGTGCTGGGCGGCCGAACCGCGACGGCCACGCTCGCCCGCGCCGCCCTGGTCCCGCGTGGCGATCTGGAACGGGCCCTGGACGAGCTCGAATGGCAGCGCTGGATCCAGGGCGACGCGCACGGCTACAGCTTCGTGACTCGGCTGGCACGCGATGTCATTCTCACGGACATGGTGACCGGGGGCGAGCAGCGGCGTATCCGGGAGCGGGCGGGCTGAACGGGCGAACGCTGAACCGGAAATGGCTGAACCGGGAATGTTTAATGTTTGATCTAAGAACTTCGCACTTCAGCGTTCCCTGTTTAATATTGGACGTCCCCCTTTCCATTGATCTCGGCCCCGGTTCCTGGAAAACCAAGATGCTGCTTTTACTCGGATTACTGGCAGGCGCGGCGACGGTGCAGGCGCAGGGGCCTACCGTTCGGCTTGAGGACGACGAAGCCCGCAATGTTCTCGTGATCACCGTCGGCCCCATGGAGATGCCGGCCACCCACGGAGAGGAACACGAGATGCACGCGGGTGTCTTCCCGCCCGTCACCGGCGTTCGAGTGCCGCGCGCCGGGTACCTCTACGGCTTCGACTACGAGATCCGGGACGGCTCGGGCCGGCTCCTGCCGCCCGATTTGCTCCATCACGTGAACATCGCGGACCCTGCGCATCGCGAGCTGTTCCTGCCCATCGCCCATCGGGTATTCGCCATCGGACGGGAGACCGGCGCGCAGTCCATGCCGTGGCTGTTGCTGGGCCACCCCCTGGCACAAGGCCAGGAGTTGTTGGTGTCGGCGATGATGCACAACCCGACCCACGAGAGCTACTCCGGCGTGTCGCTCACGCTGCTCTTGAAGTACGTCCCGGCGTCGCGCCCCTGGCCGCTCTTGAAGGTCTACACGTGGCAACTGGACGTGGCCTTTCCGGCGGGCGACAAGTCGTTCGACCTGCCGCCGGGGCGGTTCGCGCGCTCGTATGAAGCCCGGCCGGCGATCGCCGGCCGGATCATGGTGATCGCGGGCCACCTGCATCCGTATGCGACCGGGATCCGGCTCGAAGACGTCACGGACGGCGACGTGATTTGGGAGGGCAAGCCCATCGGTGCATCGGCAGGCGACCTCGAGGGGGTCACGATGGGCCGGCTCTACCGGAAGCTGGGCGTCAAGATCCAGCCGGACCACACCTATCGCGTTACCGTGACGTACCACAACCCCACGGACCGGACTATTCCGGATGGCGGCATGGGGGTGGTGGGCGGCCTGTTCCTGCCGGCGGGCGACGCGGAGTGGCCCGCCGCGGATCCAGCCGACGAGCTATATCGCCTCGACCTGATGCACTACCGGCGGGAGCTGACGGGCAAGTACGCCGACTTGCTCGCCGCACTCAAGGGAGGCGACGTCGACGGCGGGACGCCGGCGGCGCATCGGCACTAGGCCCGCCAGGGGCTTGCGGCTGACGGCACGCGCTGGTGGGTTCCCGAAGGCGCTTGGTGCGGCGTGGTCACGGCGCGCTGGGCGCATCAGAGATTTCAGGCGATGCGAGCGCCGTGGCGCCGAGGCCTCCGGTACTAACGCTCCCTCCGGAACCCGCCGGCGCTCGCATCGCCCAGGCCCAATCACGCCCGAGCGTCGAGTCCACGCCGCACAGGGCGCCTTCTGGAACCCACCAGCGCGTGCTGCCTAGCCCGCCACCGCCTGACCTGCCCGCCGGTTCGATGAGCGCACGATTGCCCACGCCAGCCCGCCGACCAGCAGTCCCGCCGACGCGTCCACCGCGTAGTGCATCTGGCAGTAGACGGTTCCCACCGCCAGCAGGGCCGATAGCACGGCGCAAATCCACCCGAGCGGACGCCAGTGGGTGAGTGCCGCGAGCGTGGCCGCCACCGTGGCCGCTACGTGTGACGACGGAAACGCCGCGCCGAACGACGAGCCCTGCGCCAGCGTGCCGTACACCAGTCGGGCGCTCCACACCTCGCGGACCGGCCCCGCAGGGTGCGGGAAGGCATAGTTGGGCCCGGCCACCGGGAACAGCACGAACCACACGTAGCAGATCACGAAGGCCACCATGGTCGTGTACATCACGTTGCGGGCGCCGTCGCGCTGGCCGCGGAGCCCCAGCAGGATCGGGGCCAGGACCACGACCACGTAGTACGAGAAGTACGCCAGATGTAAGAGCCCCGACCAGAACACCGAGGGCGAGCGCCGGATCCAGTCGTAGGAGACCTGGCCCCCGAACAGCCAGGCCTCCCAGGCCTGCACCACGCGATCGTTCGCCAGCACGGGGCCCCATCCCACCTGGGTGTTCAGTACGCCGAATGCACTGTAAAACGGCAGCAGCATGATCAAGGGATAGAAGTCATGCACCAGGCGGGCGAAGGGATGATCCCGCCCCGGGCCCGCGCACAGGAACAGCAGCGCGGCGAACAGGGCGTGCATGATGAGGAGCCAGACCGTGCCACTCTCCAGGATGGAACCCCGAAGCAGAATAACGCCGGTGACGAAACCGACGTAGGCGAGGAGGAGCCGGTCAACGCTCCTCAGAGCCAGCCGTGGCTTGCGTACCATTGCGCGGTGCTGGGTAGTCCGGTGCGGAGATCAATGGCGGCGCGCCAGCCGGCATCCCGGGTCAGCGCCGCCGGGGTGCAGGTCCAGGCCTCGGCCAGGAGTTCGGCCGCTTTGTCGGGTGACAGGATCGTGGCTCGGCCTGCCGCGCGCGCGACCGTCCCCAGGACCCAGAGGATCGAGACCGTGAGTGGAGCGGGGATCGGCACGAATCGCGGCGGGCGCGGGGGCCGCCCCAGCGCGGCGCGGGTGGCGGTGAAGATCGCCGTCATGGCCTCCCGCCAGGTCGCGATCTCCGGATGGCAGGCGAAGTAGATGCGTCCCGCACAGGCCGGCGCAGTGGCGGCGATGATGGCGCGGGCCAGATCCTCGACGTGAATGAATGACAACTCTTGGTCCGGCTTGCCGTACCGCGGCATGGCGCCGAGTCGCGCGAAGCGGAATGCCCGCAAGGTTTCCGGGTCGCGCGGCCCGTAGACCGTGGGGGGGCGGACGATGGTCCATGGGACCCCTCCCGCCTGTACCGCCCCTTCGCCCGCCAGTTTGCTGCGCCCGTACTCGCTCACCGGGTGCGGCGGCTCGCTCTCGCTGAGAGGACGACCCCGGCGCGTCGGTCCGGCGGCCGAGAGGCTGCTTACGTACAGGAAACGCCGGAGCGCCGGCGCGACTCGGCGTGCCGTCTCCACCAGCCGCGCCGTGGCCCCGCCGTTCACCGCGTGGAACTCCCGGCGACTTCTGGCGGCGATCAGTCCGGCGAGGTGCACGACCAGGTCCGCCCCGCGGCAGCCCTGCTCGAGCGCCTCGGGCGTGAACAGGTCGCCGGCGACCGCCCGCACGGGACGCTGGCCCAACACGCGCGCCGCCTTGGCCGGGTCGCGCACCAGGCACACCACCTCGTGCCCGTCGCTCAACAGCGCGTCCACCAGATGCGAGCCCACGAACCCGGTGGCCCCGGTGACGAAGGCTCTCACAAAGGGCGGTCGTAGAGTCGGAGCGTCTTGTACTGTCGGAACCCGAGCCGCTCGGCGGCGTTGATCATCGCCGCGTTGTCCTCGAGGATCCAGCCCGCTTCGCCCCAGTGATAGCCCAGGGCGGTGCCTTTCTCCCAGATCCAGTGGTACATCAGGGCGTCGGCGCCGGTCATGCGGTATTCCTTGAGGAGCCCGAGCAGCAGGATCCGCACCCGCGAGATCTTCCGTGCGGCCCAGAGGATCTTGACGATACCGGGGAACAGCCGGCCGGAGGGGTTCTTCTTGAGCGCCACGTTGAGGTCGGGTAGCGCGACCCCGAAGCCGATCACGTCGCCGTCCCGCTCCGCGAACACCACCAGGTCCGGCACCAACACCGGCTTGAGTTGCTTGGCGAGGTGGTCGAGCTCGGCGTCGGTCATGGGTACGAAGCCCCAGTTCTTCTCCCAGGCGGCGTTGTACACGCGCTTGATGCGCCCGACTTCGTCATCGAAGTGCTTCATGTCCAACCGGCGCAGCCTGATGTTCTTGCGCTCCGTCATCAGCTGCGCGGCCCGGATCAGGCGCTCGGGCATGGTGGAGTTGGTGGACTGATACTGGAACATGTCCCTGGCTTTGACGAACCCGGCGCGCTCGACCAGCCGCACGTAGTAGGGCGGGTTGTGGGGATTGAGTAACGTGGGTGGCGTGTCGAAGCCTTCGACCAGCAGGCCGCACTCGTCGTTGGTGGAGAACGACGCCGGGCCCCGCATCGCGGTCAGCCCTCGGGGCTTGAGCCAGTCGGCGGCCGCCGCGAACAGGGCATTGGCGACCTCCTGGTCGTCCACACATTCGAAGAACCCGAAGAATCCCACGGAATCTTCGTGGAACTGGTTGTGGGCGCGGTTGTGAATCGCGGCGATACGCCCGACCACGCTGCCGCGTTCTGCCAGGAAGTACTCTGCCTGGGCATGCTCAAAGAAGGGGTTTGTGTGGCGCGACAGCAGCGCCCGGATATCCCTACGCAACGGGGGGACCCAGTGTGGGTCCCCCCGGTACAGACGGTATGGAACGGCGATGAACGTGTTGAGGTCGGCGGCCGTCCGAACCGGCCGCACGACCACTCCACCGTTCAAATGACCCCCATCTCCTTGCCCAGCTTCGCGAACGTGTCGATCGCGAAGTCGATCTGGTCCGGTGTGTGGGTGGCCATGAGACTGGTCCGCAGGCGGCACTCCGCCGGCGGGACGGCGGGCGGCACGACCGGGTTGGTGAAGACGCCCGCGTCGAACAGCTTCCGCCAGAAGAGGAACGTCCGCTCCATGGTGCCGATCAACACCGGAATGATCGGCGTCTCGGTGGCGCCGAGGTCGAAGCCCAACGGTTGAAGGCCGTTGCGCAACCGCGTGGTGTTCTCCCACAGCCGGGTGCGACGCTGGGGCTCGGCGATCATGACTGCCAGCGCGGCGAGCACGCCGGCGGTGTTGGCCGGTGGGAGCGCGGCCGTGAAGATCAGCGGCCGGCTGTGGTGCTTGAGGTAGTGGATCACCAATTCCGACGCCGCCACGAACCCGCCGATGGACGCCAGCGACTTGGAGAAGGTGCCGACCATGATGTCCACGTCGTCCGTGAGCCCGAAGTGTGCGGCCGTGCCGTCGCCTCTGGGCCCTAACACGCCCACCGAATGCGCGTCATCCAGCGCCAGCGCCGCTCCGTACTTCTGGCACAGCTTGAGCAGGCTGGGAACGTCGGCGATGTCTCCCTCCATGGAATACACGCCGTCCACGATGACCAACGTGCCGTGCTCGGCGTGCTTCTGGAGCAGGCGCTCCAGCTGGTGGAGGTTGCCGTGGCCAAACCGCTCGGTCTCGCCGAACGACATCTTGGCGCCGTCCACGATGGAGGCGTGATCCAGCTTGTCGATCAGTACGGCGTCGCCGCGGCTCACCAGGCCCGAAATGAGCCCCAGGTTGGCCTGGTATCCGGTGGAGAAGACCAGCGCCGCCTCCTTCCCGAAGAACTCGGCGAGCTGCGTCTCGAGCCGCTCGTGCAGGTCCAGCGTGCCGTTCAGGAACCGGCTGCCGGTGCACCCCGAGCCGTATCGCTCCAGCGCCGCCTTCGCGGCCTCCAGCACCTTGGGGTGATGGGTGAGGCCCAGGTAGTTGTTGGACCCCATCATCACTTTCTTGTGTCCCTCGATGACGACGACGGTATCTTCGGATTCGGAAATGGGCTTGAAATACGGATACAGCCCGGCGGCCTGCACTTCGCGCGCTCGGGTGAAGTTCTTGCACTTGTCGAACAGCGCGACGTGCTGTAAGGTCTGAGTGTCCACGGCGCCTCGATCTACGCTTAGAGAACCAGGTTAAAGTCCCTACGATAGTACCCTGGCCCCACCGACCGCACAAGATGCGGGCTGCGAGCGTGTGCCTGCCGCTCATCCTCCTGTGCGCCAACGAGTTGGCCGCGATGCAGGCGAGGGGCCATCGTCTGGGGGCCCGGGACGCGGTGCTGGCCGCCGGGGCGGTCGGGATCTACGCCGCACCGCACCTGTTTTCGATCAACGATCACCCGCCGAGTTGCGCGCCGTGCGACGGTCAGCGGGTGCCGTGGCTGGATCGCTGGGCGATCGCGGAGCCGCGGGACGCGATGGACCTGGCCAGCACGGCGCTGGTACTCCTCCTGGCGGCGGCCGAGACCGTGGATCTGGCGCAGAGCGGCCCGGCCCATTACGGCGAGATTGGCTACGTGGCGGAGTCCGCTGGCTGGGCACTGGGGGCCGCGGAGCTGATCAAGGCAGCCGTGGCCCGCAAGCGTCCCGTGTTGTACACGGCGGACGCCGCCCCCGCCGCCGGAGACCTGGATTCCCAGCGCTCCTGGCCCTCGTCCCACGCCGCGGTCGCCATGGCCTTGGCTACCAGCTACCTGCTGGCTCCTCGCGAGCGACCGGTGCCTGCCTGGCGACGGTGGGCGGCGCTGGGTGCGGCGGCCACGGTGGGCGCGCTCCGGGTGGCAGCGGGGCGGCATTTCCCCTCGGATGTCGTCGGGGGGGCCGCGCTCGGCGTGGTGAGCGCGGTCACGGTACGGGCCATTCGTTTCTAGTTATGTGATCATGGTGTCTCAGGAACTGGAACAACAACAGATGAACCGCAGAGAACGCAGAGAATCCGCAGAGACCGCGGAGACCGCCAAGGTAAGGCTTTACGCAACGCTCTCTCTGGAGTCTCTGCGCTCTCTGCGGTGAAATCGGGAGACGGCTAGGCTGGGTCTTTCAGCCGTGAAGGGTGTACTCTTAGTGTCAAACGTCCCTCTGGGGTTCACATTCGCCGCTTCATGAAGAGGCGCTCGAGGCAGGTCGTCCTGTGCGCCGGGCTGATGATGGGCGCGGCCGTGCCTGGTGCGGCCCAGCAGTCGCAGAACGAGCGCCTGGTCACGGCTGACGGCGTGCGCCTGGACTACCCGCCCAATGGAGTCTGGCGCGCGCGCGCCCGTCGCGTGGCGGAACGGCGCGCGCTGCTGCGATCACAGGGACGCCTGGCCGCCCTCAACGCGCCGGTCACGGACCGCGCGGCCCAGGCCGGCGCCGCCGCCGTGGCCGGCGACCTTTGGGTGCCGACCATTCTCGTCGGCTTCGCCGACACGGACACCAGCGCGCTGCCCAAGCGTGCGGCGTACGACTCGATCTTCTACACGACCCAGCCGCTTGCGGGCCGGCCCTATACCCAACGCACGCTGTACGAGGAAATGTCGAACGGATTGCTGCACGTGCGTGGGCAGGTCTACGGGTGGGCGCTAGGCGGCAACGCGCAGACGTACCACCTGGACGCCTGCGGCGCGAGCTCCAACGCCCTCGATTGCGGGACCGGGCGCTCCCGCATGCATCAGCTCTTCACCAGCGCCCTCTCCGCTTTCGACACCACGGACTTCGGCCGGTACGACAACGACGGGCCGGACGGCATCCCCAACTCAGGCGACGACGACGGCATCGTGGACGTGGTGCAGTTCGTGCAGCCGGTGGTGGGGGGCGAATGTGGCGGCCGCGGCATCTGGGCGCACAAGTTCACGCTGCAGTCCATCGGCGGGTTGTACTTCACCAACGATCCCGCCGCGGGCGGGGGCACCATCCTGGTCGGGCCGTACCATATCGTCGGCGGGGTCGGTGGGCAGCCCTGCGTGGACGTCACGCAGATCATGGGCATTGGGACCGCCAGCCACGAGTTGGGCCATGGGCTCGGACTTCCGGACCTCTACGACGTAAGCGGCCAGACGCAGGGCGTGGGCGAGTGGGGGCTCATGGGGTCGGCCAACTACCGGAGTCTGGTGAGTCCCGGGCATTTCGAGGCGTGGTCCAAAGAGCAACTCGGCTGGGTCGTGGTCCGCGAGCTGACCACCGCCGCGACCTACCGGCTGGGACCCGTGGTGACCGGGGACACGGTGATGGTGATTCGGCCGCGCGGCGCCAATTATCGGGGCGAGTACTTCCTGCTCGAAAACAAACAGGCCGTGGGGTCGGACGTGGTCAACATGCTCGAGTCCGGCTCCCGGTCCAAGAACGGCGGGCTGTTGGTGTGGCACATTGACTCACTCAAGGTCGCCAGCTCGCGCTTCGTCAACGCAGTGAACGCCGGTCTTCCCCACGGCGTGGCGCTGGTGCAGGCGGACGGACAGGATGATCTCGACCGGTCGTCGAGCAGCGGCGGCAATCGCGGGGACTCGCTTGATGCGTTTCCTGGAGGCACGAAGAACCGCGCGTACTCCAAATCCACGACCCCGGCCGCGGTGAAGAACTACGACGGCGCGTTCGCCGGGTTCGGTTTGCTGGGCATCACCCAGGATGTCCCCAACGGCGCGATGTCGTTCCGATTCGGCTTCGCCACCGTGATCCGGGCCAGCGACACCCTGGCCCAGATTACGGTGAGCGACTCGGCCTATCACCGTTATGAGGACGTCCTGAGCCCGGACAGCGCGGTTACCGTTAGCGTAGCGTCGCCGCAGGCGTCTTCGGACGGTCGCGCCCGTTTCACGTTCTCCTCCTGGTCCGATGGCGGCGCGCGAACCCACACGATCAGCGCAGCCACGGCTCCTGACTCCCTCGTTGCCACGCTGAACGCCGAGTATCAGCTCCTCGTAACCAGGACCGGCACCGGCACGATCGCGGCCAGTCCTGCCGCCGAGCTCGAGACGGGCACGTTCTTCGCCGCCGGGACCTCGGTCACCCTCATCGCCAGCAGCGGGCCGGATTCGGTATTCGACGCATGGTCGGGCGACACCGCCACCGCCAGCGACACGCTGGTGCTGACGATGCGGCGCCCGTACACCTTGTCGGCCCGGTTCGTGGGGGCGCTGGCCGTCTCGGCATTGGCGGCCCCAGCGGCGATCATGGGGGCGCCCTACACCTACGACGTGCCGGTGCAAGGCGGGACCGGGGTCTATGATTGGTCGGTCCAGAGCGGGCGGTTTCCGCCCGGAATGTTCCTGTACACCAACGGCCGCTTGGGCGGGACGCCGGAGGCGGTGGGCACGTCCGATGTTACGTTGAGTGTCCGGTCGGGGTCTCAGACGCTGAGCATCCCGATGCGCCTCACCGTGGAGGCGCCCGTGATCGTGCTGGATGCGGTGGTAAACCAACTGCTGAAGGTGGACACCACGCTCACGGAGAACGAGGTTCGGTACTTCGATCTTCTGGGGAACCGCAACACTCGGCTCGACCTGGGTGACTTCCTGGCGTGGGTGAAGACGACCGGGGTCAAGCCACAGGCGGAGGTCATGGCGCGCGTTACTGCGGCGGCCGGCGCCCGGAGGGAGACGCCATGAGGCGCTCGCTTCTGTTCCTGGCCTCCGCGCTGGTGCTGTCCTGCTTCGAGGGGCCCACCGCCGGGGAAGTGACGCTCTCGCTCAAGACGCCCAACGCGGACGACGGGGCGGTGGCCTTCGTGGTGACCATCCCGGCTCCCAACGAGATCACCGGGGCCAGCGCGGCGTGCGACGGGTGCGACGTGTTCTCCACCCAGGTGAGCGCCACCGAGCTGCGCGGGATCGTGACTGGAGACCTCTCGGCAGGCCCGGTGGTGCGGTTGGCCGTGTCGCAGGCGGGACCGAACCAGGCGTACCGGGTGGAGGTGCTGGCGGTGGCCTCCCGCCAATTCGCGGAGCGGGTGCCCAGCCGTTATACTCTGGCCGTCCAACCATGACATCCCTGAAGCAGATCGCGGCGCTCCTCGCCGCCGGCGTGGTGTGCCTCGCAACCGTGTCCGTGCCGCTGGCCGCCCAGCAGCGCCGCGTGGAGCAGCTCTACACGGCGGACGGCATTCGGCTCGACTTCCCGCCCGACGGCGTGTGGCGCGTCAAGGCACGCCAGGTGGCGGAGACACGGGAGCGGCTTCTGGGGCAGGGCGGGTTCCGAGCCCTCGACGCCCAGCAAGCGGCTGTGGTCGGGGGTGTCCTCAAGGACACGCTTTTCATACCCACGTTCCTCGTCGGATTCAATAACACGGACACGACTGCTCTCCCGAAACGGGCGCAGTACGACTCAATCTTCTACGGTGATGCGCCCATTGCCGGGCGGGCATACACCCTGAACACGTTCTACAAGGAGATGTCGAACGGCGTCTTCAAGGTGGCCGGTCAGACCTACCATTGGGTGCTGGCAGACAACGACACCACGTACTACCTGGAGCCGCCGAGCTGCCCCACGGACCCGCTGGGCTGTTCCCAGGGGCGTCTACGGCTGCGTGAGCTTTTTGTCAAGGCGCTCACCCAATACGACGCCACGGTTGACTTCGCACAGTTCGACAACAATGGGCCCGACGGCGTCCCGAACTCCGGCGACGACGATGGCGTCGTGGACCTGGCGCAGTTCGTGCAGTCCCTGCGCGGCGCGGAGTGCAGCGGCACCGGGTATAACGCGCACCACTTCTCGCTGGCGGGTTTAGGCGGTCAGCACACGACGGCCGACGCCAGATTCGGCGGCGGCTTTATCACCGTGAACTCCTATCAGATTGTCGCAGGAGTGGGAGGCACGAACTGCGTCACCGATGCGCAGATCATGGCGCTCGGCACGGCGGCCCACGAGCTGGGCCACGGGCTGGGACTGCCCGACCTGTACGACGTAAGCGGGGCGACGGAGGGCGTGGGCGAGTGGTCGTTGATGGGCTCCGGCAACTACCGAAGCCTTACCAGCCCGGCGCACTTCGATGCCTGGTCGCTGCTCCGGATGGGATGGGTCATGGCGCGCGAGCTTTCCGCCGCCGCGATCTACGCTGTGGGCCAGGTGCAGACGGCTGACACGGTGTTTGTCATCCGGCCGCTCGGCACCAATCCGAACAATGAGTACTTCCTGCTCGAGAACAAGCAGGCCCGCCAGTCGGACACGTCCAACATGAGGACCAAGCTGGGCGGGCTCCTGGTCTGGCACATCGACTCCACCAAGACCAACGCGACGACCATTAGCCTCAACCAGGTGAATGCCGGGGCCATTCACGGCGTGGCGCTGGTGCAGGCTGACGCCCAGCGGCATCTGGACAAGCTGACCGGGTCGGGTGGGAACCGGGGCGACGCCGGCGATCCGTACCCGGGCTCGACCAACAACAAGCGCTTTTCCTACAACACCAACCCCAAGGCCGTGAGGAACAGCGACACCACGGCGTTTGTGAATTTCGAGATTGATTCCGTGACCCTGCGCCTTGACAGCAGCATGATCTTCAAGCTGGCGTTCGGCGGCCCCACCGTGGTGCGGGCCACCGACACGCTGGCGCAGGTGAGCGTGGACGGGACCAAGTATCGTCGCTTCTCCCAGCTGCTGGTCCCGGGTTCACCCCACACCATCGCCATCGACTCGGCACAGATCACCAGCGACAGCCTGCGCCAGTACGTCTTCCAGTCATGGTCCGACGGGGGCGGTCGCTCGCACGACATCACCGGACAGCTCGCGGGCGATTCGATTTCCGCCAGTGTGAGCACCTGGTTCCGGGTGCGAGCCACTGCGTCGGGCGGCGGCACCATCACTCCTACGCCGGCCGGCAACGTGGCCGCGGGGATCTACGTCCTCAAGGACTCCACCATCGCGCTCAAGGCCACGCCCAATTCTGGCAAGCTCTTCGGCGGCTGGTCGGGGGATACGACCAGCAGCGCCGACTCCATCCTGATCACCGTTGCCAAGAAATACACGGTGACCGCGACGTTCCTGGACCAGCTGGCCGCGTCGGCGGGAACACCTCCCGCGCCGGTGATGGGCAAGTCCTACTCGCACACCCTCACCGCCACCGGCGGAACCGGTTCCTACACCTGGCAGGTCGTCAGCGGTGCGTTGCCCGGCGGTCTCACGCTCAGCACCGCCGGCGCCATCAGCGGCATCCCGTCCGCAACCGGGAGCTTCAGCGCCACCACCCGGGTGACGTCCGGCTCGCAGACGGCGGACGTGACCGTGGCCCTGACCGTGACCGCTCCGACGCTCGCCACGGCGGACGTGGTCTCCCAGATCCTGGGCACCCGCCAGCCGTTGTCGGCCGACGATCTCAAGTACCTCGACCTTCTCGGCAACAACAGCGGCGGCTTTGACGTGGGCGACTTCCTGGCCTGGGTGAACGCCACCGGGGCCCAGGCACCCGAGATCGCGGCAGCCCTGGCCAGCCTCACCCCGGCGGGGCCTCCGCCAACGTCGGCGGTGAAGGGGA
>Ga0209321_10000524_pt1 | contig 25092 bp, 26 predicted proteins | sample Rifsed16ft4_FD_184012 | JGI IMG/M metagenome (GOLD analysis project Ga0209321, IMG submission 184012) | Soil microbial communities from Rifle, Colorado, USA - sediment 16ft 4 - CSP-I_5_4 (version 2) | ecosystem: Environmental > Terrestrial > Deep subsurface > Rock core/Sediment | place: Rifle...
CCCAGTTCCCATGCCTCTGAGTTGGTGGGATACAAGCTGTTCCACTTTCGACGGCGACCGTATCGCCCGGAGGGTCACGTGGTCGTCTCCGGTGTCAACGATTATGTTTCCGATTCCGAAGATGCGCCCTATGAGCGACTGGTTCACCTCAATCCTCTCGACCCTGCTGTAAGGCATGTACTGAACACGTTTGCGAAGAATCCCCTCAGCGATTCCGACCCTTTGGTCGTAGATGGTGTACCTGTGGCTTAGGCGGCGAAACTCAGAAACCAAGTAGAAAAGGAACGATAGGCCGGCTAGCCCCACAGAGAGTTCAAGCCTAAGGCTAGGGTCGACAAGCGTGCCGGGAAAATACCCAAGCAAACTTGACACAGCGCCCATGAGGAGAGGGAAAATCAGAACATAGTAATGGGCCGAGAGTAGTCGCGAGGGCCTAAGCCGGGCCAGAACTGTTTCGGACGGTTGCCCGCTCATAACCTTCCGGAGACGCAGCGAGTGGTCTAACCGTAATGTTACCCAGGCCCCGCAGGCTCAGGGTCGGCTGCACGTAAGCCATCAGAGTCCACACTCGGCATTTTCCAAGGCTTAATAGCGCTCCGGCTTCGTGACGCGAATCACAATAGCCGTCGCGCCGGTTCCTAGTATGATTGACTTAGCGAACAACCTCTTCGTGATAATCTCAGCTCTCCTCGTATTCACCATGACCATCTCAGTGGGTCTGCTGGAAGTGGGTGAGCTTGGAGAAGGCTACACAGTCAGCTTGTTGAAGACCATGCTGATAACCGGGTCGGCTCTTTTCTTCATGGCCTTCGTCGGCTTCAACACCGCGTTCGCCCCAGCGATTGGGGGAATAATCGGAAACCCGCTCTACAACGGGCTCTTCCTCGGGGGCTTTTCCCCGGACGTGCCCGGACTGTTGAGCGGGGTATGGTGGTCTACAGCGCCAGCCTATTTCGCAACGAACCTGAGTCTTGGCACCTATTTTCTCTTCGAGACCGCGTTTGCCTCAGTAACCTTAGCCTTGGTCGGGGTTGTGACGCTGAGAAAAGTGAAGCTTGAGGCGTTTTTCCTGTACTCGATACCGTATTTCGTAATCATATGGAACTTGCCTGCGGCCTGGATCTGGAATCCGACGGGCTGGCTGTACATTATGGGTATGAGAGACTTTGCCGGCGGCCTCGTCGTGCATGCGGCTGCGGGAGCTGCAGGCCTCGGCATCCTGGTGCAGGTATGGAGCGAGGAGCGAAAGAAGGGATTGAAGGAAAGCCCAAAGGTCAACCCGAACCTAAACCAGGGCTGGCTAACACTATCCATCCTACTTCTTTGGGTGGGATGGTTCGGCTTCAACCCCGGAAGCGTCCTGGCCTTCAACAGCTCAGCTATGGTCGTTGTTCTGACCACATTTTTGGCGGCGGCCTCGTCGTTTCTGTCCATCATGTTCTTCCAATATTACCGGACGAGGCAGAACCCTGGTCTCCTATACGCTGTGAATGGAATACTGATGGGGCTGGTCCTCATAACTCCCCTCGCAGGCTTCGTCAGCCCCGCAAGCTCAGTCATACTAGGCCTCATTGGGGGCCCGCTATTCCTAGCCGGTGAGAAATGGTTCGCCAAGGCAAAATGGTTCTCGGACCCTGTCGGCCTACTTCCAGGCCATCTGCTAGGCGGGCTGTTTGGTGTCCTGATGATCGCCTTCTTCACACAACGCTCCTTTGCCGTAGCTTCTGGAACCCCAAGCTTACCAGACGGTCTTCTTTTTGGCGGAGGATACTCCGCTGTTCAACAGTTGGCAATCGAAGCCTTTGGGACAGCGATTGTCCTAGCCACAGTCTTCGTATTGTCTTTCCTGACGGTAAGACTGGTCAGTGTAGCGGTCCACGGAATTACCACTGATTACTCGAAGGAAAGGACAGCATCCTAGGGCTAGCAGTCTGTTGCGGTGACCGTTCTCAACGAATCGAATCGAAACAACAGTTTCAGCCTATCATGTTCTTCACGATGCTTTCGGGATAGAAGGGTTCCAGATCATCATACCCCTGGCCGGTCCCGACCAGCGTAACTGGAACTCCCATAACATAGGACAAGGAAACAGCACCCCCACCTTTCAAGTCAGCGTCAAGCTTCGCAAGAATAATGCCGTCAATCTTCACAGCCTGGGAGAAGACTTTCCCTTGCTCCATGGCATCATTCCCGGTTAGAGCATCAACGACCAGGATTGTCAGGTCTGGCTTTGCCACCCGTACGATCTTCTTCATTTCCTCCAGTAGGTTCGTGTTCGTACCCATACGCCCAGCAGTGTCGATTAGGACTGCATTGACACTGTGGGCCCTGGCATAGTTGACTGCGTCAAAGGCCACAGCAGCGGGGTCTGCCCCGTACTGGTGCTTGATTATCCGGACTCCAACCCGGCGGGCGTGTTCTTCCAGCTGCTCGATTGCCCCAGACCTGTAGGTGTCGCTGGAGGCGAGTATCACCGTCCTCCCGCGCTTCTGGAGAATGTGAGCTAGTTTGGCAATGCTCGTGGTCTTGCCTGTTCCGTTAATTCCAACAAACACGATGATCAGCGGCTCTCCCGCAGCTTTCTTCTTCTCTATGAGCTCGAACACGTCCAAGTGCCCAGCTCTGTTCAGTACCGACAAGAGAACCTCTTCGAGGACCTCCTTTACTTTAGCCCTCGGATTCGAGAAACGGGCAAACTGCTCCTGCTTGAGCTTCTCCTTCAACTCATTACAGACATAATCCGCGACCGTGACCGCAACATCGCTCTCGATGAGTTCCAGCTGGAACTCTTCCAGGACCCTTTCCAGGTCCTCTCCTTTCAGCTCTGTTTTGGCGATACTATCGTAGAGTTTGGAGAATTGTTGTTTGAGCCGGTCAAACAATCTCTACCGACCCGCCGCCCTTCTTCCGCACCAGCTCCCCCAGCCTCTCGCGGTAGTCCTCCGTCTGGCCAATTATCTGGCTCAGCTGCTGCGTTACGCTGACGCGTGCCTTCTCGAGGTCGCTGCTCCTCAGACGGAGATCCTTTATCGAATCTTCAACGCTCTTCTCCACGCAAACACCAGCCCCTACCCCGATGATGATGTTTCCGGGGTCTGAGAGCTTTGCCTTCACAAACGACCCCGACCCAATAGGAATCAAAACATCACCGCCGTCCTCTTTCCCTCTGGAGCCTTCAAGGGTCGAAATAGCCGTCAGGGTCTCGGACAGGGCGGCCGACACCACGTCCAGCCTTGACTGCAAGATACGTGCTGAACCCTCGAAGAGCCTAATCTCCGTAAGAAGCTGCCTCATCTCCTCGTCGCCACTAGGTGCAGCGGGGGGCGCAGCCCGCTTCTTCGCCGCAGCCATCAAGCCTCAGCCGCCACCTCAGTTGACTCTTCAACACTGGTAATCGCGATCATGAACTTTCGAGCCTTGTGCCTGCTTCCTAGGTCAGAGTACAAAGTCTGCAGAGCATCCTCCTTCTTCACAGCCCTGATTTCCTTATGGAAGGGCAGCTTCTCGCCTCTCTTCAGAATCGCCCCTTTGATCTTGAATGTCTTGACTTGGCTCAACCGAGTTCCCTATTGGAGAACGGGTTTTTCGGAAGGCCCGATACTTAAAGGCCTAATCCGTCTTGAACACGCTGCTCACGGTCAAGAGTTCAGAGCCTAATGTGTGAGAGCCGACGACCGCTCCCTTCGAATTGACGACAAGCCCGCACTTTGGATACGGAACACCGGAATTGACTGTTCCCGCGTATACCGGGACTCCGAGGGTCTCGCCAAGTCTCCTCTTTTCCTCGTCCCTAATCTTAGGGTTGGCCAAGACCCCGTTATTGGATGCTGTGGCCAGGGCTCCCACATGGGGCAGACCGGCTATCGTACCAGTGGAGTGTGGAACCTTCAACGCCTTGGCTATAGTCTCGACAGACTTGGACTTTAGCCGCGGGTCCAGCACAACGCCATAGTCATTGCACAAGACCAGGTTGCCGAGGGCGGTCTTGTTCTCCTTCAGGACGACCACAGGGACCTTGCTTCTCCTCAGTCTCTTCAACTCGTCTTTCGTAGTGATGTATGGTACGAGAATCGCGTTCGAATTACCTGTCACGTAGATGCCGACGAGCCTCGACTCTGCAATGCCAATGCCGTAGGGCTCGACTCCAAGAGTTTCTCTGTAGCTTGCCAGCTTCTTCCCAGACAACCCAGCAGGGAGAATGGCTATTCGTTCGTTGGCGAAGGAGAATATTCCTACGTTCGGGTCTCCGAAAACGTCAGAGAGTATGACAGGCACTAGTCACTTTCCCTCACCTGGAAAAACAATAACCCGCCCTTCCTTATCCTTCACCACTCGAACCCTAATCTTTCTAGGGGGCTTGCTAATTCCCCGCGCCCACAGCATACTGTTAGCCGCCTCGCTAATCGCCACATCATCAGTCTTCATACGACGGGCGACAAACGCTCGCAAAAACCGGACAGCTCGAGGCGTACGCTTCTCTCGAGGAGCCGTCCAAATACGGCGCAAGTTCAAGTCGTAAAACTTCTCCTCAACAATCTCAAGCTCTTCCTCCTCAGCAGCTTTCTCCGGTTTAGCCTCCTCCTTTACCTCTTCAACCTCCGCTTCCTCCTTCAGCTCCTCAACTTCTTCCCTCACAACCTCCTTGGCCTCCTCCGCCGGGGACGGTACTTCTAACCCGGCCTTGACAGGCTCAGGTCTTCCCTCTTCGACCTGCTCAACCCGTTCTAACTCCTCTACCTCTTTGGCCTCTTCTTTCTTCTTTGAGGTCTTCGCCTTCGCGGGCGGCTTCGTTTTTGGTTTCGTCTTCTTTGCCGCCTTTGTCTTCGTCTCCTCCTTAGTTTTACCGCGTGCCAATCATGTTACACCTTGATCTTCGTGCCTCGCCAGTGCCTTCGCTTAGGGTTCCTGCGGACCCGGCCACGGGTCCTGGCTACGACCCACGATGGGACAGGCTGAGCCTGTTTCAACGCGTGCGAGAGATGATGCTTTTTTCCTGACGGCTTATGACGCGCCACGGATCATGCTCTCCTGATCTTGATGTCGCGGCGCTGCGACTGGAGTTGGGCGAGTGTCTTCTTCAACTGCTCATCGGTCACCTGGTTCTGGAGTCTACCAGACTGGGCAAGCTGAATCAGCTGCATCTCCAGCTCTTCCGCAAATTCCGGTTTCACCATGCGAATGTTCGTCAACCTCTGCCTCGCCTCTGGTGTGAGTATCTGTCTCAGAACGGACTGTTTCTGCCTCTCCACCTGTTGTTGTTGGGAGGTTCGACGCTGCTCGTCCAAACCAGCTCGTTGGTATTGAGCCAGTCGCCTTCGCCGTAGCTCCTCAAGCTCCTCATCCGTATACTCCTCAGACATCAGCTCGCTGCCTCACGCGGCCGAGCACGGTGCTCTTTCGAAATCTCACCGGCCACTTTGCTCAGCAGAGACATGCCCTGCCTCGTGAGTTTCCGGCCTTTCTTTCCCTCGACCGCCACGAGCTCCGCCTTCTGCAGCTGCTGCAAAGGTTCCCGGATTGCAGACCCGCCAGCTTGAACATGACGCTCCGGACGATTACCATGGCCCACATTCCCTCCGTACTCGACCCGTAGGCGCTGGACGCCTACCGGGCCGTGAACGTATAGCTTCCGCATTAGAGACGCGCAGCGTACATACCACCAGTCCGGGCTCTGGGGAGGGCGTTGACGGTGTGCTCCGGTCTTGGCAAACTCGGTCCAAGTCGGAGGCGTAATCTCGCCCACGCTCTCTTTCAGATGCTTCGCTAATCTTTGTATTAGTTCTCCTGCGGGTACCTCGTAGACGGTAGGCATCGGACATGTCCTCAATCGTTATTTTGAAATTTCTTCGGGGAAGGCGAGGCCTCCGTAATATAAGGCTTCAGCGAGAGCGACCCCCTTTTTCGCGGCGGATTCGCCAGGTAAGCCAATTGAACCCAACCACTCTACAGGGCTCCAACATAAGCATAGACCTGCGATATGCCCATTTCTCTGAGAGTGGTGAACCGGCAATAACCGTCCACCAGCACCATGTCATCCCTCACTACGACCGGCCAAGTGACACCTCCAAAGGTTTCAAGGACAGTTCGAAGTTCTTCTCTGCGCCTCGCGAGCGAAGCCTGAAAGCTGTAGTTTCGCCGCTGGTCTACAAAGTTCATAATTTCCTGATTCAACACGACCTGAGCCGCCTCTGCAACTTCTAATCGCCAGCGGCGCCTGGAGAGGGTGCGCAGCCATTGATCCTCGTCAACGCTCCGGCCTTCCTCCTTAAGGTCCTCCTGCCATTCGCGTCTGAGGTTGGTGTTGATGAGGCCTCGAATCTCCTCAGGGTCCTCGGTTGCCCAGTAGGTTATTCCCTGGAGTCTTCTCAGGACTGTCAGTTTTCCCGCCTTGTGGTGTGAGCCAGACCTGGTGCTATGATTTTCTTACGGAAAGGGTACCTTCGCAGCGCGCCACAGGACAGACACGTGATCACGACTCTAGGATTTCCCGGTAGGACTCGGACACGGGCGTTTCGTCCAGGAATGAGAATCAATCCACACTTCTTGCAGATAAGACGTTTTTCTGAGCTTGGGATCCTGACCTTGGTCCGCATTGAAATTTTCTGGGCCAGCTCTACATACCGCTTTGACAGCCTTGGGTCCCGGGCCAGCATGTCCCGGGCCTGACGCAGGAGGATGTCGATTCTCTCTCTGGCGATGGCTGTGACAGCTGACCGGATCTTGTAGCCCCGCTTGTTCCTGCCCGCCATGTAAGATTTAACCCCGCGAGGCTTTGCTCGAACCTTGGTGTTCGTTTCTTGGCCTTGGTCCTGGTCCTCGCTGAGTCAGCGATTGAAACTGTTCCTAATGAAATAGCCGGTCACCCGGCAGTTCTTAACTGGGCGCACCGAAAACGAAAGGACCCGCATCGCCTAATCCTAGACCAGAACTATCATTTCGCTGCGATGCAGAAGCTGGGCCGGGCAGGTCTTCACCGGGGAAGGCCTGACATCGCACACTTCTGCCTCCTTCTAGCCCTCGGGTCCCCCCTGAACATGGGAGGCGACCTTCAATGCTACATCCACACGTTGCAGGATAGAATCATCAAAGTAGACTCGAAAGCAAGACTCCCACGAAACACTGACAGATGGGTCTCGCTGCTTGAACAGCTCTACCAGGAGAAGGTCGTCCCGCCAACAGGACCCGCACTCCTAACACTGACGCAGGGAACTATCGCAAGCCTGCTGGACGAGCTTAAGGCCGACCTTGTGGTGGCTCTGACAACAGAGGGCGAAGCCAGACCGATGGAGGACGTCGCAGCGAGACTTGCAGCCCACAAGAGGCCAGTCCTGTTGATCGGAGGTTTTGCAGATGGCCACTTCTCCAAGCGGACCATGGAACGGGTAAACGAATCATATCGCATCGAGCGGCGAAAACTCGAAGCGTGGACTGTAACGGCCCGAGCAATTTACGACTACGAGCGAGCAACCCGCGCCCAGCGGCAGCCGGCTCAAAACTAGCCTTATGTAGACCAGAGCCGAGAATTCACCCTTACGAAGGTGTAGGAAACGTCCTCCGACATCGAATTCGTCAAACAGAAGAAAGCTCTAGAACTGCGTCGGAAGATGTTGCTGCAGCAGGGAAAACAGGCCCAGCAGACTTCAACGGAAACTTCTCAGCTCAAGACTGACCCGGGGGAAATCGTTCGCGGAATCCTCGCGGGCCGCGGAGTGGAAGTTCTGGAAACAGCACGACGCTACTACCCAGAACAGATTGCTGTCCTGGAACAGAGAATAGCAGAAGCAGTCCAGGCAGGGAGGCTGAAGGGCCCTGTGTCCGGCGAAGAACTGTACTCGTTTCTTCGAAGCCTGCGCCTCGACTTCAGCATGGACATCAAAATACGCGTTTCCGAAAAAGGCAGACTGAAGACTCTCGAAGAAAAGTTCCGTGAGAGGAACTACTAGACCCAAACAAGCTGGTACGAATGAGAAGGTGGCTAAACGAACTAGTCCACCGGCCGAACTGGGCCAGTCTCGGGCTTCGGGCACAAGTCCTAGTCTCCGGCTTTGTTGTCATGGCCCTGGAACTGTTGGGAGGCCGCCTGGTTGCTACTTCTTTTGGAAACTCGATATTCGCATGGGGTAGCCTCATTGGCGTGGTCCTGTCAGGACTTGCCATCGGCTATTACCTCGGCGGCATGCTTGCCGACAGGTCTCCATCTGCAGAAAAGTTCTCTGCGATAATCTTCACAGGCGGGCTCCTCGTTCTTCTAGTACCATTCATCAGCCCAGTTGCCCTGGCCGTATCCTTTTCCCTCCAGCCTGGAGAACTCGGAAGTCGACTTGGGCCCCTTCTCGCAAGCATCCTGATACTTGGCCTTCCATCGACGGTCCTTGGAATGGTCTCTCCCTACGCCCTCAAGATTGCCACTCAGTCCCTTGCACGAATTGGAAGAGTGTCCGGAAACCTCTATTCCCTCTCAACCCTGGGAAGCATAATCGGCGCCTTCAGCGCGGCCTTCGTCCTAATTCCCCTCTTCGACCTTCGCAGCATTCTATTCGGAATGGGGCTGGCCCTGATGACAGTTGCGATACTCTGGCTGCCAAGGTTCGCCAAGGTTCTCACGCTGATTGCGGTTCTGATAGTTGCGACTCCCATAAGCGGCCCTCTGTCCTACGCCGCTGTATACTCGGGGTCCATCGTATACCAGGACGAAACTCCCTACAGCCACCTTGACGTTGTAGACCAAGGATCCCGGAGAATTCTCTACCTCAACGGGCTTCCTCACAGCGGCATGGACCTTGCGGACCCGAACGTACTCGTCTTCGCCTACACAACCTACTTCCATCTGGGCGTTCTGGCCAACCCTGACATGGAGAGCGTGCTCTTTGTGGGAGGCGGAGGCTTTTCTGGTCCCAAGAACTTCCTCTCCACATACCCCAGCGTCTCGGTTGACGTTGTCGAGGTCGACCCTGACGTGATAGATGTGGCTCAACGCTACTTTAGCGTCCAACCCAGCCCCAGACTAGCCATCATCAACGAGGACGCCCGTATCTATCTGACGAGAACAGAGAAGGTCTACGACCTGATCGTCCTCGACGCTTACGCGAAAACCTACGTCCCCTTCCACCTAATGACGACAGAGTTCATGCAGATACTCCATTCACGACTGACTCCTCGGGGCGTTGTTGTCTCAAACCTCATTGGGTCCCTATCCGGCGACACCTCAGACCTTGTCAGGGCCGAGTACAAGACCATCACGCTCATAATTCCAAACATAGCGGTGTTCGCTACAAGCGGCTTTGTAGGGTCCGTGCAGAACATTATGCTGGTGTTCGCCAGGCCCGCAAGTCCGTCCTTGATTCAGCTCTTCGGGTCAGAACCGTCCACGGCCAACATTCCAGTTCCCCCCAATTACCTGAGTCACATGTACCAGGGACAGCTGCAGACAGATGACGTTCCCGTTCTCACTGACGGGTACGCACCCGTGGAGGACCTGCTTAATCCTGTCACCGGACGTCCTTACATTATCGAGCAGCAGTTCGGGCGCGTCGTCCCGGTAGTCCCGAGCGTACAGGGGAGCGGGGCAGTTGCCTTCCTGGGCATAGTTCTCGTCGGGGTCTCCTGGCTGGTTTACGTTTCCGACAGGAGACTGCGGTAGACGGACAAAGCGGTGAAAGCCGAAAAGCCGCATAGCTCACACAGATTCTTGCTCTCAACACCAGGCGAGAAGGAATCCGATGGACTAGGGTTTGCCTTGCAGACACGCGTTGCAGATTTCACATTCTAGTCTTAGTGGAGACTCCATGTGGAACCTAGTACCCGCCGCCCTGTCGGGCGGGCACAGAACGTATTTTTTCGCTTCAACGCGTGAATAGTCGAGGTATCCTTGTCCGCGACAGAAGGGGCCTTCAACGTTCCGTTGAAGTGTAGCCCTGAAGAGCAGAAACACTTTGTAGACCCGGCCATGGCAGAAGCCAACAGGTCCAACTTTCCAGCAGCAATAGACATAGTCACGAACGGGCTGAACGCCCATCCCGCCTCGGAAGGCCTCCTGCTCCTCAAGGCGTATTTCGGCTACAAGCTTGCGGAGAACATGAGTAATGAACAGGTCTCCCTTCCAAGAGCCATCGAGTCCATTGGAGACGGGGTCCTCATGGTCGACGGAGGAGCCACTACGGCAATGCTGGGCCGGTTCCAGGAGATCATCAGGATCCTAGGTGAGTCAGGGGCCGCCATGGACGAGCTCTTACAGGTCAACCCTGGCAACCAGGAGGTCTTGGGGTTCAAGAGCTACATTGAGAGGAAGCTGCAGAAGCTTGGCCAGGAGTCGGAGAACATGCGCCTGACCTTTAGCAACAGCCACAGCGTGGCGGGTGGCTTCTGCGTCGGCTGCAGGCAGGGCATCAACTTCGACACCCAGAAGGTAGTCTTCCGGCGCGGATCAGTCGCACAGATGGAAGTATGGCACTTTCCCTGCTTCCAGAAACTAGGCAAAAAGAACTAGACAGCCCTAACCACGACGGCCTGCAAACTGGTCCCAGAGGAGTCGATGGCCAGCCTGGTTGCTTCAATTGCAAAGTCCCTGTGGACATAGCCAAGTCCAACAACCCTACCTCGTCCCGGGGAGAAGGCCGCGCTAGTCAGAAACCCAGCGTCTCTGCCGTCACTCACTAGTTTCGCTCCAGAGTGGGGAGGAGTCTTTGCTTCAATCTCCAGCTGGACCAGCATCTTGTTGACTCTGCCGATATGGGTGGCCCTTGCGACCGTCTCTTGTCCCATGTAGCAGCCTTTTGTGAAACTGATCGCGTCTTTGAATCCCGCCTCCAAGACTATCACGTTCTCGTCCACGTCGACACCATACCTTGGCAAACCCATCTCAAGCCGGAAAACCTCTAGGGCCTCCAAACCAACGGGTCTGACGAGATCTCCCCCTTTCAACAGAAATCCCTGCCAGACCGCCTCCACTTCGTCCCGCGGTACGATAATGTCGTACCCGCCCAGCCCTGTTCTGTCTCTGGCGATGATAAGGCTGGGCCCAAGAGCCTTACTGGACAACGGGGCCAGTTTCTCTACCTCGACGCCTAACACCTGCCTCATTGTCTCCGTCGACTTTGGGCCTTGCACTGAGAGTTGCAGTAGCTCCTGGCTGGAATCTTCCACCTGGACGTCTTCTGTGACGATGAATTGGTCAAGGATGGCCTTGACCCTTGATCCTGGCGAGTCTCCGGTGTCCACCAACAGGCTGTTCTCCTGGCTGAAAATATGCATGTCCGCCAGTACCCTCGCCTTCGTATTCAGCAAGGCACTGTGGATTCCGCCCTCAGAATTCAACTTGGTAAGGTCGTTTGTCAACAGCCCGTTCAGAAATGGCGCCCGGTCCCGCCCGGTGATTGTCAGTCTTCCCATGTGAGAAATGTCGATAATCCCTGCGCCCTTCCTCAGGGCCCAGTATTCCTCATCTACATCGCCAAAGAGCAGGGGGACCCGTTCCGGGCCTAGCCTAGCCCCCATTTTCTCGTGGTGGATGAAAAGCGGGCTTGACATATCCATCCATTAAGCTCTCTCTCCCTGATTATAGACCTAGCATTGACTTTGGGCCTGTCTATCGCAAAAGACCATGTTCTGTATCGGATCTGCTTTCTCCGAGGTACTCTCGCGGAGTTTACGCGCGAAGCGCAAACCCGGCTACTTCGTTCGTCAGCGTTTCCATCGTTGCATTAGGTGGTTGTCTAGCGGATTGTAAAGCCCGAGTTTCACTCGGGTATTATACTTCCCATAGGGGTTTGTCGGAAGACCAAGGTTGGTCCCTGACTCTGAAAACGTGGAGCAGCTGCGACGCGGCCTTCATGAGATCATGAAAGACAGCTTATCCGAAGAGCTTGGCGGCCGTGTCAAGGAGTTCGTGAAGAACTCTAAGAGTGAATTCGAACTCTATGAACGAATCAGAGACCAGTTCATCAATTCCCCAGACGAAGACATCAGAAGATTCGTCAACGTCATCCAACGCCCATTCTACGCGAGCTCGTCCCTTCTCAACCTTGGCGTCTCCATATTCCAGCTGATAATCTCCGCATTCCTCCTGATAATCGGCATATCGGTACTCTCGCCCAGCATTCTCAACATTAGCGTCACAGATGTTATCCAGCAGTTCGCCTCCCTCTCACAGTCTCCTACGGGCGCAACTTACATAATTGAAGGAATGCTCTTCATCACCGGTATCGCGTTCATAGCCGATGCGTTCAACCACCTACGTTCCGCGGCATTCTACCTCCGTGTTGCGGGAATAGAGATTCAGGAGCCCAATAGCAAGCCATGAGCCAGAAGTCCTGGCTCAGGGACCTAGTCAGTTCCATCCGTTTCGTCTCCCTCCTGTTCGGAGTAGCCCTCATTCTGCTTAGCGCGGTCATAGTCTTCGCAGTCCTAGAAGCGAGGGCGGCGACCGAAACTTCCCAGACCAAGTTCTTTCTCTTCTATCAGCTGATTCTAGCATTCAGCATCTTAGCCGGCGGCGTAACCCTTGTCCACAGCATAGCTCGAAACGTAACGATTCGACTACCCACCGGTCCCTTCTCAAGGCTCCCTAGAATCCGGTTTGACCTAAGCCACGGATACGGCTTTACAACCGCACTGGCCATCGGTCTCGGCGCTACCCTGGGCTCTCCGCTCTTCGTGCTAGTTCCCCTGAACGTCATCCAATACGGAATCTTGAGCATCGGCTCCCTAATCATCGCGGCCTCAATCTCAGTCGTGATTGCCCACCTTTACGCTCGGATGTATAGGGAGTGGACCGCAAAAGGCCGAGAAGTTACGGACGGTCCATCTTTTACAAGAAATGCCTGCGGAAGGGTCAGCCTCAGATACTTCATCGCAAGGTTTGGAATGTGGATCGGCAACACAGCCCTGGCGGCATATTCTCTGATTATCTCCGCTAACTACGCAAGGTCGGGTTTCTTCAACACTCTCCGTACTTTCGTCAACCTCGGATCCTACGAGGTTCTAGTTACTGCGATAATCTTTGCCCTTCTGGTCATCTGGTTTGTGATTAACGCGTTCTTCGAAAAGAAGTTCTCCCGGGGCATCGGTACCGCCCAGATTGCCCTTACCGTCTTGCTGTGCGGAATCCTGGTCTACGAATCGGCCCTTCTGCTCGGGACACGGAACAGATCCGTAGAGTCTCTTGCCATGTTTCCCTCCTCAGACATTACAAGCTTTTTGTTCGTGCTAGTCACCAACACGGCATACCTTTTCGTCCTCTTTTTCGGGTTTCAGGAGATCCAATCTTTGTCCACAGACCTGGCCTCAAAGTCAAGCATTCCAGGTCTCTCAAGGTTTCAACGGTTCAGGAACGTGGACAGGGTTTCGTTCGCAAAGTACGCCATGCTGGGCTCAGTCTTGATCGCGACCCTCATCAACATCCTCTACGCCGTTGCCGTCTACGTAGCCTCCCCGGATCCTGCGGGCGTCTCAACATCAAGCGTGCCCGGGGTCTACATCTCGCGGACCATTTTCGGCCCGTGGAACGGTCTCCTTATGGCAACAGGTTTCATCATCGCCTCGCTGACTACGTTCGTGCCAACGTACCTCGCATCGTCAAGGCACCTTCGCCGCCTAAGCTCGGATGGTTTCTTTCCCGCCAGCGTGGGCAGGAGCGCTTGGCTCTTCTCGCTCATCTTCATAGTGGGCTTCTCCCTCTTCAGCGCCGACTTTCTTGTGAAGATTATCGACTTCGGGGTCCTAGTCTCGTTATGCTTTATCAGCCTCTCAGCTGTATGGGCTCGTAAGCCGTTCTGGCCGCCTATCCCTAAGGATATTCTTCCAGTTGTTGCGGGAGTAACATGTCTTTTCGCCGCAGGCACCCTTCATTTCATCGAGTCGAGCGTTGTCCTTTTTGGAATCATTTTCATCCTGATCGGGTATCTCATATTCGACGTTTTTGAGCTCGGGCCCTATGGCTCACAGCTATTCCTAGTTGTGCTCTATCTTGCCCTGCTTGCAGTTACGGGAATTTTCGCTAGGTCTGGAACATTACAGGAGTCATTTGCGGCTAATGTGTCACTGGGGCTGATCCAGGCAACACTTCAGGCCTCCGTGGCGGTTCTGGGGGTAAACCTGCTCTTTCGTGCACGTGTGAGTCGCCGGCTGAAGAGAGCAGTGGTGACCCTCGCTTCTGCGCCGGCCAAGCTTCGCGTCCAGCTGGGCACTATTTTCAAAAGGGACCAGATGGGTGCTGGCCTGGACCGCGCCGTAGACAGCTGGGTCAGGCTAATGAGCGCGAGCGACAAGCTCGCTTCAAGCGACCCTAGTACCTTCGAGCTGGTCAAGCGCTACCTAGAACGGAAACTTACAGCCCTAGAAGGAGCGGGGAAGAATCCGCAAGCGAAAACGGGCTCAAAGAGCAACGAATCGAAACCAAACGACTAGAAATATACAAACATCCTCCAGACAGAAACCCCTCTCGAAAAGGGAGTCAACGGAAAATTGAGACCAAAGAGACCCGAATCCCGCCGGGCCAGTGAACCAACCCTTATACCAAAACCGCTCCGAACGACCTTCAACCAGCCATATGGAGACCATCCAATATGCTAGGCCTAAAAGGACGCGACTTTCTTACACTGGCTGATTATACTCCCAAAGAGATTACCCAGATCCTCAAACAATCCCTCATGCTCGCGCGCCAGCGACGCCCCTCAGCCAAACTCAAAGGAAAGACAATAGCGATGATATTCCAGAAACCCTCAACCAGGACGCGTGCCAGCTTCGAAACCGCTGTTGCTCAGCTCGGCGGCCATCCCATGAACCTGGGCTGGAACGAGATGCAGCTCGGCCGCGGCGAGACAATACACGACACCGCAAAGGTTCTCGATCGTTACGTAGACGGAGTAATGGCCCGAGTCTTCAGCCACCGAGACCTAGAAGAGCTAGCCCAGCACTCCACCAAACCAGTAATCAACGGGCTCTCCGACAAACATCACCCTTGTCAGATTCTAGCCGATCTACTCACACTCATACAGCACAAACGACGCCTCAAAGGTCTCAGGCTCGCCTACGTAGGCGACGGCAACAACGTCTGCAACAGTCTGCTAATAGGCTGCGCAAAAACCGGGGTCAATGTCACAGTCGCCACGCCCAGCGCCTACAGACCAGACACTGAGGCTGTGAAACAGGCAGAGGAAGCGGCCCGTGAAACAGGAGCAGAAATCAAACTCACACAGGATTCTGAGGCCGCCGTCAGAACCGCCGACGCCGTCTACACAGACACTTTCATCTCCATGGGCATGGAAAAAGAGAAAGAAGAACGCCTCCAAGCTTTCCTGCCAAAATACCAAGTCAATCAGGAACTGTTCTCCCAGGCCAAGCCAGACGCCATATTCCTGCACTGTCTCCCCGCCCATCGCGGCGAAGAAGTAACCGACCAAGTAATAGATGGGCCCAACAGTGCCGTCTGGGACGAAGCCGAAAACCGACTACATACATCAAAAGCGCTACTAACACTACTCATCTAAGCCGTATGCAGCCTTCGACTATCGGCCCCGCGATAATCGCATCAAAGACGGACCCCGCTTCAGTCAACATAGCCCAGAACCTCATCAAACATTACAAATTCACTAGAACAGACCAGGGCCAATCAGGACCCGAAACATACCAGGCTCACGACATTACCATGATGATTCTCGAAAAGGAAGGCATCTACGTCCAGCCTCAAGACCTCAAACTGAAACCCTCCTCCATAATCTTCGCCTCCAAACACCGAAGCAGCACGAACACGCCCGCGCTAACAGTGCACGCCACAGGCAACCTCACCCGCGAAGCATCCTTCGGTGGAAGCCCAGAGCAACTATCACTGGTCGAACCCTTCCGAATACGCCAGGCCCTGACAGTGCTCAAGCAAGAGGCTCAACGAGGAGGCCTCAAGGTCGAAACAACAATGGAGGCCACCCACCACGGGCCCACCAGCTTCAACGCGCCCGTCTGCTTCGTGGAGATAGGAAGCACACCTGCGGAATGGAGCGACCCAGTCCTGGGCCGGATTGCCGCCGACGCCATAATGGCTGCGGCCGGAGAATCCCATGTCACTAGGACTAACGCGGTGGGCTTCGGCGGAACACACTACTCCAACAAGCTGACCGAGATGTGCACGGAGACCGATTACCAAATTGGACATGTCGTTCCACGTCACGCCTTCGACGCCCAGGTTTCCGAGAGGATGTTACAGGAAACCTTCCAAAGGACCGTAGGAGTCTGCAAAACGGCCCTCGTTGACTGGAAAGGCCTCAGAGGAGGCCAGCGGAGCCTCCTCTTGGGTCAGCTGTCAGCCTGGGATATTGAAGTCGTACGATGTTAGCTAACGAACTGTGCACCCTCAAGCCCCAAGAACAAGACGCTAATCCGGAAAACGCGGATTTTGGGCCCAAACCATGTGCCGGCTATATAAGCCGCGGAGAGTAGCATGCCTTTCCGAAACCGATTCTTCGTTCAGGACAGTCTTGGACAGAGATGGTTAAAATAGTCCAGGGCGGTGGTTTTCGCTTTCTCAACATCACATGAGGGCTTGTCTTGGGCGCTAGAACCTTCATCCAGTCTACTAGACGCCTCTTCCACGTAGCCCAGAAACCACCGCGTGAAGAAGTATTCCTTCTCATCAAGATCAGCACGCTTGGAATTGCAATAATCGGGGGAATAGGCTTCATCGTCCGAATATTATTCTGGGTGGTCGGCCTATACCAGCTACCACCGGCCCAGGGAGGATAGGAGGAGGCCAGAAAAGAATGTCCGCACAGACCCAGAAAACGTCGATTTACGCAGTCCGCACTACTAGCGGGCAAGAACGAACCGTCGTCGACCTCATGGCCAGCAGGGCAAAGCCGAAGAAACTACCGATAGCCGCGATACTTGCTCCGGAGGTTATCAAAGGCTACATATTCGTAGAAGCGGCGGGCCCGCACTTTGTCGACGAAGCCATCGCGGGAACACGGCACGCCCGGACAAGGACCAAGGGCCTCGTCTCCGTATCAGCCATCGAACGGTTCATAGTAACCAGGCCAGTAATAGAGGAACTTAGTGTCGGAAACATGGTAGAGGTCGTAGGCGGACCCTTCAGAGGACTAAGGGCCAAGATAACCCATGTTGACAAGGTAAAACAGGAGGTCGTCATAGAGCTTCTCGAAGAAGGATTCGCCACGCTACCCATTACCGTACATGCTGACTACGTGAAACTGGTAAGCAGAGGAGTGGAGGCCGCCGGGACTGGGCGAGAAGAAAGCGGTTGACGCGCTAATCGACGGCGGAAAAGCAACAGCGGGCCCGCCGCTGGGACCTGTCCTGGGTCCTCTGGGCGTCAACGTGCTCCAGATTGTCAACAAGATTAACGAGCTGACCAAAGCATACGCTGGGATGAAAGTCCCGGTAAAGATAGTCGTCGATGTCGACGACAAGAGCTTCGATGTAGAGGTAGGAACGCCCACTACGTCAGCCCTGATCGTCAAGGAGCTCGGGATCGAGAAAGGCTCCGGTACGCCCAAGGCAACGAAGGTCGGCAACCTGACCCCTACCCAGATTGTTAAGATAGCCCAGATGAAACGGACCAACAGCTACGCCCGTGAGCTCGTATCAGCGGTCAAAGAGATAGCGGGGGCATGCGTGAGCATGGGAGTCACCATTGACTCCAAGGAGCCGAAAGACTTCATCAAGGAGCTGGACCGTGGCGCCTATGAAGGCGTGCTGAAAGAGGCCGAATAGAAAGGGTCACAGAAAGTGCCAGTTTCGAATGATTCCATTGCAAAGGCCCTGGCAGAGGCTCGGTCAAAGACCGAGAAGCGCAAGTTCAACCAGTCCATTGAGCTCGCGGTGAAGCTGCGGGAGATAGACTTCAAGAAGCCAGAGTCAAGAATCAACGAGAGCCTCGAGCTTCCGACACCAGCCGACAAAGAGGTTAAGGTGGCTGTCATAGCTGGAGGCGACCTTGCAACCCGGGCGAGAGCCGGGGGCGCAGACATTGTGATAGGCCGCGAGGACTTGGATAAGCTGGGTAGGGAAAAGAAAGAGGCGCGCAAACTAGCGCAAAAGTATGACTTTTTCATCGCTGAGGCTCCATTGATGCCTCAAGTTGGCAAGACCCTCGGGCAGATGCTGGGTCCTAGGGGTAAGATGCCGACGCCTGTCCCGCCGACAGCGCCCATAGACGAGGTCATCAAACGCCACCGGCGAAACATCAGGCTGCGGATGAAGGACCAGCAGGTCATACAGTGCAAGGTCGGGACCGAAGACATGGCCGACGATGCCCTGATCCAGAACATCCAAACGGTTCTGTCAAGGCTAGAGACGAAACTTGAGAAGGGGCCGAAGAACATTTCGTCAATCGCCATCAAGGCAACAATGGGCCCGCTGGTAAAGATCCCGCTGACATAGGTGCATGAAAAACGTCGACCCGTAAGATTGCAGAATGGAAGACGGAGGCCCTCGTCCAGCTTCAAGGCCTTCTGAAGAAGTATCCGGTTATCGCAGCCGCCGACCTGAACAAGGTTCGGTCCTCACAGATTCATGAGTTGAGGAGAAGGCTTCGAGGCCGGGTTATGATGCTCGTAACTAAGAACAATCTTCTCCGAAAATCCGTGGAATTGTCCGAGTACAAGGACACAAGGGTCGGGGAGTTCGTCAAAGACCTAACAGGGTCCAACATACTCCTCCTAACGGACACGAACCCGTTCTCGCTCATACTCCTGCTCGAGAAGAGTAAGGTGAGGGTCCCGGCAAAAGCCGGCGACACCGCCACCGGCGAGATATTAATTCCTGCAGGCAACACGGGACTACCGCCTGGACCTGTGATCAGCGAATTCGGAGAGGTCAAGGTTCCCACAAGGATCGAAGGCGGCAGCATATGGGTGTCAAAGGACACAGTGGTCGCGAGGAAAGGAGACCCCATCAACGCCAAAATGGCCTCGGTGCTCTCAAAGCTGGGCCTCAAGCCGATGGAAGCCGGCTTGACCCTAGTCGCGGCCTACGACAACGGAACCATACTCTCCGCAGGAGATCTCTCCCTCGACCTAACCGCCTACAGGAAAGACCTATCCCAGGCACTGTCAAACGCGTTCAGCCTATCTATCGAGGCTGGCTTCGTCACTCGGGAAGCGGCGCCGCGAATACTCGGAAGAGTTCTAAGGCAGGCGCTGGCCCTTGCGGCTCAGGCAGGATATCTTGAACCGGGAACGGTAGAACACGTCCTCCAACGTGCAGTGATGCACGCCACAATACTAAACCAGAAGGTTCAAACCGCAAGCCCGGCCGGAAATCCTTAAGAGTGGCGGGAACAGCGGACTGAAACCTTCGGATCAAAATTCATGAGAGGCAGAACGACCCAATGAAGTACGTCTACGCAGCACTACTGCTCCACTCGAACGCACAGGCAATCACAGAGGAAAACGTGAAGAAAGTAGTTTCCGCCGCAGGTGGACAGGCAGAAGAGGTTCAGGTCAAAGCCCTCGTCGCCGCGCTGTCAGAGGTCAACATTGACGAGGCGCTAAAGTCGGCTGCCGCAATGGCCGCGCCTGTCGCTGCTCCAGCAGCCCCGGCGGAATCGAAGAAGAAAGACGAGAAACCTGCGGAAGACGAGAAGAAGAAAGAAGAGGAAGCCCTTGCAGGCCTCGGGGCTCTCTTCGGCTAAGTGCTCTTGGGGGTTTGCGGTATAGCTCCGCACAGTCTTCTCCATCGGCCAGCGTAACCGTCTCTCCTACTCCGGGCCCCACTACTTTACAAGCCTAGCAAGAAACGGTAGGGGACCCGTTTGATGTTCGAAATATCTGCGGACGAGTTCGACCTACCGTTCTTCAAAGAACAGTCCTTCACACGCCACAAGTGCGTAAAGTGCGGAAGCCATTTCTGGTCAAAGAACCCTGACCAGGAGACATGCGGGGAAGTTCCGTGCCAGTCGTACACTTTCATCGGAAACCCTCCCACTAGGAAACGCTACGATGTCAGGGAGATGCGTATCGAGTTTCTCGACTTTTTCGCGGAGAGAGGCCACACCAGGATCAAACCGTACCCGATTGTTGCGCGGTGGCGAGACGACGTCTATCTTGTAGGAGCGTCAATCTACGACTTTCAGCCCTACGTCACGGAGGGAGTGATGCCTCCGCCAGCGAACCCGCTTGTGGTCAGCCAGCCATGCATCAGGTTCACAGACATTGAGCAAGTGGGCCCGACCGCGGGGAGGCACATGACCATTTTCGAAATGGGCGGCCACCACGCTTTCAACCATCAAGACCGGGAAATCTACTGGAAGGACGAGACCGTAAGATATCATCATAAGCTGCTGGTAGACGTGCTCGGTGTTCCCGGGGAAGCGGTTAGCTACAAGGAGCACTTCTGGTCTGGAGGAGGAAACGCCGGGCCGGACCTGGAAGGAATCGTCGGCGGCCTGGAGATTTCAACACTGGTCTTCATGAAGTACAAGGTTGACGGAGAACAGCTCACGCCGACAAGGATCAGAACGGTCGACACTGGTTATGGAATCGAACGCTGGACATGGCTGTCACAGGGGTCCCCGAGCGGCTTTCACACCACGTATGGGCCGTTGCTCGAAAACATACTGGGCCTGGCGAAGCTCGACATTCCTGAGACCATAATGCCGGCCTTGGCAAGGGCCGCGGGAATTCACTATTCAGGCGACGAGAACTGGCGCGCCTCGGCAAACAAGTGGATCGCGCTGGAAACAGGACTGGAAATCGGAAGAGTCCAGGAAGCGGTCTCTGCGGTCGAAGCAGCGTACGCCCTCACCGACCATTCCAAAGCCATCTCTTTCCTCCTCGCGGACGGGGTCGTTCCGTCGAATGTTGGAGAAGGCTACCTGGCACGGCTCATTATCCGTAGAGCCGCAAGGCTGGCACGGCAACTGGGAATAATGGACAAGCTCCCTGATATCGTGAAGTCACAGGTCGACTATTGGGGGCCGGACTTTCGGGCGCTTCGCGACATGAGGGATGAAGTGATGGAGGGACTCAGGGTCGAGTCGAAAAAATATGAGGATACTCTCACAAGGGGGTCGGATGTTGTGGTCCGGCTCTCAAAGGAGTTAGCGGGAAAAGGTGTCCGGAAAATCTCGACAGAACAACTGGTTGAGCTCTACGATTCTCAGGGTCTGCCGCCGGAGATAGTGAAAGAGGGGGCTGGAAAAGCAGGCGTAGAGGTGGAGATTCCGGAGAACTTCATCAGCCTGGTAGCTGAACGTCATTCAAAGCCTCGTTCGGTGGAACAGGTTGAGGCCAAGAGTAGCTTGGAAGAGAAGCTGCGCGAGCTTCCCCCGACCCGGACCCTGTACTATGACGATTCCTACAAGACATCGTTCAAGGCCAAGGTCATTGCTACGCCGACCGACAATTCTGTAGTGCTGGACCAGACCTGCTTCTATCCGCAGGGAGGAGGCCAGCCCGGCGACCACGGAGAAGTAAAGGTTGGTCAGACATCCGCGAAGGTTGTAGATGTTCAAAGGGTTGGTGGAGCGATAGTCCACTTCTTGGACCGGCCGGTTCAGGGCGATGTGGGGGAGGTGGAGGGTGAGGTGGACTGGGTCCGCCGTCAGAGCCTGATGCGTCACCATACGGCTACGCATGCGTTGCTTGGCGCGGCAAGGAGGGTCTTGGGCGAGCACGTTTGGCAGGCCGGGGCGCAGAAAGACGTGGAGACGAGCAGGCTGGACATTACACACTACAGCGCGCTCACTGGGAAAGAGAGGGACAGGATAGAGCGACTGGTGAACCAGTTGATTCTTCGCAACGTTCCGGTTCAGGCGAGCTGGCTGGCTCGTGAAAAGGCGGAGGCGAAGTACGGGTTCAGGCTGTACCAGGGCGGCGCTGTGCCTGGTAGCAAGATTCGTGTCGTGAGAATACCGGGCTGGGATGCGGAGGCCTGCGGGGGGACTCACTGTAAGAGAACAGGAGAACTTGGTGTCTTCAAGATTGTCAGGGTCGACAGGCTTCAGGACGGAGTGGAACGAGTAGTCTTCTCAGCAGGCGAATCCGCCCTAAGGCACATCGACCGTCAGGAGGAAATACTTTCGAAAACAAGCGAGATTCTCAACACTCAACCCGATAGGCTGCCTGAGGTTGTCAAGGCGCTGGTCAGCGAGCGCGACACCATGGCCAGGGAGCTGAAGAAGCTAAGAGCGAAAATGCTGGACTCCCGCGTCAAACAGCTTGTCAAGCACGCCGTACCTCTGGGCCGGGTCCGCTTGGTCTTGGCGAAGATTGTGAGGCGGAAAGACGTCGGAGCCGTGGACCTGGCGAACAGGCTCAAGGAGTCGGGGAAGGATATTGTCGCGGTCATTTTCGAAGTGTCCGACCGTGTAACTGTGGCTGCCGCGGCCGGAGACGAGGCCGTGAAGGCAGGGGTGAACGCTGGTGAGGTCGTATCAGAGGTTTCGCGTCTTGTTGGCGGTGGAGGCGGGGGACGACCATTCTTCGCCACCGGTGGCGGCCCCGGGAAGGGGAATGTTGATGGCGCGATAGACAAGGCAAGGGATGTTATCGAGCGACAGCTCGGAATCCAGCCAGGCCAGGCGGTGGCATAGATGGTTTCGAAGTTCAACTGGAAAGCCGTTGAGAAAAAGTGGCAGAGGAAGTGGGCCTGGTCAAAGCTACATGAGACGGACCCTGTGGCGGGAAAGCCGAAGTACTTTGTGACCGCGGCCTATCCGTATCCTAACTCGCCACAGCACATAGGCCATGGGAGAACGTATACGATTGCGGATGTTAACGCGCGGTTTCACAGGATGCGCGGGTTCAACACCCTCTTTCCTACCGGTTTCCACTACACTGGGACTCCTGTCTTTGCGATGTGTAAGCGCCTGCAGCAGAACGACCCTGAGGTGGTACAGGCGCTCACGGAGGTATACCATGTTCCGAAGGCGATGCTGGAACGTCTCAAGGACCCGGTCAGTTTGGCTCGGTATTTTCACGGCGAGATCAAGAAGGGGATGGAGGAGATCGGGTTCTCTATTGACTGGCGGAGGGAGTTCATCACCATTGACCCGTTGTACATGCGGTTCATAGAATGGCACTTCGGCAAGCTGAGGGAGAAGGGCTTGATAACTCAGGGCACGCACCCGGTTGGATGGTGTCCTAACGATAACGGGCCGGTGGGCCAGCACGATACGCAGGGGGATAAGGATCCGGAGGTTGGTGAGTATTTCCTGGTCAAGTTCGAGTCCGAGGGCGCCTATTTTCCGACTGCGACTCTGAGGCCGGAGACGGTGTTCGGGGTGACGAACCTCTGGGTCAACCCGGACGCGAGGTATGTTAGGGCGAACGTGGACGGTGAGGTCTGGGTTGTGAGCCGGGAGGCGGCGGAGAAGCTGCGACACCAGAAGCACGCTGTGGAGGCTCTGGACGAGGTGAGGGGGAAGGAGCTGTTGTGGAGGAAAGTGTACAACCCAGCGACTAAGGCGTCGATTCCTATTCTGCCGGGGCAGTTTGTTGCTCCGCAAAACGGGACGGGGGTTGTGATGTCTGTTCCTGCTCACGCGCCGTACGACTACCAGGCGCTTGCGGATCTCAGGGCACGTGCTGGGCCGGGTTCAGGGGTTGTTGAGGAGATGGGAAGGGTCCAGCCTGTTCCGATCATCAGGCTTGAGGGATGGTCTGAGGTTCCGGCGGCGGATGTGGTGGCGAGGTTTGGGGTGCGGGACCAGAAGGACGCGAAGCTGGAGGACGCGACCCAGGAACTGTACAGCACAGAGTTTCACCGTGGCGTGATGAGGGAGAACACGCCGTATTCTGGGATGTCGGTTTCGAAGGCGCGGGACGCGGTGGTCCAGGAGTACTCTGGGTCAGGCCAGATTGTTCGGATGTTTGAGATTCTGAATAGGCCTGTGTTTTGCCGGTGCGGGGCCGAATGCATCGTTCACATTCTAGACAATCAGTGGTTCATCAACTATGGGGACCCGGAATGGAAACGGCTGGCGCACCAGTGCTTGGAGCAGATGGTTCTGTTGCCGGAGGAGTCTCGGGCGGAGTTTCGTCACACTGTCGACTGGCTGAAGGAGAAGGCGTGTGCGCGGAAGGTCGGGCTGGGGACGCGTCTTCCCTGGGACAGGGACTGGGTCATCGAATCCCTGTCGGACTCTGTGGTCTACATGGCATACTATATTCTTGCGAAGTTCTTTTCCAAACACTGGACGGTTTTCAAAAAGTTCGAGAAGGATTCGTCTCGGCTGCCGGACTCGTTCTTCGACTACTGCTTGCTAGGCGAAGGCAGTGCCGGGGAGGTTGCTCGGGCGGCGAAGATTCCTGCGGGTATCGTTGCTCAGGTCCGGAAGGAGTTTCTCTACTTCTACCCGGTGGACATGAGGCACTCAGGGAAGGACCTCGTACCGAACCACCTGACTTTCTACATCTTCCACCACGTGAAGCTCTACCCGTCCAGCCTCTGGCCGAGGGGCGTGGTGGCGAATGGGTTTGTCTTGATGGAGGGGGCGAAGATGTCGAAGTCGATGCAGAACATTACGCCGCTGCGGGATGGGATTGCGAAGTATGGGGCGGACCCGGTGCGTGTCGGGGTCTTGGCGACCGCGGAGCTGGGGCAGGACACTGACTTTAGCGATACGCTGGCGTCGGCGATTGGGGAGAGGCTGGTGAGCCTGATGGGGCAGGCGCGGGGGCTCCGGAGGACTAGGGCGAAGGGGAAGGCCTTGTCGCAGCTGGACAGGTGGATGCTGAGCCGGCTGAACAGGGCTGTCCGGGAGGCGACCGGGGCGATGGAGAAGCTTCGCGTCCGAGAGGCGATTAACAAGATGGTGTATCAACTGGACAATGACCTGGCTTGGTACCGGAGGCGTACTGGGGAACGGAAGGGGAAGAATGGTCCGAGTGCGGTTGTTTTGCGGAGGGTGATGGAGACGCGGGCGCGGATGCTGGCGCCTGTCGCGCCGCATACTGCGGAGGAGGTCTGGAGCCGACTGGGCCAGAAGGGACTGGTTGCTCGTGCTACGTGGCCTCGGACGGATGAGAAGCTTGAGGATCCGCTGGCTGAACAGGCGGAATCACTGGTCGAGGATGTGTTGGAGGACACGGGGGAGATTCTGAAGGCTACAGGGATGAGTCCGAAGCAGGTGAGCTTCTACAC
>Ga0209321_10000528_pt1 | contig 25058 bp, 24 predicted proteins | sample Rifsed16ft4_FD_184012 | JGI IMG/M metagenome (GOLD analysis project Ga0209321, IMG submission 184012) | Soil microbial communities from Rifle, Colorado, USA - sediment 16ft 4 - CSP-I_5_4 (version 2) | ecosystem: Environmental > Terrestrial > Deep subsurface > Rock core/Sediment | place: Rifle...
ATCCTTTACGAGGTTGTAGACACCCTCGGCATACAGAGCAAGAACATAGGCCACAATACCCATGAGGAACACGCCCATCCGCTCAGTGAAAACCTTGGTCCCCTCTCCTTTTCGGGGAATGATGGGGAGAAGAATATTATGGGAAAGGAGCGCCGACGCGGCAAGCAAGGCGCTGTCTACAGTAGAGAGAATCGCCGATATCAACGCTCCCGCAAAGATAATGTAGAAGAATGTGGAAAGATGCTGCTGAGCAATCATCGGCAGGATCTGCTCCTCGTGCTCCAATCCCGGGATCAGGGAAAATCCGAGGAGCCCAAGAGTGAGGGGAATAAGTCCGACGATCAGGTACATCCCCGATGCCAGGAGCGAGGAGCGACGCGCAACGGAAGGCGATCGGGAGGCAAGGACTCGCGAGATCAGTTCCTGAGCGATCAACGACCCGCAGATCGGAATCGCCCATGCCTCAAGACTTTGAAGAACACCGAAACCGCTTTCTCCCGCGGAACGAACCAAGCTTTCTTCAGAAATGCTGTCGAACATCGAGCTCACTCCGCCGAGGTCATCGGCAACAAATACAATGAGGAGAACGAGGCCGACGACGAGCACTCCTCCCTGCACAATATCGGTAATTGCGTCCGCGAGCATTCCCCCTGTCATTGTATACACAATCACAACGGCGGCAGCTGCGGTAACGGCAACAGAGACACTCAGCTCCGAGGAGGCGGAGACGACCAGTCCGAATGCACGTATCTGCGCGGCGGCCCAAAGAACGGAAGTCGGAATCATGATGAGGGCCGTCAATCTCTCTGCCGATACCGAAAACCTTATCCTGAAGAAATCGGCAATCGTGACAAGCTGCATCTTCCAGAGGGGGACCGCGAATAGCAGTCCCATCAGGAGGAGACACACGGCATAACCGAACGGATCAGCCGTGACGGCTGCCAGTCCTCCGGCGTAGGCGGCTCCTGCAGTCCCAATACAGGATTCCGCACCGAACCAGGTGGCAAAAATGGAGAAGGTGGCAATTCCGTATCCCAATCGCCTCCCCGCAAGGAGGTAGTCATCCTCCGTCCGGATCGACCTTGAGACGACCAGGCCGAGGAGAAGTTGGAAGGCAATGTAGAGTAGAATTCCCACCAGGACGACGTTCATCGTCGCCCACGATAGAAAAAGACCAGCATATAATCAATGGGAAAAGCCTCCTCTGTGCCCCCCATGCCTCCTCCGTGCCCCCTGTGGCAAAGATTCTAACCGCAAAGGACACACCTGCGTGCCCGCCTGCCTTTTTGAGAAACAAATTTGGCGGGCGTGCCGAAACATCGTGAGCCTGCACTTCGGCGTGCAGGCACGAAGAATGCACAAAGCCTGCCTGCCGGTCGTCAGACTTCGATCGTCAGATTGCGATCGTCAGATTGCGACGAATTCTGTCGAACGAATTCTGTCGAACGAACTCTGTCGAGCAGGCAGGGGCACAGAGCACTTGGATGCCGGCCTTCTTTGATAGTGGCCCTTCATTTAGTATCTTTGAGCAGAATGAACATCGTCATAACAGGTGGAACTGGCCTCATAGGAAGCGCGATTACCCGCGACCTCATTGACCGCGGCCACTCGGCCATCCTCCTTTCCCGCTCAGCCAAGAAATCCGGGGACGATCGAATCCGTATTGTACAATGGGACGCGGAAAATCATGGCCCTTGGGTTGAGAGCATCTCAAACGCTGATGCCATTCTTAATCTCACAGGAGAATCCATTGGCGGAGGGCGGTGGACAAAAGCCCGGAAACAAAGGATAGTCCAAAGCCGTGTCAACGCAACAAACGCGTTGGTCAAGGCGATTGGGACCGCCTCAAAACGGCCCGCCGTCCTTGTTAGCGCCTCGGGGGTCGATTACTACGGTCACGTTGAAGAAGGGGATGTCCATGAATCCCATCCACAGGGAACAGGATTCCTGACAGAGACAACGGCGGTTTGGGAAATGGCAGCGAAGGGAGCCGAAGAACATGGAACCCGCGTTGTTACAGTCCGCACAGGTTTTGTGATAGCCGCTGACGCACCGGCCTTCAAAAAAATGATCCTTCCCTTCAGGCTGTTTGCAGGTGGCCCATACGGTTCGGGGAAACAGTGGTTCTCATGGATACATCTGAAGGATGTCGTTCGGGGATATATCTTTGCGCTGGAGAACCCGGGGATCAGCGGGCCGATGAACCTCTGTTCACCGAATCCGCTCAGGGTGAGCGATCTGGCGCGAGAACTTGGGAAAGCGCTCCATCGCCCCTCGTTCCTCCCAGCCCCGGCGTTTGGCCTCAAGATTCTGCTCGGCGAAATGTCCGACCTGCTGCTGAATGGCCGGCGGGCCCTTCCCGGGGTGTTGATGAAACACGGATTCGAATTCAGCTTTCCAACCTTGCGTGAAGCGTTGGAGGATGTCTTGAAGAAAGAGGGGGAGGTGGAACGCTGAAGAGTCTTACTGGAGAGGTACCCGCAACTCAAACCTGACGTTCGACGTTCCCCCCAGGTCCTCACTGACATCGAAGTTATACAAACTCGCCCCGACGTATGCATCAACAATGTTAAGGACATAGGTCAAGGCCAGGTAGAACGCAAAACTATCCCGCTGATCTCTGTAGAAGTCCCTCACGTATTTTGCATAGTCAACGTTGGGACCTGAGACCTCTGATGCAAGCCTTTCTGAATACGTTACCCTCCATTCGTCATACTTCCTGTCCGTAGCGATGTACTGCCTTACAAACCAGTAGCCGAACCCCCATATGAGGGGCAGAGTCCAATACCTCTCGGCATATATCTGACCAGAACCCGGTACGATCGCCGAAAAAATGGTCGCAAGAGCCGGAGACCGCGACGACCGCGGGGCGGTGACGGTATCCTGCAGCAGAGAAAGAGATCGCGATGCTTTGGAAATGGGTTGATGAACGGCGGAATAACTCCCGAAAGAAGAATTATGACGGAACTGTGCCTCGGAGGAGACTGGAATGAAGAACAGAAGGATAAAAAGAACTGCAATATGACGAAGGAAGATCCGCATGCAAGGGAACAGGCGGCCTACCTCTCGACGAACGCGATGGCTTCGATCTCTATTTTGACGTCACGCGGAAGCCGGGCAACTTCCACGGTGCTTCTGGCCGGGGACGATTCGGAAAAGAATTCGCTGTAGACCTCGTTCATCGCCGCAAACTCATTCATATCTTCCAGGAATACCGTCGTCTTGAAAACAGATTTGAGAGAACCGCCGCCGGCTATGAGGATGGCTTCGAGATTCTTGATCACCTGCCGCGTCTGGTCCTTGATATCTCCCTGAACAAGGTTGTTGGTGGCCGGGTCAATCGCTATCTGTCCGGCCGTGTAGAGGAGCTTGCCGTCGACGGTGATTCCCTGACTGTATGGTCCGATGGGTGCCGGTGCTCTTGGAGTGAGAACTTTCTTGAGTGCCATAATTAACGATGCCTTTTGTCGAGAATAAGTTCGAGAATGCGTTCAAGGTCGTCGGCCGAGAAGTATTGGATAACGATCTCGCCCTTCCCTCCGCTCTTTGCGTACACCTTCACCTTTGTGCCCAACATCCGTTTGAGTTGTTCCTCAACGGAGTGGATTCCCGTCCCGTGCCGTGTATGTTTTGCCGGCTTCGCCTTTCTGGCCCGCGTCGTGCGCTCCACCGAACGGACGTTCACTCCCCCCATGACAATCTCGTCATACAGCCTCAGTTGATCCCGCTCGTTGTCCAGCCCCAGCAGCGCTCTCGCGTGGCCCATGGTGAGCCGCCCCCGCCTCAATCCTTCCCGCACCTTCTCGGGCAGCTTCAGCAGCCGCAGGAAATTCGTCACTGTGGAACGGTCCTTGCCGACTTTCTGACCAACCTCATCCTGCGTTAAACGACATTCGTCGATCAGCCGTCGATAGGCATGGGCAATCTCTATCGGATTCAACTCCTCCCGCTGGATATTCTCAACGAGAGCGAGCTCAAGCATTTCCGAATCACTCTGGACATCGATAATAAAAGCGGGAATGGAAGGGAGTCCTGCCCGCTGCGCCGCCCTCATCCTCCGTTCGCCTGAAACGAGCTGATAGTCCTCGCCAAGGCGCCTGACCGTGATCGGTTGAATCAAACCCTTTTCCAGGATGGACTTGCTCAGCTCCTCGAGGCTCTCCGAATCGAAATCAGTGCGCGGCTGAAAGGGGTTCGGACGAATCCGTTCCAGCTCAACGCTCGCAATCACGTTGACGCCGCCGCTATCCTCTCCCACTTCACCCTGCCGGATGCTGACCGGAGTTTTTGGAATAAGGGCGCTTAAACCGCGGCCCAGAACCGATTTCTTTTGATTTGTCATGGATTAGGGATTGAACGTTGGGAGCGGATGAGGAGCCATTTCGGAAACCTCACCGCGATTGGCCATGACCTCTTTGGCAAGCTCCATGTAGTTGCGGGTGCCCGTCGACAACGCGTCATAGAGAATGATGGGCTTGCCGAAGCTGGGGGCCTCGCTGAGCCGGATGTTCCTGGATACGACAGTCTTGAATACCTTGTTGCCAAAATAACGCTTCACTTCGTCAAAAATCTGATTCGACAGGCGAAGACGAGAATCATACATGGTCAGGAGAACGCCTTCGATGTCGAGGTTTGGATTCAGGTTCTTCTTGACCATGTTGATCGTGTTGAACAGCTGGCCAAGCCCCTCGAGGGCGAAATATTCGCATTGCACCGGGATCAGGACAGAGTCTGCCGCGGTAAGCGCATTCAGTGTCAACAGGCCGAGCGATGGGGGACAATCGACGACAAGAAAATCATAATCCTGCTTCACGGAACGCAGGGCGTTGGCAAGCCGCCTCTCCCGCTGTTCAAGATCCACCATTTCAATCTCTGCCCCGACAAGATTGATATGAGAAGGAAGGACCGAGAGGTAGGGCATTTGCGATTCTATGACCGCGTCCCTTGCGTCGAGGTCTCCCAACAACACCTGGTAAATTGTTTTTCCTTCCGAGGGAGCTATACCGACGCCGCTGGTCGCATTCGACTGGGGGTCCGTGTCGATAAGGAGGACCTTCTTTTCCGCAACGGCAATACAGGCAGCAAGATTGATCGCCGTGGTGGTCTTACCGACACCCCCTTTTTGATTCGCTATGACAACAACTTTGCCCATAAGGAATGTCTAGAGCACCGCCATGCCGGCAGCGCAGAGAATTGAGAGTAAGCCAAAAAGAATTGACCGCCGAACAAGCTTCTGAAGCGCAAGGCTCCATCCCTCGACTTCATCACTCCCGTCACGAACGGCGGTTTCAAGCTTCGCAACGACCTTCGCCGCCTGCCAGGAGACCCCGGCTAGAAGAAGAAAAAGAATTTGCTTTGCTGCAAGCAGTTTCGACCAATCTGTCGAAAAATCAAACCAGAGAAAACGCGGATTCAAAAGCATGAGAAGAAGGCCGGTTACTACCATGGACCAGAGGCAGAACCAGACAAATGGAAGAAATCGCCTCGAAACTGCCATTGAGACCTGGCTGGTGATGAGTCCCTGATGCTGGAGAATCGGATGAAGGACGGCATTCATGAAGATCAAACCGCCGATCCAGACGACCGCGGAAACCGCATGCATGACTCGGCAGGCCCACAGGACAAAATCCACGGTCTCTCTCTGGCAATCAGTGAAAAGAATATACTTGAATTTCAACGGCCATGCAACCGTTTCTCTCCGCGTCCTTTGCGCCTCCTTTGCGTCCTCTGCGGTTAGGTTTTTAACCGCAAAGATCTCCAAGAAGGCGCAGAGATCGCAAAGAAGAATTACTGAAGCAACTCTCCAACCTTGAGATCATATCCCCTGAGAAACTCTGCAGCACCCATTTTCTTCCTTCCCTCCTGCTGCAATTCCACAATCGACACTGCTCCGTCGCCTGTGCTCAGGGTCAATTCATCTCCGTCGGCTCTGAGGACACTCCCCTCCTCCCCTCTGCCCCCCTTCCCCTCTGCAATCCTGGTCCGATAAAGCTTGATGACGCGTCCGTTATGCATCGCCCACGCCCCCGGCACCGGCGAAAGTCCCCTCACAAAGTTATGAATCGCAACTGCAGATTTCCTCCAATCGACCCTGCAATCCTCTTTAAAGATCTTCGGCGCCCTGGTGGCCTCTTTGTCATTCTGATCATGCAGGCGTACTTTTCCCGCCTCGACCAGCCGCACAGTCTGAAGGACAATCTCTGTCCCAACTTCGGCAAGTTTGTCGTGGAGCTCACCTGCGGTTTCGTCAGGACCGATCTTCACCCGTGCCTGCAGGATGACGGAACCTGTATCCACGGCCTCTTGAAGGAAGAATGTCGTAACGCCCGTTTCCTTCTCGCCATTGATAATGGCCCAGTTGATCGGAGCAGCGCCCCGGTATTTCGGCAACAGAGATGCATGAAGGTTGAATGTCCCCAGCCGCGGCATGCTGAACACCTCTTTGGGAAGAACCCTAAATGCGACAACGACGATGAGATCGGGATTCAGGGCGGCCAGGCGGGCGAGGAAAGCGGAATCTTTCAAAGACCCGGGCTGAAGGACTTCAAGGCCGTGATCGAGGGCAAAACTCTTCACCGGACTGAAAGCCGTTTTCTGGCCCCGGCCCTGGGCCTTGTCGGGAACTGTCACGACGGCAGGAATTGTGTAGAATTGGTCGAGCAGGAGAGAAAGGCTCGGCAGGGCAAACTCGGGGGTGCCCATGAAGACAATGCGCATCGGGAAGGCTCAGACCTCCACTTTGCCGGATCGACGCGGTGCGGGAGCGGTCACAACCTGATAACTTGTTTCTACCTCACCTTTCTTGATATTCTTCAGCTTGCCCCGCAGGAGCGCTCGCTTGGCAGTGCTCAGATAATCGATGAACAGGACTCCGTCCAGATGGTCGGTCTCATGGAGAATCACCCTTCCCAGCATCCCGGTGGCCTCCAGTTCGACCTCCTCGAAATTGGCATTCCGATACCGGACGCGAATCGTCTCGGGACGCTCGACATCGGCGCGCACATCGGGAATGCTCAGGCACCCTTCTTCCATCGACCATGAGCCGGATTTTCCGATAATCTCGGGATTGATGAGGACGAGTTTCTTCGGCTGGTTCTTTTCAAGCTCCGACAGCTCCTGCCCGTCCTCCGGCTCTTCCTCGGTGGGAGTAACGTCCACGACAATAACACGCTTCATCTCACCTACTTGCGTTGCTGCCAATCCGACACCATGGGACTTGTACATAGTCTCAAACAGATCGTAGATCAGCTTGATCGTTTCGTTGTCGAGGCCTTTAACCGGCTTTGCTTTCTGTCGCAGGACGTCGCTGCCGTAGAGATATATGGGAAGAGTGGACATGGGTCAAAAACTCAGAATTTGCATAATGTACTGCTGCACCTCTTCGAAGTCAACCTCTCCTCTGTGTTCTTCGTGACTTCTCCGTGCTCTTCGTGTAATTCTTTTTAGGTTACACAGAGAGCACAGAGCACACAAAGACTATTCGACAGTCGTCACGATCCGCCGGGCGCCTTCGTACCGGTTCTTGTAATACGAACTTTCAATGGACGAGATCGTTACTCCCAGCGTCACGCTCGCATGCGCAAACAGGTCGTCCCCAAGGTAAATCCCCACGTGCGACCCCTGCGCCCCCGTGGTGTTGAAAAATACCAGATCGCCGAATTTCAACTCCTCAAAGCGGACTGAACTGCCGATCTTCGACTGTGCCTGAGCACTCCGGGGAAGCTGCTTGCCGATCGACTCCTTGTAGACAAGCAGGGTGTATGCCGAACAATCCATCCCGTCGACCGACATTCCGCCATACTCGTACGGAGTACCCATATACCGTGAAATGGCCCGCATTATCTTGCTCTGATCAAGCGGCGTGATCGCCTTGTTCTTCTCTTTTCGAAAATCTCTCGTCCCTGAAACAACGCTGTCGACCGATTTCGGATCAGGCAGCTTGTCGTTCTCCTTCGACTCTTCCTGTTCCTCGCGCGTAGCAAACCGGACTGCTTTTTTCTTTTCCGCCGCCTTGGGCTTCGGCGCCTCGCCGGAACGGAACCGCGGAGATGAAGAGCCGCATCCCTGCAGGGCCATGCCGAGAGAAACTATCACAATGGAGGCAACAAACCAAAGCGTTCGTCGATTGCGAAAAAGCCCCGACCGGCTGGATGCAGATCGAGGCTCCTGATGAAAACGAGATGGTGTCATCACCCCAAATAGGTCCGTAGCGCTTTGCTGCGTGAAGCATGTCGCAGCCGACGGATCGCCTTTTCTTTGATCTGACGAACCCGTTCCCGCGTGAGGTTGAACTTCTCTCCTATCTCTTCAAGCGTCAGTGAATGCTCCTGATCAAGTCCGAAATACAGTCTGATGACCTGCGCTTCTCGTTCGCTCAGTGTTGCCAATGCCCTCTTCACTTCAATCTTCAACGACTCGTCCATCAGAATGGAATCGGGCGAGGGCTGCCGCTGGTCCTGAATAACATCCAGCAGCCTGTTGTCTTCACCTTGCGCGAAAGGGGCATCCATCGAGAGATGGCGTCCCGAAATCTTGAGGGTATCAGAAACCTCGAAGAGCGACATATCCAGCTCTTCGGCCAATTCGCTCGCACTCGGTTCCCTCTCGAACTCCTGCTCAAGGGTGCTGAAGGCCTTGCCGATCTTGTTCAGGGCGCCGACACGGTTCAGAGGCAGGCGAACAATCCTGGACTGTTCCGCCAGGGCCTGAAGAATCGACTGCCTGATCCACCACACTGCGTACGAAATGAACTTGAATCCCCTCGTTTCGTCGAACCGTTTCGCCGCCTTGATGAGTCCGAGGTTACCTTCGTTGATCAGGTCGCCGAGCGACAAGCCCTGATTCTGATACTGCTTGGCAACGCTCACGACAAACCGGAGATTCGCTTTTGTGAGTTTCTCAAGGGCCTTTTGGTCGCCCTTCTTGATCCGGCGGGCAAGATCGATCTCTTCCTGAGGAGTCAGGAGCTCGACTTTGCCGATCTCTTGCAAGTACTTGTCGAGAGACTGACTCTCACGATTCGTGTATTGTTTGCTGATCTTAACCATTCAAATTCACCTTATGAGGTATTCCCCTGAAAATCACATAGAATTCACGCAACTGACAACCCTGATGACCACATAACAGAAAAACCCCCCAAAAGATTTCAGGGTTTATGAGGGTCGATCCTGTCGATGATGCCGACAATACTTGCGTCCACCGGAGCCATTTCAACCGGCAGCGGAATGACCGCCTCGCGCGCCGTAATATAGAACACTGTCTCCCCGGGCCCTGCCCCGATGGTATCAACGGCAACCAGGGGATCGCCCGTTTTTTCCCGCTTCGCATTGATCGGCTGAATGAATTGAAGTTTGAGAGTCCGGAGGTTCTCGTCCTTCCGGGTTGCCCAAACCGTTCCGATGACTTTCGCGAGATACATGCTCAGTCCTGAATGTCCAGTTTGTCGACCACGGCCACAATGACGGCATCGACCGGCTTGTTTTTCGTTACCGCAGTCTGCCGCGCCGAGCTCCCCGATGTCACAAGAACGACATCCCCTACCCCGGCCTGTACCGTGTCAACAGCAACGACAAAGGTCTCTTTGAGTTTATGCTGGACGTCCAGGTGCCGGACTATCAGAAACTTCATCCCCACTAATTCTTCATCTTTGCGCGTGGCCCAGACAGTACCTACTACTTTACCTAAGACCATGGTATGCCTCGAATGGTTACCTCACCATTGAAAGAAAACTCGTGCCGGCCAGTGAATTCGGCACGCCAAAGAACTCCGCAACGGTCTTCCCCGCATCGGCAAACGTCCGCCGTATTCCAAGGTCGACCCCTTTCTTCCCGCCTTTCAGCGAGCAAAGAATGGGAACGTACTCCCGTGAATGATCCGTGCTCTGGTCCGTGGGATCGTTCCCGTGATCGGCCGTAATCATCAACATATCCCCCTCGTTCAGACAGTCAAGGATGGCAGGAAGAGAAGAATCGAATTCCTGAAGCGCTTTTGCAAACCCCTCGGCATCCTGCCGATGTCCAAAGAGCACGTCGAAATCGACCAGATTCGCCATGATGAAACCGCTTTTCATGCGGCCCGCCTGGCTCACAATTTGCTCAACCCCCTCCGCATTGGAATGAGTGTGGATCTTCGCACTCAACCCCCGCCCCGCAAAAAGGTCATCGATCTTTCCGATCCCGACAGTCTCGAACCCCTTTTCAGCGAGGTGATCCAGCATGGTCGTCCCGGGCGGCTCTACGGCAAAATCTCTCCGGTTCGTTGTTCGGGTGAATCCGCCGGATTTACCGACAAAGGGACGTGCAATCACCCGGCCAACCCTGTGTTCTCCGACCATCACCTCCGCGCGGGTTTTGCTGCACATCTCGTACAGAGCAGGAAGAGGCACAACCTCTTCGTGACATGCGATCTGAAACACCGAATCTCCCGAGGTATAGACGATTGGGAACCCGGTTCGGACGTGTTCTTCCCCTAATTCTTTTATGATCTCGGTTCCTGAGGCCGGCTTGTTCCCCAGAAATCCATTCGCTCCGGTTGTGGAGAGGAACTTCTTCATCAGGTCGGGAGGAAAACCCTGCGGGTACAATGGGAATGCTCTCTCCGTAATGACACCGGCAATTTCCCAATGGCCCGTGGTACTGTCTTTGCCCTTCGACTGCTCTGCCATTCTTCCGTAGCAGCCTTCGACGGGAATCTGCGAATCGAGCCCTTTGATGGAGGCAAGTCTCCCCAAACCAAGTCGCTGCAGATTGGGAAGCTTCAGTCCGCCGAGTACACGCGCGACATTCCCCACTGTATTCGCACCTCGGTCGCCGTAGGATGGGGCATCAGGGAGCTCGCCGATTCCGACGCCATCGAGGACCACGAATATCAGCCTCTGGTTCTTCAATAACCTCTACGTAAGGGATTACGAGGAAAGTAACGAAACGTTACGCAAACAGCTCTTTTTCGTTGCATTTGCACAGTTGTACGCGCGTCCGGTTGAACCGGTAGGAATTGTGCAAAGAACGCACTGATTGCACGTACAACATGGGAACCTTGATCGTGCCGCATTTTGGACACTTTGTCCCTTTTTCCATCGTGGCCTTCTTAGCCTTTTCTGCAAAATCCTGTTGTTTCGCCATAAACCTGCTTCATCCTTTCAGATCAATTAATACACTCGTACCATGTTGCCGCCGGCCTCGATCGCTTTCCCGAGGACATGACCGGCATTCTCAAACAATTCCAGATCGCTGATCTCATCCGCCGCACCGCACACTCCCACGCTCACCGTGATCGAAAAACTCTTCTGCTCGATATTGATGATATTGCTCGCGATGTTCTTCCGCAGTTTCTCCGCCCAGAGATACGCGTCATTGGCGGTCGTGTTGATGAGAAGTACCGCAAACCTGTTGAAATCGACTCTCCCCACCAAATCATAGGGCCTGATGGAGGACTTCGTCATCCTCCCGACGTTCTGGAGGACAAAATCAAACCCCTCTTTGCCGTACCGGCTGAGATGTTCATTGATCCCGTCGATGGAGATCATCACGAGGGTTACGTCGTTTTCAAAATCATTGGAACGCTGGACCTCTTCATGCACCCGTTCCATGAAATATTTTCTTGTAGCGACACCCGTGGTCTCGTCGACCAGTACAAAATTGTTGACGACGTCCGTCAGGTTGAGCACCTCAAGCCCCCACGAAGCGCTGATCACAAGCTTTTGCAGTGTCTTGACGTCCGATTCCGTGAAACTCTTTGCATCCTTGCTCTCGACCACCAGCGCGCCGTAACAACGGTTGAGCGAGTTGATCGGCAGCACCATGAGAGCTCCGGCGGTATCGACCCTCTCGGCCTTGTAGAAGCGGGGCAGATTCATTCCCTTGAGACTGTCTGCGATCTTCGCAATGCCCGACTGAACCACCGTCCCCACCAGGCTTCCGTGCGGGTCGATCTCCTGGCCGACGGTCACATACGAGTCGTTCATCCGGTTCAGGACGAACTGGACTTCCCAGTTCTTGCGTGATTCGTCGTAGAGAATCACGGTGATGTAATCCCACGCCACGAGCCGTGATGACTCTTCCGCCAGGGAGCGGACGATCGAATGGAGGCTGAAGTCCAGCTTCATCTGCTCTCTCATCCTCGTGATCGACCGGAGAATCTCGGAATCGATCAGCAAGTCGTACTTCCCGGTGTAACTCCTGATGAGAGCGGAGATCATCTTCGCATAATCTCCGAGAAGCGTCATCGTCTCGGGGCCGAACGAATCCTCGCTGAGACAATCGACCACCAGCACCGCAACGGGATCCTCCGTCTTGACGGTATCGCGGGGATAGAAGACCGGGACAGCCGTAAACGAACGGACCGGCTCCGTCCCCTCATAGTATCCGATCATTTCGAACTGACTGGAGGTATTGACGTCGTTAATGATCCGCGGGTGACCGGTCAGGGCCACCTGGCTTATCAGATCCGTACCGATTTCACGCCTGCGATGCGTCGTAAACCGCTGGCTTTCCGTCACATAGCTGTCAAGAACCAGCTGGTGCTTTTCCCTGTTGACCCAGAAAAGCGCCACCGTGTGCCCGAATGTCGCTTCCTTGATTACCGTCAGGACCTTCCTGGCCAGATAACTGAACTCCGACTTTGGTCCCATGTCCTTCAGGAGCACGTCGTCCTGCACATCGACAAAGTCTGACAGCTTGAATTCGTACTCCATGCGCGGCATGGGAACGCTCGGCGCTTCCGGAAATGACGGAACTGCAGGAGAGTCGGGCTCATGATAGGCCCTCCCCCTCAACTCATCCTGCTCAGCCGCATCCCTTTCGTTGTCGTCCATGTCGGATTCCTGTTCCTCTGGTGGGACGGTTTCAAGCGAGTCTTCCGATTCAAGATCAGGGAGACTTTTCAGCCGAATTGTCACAACAACGTAAGCGAGGGCCATGACACCGGCTGCCAGAGCGACAAATTTCCAGAGCGGTGCGGTGATAAACAGCCCCCCAAGAAACACGATGACGCCCGCCAACACAATCAATTCCTGCGTTAATGTTAGCCGATTGACCCAGGAACGCACTGTGTTTAACACGCGAGCGTCAGTCATTGAGGATTTTTTTCTGTTTGTACCCCACAAGTATAGCAAAATTTACCCATTTAGCGCCGAAAAGTCAAGGTAAAAAGCAGGAAGCAGCCGACAACTCCGCATCCTTGCGATGCTTGGGAGGTAAATCTGCTATGAGCTTGCAGCAGGAAGTTTTTTTAGCTACTTTTTCAAAAATGAAGCTGTGAACTCATCCCTCCGAGCTCCATGAAAGCAGTCATCATGGCCGGCGGCTTTGGAACACGCCTAAGGCCGCTCACCTGCAATATCCCGAAGCCAATGGTTCCCATGATCAACAAGCCGATGATGGCTCACATCATCGACCTGCTGAAGGGACACGGTATTACCGATATTGTCTCAACCCTCTTCTACCAGCCCGAGACGATCAGCGGATATTTTCAGGACGGACACGAGTATGGAGTTCAGATGCAGTATCGGAAGGCGGAAGCCGACCTCGGAACCGCCGGAAGCGTCAGCAACGCCCGCGACTTCCTTGATGAACGGTTCATCATCATCAGCGGCGACGTCCTCACGGATTTCGATCTCACGAAAGCCATCGCATTTCACAAAAAGAACAAGGCGAAGGCGACCATCCTCCTCACACGAGTTGCAAATCCTCTTCAATTCGGCGTTGTGCTGGCGGGCGACGACGGCCGGGTGGTCCGCTTCCTGGAGAAACCCTCCTGGGGTGAAGTCTTCAGCGATACGATCAATACGGGGATCTATATTCTCGAACCGGAAGTCCTCGATTTGGTGCCCAAAGGAGAGGAATACGATTTCAGCAAGAACCTCTTCCCTGCCATGATGGAACAGGAGATGCCGCTCTTTGCGTATGTCGCGGAAGGCTACTGGCGGGACGTGGGGAACCTCCATGAATATCTGGAGGCTCACTTTGATATTCTACGGGGAGTTGTGCGGCTTCAAATTGACGGAACGCGGACCGACCAGGTCTATGTGGGGAATGGGAGCCGAATCGAAACGGACCAAAAAAATCTCCACGGAAGCGTGATTGTCGGAAACAGCTCGCGGATCCATCCCGGAGCCATTCTGGCCAACACAGTGGTGGGCGATAATTGCGAGATCCTCCCCGGGGCCGTTATCAGCAATTCCGTGATCTGGAGCGGGACCCAGATCGGGTCCCGTGCGGAGATGTCGTTCGACGTGATCGGAAAGAAGTGCATCATTGGCGACGAGACGGTCATTGCGGAAAACGTTTTCATGAGCGACCAGTGCGTTATCGGGAAGCGCGCCTCCATTCTTGCGAACGTCAAACTGTGGCCCGAAAAAGTGGTGGAAGAAGGGGCAACCGTCACCCGAAGTCTTGTATGGGAAGATCAATGGTTGCGGGAATTGTTCACCAACTCCACAGTGACAGGCATTTCGAACATTGAGATCAACCCCGAATTTGCCGCAAAGCTCGGCGCGGCTTTCGGCGCGTATCTGGGCGCCGGTACCACGGTCGCCTGCAGCCGGGATTCGGATACCGTGTCGCGAATGATCAACAGGGCCATGATGTGCGGGCTCATGTCGGCGGGGGTACAGTGCAGCGACCTCAGGGCAACATCGATCCCTATCGTCAGGCATGAACTGTATTCCGGGAAGGAAAAGGGCGGTTTCCATGTTCGAAAATCGCCGTTCGACAAGAATTTCACCGACATTATCTTTTTCGACAGAGAGGGGAAGGATCTCCCGGCCAACAAAGCAAAGGCGGTCGAGCGCTTCTTCTTCGGCGAGGATTTTCCCCGTACTCCCTATGACGCGGTCGGCGGCATCGTATTCCCCGAGCGTACCACCGAGAGTTACATCGACCGATTCCTGGCCACAACGAGGATCGATGCCATCAGAGAGGCGGGGCTGAAGCTCGTTGTGGACTATTCCAACGGCATTGCATCGACGATCTTCCCCAACATTCTGGGAAACCTCAATGTGCAGGTTGTCTCCCTGAATGCCTATCTTGACAGCAAGAAGCTTACGCGGGGAAAAGAGCAATTCGAGCAATCGTTGAGCGACCTTGGGTACGTCGTCACATCGTTGCGGTACGACGTGGGATTTATGCTCGATGCCGGAGCGGAAAAGGTCTTCTGTGTGGATGAGAACGGGAACTACATCGACAGCGACCGGCTTCTCACCCTCGTGGCAAAGCTGGCCCTTCTCGCGAACCCTTCCCTCAAGACGATAGCAGTCCCGGTCTCTGCAACGGGGGAGATCGATCAGATCGCGGCGGAGCACGGGGCAACCGTAATACGGACGCGCGACAGCCACCTGGCGCTGATGGAGGCCGCGAGCAATAAAACCGTCCAGTTTGTCGGGGGTACCAAGGGGGGATTCATCTTCAACGAATTCCTTTTTGCGTCCGACGGGATGTACTCCCTGGCGAAGATCCTCGAGTTCATGGCCGTTACGCGAAAGCGGATCGGCGACATCGATCGCGAGACTCCCCGCTTGCATTTTGTCAAAAAAAATGTTCCTTGTTCGTGGCACGTGAAAGGACGCGTCATGCGCAGGCTCATCAAGGATTCCGAAGCGACCCCGCGTGAGCTCGTGGAAGGCGTGAAGCTGTTCCCGAACAAGACCAGGCACTTGACGTCAGTCTTTCTCAACCCTGACCGCGCGCGGCCGATTTTCCATATTAACACGGAATCGGAAGATCTTGAGATCGCCCAGCGCCTTTCAAAGGAGTACGAGTCCAAGATCGTTCACTGGATAACGGAAGAATAGGCGCGGAACAAGGTACTATCGGAGAGCCGAATGAAGATTACTGATATTCTCACCGAACAGTTTGTTCGGACCAACCTTCCGGGATCGACAAAAGAAGAGGTCCTCAACTCGATGATCGAAATTGCGTCGGCGTCCGATCGGGTGACGGACAAGGAAAAAGTGCGGACGGCAATTCTCGAGCGCGAGAAGATCATGTCGACCGGCGTCGGATCCGGTTTCGCCATTCCTCACGGGAAGACAGACGCGGTCAACGACATTGTGGGCGCCTTCGCCGTTACCTCCCAGCCGATCGATTACAAATCCCTCGACGAACAGCCGGTCCGAATCATTTTCCTCCTTGTGGGAAGGGACAACATGGTGGGGCCGCACATCAAGCTGCTGAGCAGAATCTCGCGGCTCATGAACAAGGAAGATTTCCGGAACAAGCTTCTCGCAGCGGCATCTCCCGCGCAGGTCCTCGATCTCTTCAAGCAGGAAGAGGCAAGCTATTTTGAAGCGTAGAACCCTCTCCCCCACGCCGTCCACCTTTCCTCACCAAACGGACCTCCCGTGAAATTCCGATCCATCAAAGGGACCAAAGATATACTTCCGGGCGAAGTCGAAACGTGGCAACACGTCGAATCGACGATACGCCGGGTCATGGGGCTTTATAGCTACCATGAAATCCGAACACCGGTCTTCGAGACGACCGCGCTTTTTTCGAGAAGCATCGGGGAACTCACGGATATCGTCACCAAAGAGATGTACACGTTCAAGGATCGCAGCGACGAATCCATAACCCTCCGGCCCGAGGGGACCGCTTCGGCGCTTCGCGCGTATATCCAGAACAATCTTGGCGAGCTGAACCCCCTGACGAAGCTGTACTACCTTGGGCCAATGTTCCGCCAGGAACGCCCCCAAGCCGGCCGGTTGCGACAGTTTCACCAGTTTGGAGCCGAGGCTCTCGGTTCACAGTCGCCGTATCTCGACGTTGAGATGATGCTGCTTGCAGGGGAGATTCTCAAATCAACAGGAGTCAAAGCGTTTGATCTGAAAGTAAATTCGGTGGGATGCCAGAACTGCAGGCCTGCCTACAAGAAATTGCTGACGGCAGAATTGAAGAAGAGAGAGACAAAACTCTCGCCCGAAAGCAAGGAACGGATCGAGAAGAATCCTCTGAGAGTTCTTGATTCGAAAAACGAAGAAGATATCAAACACACGGCACACGTGCCGTTGATGAAGGATCATTTGTGTAAGGAATGTGCCGATCATTTCGCAGCCGTTCAGTCCCTTCTCCACTCGCTTGGTAGTAAGTATGGAATAGACGGACGCCTCGTCAGGGGGTTGGATTACTACACAAAGACGGCCTTCGAGATCACCAGCGGGTCGCTCGGTTCGCAGGACGCAATCGTCGGGGGCGGGAGATATGACCTTCTGACTGAAGAATTGGGCGGCAAACCGACGCCGGGCGTGGGATTTGCAGCGGGGATCGAGCGGCTCATTATGGCTCTCGAGAAGAGCGCCCATCCTCAACCTGCCGGGCCGAAGTTGTTTCTTGTCGGGCTCGACGATACCTCCCGGGCGTGGGCATTCCTCAAGGCGTGCGAGCTGAGGAATCAGGGGATTGCCGTCGAAACCGACTACCTGGGCCGGAGCATCAAGGCACAGATGCGCGAAGCGAACCGCCAGAACGCCGACTACGTCATCGTTATGGGCGAACAGGAGCTCCAAACGAAGTCGGTCAACCTCAAAGAGATGAAGACCGGATCTGAAAAGAAGATTCGGATTGAAGAGATCGACTCCTTCCTCCGATAACCCGTGCCCCGAAAGCGAAAAAAACCGGAGCCCGAATATCGCCTTCGGGTTTTTCATTATCGCCGCGAAACGGGGAAGAAATCGATCGCACTCGTTGTCGAAACACTGAAGGAATTTGTGAGTTTCAGATACGAAGTGTTGTTGGAGGATAAGAGAGCTGACAACGAGATCCATGTGAGGATTCTCGGACTTCACGCGCCGGTATCGATCATGCCGGGAACGGGTCCTGCCCGCGGAATCCGATTCTACGATTCTCTCTCGGGCACGATCGGCATTCACATCAAGAAATTTGACGGCGAGATGAACGAATTTGCCGTCGCGATCGGCCGGACTGCGGTCTCGCTCGTCAGGTCGCCGCGAGACCCGTTCATTCTCTTTTCACTGGAACCTGTCACACTTGAAGCCTGACTATGTGTCCGATACTCTTTAAGGTTGGTCCGTTCACGGTTTACAGCTATGGGCTCATGCTTGCCACGGGATTCATTGTGGCCAGCATGTTGATGACCAGGGAATACAAGCGAAGGCGGCTCGACCCCAACCTGGCCGGAACTATCACGTTGATTGCCCTTGTAGCCGGTGTTGCAGGATCCAAGCTCCTTTATCTTTTGGAACACTGGAGTCATTTCGTCGCCGATCCTGCAGGAATGGCCTTTTCACCCGGCGGCCTCTCCTTCTTTGGAGGTTTCTTCCTCGCAACCGCCTCTATCTACCTCTATGCGCGCTCAAAGAAGATCAGTTTTCTCACGATAGCCGACGGAACCTCTCCCGGATTGATGCTCGGCTACGGGATAGCCAGACTTGGCTGTCATTTTGCAGGCGATGGCGATTACGGCTTCCCCACGAGTCTTCCGTGGGGGACAAATTACTCGGGCGGTACGTTTCCTCCTTCCGAAGCATTCAGAAACTTTCCCGAGATCACGAGTCAGTTTCCCGGCGGCATTGTACCGGACAACACACTGTGCCATCCCACCCCTGTATACGAACTTCTCATCTGTGCTTTGTTCTTCGGCCTGCTGTGGCGATACAGAACCAGCATCGTTGAAAACGGAAAATTATTCATGCTCTATCTGATGCTTGCCGGAGTCGAGCGGTTCTCTGTGGAGTTTCTGCGGATCAATCCCAGAGTGTTTCTCGGCCTTTCCGAGTATCAACTTGTGGCAGCCGGGGTTGCTCTGGTCGGTGTGGTCGGATGGTTCATGATGGGAAAAAAGACGGCAGCACAATCATGAACGCACTCGGGCTTTTCTCGAAGGACGATTGCGCCCTTTGCGATGAGGCCAAAGAGTTGATACACCGCGTCAACAACGATTTCCATTTTACCGTCACAGAGACAAAGCTCAAACCAGGCGATCCCGATTTTCCGAAGTACGAGAAGAAATTTCCTGTCCTGGTTGCGTCAAACGGGAAACAGATTTTCGGAAAAATGACGGAAGAACAGGTTCGCACTCTCCTCTTCTCCCTATCTCCTCCGCCCCTCATCTACTACGCAGCCAAGTTCCTCGAAGCCCTCGCAATCGTCGGCGTCTTTTTCGGATTCATGTACGGACTCATGGGAAACATGTGGCTGGATCTCTATTTCTTTCTCGGCGGCATCGCGATCTTCCTGGTCGGATGGGGCCTTGAAAAATGGGAAATTAGGTCGAGGAAACCGAAGGTGCAATCGTGACCAGCACCGTCATAGGGCGACAGCCGGTATTGGAAGCGATCAAGTCGGACCGCGCCGTCGAGAAGATCTTGCTGCAATATGGCACACACGGAGAGATCATCGATCGGATCAGGCGGATGGCAAAGCAGCGGTCGATCCCCGTCGTGGAAGTTGACCGGGAGCGGTTCAAGGAGATTTCGGCTGATCCGTCGGCACAAGGGGTTGCAGCGGTATTCGGGACGACCAACTACGAAGATGTAGAGACGATCCTCAAGGTTGCCTCTGAAAGGAACGAACCGCCATTCGTGCTCATACTTGACGAAATCGAAGACCCGCACAACATGGGGGCGTTGATAAGAACTGCGGAATGCGCAGGAGTTCACGGCGTCGTCATCCCGCGGCACCACAGTGCCACGGTCAATGAAACTGTGATCAAGGCCTCTGCCGGAGCAACACTTCATCTCCCGATCGCAAAAGTGGCAAACATTGCAATGACGATCGATGAGTTGAAAGAGTCGGGATTATGGATTGTCGGAACGGCTTCAGATGGCGACAAGACTCTCTACGAGGTCGACTTCAAAGGGCCGATAGCGGTGGTCATCGGAAATGAGGGGAAAGGAATTCGCAGGCTGGTAAGGGAGAAATGCGATTTTCTGGCAAAAATTCCCCTTTACGGCAAGCTCGACTCTTTGAACGCATCGGTGGCGGGTGCTCTTGTGATGTTTGAAGCTGCGCGGGTGAGGCACGCGAAAGGATGATAGGGAGCGACGCCATCGGTTAGAAACCCTGCCTGCGTGCCGACCGTTTCACTTGCGTCGAAGCTTGTCGCATTCACTTCGGCAGGCAGGCGTTTCAACGGATGGCGGAGAGAGGCATTCAGTAGGTCGCCGTTCCACGGCGATGCGCGTAAATGTCGGCGCAAACACCGACCTACCAAAAGAGACACGCGGTTCTTAGGAACCATTCGCACTTCCCCCTTTGCTGCTCATCCCAAACTCATTGCCATCATTCAAGGAATGAAGTACCTTTCAAGGGGTAAGACAACTCCCTAACAAGGGGAGGCTTTCTTGGGGAGTGCAAACGAAGGAGGCTGTGCCGCCGTGACGACCGGCCGCACATCGAAGGTTGCACAGGTAAGAGTGTACTGTAAACTCGCTCAATCCGTGATCTGCAGTTGATCATGCACGGGCTCTGCGGTCGCCCTCTGCGAATCGATGAGGACAACCCGACGCCCGCGGCGCCGCGCGAATCTTGACGGCCAGCCGGCTCACATCGTGGGGCTTCTTTGTCGGCAAGCGTCCAAGTGGCATCGGGACTTCGAAAGGACCACACCATGAAGACCCTGCTACGCATTGCCTTTTGTTCTCTCCTTGTTTCATCTCTCCACGCGCAAGTTTACCACTACGCCTCGCTCTGGGTCCAGGACCCTCAAACATCCCGGATGGACGGGGGAACCCTCGAGGACGCGACTCTGGTTGCCGATCCGCACGGAAGCTACTCGGTCAACGATCTCTACCTGACCTTCTCCGCCCGCGGAACCTCATTCCTCCCGAATGACACTGTTGAAGTGCAGCTAAGGTTTGACCTCCCTGCAGGATCCTCAATCACCGACCTCTGGTTGTGGTTCGGAACCGACACGCTCCGTGCCATCATGGCCGACAGGTCCGTAGCACGTGCCACCTATGAGAACATCGTCAAAAGAGTACGGCGCGATCCGGCACTTCTGACGAAGGAATACGGGGACACGTACTCACTGCTCATTTTTCCTCTGCGCTGCGATGAAACAAGAAAAGTGAAGATCCGGTACACGGCCCCGCTCGCCGGGACTGCCGACGGAGCGACCATGGAATTGCCTGTCTGGATCCTCCATGCATCCAAGAACCAGCTGGCGGAGTTCCCTGTCGTCGTTCACAGAGGCACGCTCTGGACCAATCCCGGCATCGTCGAGATAAGCAACATCACATTCAGCCGCCTCTTCGATTCTTCCTACGATCAGGCCGAAATTCCAGGCAACAGTTTTTCCACCCTGGGTAACCTCTCGCTCCGGCTGAGCGGCCCCTGGCTGAACGGAACTCTGTTCGTCGAGCGGTTTCACGACGGGACGGGGGGGGCATACCGCATTTCGATGAATCCGGCGAAATTGCTCTCGCTCCCCCTCCATCGGAACATTCTGTTCCTCATCGATTTCGATTCCACGACGGTATATGCATCCCGGGCTTCGCGGCTCCTGAGGATCACCGAGTTGAAGGGGGCCCTCATGGCAAACCGGATGGAACAGGATTCCTTTGCCGTCATCTTCTCCGCAAAGAATCAGCCGCACAGGATTTCATCCTCCTGGCTGAAATTGGATTCGGCAAACATCCACTCTTTTCTCGGAGCCTCCTTCGATCCCTGGACGGTTCTCGACACCGTTGATCTTCCCGGGCTTCTCTTCGACGGCATTCGGTTCCTGAAGGAAAACGGAAATAACGGGCACATTGTCCTTTTTGCTTCTTCAACCGGGCTGAGAGATTTCGTTAAAGCGAACACACTTCTGGATTCCCTTGCAAGGACCATGAATTCCGCGACGGAAGTCCACATCGTCGACGACAATTATTATCATTATGGTTACAATGCGGGGGGAAAATACTATTACGGCAACGGGTACTTCTATAGCCAGCTTGCCGGCCAAACGAGAGGTTCGTTCACCTTCTGCGGATACCAGGCGGAGGGTGCTCTTTCTTCGAAGATCCGTGATCTGAGGGGGAGGTTCGAATTCTTTGACCTTGTCGCTTCTCCCGCTTCAGGTTTTTCATTCGCGCATGTTAATTCCGGATTCGAATCGGGGACCTTCTCCGTCCTGCGTTCCATTACCTCAACCGGCCTCTACCAGGGCGATTTCCCGCTGCGGGTCGATTTCGGAGGGATGTATCGGGGTCAATTCTATTTTCAGCAGAACGATATTGAGAATTCCTCGGCGTATCAGTCTGACAGCACCCTGAAAACCACATGGGCCGGGTCGTTGATTTCGACGTATCCCGAATACGGCGGGGATGATGACACCAGGCGAATGGTCGCGGCGTTGAGCGTGGAACATCGGGTCCTCTCGTATCTCACGGCGTTTATTGCGCTCGAACCGGGCCAGGAGCTGTGCGACACCTGCGTTGGTCCCGTTGATTGGAGAGGATGGGGAGACATTATTATCGGCGCTGCGGAAGAGACCACGGTACCGACTTCATACAAGGTCCTCCAGGCGTATCCGAATCCGTTCAATCCCACGACCACAATACGCGTCCAACTCCCCCGGGGTGCAAAGCCGGATCAATCATCGCTGGTCATTTACGATATTCTTGGACAGGAGGTCCGGAAATTCGACGTCACCCGGCTTTCGGATAGAGAGTCGTTTGAGTTTGTTTGGGACTCAAGGACAGACGACGGAAGGCCTGCGGCCTCAGGGATCTATTTCGTTGTGCTGACGACTCCGCAAGGAAGAACATCGCTGAAGCTTGTGTTGCTGAAGTGAAAGGTGTAGAGGAAAATGTAAAAAAGGTGGCAACATTCATGAGATCCAGTTTGAGGATCACGCTGTCGGGATTTATTTTCCCGGCCTTTTTCGCCGTCGCCCAAAACAACGGTCCGATATCCCTGGTCAGCCGTTTGCCCGAAGGGCCTTGCCATGCAGTTTTCGTGAAAGACATGCATGCATACGTTGGAAACGGGAGCGCGTTGGATGTCGTCGACGTTTCCGATCCATCCAACCCGACGAGAGTAGGCCGTGCGTTGCTGCCCGGTGTCGCAGAAGAAGTCATTGTGGATGGGAACCATGTTTACATTGCCGGCACAAGACCAGGCCTTACCATTCTCGAGGTTTCGGCGTCAGGTGCTCCCGTGCTCGTTGCTTCTGTCGACCTCTGCGACGCATGGGCAATTGAATTGGCAGATAGCCTGATGTTTGTCGCTCACAGTGATCTGGTCACCATTCTCGATGTCTCGAGCCCCTCTTCACCGCAGGTAGTCTCGGCCATTACTCTTGGGGGAAACGACGTCTGGGATGTCGCCGTTCGTGGCGACACATTGTTTATTGCTGCACCGCAGGCGGGAATTTATGTTTATGATGTCCATGAACCCTCTCAGCCCGCGTTCATCAAACAGTTTTTCCTCAACGATGGGTTCAAACCTCGCTCGCTGACCTGGTGCGGACCGTACCTGTATGTAACAAGTTCTCCCCCCGGTATGATGGAGTACGGCAAGATGCACATTTTGGAGATCATCGGACCGGACAGCCTGCATGAGGTCAGCAGCGTCACCTTCCAGGGGGATTGGGGTTCGAGCGGCCGTAACGTCTTCGTGAACGGATCCATTGCTTATGGTTCCTATGCTTCAGATGTAGGTAACGGTGTCTATATCATTGACATCAGTTCTGCCGAAGCGCCAAAACTGATTTATAACCTCGGGGGAAACGATCCAATGAGCATTTTCGTTGCCGGCTCAACTCTTTTCCTTGCTGGTAATGAGGCGGGAATGAAGGTCTATGATGTTTCTGTTCCCACTCCTCCCCAACTTCTGGCGACCTATTACACCTCGGCGAAGACTCTTGACATTGCGTTGTCCGGCTCCTGGGCCTATGTCTCCTCAGGTGGAATCAAGTCAGTTGACCTTTCCCATCCGCAGAATCCCGTTGTTCACGGTCCCTTTGCTTTCTCCGCCGGCCCCATAGAAACTCATGGTTCTTACACGTTCGTCAAGAGTTACAGTTGCATTGATATCTTCGATGCATCATCGGGGGACACCCTGACCAAAATTGGGAGCCTTTGCCATGTTGACGTCACCGGCTTCGAGGTGTATGAAAACCTGCTCTATGTGATGGGCAGAGACGGCATGCTGCACATTGCGGATATATTAAGTTCAGGCCTCCCCAGTTGGTTGGGGTCCACGAAAGCGGGCGGCACGCTCTATGATGTCTCTGTGATGGGGTCCCATGCCTACGTGGCTCTCGCCCGAAGCGGTGTGAGCATTATTGACGTGAGTGATCCAACGGTCCCTATCCTCGTATCGACCTTCGCAATTCCAGGGGTCGCTCTCGGAATTGACACATTCGAGGACAGGGCTTATGTCGCATTGAGAGATTCCGGCCTCGCAATTCTTGACCTATCCAATCCCAGTTCTCCGTCAGTCATCTCGACAATCCCGATCAGCCGGTACAATTCCGCAGTGACTGTTGCATTTCCATTTGCCTACGTCGCAACGCTCACGGGTGTTACCGTGATTGACGTTTCGAATGCAGCGTCTCCACAGATTGTTGATTCCGTGCAGACCGCAGACCTTCCGCGGGCGGTAGCGGTATCAGGAATATACTTCTACGTCGCCGACTACAGAGGGGGGTTGTTCGTTTTTGCCAATGACCTTCTTAACAGCGTTCAAACGCCGCGCCCGGATGTTCCCTCGGAATTTCGGCTGAGTCAAAATTTTCCCAATCCTTTCAATTCCAGGACGAGGATCACCTATGACCTTCCCCGAGCCGGCGATGTTGTCGTGACAATTCACTCACTCGCAGGCGAATTGCTGGAGACGGTTTTCAAGGGGCATCAAGCATCCGGCACCCGATCCGTCGAGTGGGAGCCTTCGGGCTTGAGCTCAGGAGTATACTTCTATAGCGTAGAATTCAACGGAAATTCGGTCACGAGGGGGTGCGTGCTGTTGAAATGATTCTGCGCGGCTATTGTCCGTCTCCTTGTGTTGGTTTTTTTTGCCAAATTGTTAGACCTTTCCAACCGGGGAAAAACTATCTGATGGAACATCGTCGGGATACCTAAGATCTCGCCTCCGGGCTGTACTTCGCACGTCTGACGTCAG
>Ga0209321_10000536_pt1 | contig 24889 bp, 27 predicted proteins | sample Rifsed16ft4_FD_184012 | JGI IMG/M metagenome (GOLD analysis project Ga0209321, IMG submission 184012) | Soil microbial communities from Rifle, Colorado, USA - sediment 16ft 4 - CSP-I_5_4 (version 2) | ecosystem: Environmental > Terrestrial > Deep subsurface > Rock core/Sediment | place: Rifle...
TGCTTGTGTTTCAGGTAATCCTTTATCTTTGAAAGGCTCAATGTTTTTAGTTCTTTCCGCAAAGTCTTGTTCTGTTTCAAAAGTAAATCTCTCTGGTTTTTTTTCAACAATCTGAAAAGGCGATTTAGCAACAGCAGTAATACCCCTACCAATACTTTTTACTTTGGGTATTATTTCTTGTTTAAATTTTTCTATTGCATTAAAACCGCTAACAGGATTAGCCTCTATTTCTTCTTTTTCTAATTTCAATTTTTTAAAAAATTGTTTTAAGTCAAACATAGCGTTCTAATATCAATTCTTATTTTAAATTATGGCGTAAAATATAGGGTGATAATACTCCTTTTTCGTCTTAAAATTCTTAGGTGGAATGTTTTATCGTTTCTTTATTTCTTTAAAAGAAATTCCTTTATTTTCAAAGTCAAGGATTTCTTCGCTTGTATAACCTAATTCAAATAATTTTCCTATTTCTTCGTCAGAAAATTCTTCATCAGAAAGATTTGTTGCAGTTTTTGAACTGCTTTTCTTTTCTAACATATTCACAGCTTTCCACTCTTTTAACGCTATTTCAGGGTCTATACTTTGTTGAGCTTCATTTTGAGCTGTTTCATAATCTCTTACAAATTCTCTTAACTGCTCGTCATTAAATTCAAGTATTAGTTTATTTGCAAATTCTTTACTAAATACATCTTTAATGTTTGTTTTTAACTTTGTAGCTGATATTTTGTCTATGTTAGGGAATAAATTATTATCTTGGCTTATTCCTTTTACAATTTCAGGTTCAGATACTCTGGCTTTTTTAATAACCATATCTCCATTGGCGTTTTTAACAGCATACCAAAACTCTCCTTGTTTATTAACGCCACTTCCTAATTTTTCCTCTGTTGGTTTTAATGTTCTTAAAACAGCCATTGTTGAACCAATAGGAAGTTCTGATTGCAATTCAAGCTCTTCTAATTGAGTTTGTTTAATTTTTGGTATATTATCAACCTTTATTTCTCCAGATTTAATTTGTGAATTATAAACATTAGAAAGAACATCTAATGATGCCTTTGCTTTTATTTTAAATTCATCACCTTCTTTATCAATTATATTATATAATTGTAAAGCCTGAGAAAATTTTGTATTATATTCTAAAACAGCATCTTGATAATCCTGCCTTTTTAAAGACATTAGATTGCTTATAACTACATTACGATTATTTAATTTAGTTTCTAAAAGTAGCTCTTCTCTATTTAAACTATCTAATCGTTCTTTAATTCTTTTATTTTGTTCTGAAACAATCGCCTCTCTTCCAAACTCTGATACCCCCTCTCCTGCGATTTTTTCAAATTTTGTAACTTCTTCTTCAAGTTTTAATTTTTCAGCAAAAATTTCCTCACTTCTTTTTTGTATAATTGCTACCTCATCTGTTGTTGTTTCTAATTTTGTTTTATCTGTTTCACTAAAAGAAAATGGACTTACTGGTTTTTCACCTAAATTTAATTCTTCTTTAATCTTTTTTATTTTGTTTTCGTTCCTTAAATTATCAGTTGAATTAAAGATAATCGGAGCGCTGCTTACTCTTTCTTCTGAAAGATTTGTTTTTGGCATTTCGCCTTTTTGTTCCTGAATCCTTTGTATTAAAGTTTCAGGAGAGTCTCCTTGAATACTTGAAGTAATAGGAAGATTTTTTTGTTCAGACAATTCTGGTAAATTTAAAGTATTACCAATAAAAATTAAATCAGGGTCTTTTATTTGCGGATTTAATTTCAAAAGTTCTGATACAGTAGTTTTATTTTGAACTGCTATTCCGCTTAGCGTATCTTTTTTTTGTATAGTATATTGTGCCATATTTATGAGTCATTATTTTGAGACAACTTTTCATTATGAATAAAGTTATAGCGCGAGCTTGTCTTAACGCTTGCCTCTACTGGATTTTTTAATAAATAATTTGCTTTTAATTCAATATATTGATTTCTATAATAACTAACATTTTCATTATTTCTTAAATACTCATTTGCCAATTCTGCCATTTTAGCGATTATTATTTCTAATTCATCATTTTGAACTAATAAAGACTGAGCGTCGCTTGATGAATTTTCTGCTAATCCAAACGCAGTATCTTGCCAAATATAACGAGTATAATAACTTAAATTATAATATTTGCCCTTTTTTGCAATTAAATAATCAAAACCAAAATCTGTGTCAAGATGTGTTCCCGAATCTCTTGTCCAATAAATTGCCACATAATTAGTCGCAGTATCAATAGGCGTCCCAGTTACAATTTTTGAATTTGCATTAAGTCTTAAAGTATTCCAATTTGTTTGAAATGGAGAACAATCATTTTGATTAGAGTCGGTAAAAGTATAATAATTACTTGAATCTGAACCTAATCTTATATTTATATTTTTAATTCCAGTATCTCCTGTGTCTAATCTTCCTTTTATAAATAAAGAACCTCTTGAAAGATAAGGGGATATATCAAATGTCCCTATATTTCTATTTTGTATTCCTATCAAACTATCGCCCACTCTCGCCAAAGTATCAGAAAATCTAATAGAACCATTCCCTTGAATATAATTATCAGCATCAGTTTTAATATTTGAGTCAATCGTATTTCCAAATCCAACCCAAGTATCAGGGTCATTTACATTATCTAAATCTGAAATAACCAAAGTCTCATCTTCCACATCAGCAGATATTCTTAGTTTTCTTGTTAAATCATCATTTACAATCGTGAATATTCCTTTTTCAATTTTCTTTCTTCTATCAAATTCATCAGAAGGAACTAAATCATAAGTTTCAAATTCACTTCTTGAATCAGTATTTTGAGGACTTAATCCAATAATATTATCAGCTTTTACATCATTGGGTAATTCATAATCCCATTGTTTATCCATTAAATTAGGAGTTAAAAGAACTTCTCTTATATTACCCCTAAATTCTATTTCTGAAAGAGCTATGCGAACAGAACTATTGATTAAATCTCTTTCAATATTCGTGTCATTTGCATTTAAGATTGCTAAATTGCCGTGTATTTTTGTATTAAGTATTCGTCTTAATAACAAATAATTATAGGTTGATTGTGTAGGCATATTATTCTATTTTTAAATTAGACTTAGATGTTATTGTTATTTCTTCCAATGATTGTAATTCATCAGAAAAAAATAAAACTATTTTAATATCTATATAAGTTGACTCTCCGCCTAACGCAAATTCTACTAATTGTTTGTTTGTTAAATTTGTATCAGTGAAAGAACCAACTTTTACCCAATCTCTAATATAAATATGGGCTGTGCCTGATGACACTAATCCAGTTTCGTCTATTGTAATAGTATATGTTCCGCCCGCTTCCGCAATATTTGTAATATGAGCTGTTAATCCTGAATTTTTTCCAGCAATAACAAAAATTTCATTTCCAACAGAAGCAAGGCTAAAATTAGAATTAGTTGTTGTAAATGTTGTTGCGCTTGTCCAAGTAATTGATACTCTAAATGGTAAATTATAATTTCTTTTTATTCTTTTTTTAACTACTATTTTATCAGTTGACACGCTCATCTCTTTAAATTTAATCCAAATTTTATGCCATATATTTTGAATTTCTGAACTTAAAATACGAGAATAAATAACAAAACCGCTATTAGCTTTAACTGGACTTGCTGTAATATTTTTTTTAAATAAAGAATTTACTTTTGTTGAAAGATTATCAGTATAAATCGTTCCTCCAACTATAAACATATTTTTATCTACAACTTGAAAAGCGCCAACATATTCCATAACAGCTGTTCCATAATCGTGTATATTTATAGAATTATTTTGAGTTAAAGAATAAGCGTGATAAAGTCCTATTTCATTATCATATATCCAAATTCCACTCAACATTTCCTCTAAAACCTGTGATGTTGTGGTTCCAATACTGCCTGATAAATTTATATAAATTTTATCATCAACAATTCCCATTCCATTTGGATTAACCATTCTACTAACAGTATAACCATCGTCCCAAGTGATATTGGTTACATCATCAACAACAGCATCGGTTAATCTAAATACTTTTTTATTAAATACTGGCAACGAAGCAACTTCTTCAAATCCCGAACCAGTATAAGCTAATAATTGTCCGTTTGAATTTATAACATAAGCTATTCCATTTTTACTAACAATACCTGAAAGACATTGACTTGCTTTTGCTGAAAATTGTCTTAAATAAGTATTGCTTTTGCCGTCCCATTCAAAAATTATAGCCTCTTGGTCATATATATTGCGAGTTAATATCCATATTTTATCAATACGACTAATAATTTTCATTATATAAAATTCAGGCGGAAGCGTAATCCTTGAAGAAGAAACAATATTATTTCTATCAATTATATGTAAATTATTAGCGTCTCCAATAAGCAGTGTTCTTTCCCAGCTATGCAATGGATGATAAATCCCTGAAGTTAGAGTAGATTGCGCCAATGTTGTTTGCCACCAACTTCTATCCCAACTTGACGAAGCAAGTTTATGTAAATCTGTTGATGTGCTAACAATTAACGCTCCTTCAAATCGTATCATATCGCTAAGAAGATGACTTAAATCTGTTGGAGTGCCATCGCCAGTAGTTAGTGTATCTTTTGCCCAATTAGAACTATAATCAGTATCTGAAGTTCTAAATAAAACACTTCCAGCGCCAGTCCACCATTTCTCTGTTGCATCAAAATTTCCTCTTACAAATCCCCAACATCTACCAAAATTACTATCACCAATTATTACAGTATCGCTTGTGTCATTATTAAATATTCTTGATAGTCTTTGATTTACTTTTATTTCCCCTTGTTCTGATAAATCTAAATTATAGGAACCATAAATTTCGCCAAATAAATCGCCCTTGTTTAATTGTCTTAATTGTTTAATTTGAGGATTTGGTATTTTTAAATTCATTATTGTAATATATTTCTAAATTGTAAATATTCAAAATATGAAACTTGTAATGTTTTGCTTACATTTTCATTAGTTGTTATTTTTATATACATAAATTGAGCGCTTGCGGTTGTTGAATTTGTAGTTGGAATATTTGAACCTGAAACACCTTTTTCAACAGCATTAACAAAGAAAATCACTTTTTCGCTTGGCGTATATCTCGCTTCTATATTATAAGTCTGTGAAAAAGCGATAGTTTGTAATAAAACAGAATTTTCAGTTGTTCCATCGCTTGTTACTCCGTATAAATTACCATTCGCTATTTTAAATCCATAATACTTATTCCCTGCTGTTGCGCTTCCAATAGTCATATAAAAAGTAAAATTTGATATACTTCCCCCTCCTCCGTCAGCTAAAATAAAACTGCTTCTCATATTACTTTGCTGTGAAAAAGTAAGTAATCCTTGCCAAAATGGGTCTTTTGTTAAAGTAGAAAAATTACCACTTGTTCCTCCTGTTAATAAGACAACATCGTTACCATCAATACTTATTGATGAACCAGCAGAATTGCTTTGAGTATATCCATCAAGACTTTCAAAAGCAAGAAACCAGTGAGTAAGTTTTTTCCAAACTAAATCAAAAATTTTATCTTTTAAAAATTCATCAATCGTTTTATTTATTACTTCCTTTGAATTGTCGTCCAGAGGATAAACCAATTGATTATTTTGCGATTGATTTATTTGTTGTTTTAATTCTAAAATTTCTTTTTCTAATTTCTGATTATTCTTTTTTATTATAAGATTACTATCTAACATAAGAATTGATAAAATTATTATTATAACAATAAATATTTTTTTCATATAACATTAAATAATTATTTTTTAGGTTTTAAAACTTCTTTACTTTCTTTTTTACTTTCTTTATTTTTTTGACTTTCTTCTTCCTGTTTAACTAATTCCTCAAATTCTGCTAAAATTTCCTTTTCATTATTTTGATAACGAACTAATAAAGCAGTATTATCGTTTATAAAATTAAACCTCAATACCTGTAATTTATTATTTAACTTATTTTTTCTTCCTTCATAATATTCTTTATTAAACATTTTTATATATATCTATCCTTATCAATTGCTTGATAATTCAAGAGTTTTAATTCTTTTTTGAAGTTTTTGAATTTCAGCTAACAAAAACACGGAAAGCCTTGAATACTGGAAGCTATATGGTTTGTTATCTTTGTCTAAAACCACTAATTGAGGCAAAACATTTATAGCTTCTTCCGCTATAATTCCTACTTCGTGCTGTCCGCCAAACTTTTCTTTAAAATCATATTCTCTTACTTTTAAATCATAAATTCCGCTTGTGTCTTGTTTTATATTTGTTATATTTTCTTTAAATCGTTTGCTTGAAGTTACACTATGCAATTCATTGCTTCCGTTTATATTTACATCTGTTGAAGCTGCTGCTGCTAAAAGATTAGCTAAAAATACTCCGCCATCGCTTTCAATCTTAATTCCGCTTATAAGTCCAGCCCCATTATTAACAAAAAAATTCCAATGACCTGTATTATTTGTTGCAGCATTGCTATCGCTTTGGATTGACGACACTGCGGTAGTTCCATTATATCCTGTTAATCGTAAAATTGCTTCGCCGTTTGTAGCTGTTTTTAGTCCAAATTCAAAAACTGCGCCGCTTGTTGTTCCAGCGAGAGTTAGACCTGCTCTTGTTGCAGCGATTGTTGAAAACCCTGTTGTTGCCGACCCGACAATTACATTTCTTTCCGCTGGGTTTAAAAGAAGAAGTCCAGTTGTTGTTGTTTTTATTTCTAAATTAGCAGATGTGCTATTAAGAGCCGCGTTTATATTAACCGAAGCCAAGTTATCTAATGCGGTTGAAGCTCCGCCGCCGCCTGGAGTATATGCCTCCCACGCAGTGCCTCCTGCATTTATACGAATGGAATTTCCAGCGCCAGGCGTAAGCGCAACAAAAGTATCTAAAGAATTAGCCACCAAAAGAGAAAGAGCGGCGATTGTAGATAAACCTGTCCCACCATCAGCAACAGCTACATCTGTTCCGCCTGCCGTATAAATATTATTTCCTTCTATTGAAACCACACCCGCTGAAACACGAGCTATTGTTGTGTCAGTAGCGTGTCCAAGATTAATTGAACCTATGCCTAACGCGGTTGTAGTATCAGAAACTAATCCTGTTAATGGCAAACCTGTGCAGTTTGTAAGAACTCCTGATGTAGGAGTTCCGAGAAGCGGCGTAACTAATGTTGGACTTGTGGCAAAAACCAAAGAACCGCTTCCAGTTTCGTCAGAAATTACACCAAGTAATTCAAGAGAGGTTGTGGCGGCAAAATGAGCAAGAGAACTTGTTGTAAGGGCATAGCTTCCTGTTGCTTGTTTTCCGTTTAATTGAGTTTGTATAGCGCTTGTTACGCCTTTTACATAAACAAGTTCCGCAAGTGATGGATAAGTGGCAACAGCAAGTGAAACAAGATTTTTAGAAGCGTCCGTGCCTAATATCTCTGAAGCAGTAAGACCAGAAATTTGAGCAGATACAGAATTTAAAACATTGACCCCTGATATATCTCCATTATCCGCAATAATAACAGAAGAATTTTGTATTATAGTCCCAGTAATTCCGTCAAATCTTACAATAGCATTATCAGTTGAAATCACAGTGCTCATAACATTACCTATTGCAAATGATGTAGGAACTAAACGAAACCACGGCATTGTAGGTCTTAATCTTGACATTTTAATTTAATTATTATTTTTTAATAATGGGAGATAACTTAAAACCAGATTGTGATGGTCTAAGTTTTAACATAATTAAAATTTAATTTTAGTTAATTTGTTAACTGGTAATCCATAAGTTAAAGGTATTTTATTTTGATTTAATCTTTTATTTAAAAATTTTGTTGCTCTTCTTACTTCATCTGAATACCAACTTAATTTACTAAATAAATCAGTTATACTTTTTTTTGATTTATCAATTTTTATTTTTATTTTATTAATATTTTTCTTTTCTTTTACATTATTTTTTTGAATAGATAAATATTCCTTTTTAGCATTATCAATATTTTTTTGTTCATCTAAATATTTTTTTCTTGCGTTTTTTCCTTTTAAAATAAAACTGATTATTTCTTTTGATACACTATTAAGATTAAATAATTTTTCATTAAGAATTTTAATACTTTGATTAACTTCTTTAAAAATTAACCTTTCTTTATTTAAGTCCTTTTTAGCAATATCAATAAAAATAGTTTTTCTTTTTATATTATTATTTAACTTTTTTTCTGATAAAATAAATTGTTTTTCTAATTCGGTTATTTTTTTAATAAGATTTGTTTTTCTTATACCAAGAATATTAACCTCTTTTACAAGACTATCTTTTTCTTCTGAAACGCGCTGAACTTCTTTTGCCTTTTTTTCTACTTGTCCGTGTAATTCTTTTATTTTTTTATCATAATCAGAAGAATAATTTGAAAAATGATTTTTTGATAATATATAAACCATAATTAAATAACTTTTCTGGCATTTCTTATAACTATTAAAGAAACATCCATACTATCCGCTGTTCTGTTTGAAATCCTTAATGCCTGCGGAATAGATGTGTTTATTTGAAAAGTAGATGTTGAATTAGCTGGTCTATCTCCTAATGTAGCGTATACAGTATCATTTATAAGAAATGTGTATCCGCCATCTTCCCAATGAATACGATAACGAGTTCTCGCATTATTCCAAAGAGTATCCCAAGTAATATTTTTACGCTGAACATTTCCAGCCTCATCTCTTATAACAGCCCTTAATGGACGAGTATTTCCAGTATCATTAAGAGTATCATAACGCATTTCAAAATAAACCGCGCCTCTTTCAAGAGTATCTCCAATATTTTGAAGTCCCCATCGTTTCTCGCTATCATTGCTATCAGGTGAAAGAGAATCTACTTGAACAGTAAATTCAAAATCCCCATATAAATATTGAGAATAAGAAGACGCGCCTCCTGCTGTAAATCTTAAATTAGCGGGAACGCCAGTATCTACTGGCACATTAGCAGTATCGCCTTTCCAAAAATTTGAATCGCTTCCTTTAACAGAAGGGTCATAAACAAGTCCTTCTCTAAAATCTAATTCTTCTGAATTTAACATATTTACATTGTTAATTATTATTTTTTAAGATATTTTTCCTTCCCTGAATAATCAGGGAAGAGGAATACCTTACGGAGTTGTTTTTTCTGTGCTATCACTTCTTATTATATTATCAATAAATCTTGCGCCTCCTGCTGTAACCTGCGCTGTATCTGCTGTGCTTGTGTCATAAGAAGCAATTCTATTGCCAGCAACTAATCCACGAATAGTATATCCTGCTGAAAATTTAATATGCTGAGCTGACGCTGTATCACAATTTATAATAGTATTATTAAGAACTTGAATACCAATAAGATTTGTGTCAGATGTGTCAGATGTATCTTGCCCAATAACTGCTACATCAAAGTTTCCTGAAATAAAATTATTTCTAATAATAGTATAATCAGGGTCTCCTCCTAATAATGAAATAGCGTAATTGTGTCCAGCAGCATTTTCCATTTCAATACGATTGTTTTCAATAATAGACCTTTTAGCTCCGCATCTAATAACTGTAATAAAATCATCTCCTGTTTCTCCAAATGTAAATTCGCAATTTTTTACTTCTTGACCGCCAAAACCAGTATCCATATCAATACAACGAGTAATTCCAGAAGTATCAGCCATAAATCTTAATCCTTCAACTTTTACACCATTAGCTGATAATTCAATCGTAGAACCTGTATCAGCGACACGAATTAAAGGTTTATTATAAGATGCCCCCATACCAATAATCTGAACGCCCGCAGTGTTCCAAGAGTCAGCTCTTTGCAGTGTGTAATCATATCCAGGAGCTACTAAAATAACATCACCTCTATTTGGACTTGCGGCATTATTTGCCGCCTGAATAGTTGAATAAACTCTTACAACACCATTATTATCAACAGGGAAATCAGAAGCTAAATTTTGTATTCCATAAGTTGTATCATCTGTATCACCTACCAAAAATACCTTTGCAGAAGGAGCTAAATCTTGAATAATTTTAGAAATAGCGCCATATCTTGAAAGTTGATTTTGTGAACCCATATTTTTATAATTATTTAATTAACTTTTATCTTTATTTATTCTGGCGATTTAAGACCAGATGACTTTTAAATTTCCAATGTCAAGGCGCTATCATTGCCAGCTTTAATTATGCAGCCGCATCTCCTGTTGAAATTTTTATTGCTCTTCCAGTAACAATTCCAATTCCATATCCACCCCTTACTCCAAAATTCCAGTTATCAGTTGAAAATTCCTCGCCAGCATTCAATGCTGAAGGATTTTTTAAATTTGGAGCTTCCCATATACCCAAATGAGCATCTGAAATCATTGATGAACAAATACCCCAATATCGTCTTTTTGAATTATCAACAGCGCCAGATGCAGTAGTTGGAACTAATGGAAGGATAATATGTTTATATTTTCCTTTATAAACATTTGATACGCCTGAATTAGCAAAATCAGGAGCAGCAACAGACCTTAAATATTCCAATGTTGTATTAACTGAATTTGGGTCGTCTGTGGTAAATAAAATATCAAATGGAACATTTATTTTTTCACCAAAGCTATTTAATGTTTCTTCTGTTACCAATCTTTCAATGCCTTCTAACGCTCCTTTTGAAATTTGAGGATTTCCAGCTAATCTATTTCTATAAGTTGTTGATGTTCCTCTAAGAGTATGAACAGTGCTAAATAAAGCTAAACCATCTCCAACGCTAATATCTACTGTTTCTCCGTCTTTATCAACATAAGAAGTAGCTGTTCCAAATCCTATACGATGACTTAAATCTAATTCAATCCTATTATCCACCATTTGTCCTAAATTAGTTAATCTACGAATAACATCAGGATATTTATTAAATCGTCTCATCTCATAAGTAATTCCTAAATCTTTTCCAATACGCTTTACTGATACTAATTTATTATATCCTAATTGAACTTTTGCTCTTGCGGCTTGATCTCCCTGACCTTTATTACTTGCATAAAGTTCAAGGTCAATTTCTGTGTAATCTCGGCTTTCGCCAGATGTTGCTGAAACTTGCTCTTCAATAAAAATTCCAGAACCTCTTATATTTTTCTTCACCATATCTATTGCTTTGCTAAAAATTACACCTGCTAATCTTGTAAATACGGGAAGAGATATTGTATTTAATTCCATTTTAGTTAATTTATCTTTGTTAATTATTTTTTACAACCCATTTAAAAGGGAACCACTGCAAAAATATTATTAACCAAGAATTAAAATTATTTAATTAGTTAAATGATAGAAAAATTAAGTAATATTTCCATCAGTTGTATCAGCTTGTAATTGCGGACGAGGCGCGAACGCGCTCTTAGCTATTACGCCAATAATTTTAGTTGAACTTACAATTCTTGTTATAAGCACTGTTCTTTGAGCTGTATCATTAATATCAACGCAAGTTGACTCGCTATCGCCAGCTTTGGCAGTATCAACAGCGCAATATCTTCCTACATCAGAATCAACAGCTCCGCCATCGCTATCAGTATCAATTAACCACTCAACAGCATTCTCAACTGGAACTTCCACAGGAACCATAGGAGCTTTATTCCAAGAAGAAGTATCTGTTGCCGCGACTGTTTGGCGACAAACACCTACTACTCTATCAGTAGAATCATTTGCTAAATAAGTTAAATTTCCGCTATCTGTTAAACCAACAAGACCGCCATCTTTTAATGAAGACGCAGCTGTTGTATCAGTTTTTTTAAAATACATCAATTTTGTTTTTCCACGATGTCTTATAAATGCCATATATTTAATATTTAATATTTAATTAACGGGCAATCATAGCCCCAATAATATATTTTTTATTAACTCAGAGTTTTATTCTCTGAGAAAGTCATAAAAAAACAACAACACCTAATAATATAAGTGTCGCTGTTTTTCAGTAGACTGGTAAAAAGCTTTTACGAAGCTACCCGATAATTTAATTTTATTCCATTATAACAAATTATTTTTTCTTGTCAAGTGTTTTGCAAGTCATCAAATTCAATAACCCTTCTTAATCTTACTGGCAAGCCATCTCTTGTGATTATAGTTATTTCTCCAAACCGCCAATTATTTCTAATTGATTTAAGTAGTTGGACTTCTTTTGGATGTAAATTAATTATATCTATAATAGTATCATTCATTTTTTAAAACTCTATCTATTGCAATTAAATCAACATCTTCAATAGTATTTAATGTTGGTATCCAATTAAGCCATAATTTCTTTAATGCCTCTTTTTCATTAAAAATAAGAGATTGATTAAGCAAAGCAGACATATATGGTAATTCATTTGTTTTAATCCCCCAATTTCTCAATAAAATTAAAACTTCTGTTACTATTGGTTTTATTCTTTTATCTCTTAATTCTGTTGCATCGCAAGATTTTTCAGAAATAATTTTATCATATAAAAGCTTTGAAAATATTTCTTTTGTTTTATCCTCAAACTCTACTTCCACTAATTGAATAGTATCTATTTTTTCATTAAGATTTTTAGTTATTTTTATTTTTTTTTGTCCTATAAACATATTTTATAATTATTTAATTAACAAATCTGCTATCTAATTGAATAACCTTCCCATCATATTTAACATCAAATATTATATTCCCCTTGTCATCTTCTTTCCTTCCAATTATTTCGCATTCTATCCTATTATCGTAACGAACATTTGAAAATGCTGGATAGCCATTTATGATAAATTTCTCTATTTGATTATTTTTATTTAGTGTTAAAACTTCGTATTCCTGAATCTCTCCAATAGTTAATCCAGTTGTAGGATGTTTAATTAACTCATCTTTAATTGTTTTCCAACCTATTATAACACCATCTTTATAAAGAGCTAATTTAATAATTATCGGTTTTTTATTTAGTGTTTTATTTTCGTAATTAAATACTCGTCCTTTATCTGCCACATCATATAACATTTTAATTTTTTCTTTATTTTCTTCGTCTGTTTTTTTTAATTGTTCAATTTCTTTACGCAATGTTATAATTGTGTCTCTTTTTTCTTCTATTTCCTCTAACTCAACACTTTGCATATCTCTAATATCTGGCTCCCTCATTTTATAACTATATTTTGACATAATAATTTTTTATTTAAAATCCTCATCTTTTAGTAAAATACCGCCAGAAGAGGCTAATTTTTTAGCAAATTCTTTTTCTTCGTTTGAAAAATCAGAATTAATATTAGTATTTATTTTTTTAATTTCTCCTGATGAAAAAATAAGAGCATTCGCAGCATCATTTTCTTTACCGCCTTCTGTCATTATCCACGCATCTTTTAGTTTATTTAAAATCTCACTTTTTGTTTTCGGAACATCTTGAATGCGATTATAATTAAATTCTATTTTCTTTTTAAGTTCATCGTCATTTCCAACAAGATTATTTAATGTTTCTTCGTAATGTTCTTTCATTACCCCGCTCAACACTTCTTGTTTAGCTATATTTATTTTATCATCAATTTGTTTTTGTATTTCTTCTATTTTAAGCTCTGCTGTTTCTTTTTGTTTACGAAGATTTGAAAAATTTAAGTCTTTATCTTTTATCTTTTCTAATTCCTCATTTAATTTCTCTATTTCATTGTTTTTAATTTTTAATTCATTTTGCATATCTTCATCTGTAAAATACTCAATATCTTCTCCCAATGTATCCTGTATAATTTTTGACATATATAGTTAATTAGTTAATTACATTTATTTTACGCTATAAATGAAAGCGTTTTACTAATTAGCCGACCTTTATATTTCATTTATTATTTTATGTTTATCAAAACTTTCCTTTTCTTTTGTATCAGAAATATGTTTATTATTTATTTGTTTCCAGTATTCTAAAAGTAATGCCATACCATTAAAAGTGCCTCTGCCAAATATAACTTGTTCCCAGTTTTCCGCTTGATTAGAAGAATACATCAATTGTTCGCGCATAAATTTTTTAATATCTTTTTCTAATCTTGGAAATACAGAATAAATAATAGAGCAGTATTCTTTATGTTCACTCTCGCTTTCATTTTCATTTTTCCCCTTTTCAACAAAATCAGATAAATCAATACTTCCTAATAACTTTCTTTGAAGATATATTGATAATTCTTTTTTATTATTTTTTTTCATATAATCTATTGAATTTTAATTTCATTTCCTAATGCTTTTTCAGCAGTTGGCAACTTAACTTTTGGAGATAATATTCCAGAATTACTCATTTGTTTTGTTTCAATATTATTTATAGATTTAAACATTTTTTTAGGATTTTCATTCCAAACTGAAGCAAATTTTTCCTGCATATATTCAAGATTAAGACCATCGCCAAATATAGTTGCATCTTGCATTTCAGCTCTAAATAACAATTTATTAACATCGCTTGTCTTTTTTTCTTTTACTTTAATTACTATTTGCCATATAAGTTTAGAGTTTTTAATTTCTTTTGCGCTTATTAAATTTAAACGAATTGGCATATTTTGTTCTTTGCTTAAAATATCCTCTGCTTCCATTATTGATTGGGAAGAAGGTATATTTTCAGTAGGTATTATAATTTTTCTTCCCATTCCCTCATTTTCAATCATTTTATCAACACTTATCGTTCTAAATTTAGAATGAATAATATTGCGTATTTCATCAACGACTTCATCTTCTTTATTAAACCAATTTTTAATTAAATTTAGAAGCCTTAACCAGTTTAGTTTCCATTCCAACATTGAAGCGGCGAATATAGTTAATCCAACTATTTGTTTTGCTTGTTTTTGCATTTCTATAATTTCTGTTGCAGTTGTAATCCTTTCTGATTGTTGACCTTGAAAAGTAGGAGATACTGTTTCGCTATCTATACTTTTTTGTATTTCATTTATCATTGCTAACTCTGATTGAGAAACGCCTTGCGTTTCTTTATCATTTATTGGAACAAGCGTTCCAGGTTGTATGCCATAAGATATTTTACCTGGCATTAAAACTTTATTAGAAAGAACTCTGCCAGATATATTGATATAAGGAGGAAGAAAAGACTTTTGTGTTTTTAAAACAGCCAATTTTATCATTTCGTCTATTAAAGCCACTTTATTTTTAATTTTTGCCACAAAAGATTTTCCATAAGCGAATTTAGAATTTATAGGTTCTAAATTTTGTTGAACGATATTATATTCACTATCAAACCCAGTCGCTGCTTCAATTGGTAATCCAACAGGTGTCATTAAAGTTCCATTTAGCAATAAAGCAAACTCATTTTCATATTTATCTTGATACCTAATTATTTCAACATAATCATTTTTATTGCTTAATAATCTCCAATTTAAGAAATTATTTGTTTCATTTGAAATTGATAATTTTTTATTAACATTTTCCCACCTATCCCAACTTTTAAATAAAGCCTCTGCCTCGCTATAAGGTATAATATCCACTGTAAAAATATATGGCTGTTCACTAATATCATATTTAGTAATATCTCCTAAATATACATTAACATTTGGTATTATATTTCTAATAGGTCTTTTAAATGCTTTTTTAATTTTAGTTGTCCATTTAACGCTATTTATTACGCCATTAAATATTCCTTTAATTTTTTTGTCTTTTTGTTTTTTACTATCCCATATTTCCTCAATAAATACTGTTCCGTGTTTTAATAATTCATATTGTCTTAATAATTTCTTTTCCTCATCTTGGTCTAATTCATTAGTTTTAAAAATAATATCCTCCATAGCATCGCCTAATCCTTGCAACTCCATTTCATTTTTATCATAAACAGAAATATCAGCCGCTAAATCAAGTGATACAATAGATGAAAGAAAGGCGAATAATTTTTGCCTTATTATTCCAGATTGAAAATTACTATCTTCTTTATTAAGTTTTTTTTCTATAAATGTATTTGCCAATCTCTCATTAAGTTCGTAATATGTTTGATAATCCATTTGGTCAAACTCATCTCTTGGCATATCTCTGTTATTTCTTGCAATTTCAAGTCTTTTCATTAAAGACTTAATATATTTTTCCTCATCAGGCGAATACTTAATTTGTTTTGTTTCTTCCTCTTTTTCTAAAAGTTTTGATTTTTCCATATTTATAATTAAATTTCATTAAAAAGAGCGTATCGTTCAAAGTCTTTATCTTCTTCTTTATACATTTCTTTATAAATCGTGTCAATAGGGTCTTGAAATGAATAAGTTAATGCAAGGGCATCAGCGCAATTTTCAACTAATATCCCATTAGCATAGTATACATTATCCTTATTAAGAGTTAAATTATAAACTTTTACTTTTGAAACGATTTTGGATACCGCAGAAATGACTGCAACATCTTGTATTCCTATGCCGATTTGCCATAAACTCTTTTTTACAAAATAAACAAACTCTTTTATCAGTATTATAAAATTTAGTGTTCCACTTATATTTGAGATTACAGTTTCTTGAGCAGAATTTAGCTCGCTTGAACCACGCATTAAATTCTTTTTTGCAATATATACATTGTTTTTTAATTGGTTTTTTAAGTTCCCAAACAAGTTTTCCGTTTCTTTTAGAGAGTTCAATTCCCTCTTTTGTTCCGTGCCATAGAGAGGCAAATGGTCGTATAATTTCAAGTTGTTTGATATTTGATTTTCTGTATTCTTCATCATCAAAGCGTTTCCTGAGATGATAAGAGGCGTGCTTATTCTTTTGAATAAGTTTAAGATTTTCTGGTTTATTATTGTAATAATTGTGGTCAATGTGGTGAATACAAAATTCTTTAGGGACTTTCCGATTATTAAAATCTTCCCAAATTTGGTGATGTAATGCTTTTTTCTTTCTTGTTTTTTTTCCTCCACCATCATAGATATCGGCATAAAAATATCTGCTTGTTTTCGTAGCCCAATACTTCCTTCCTTTATAAATAATAACTTTTTGATTTTCCATAATATAGAGGACAAATTATTCCTTGTTTCTATTATATCAGTTAGTAGTAGTGTGTCAAGTGAAATAAATCCTCTTTTTGTTAGAATTTTATGTTTTGGTTTGCCTACTAAATTACTCCCATTTGAAAACTTAATACTGCAAAGTTTATCAGTTTCTACTTCCCATTTTTTAATTATAGTTCTATGCCCAAACGGAGTAATAACCGAATCACCCTCTTGCAATTCTTCTATATTTCTATATCCATTAGAAGTTAAAACCTTCGTTCCAGCAACAAAACAATCAGGACTTTCTATTCCATTCGCCCTCATTTCGTCTTTACTCATAATAGCTATTTTACCCTTACTTCCTTCTAACTTAACTCTATATTTAATTTTTGTTAATTGATACCAATCGTCATTTTTTTCAAGACTTAATTTTTTATTTTTAATATCTTGTCTTAATTTCCAATATATCTCCGCTCTTAAATTAACATAGTTATCTTTATCAAAAGCAGATACTCCAACATTTATACCATAAACATTTTCTAAATCTAATTTCATTGTTTGATAATAACCCTCGCCAATTCCAATTTTATCAACAAAATAACTCATAGGCATTATTTCATTGGCTTCTTTTAATTTATTTTTCCAGTTTATCATTTTTTCAGTAAATTCCCATTGATTTAAAAGTTTTTCTTTAAAAATTATATTAGCGTAATTTCTGTATCGTTTTACAGCAACATTAAAATTAGCTCCTTCACCAGCAGGGTCGCATCCAACTTTCAAAAATCCAAAGCCTTTTCCATTTTCTATCATAACATCGTCAATATCTTTTTCAGTGAGCAAAGAACTCCACCCTTTATCGTCAATGGTATCTGCATCTGGAAATTTTACTTCATATAAAACACTAAAACCAGGCTTTTCTCTTGCTTTTTCTATTATACTTTCACTAAACCTTCCTTCTTTTATTCCTACTTTATAATCAAAATGCAATAAAGAATAATCTTTGTCATTATGGCTTTTTAAAAAATGATTGCGATAAAAGGGATTTCCTATTTTTAAATATAAATGTTTTGTTGTTGAAAATCCGCTTATCATTCTAAATACCTTTGCTTCTATTGCATCATTAACTAAACTTGCTTCGTCTAAAATAACAAAAGGAGCATTAAAGCCCATTATAGCATTACCTGTTGCTTGTTTATTTCTTCCGTCAGCTGAAAATACTTCTATTTCAAAACCTGAACTAAATGTCAAAGACTTTTTACTTCTTTCTTGCGATAACCTATCTATATTTTCATTATTTTTTAAAAGTTCTCTTGAAATTATATTTTCAAGGGAATAGTTTATAAAATAATTCATTATTATTTGGGATTTCTCTGATGTTCCCGCAACAATAGCCCATTTTTCTTTTTTTGTGCATCTCATTAAAAGAGCAGCCGCAACACTACTTGATTTTCCCATTTGCGTAGCTGTTTCTATTTGAATAAAATGTTTATTATCTATTCCTAAATCAAGAATTACAGACATTATTTTTTTTTGCGTAGGTGTCCATATAATATTTTCACCAAGTTCATTTGTAAATTTATATATTTGTAAAAGTTTATCTACTTTTGTTTCCATTGTCATATAATTTAAGTATAGGATTATTTATTTTATCAATTATTTCACTGCTTTCAATCCCCTTATTGTCAATTATAGCGTTAATTTTAAGTAAAATAGGGGTTAATTCATTTCCATTGCTTGTAATATCTATTTTATCGCCATATTTTTTAGGCATAATTTTTGATAGATACCATTTTCTGGTGTCTATCCGCAATCTTGAACGATTTGTGCCTTCATTTATATCTTGATTATCAGCTATTTCATTTAATTCATCAAACATATTTTCTGTCCTTATATTAACAGCTTCTTGATACTTGTCATAAAATTTTATTTCTTTGCCCTTTACTATAATTGTTTTTGTTTCATCAAGAAGCCAAGAATGAATTACAGTTCTACTTGGCATTCTTACATCTTTTTTTTTACTCTCGCTTTTTGCATCCTCGCATATTTTTTTTAAACTTTTTCCACTCGCAACCTTTCTGCATATATCAAGAGCTACTCTTTGATTAAATTTCATAGTATTTGCTTTAATTTTTTAACTATATTTATAGAAGTATTTTTTTTATAATAAGTATAATCCTTTATTGATTTATTTTTTAATTGATATTCAATTCCCAATTCTATTTTTCTTGCTTTACAAGGAACATCTAAAATATTAGAGGGTTTCAATCTATTTTGTTGTCTATCGCCTATATTAACAGATGAAACTCCTAATATAGACGCTTCTTTTATTAAAGATGATGAATTTCCAACATAACAAGAAGCATATCTTATCATATTTATATAATCTTCTGGTGGATATTCTTCATTCCCAAAGGATTTATCATAATCATTGTTTCCTTTTATTCTAATAATTCTATATTTATTAAAAGACTTTAACGCTATTTCAATTTCATTTATATCTTCATTTTCTATTCCGTGATAAGCTACTAATATATATGGTTCTTTAATAATCTTTTTTGATTTAACTTTATTAGCAAATTCAACATCCAAAGAACCAAAATTCCAAATTCTTGCAATAGAAGCTCCCATATTAACAAGATTTTTAAATGATTGCTCATTAGTAACAAAATGATAATCAGCTAATTGCGTTATAGCGTGTCTTATTTTATTATCTATAACTCCGCTTAAATCTCCGCCTTCAATATGTATAATTTTAATATTATTATACAACGAACACATTGCTAATCCCAACATTTCATATCTATCTCCTCTTATTATTACAGCATCATAATTTTTATTAGATAAAAAATTATTAAATTCAACAGACATTAAAATCGCAGATATTGACATTCCTTTTCCGCTTTTAATAGGCTGGAAAATATCAACTTCAAAATATTTTTTTAATTCTTCAATAAATAATTTTAATCTGGCAAAATGAGGTCTTGCTGTTAATGGAACGCAAATTCTTTTCATATTAAAAATAATTATTTTCTTTCATAATTTTCAATGTTTTATCTTCAAATAAAATAAGATTATCTTTTCTTTCTATAACATTAAAATCTGTATCATTAGCAAATTTTATAAGATAAAAATTAGATGAAAAATATCTTTCCAAAGACCTCAAAGCTAATAATCTTCCGTCCCAAGCGATATATGTTCCTGCTTTTAATTTATTTTCCAAAAGGAGTTTAATAATCGTGCCGTTTGGTAAATCTATGTAGTGATGTTTTGATTGTTCCATATTATTTTGTATGCTATACATACATTTTATCATAGAAAATTCTCGCCATCAATTAGAATCGGGCTTGGTCCGTCATTGCAGATAAAGTCCCACCCTCCCTCTGGCGGTTCTGGTAAGTTTTTATAAACAGAAAAATACTGATAGGGAATAAGGGGAGTTTGCCACACTTCAACCTCTGACTTGTGAATAGTAATTTGTTTTTTAAACTCTTCTGGTATTATTTTATTTGCTAAATCAATACATTTATCAAATTGTTCTATGGTGTCTATAACACAATCTTTATTAGCTAACGCCATAACAGCGGAAGAGCATCCTATACCTGTTCCTAAATCTAATATCTTTTTAATTTTTTTCTCTTTTATAAAATTATATAAATGAACAGCGTCTTTCCAGCTAATAATCCAATTAGCCGCCTCTCCTTGCGACGAAAAATGTTTATAAAGGGCTTGTAATTTTTCCATATTTAATTTATTGTTCTTATTGTCCTTGATTTATTTATCATAGGAGCTGTAAGTTTTTTAATTCTTGTTGTTCCATATTTCTCATTTATTTTTTGTATTTCTTCGTATGTTTGATTGTATCCATATAACAAATTCCCGCCAAATCTTTTTTTATTTCCCAATACTTCGCTTTTATCCCCGTTTATTATAATTTTTATATTTCTTCCATTAGCAATTCCTAACCAATACTCAATTCCAGCTTTTTCATAAAAATACTCAGATGAACTTGCTTGGTTAACTCCAAACAATTCTATTTCTTTTGCTCCATTTAATATTGCGAAACATATCATATAAGCGATTGTATTAGAAAAATATAACATTCCAAATTCTTTATATGCTTGTTCCAAAGGAAATGCTTGCGATAAAGGAATTTCATCATAAACAAAAGGAGACACGAAAGGTATATTGAACTTATTTATTCTTGTTATAACATCTTTTAAATTGTTTATTCCTGATACTATTTGAGGTTTTTCATCAAGAATATCCATTATAAAAAGATAATCTATTTTAATTCCATATTTTTCTGCGAAAATATAATCATTTAGTCCATAAACTATACTTGTATTTACTTTTGGAGCTAATTGCCAACCATCCCCAGTCCCTAATATGCAAATCTTTGTTTTATCTTTTTTTATTTCAAACATATATTTTTAATTTTTTGTTTAATAAATTCTTTTGTCTTTTTTTTATCTTCAAAAGTATTCCCTCCTTGATGATTAGAAAGAATTAAATTATCATTAAGCATTGAATAAGCAACTAATTCTTTGTCATCTATAAAATCAATACCAGCCCCAGCAATTAAATTATTATTTAAGGCATATAATAAAGCTCTGTCTTCCACTATTTTGCTTCTTGAAGTATTCACAAAATAAGCAGATGGTTTCATCATTTTAAACATATCTATTGTAAAAAATCCTTGATTATTTTCAAGCGGTATATGTATGCTAACAACATCTGACTTGCGAAGTAAATTTATCAAATCTTCTTTTTTTTGTTTCTTCTCATAATATAAAATATTCATACCAAATAAACTTCCTCTATCTTTATTTAAAAAATCATCAACCATATGCCCTATTCTTCCATAACCTATTATTCCAATTGTTTTATTATTAAGCGAGTGCCCTGTTGTTGCTTCTCTTTTTTTACAAGGATTTTTAAAAATTGTTTTATAATTTCTAAATAACGCTATTATAAGTCCTATTGTATGTTCTGCTGTTGAAGTTATATTTTCTAAAAATTCTCTTTCATCTTGCAATGAAACAATTTTAATATTTTTCTTTTCGCATAATTTCAAGTCTATATGGTCTAATCCCGTAGTTGCTGTCCCTATAATTTCTATGCCTTTATTTTTATCAATAAATTCTTTATCAACTTTTTCAAATTCATTTAATATTTTATATTTTATCATATTTTTTATAATTTTTATTTGCTATTGAATTTATTATTTTATTATAATTGTTTGAAAACGCTCTATTTTTTGAACGCATTGAGCATATCATATCGTCATATATTATTTGTCCTTTGCTAATATTTTGATATGCGTATAAACCCTTCTCAAATATTTTAATATATTTTTTTTCTCCTTTAAATAAAAACTTTCCATAATTGCCATATAAATTTTTATTTAATAAATTAAAATTTTTGTTTTTAATATATAAAATCATCTTTTTAAATTCATTAGGCAATAAAGAAACTTTATGGTCTGACCCCCAAAAATTCCTATTTAGAGTAAAGTGTTTTTCTATTATTTCAGCTCCTAAATATATTGCTGTAATAGCATCGTCTATGCCAACATAATGGCTTGAATATCCTATTTTTGTTTTATTAAATTCTTTTTTTAAAAAAGGAATTGTTAAAAGATTAGGTTGCATAGTAGGATATTCTGACACACAATGCAAAATAGATATATCTATTTGTTTTGTTGCTAAAAATTTGTAGGATTGTCTTAATTCATCTAAGGTGTGCATCCCAGAAGATAATATAATAGGCTTGTTTGTTTTTCTAATATAATCCAACATCACAAAATCCAATATATCGCCTGACCCTATTTTCCACTTTTCAACCAATGGATTTATTAAAATAGAAGCTCCTCTGCTCATTGGCGTTGCTAAAAATTCAATCCCAATATTATAACAAAAATTTCTTATGTTTTTCCAAAATTCAAAAGTATATGTATTTCTTTTAACCCATTTTTTTCTTTCATAATTAAAATGCGGAGAGACTATATGACTATTTGGCAATATCTCGTCTATGTAATTGTGAACTTGAAACTTAACAATATCTGCTTTTGCTTTTTTTGCTTCAATAATTAAAATTTTAGCTTTTTCAAAAAGTTCTTTTTCTGTTTTTTCTTTTTTTGTGTCAACAAAGTTTTTTCCAATTTCCGCAATAAACATAATTTTATTATATAAATTTATACAATTTTGTCAATAGATAAAACTCAAATTTAGCGAAATAATAGCATCACAGAACGAATTTAACAGAAATATATTAGATAAGGAAATGATACCAGCTAAAAGAATTAGCTATCAAAAAACGCATTTAAATTTAAACGCTTGACATAAGATTGCTAAAAATATATACTAAATTATTATTCTTTTTTTATACCTTTTTTCTTTTTTATAAAGTAAAAGAAGTAGAAAAGCGACAGGTATATTGATAGGTGGTTGTTCAACAGCTGGCTATGTCGCTCGCGGTGATGCCTATAAGGATACATCCTAAATTCTCTTAAAACTATTATGCGAAAGAAAAAGAGAAAAAACAGGCTATAATATTAAGCAAGAAACTCACAGCTATGGCGTAACTCCGCCCATTTAGATTATATTTTTTTTAAAAAAGCGTTTTTTAAAACGCTTGGAATTACCATTTTAAACTAATTTAGTGTGTGAAAGAGCAAAGCGAACAGCATCATCCCAATCTTTTAAGGTATTTATATTTATTGTTTTTTTAATTTCAAAAAGAAAAGTTTTATTACCATATAAATTTTTCTTAAAATTATTTACTTTAAAAATATATGTGCCTGTTGGAATATATGCCATAGCGTGAGATTGCCTGCAAGTCGTTCTGTTGTTTATTTTATTGCCATCTGCCATTTTATTTTTATATATTACAACAGACGGATTATATATATCTGGCACTTTATTGACAAAAATTATTGAAGTATATTTTTTTATTAAATTTAAACCTTTTTTTATATCTTTATAATCACGAAATGGAGTAGTAGGTTGAACAAGGATAAGATATTTTGGCAATAATTTTAATTTCTTAATTTCTTTCTTAATCAAATTAAACATTGAAGTATTGTCTCTTCCTAAATATGAAGGTCTTAACATATATTTAATTTTATTTGTATTATAATTTTTTTTTATTAAATTTATATATTCTTGACTATCAGAATTTATAATAATATCAAAATTAAATTTTAAACAAAAATCTATTGTATAGAAAACAAGAGGCTTTTTATTCAATCTTTTTATATTTTTGTTTTTTATTGATTTAGAACCTTTTCTTATAGGAATAAAAAAAATTGTATATATCTTATTCATAATAATAAGTGTCTTATCCCATATTGTCAATAATTTATCAAAATATTACTTATCTTATTTTATTATTTTAATAAATTCTTGTCAATTGTGGATAACTTTATTGTTATCTTTTTTTTTGTTGATTTATAGCCGTTTTTAGCTCTATTGACTTTGAATATCAGGGGTGCTATATTGATTATGATGATAGAGAGAGATATAGCGGATATACTTTATCATAAAGTCAATATCTCATTTATATATATATCTCTCTCTGGTCTTTATCATCTATTTTAACATAATAATTTATTATTTGTCAATATCTAATATGAAAATATGAAAATATGAAAATAACTATTTTTAAAAAACCAGATAAAGTAAAATATACAAATAGCTTTTCTTGCTTAATCTGTATGGAAAAAATAACCGATGATGAATTTATATACCAAAAAAATATTATATGGAACGAAGACAATAACCAAGTTTTTCATAAAATCTGCCAAGAAAAAGAAGAAATGGAAGAACAAGAACAAAGAGATAATTATTAACAATCGCAAAAAGGTGGCTGATAAAATAAAACACACCTTAGCGCGATAAAAAAACTATGAAAACATTTATAATTTCTTTATTGCTGATAGGCATAGCGCTTTTAATATCTTTTAGATTTCTGTATTGGATGGAAAAACAAGACGAACAAACAATGAAATCAGCTCAGTCCTATGAGAAATGTGTGAAAG
>Ga0209321_10000538_pt1 | contig 24859 bp, 28 predicted proteins | sample Rifsed16ft4_FD_184012 | JGI IMG/M metagenome (GOLD analysis project Ga0209321, IMG submission 184012) | Soil microbial communities from Rifle, Colorado, USA - sediment 16ft 4 - CSP-I_5_4 (version 2) | ecosystem: Environmental > Terrestrial > Deep subsurface > Rock core/Sediment | place: Rifle...
GGCCGGGAGGAAGAACCACAGGGCCTGCGGGATTGCCTCCCAGGACATCGCCGCGCGAAGGTACCGCCCTCGCATATACCTAACCGACGGCTCGGAGCGCGACACCCTATCGAGCCTGATAATCTCCGCGCCAGCGTATTATAGCGAGAGGCGACCTCGTCCGTCGTTCCGACCATGGACCGCTTGAAGACGTACGTCGAAGGCTTCGACGAGGCCCTCGGCGGCGGCATCCCGCGCGGGTCCCTCGTCCTCGTCGCCGGGACGCCGGGGACGATGAAGACGGCCCTGACCTTCTCGATCATCTACGAGAACGTCAAGGCCGGCTCGAAGGCGCTGTACATCTCCCTCGAGGAGAGCCAGGAGGACCTGCGCGCCGCGATGGCGGATCTCGGGATGACGAACCTCGACGACATGGAACTGTACATCCTCGACATCGGGCGCATCCGGCTGGAACACAAGGACGAGGAACTGTCGAAGAACTGGCTCGACGTCCTGCAAAAGTACATCGAGCAGCGCGTGCGGATGAACGGGTTCGATCTGGTGGCCCTCGACAGCCTCGCGGCCCTGTACAGCCTGAGCCGCCTCGACAACGCACGGCGGGACCTGTTCCACTTCTTCGGGTTCCTGAAGTCCCTCGATGCGACATGCTTCCTGATCTCCGAGGTGCCGTCGGGGAGCAACGGCCGGCTCAGCACATTCGACGAGGAGTTCCTCGTGGACGGAATCCTGTACCTGCGGCACTTCGAGAAGGGCGAGACCGACGTGCAGCTGCGCCTGCGGTGCGTGAAGATGCGCCGGGCGCGGCACGAGCACGGCTCCTTCGCGCTGATTCGGAACAACGGTCATTTCCAGATCACACGTGCGATCTCAGAGTGACGTCTTCTGGAGGAGCTTGAGGAGCGCCTCCGCATACTTCGCGGCAAGCTTCGCGTTCCCGAAGGTCTTCGTCGCGGCCGCGCGGTTCTCCTCGATCGCCTCGACGGTCTTCACGAGGACCGAAACGACGTCCTTCCCCGGCGCCCGCCGGAAGAGCGCGGCGATCGACGTGTCCTCGCCCGCCATGACCACGAGCCGTCCGACCGGGAGGTGCAGCACGAACGTACCGCGCGTCCTTCGGGCGGATTCCCGGCGGACCATCTCCGCGATGGCGGGCTCGTCCAGGTACGCCGTCTCTCCGGCCTTCGCGAGCACCTCGCGCCCCTTTCGCTGAATCACGAGGGCAATCGCGTTCGATTCCCGATCGCGCGCGGCGAGCTCGGACCAGAACGCCGCCTGGAGGGAGAGGGAACGCAGACGCCGTCGGAGCGACGCCATCGCCTCCCGATCGCGGCTCCGCGCCAGCTCGCGGAGGGTCGACTCGACCTCCTTCGCTTCCTTCGGATGGAGCAGATGCCGGAACGTCTGGAACTCCTGCGCGAGCGCGTCGAGCTCCGTCGAGGCGCGCGGCCGGCTCGGCTCCGGCGGAGGCAGCTCGGGCGACGAATCGTTCGCGGACAGAATCGGCATCTCCTGCTCGATCAGGTCGACCGCGTCGGCCAGGCTCTTGTCGGGGTGGCGCAGCAGGGCGTCCATGACCGTGTTGCCATGGCCCGCCAGCTCCCAGCGGAGCAGCTTGAGCGCTGCTTCGTCCCGCTTCGCCATCCCTTCTCCCGGGTGGAAGGTCCTCGCGCTACAAAAGCATTCCTTACCGCGCGGCAAGACGCGATACCCGTCTTACATCGTGTGAATATCTTGCTCGATAACCGGGTCGCCATCCCTTTATAACGTGCATTTCGTCGTGCGAACACGATGGATGTCGAGGTGCCCCTTCTCCAGACGTACATAGAGGGCCTCGATCGTGCCCTGGGTGGAGGGATCCCAAAAGGCAGCACGGTCCTCGTCGCCGGGACGCCCGGGACGATGAAAACGTCCCTCGTGCTCTGGACGATGCACGAGAATGCCCGGCGGAACGGGACGAAGTCCCTGTACGTCAGCCTCGAGCAGGCAATGGACAGCCTGAAAGCCGGCGCCGTGCGGATGGGGATGAAGGAGCTCCATGAGGCGCAGGTGTACATCCTCGACATGGGGCAGCTGCGTCTCGGCCTTCACCGCGCGGAGGCGTCGAAGGACTGGTTCACGATCCTCCTCGAGATCATCAAGGAGGCCGTCAACTCGAGCGGCTATCAGGTCCTCGCGCTGGACAGCCTCGAGGCGCTCTACGCCCTCTCGGACCTGAAAAGCCCGCGGCGGGAGATGTTCCACTTCCTCAGCGCCCTCAAGGAACTCGGCCTGACGACGTTCCTGATCACGGAGACGCCGTTCGGCTCGACGCGGCTCGCGGAATGGGGGGAGGACTTCATCGCGGACGGCATCCTGCATCTGCGTCACGTGGAAATCGGCGAGACGGAGGTTCAGCTCCGCCTGCGGTGCGTGAAGATGCGGTGGATGAACGTCGACCACGACGCCCTGGCGCTGAACCACGACGGACAGAAGTTCTTCGTCACCCACGTGATCTCGAAGAAGAAGTGACGCGCTCGACCCGTCATAACAGTGGACCCCGCGCGCCGACGGAAGGGTTTTCAACAGGAACCGCCGTGGTGAATGCGTGGAACCCGGAACGGTCGACCGATGGATCTCGTTCGAGTTGGGCCGGCTGAATGCGGGGCTCGTCGTCGAGAAGAAGAGCCTCGCCCGCCTGCGGGCGGAACCGCGTCCGGCATGTCGAACGCGGGAGGGGGACGAGCACCCGTTCGAGCCGGAGATCCTGACGCGTTACGCGGCCGCCTTGACGGCGGAGGAGGCGGAGGGGCTACGCCTGCCCATCACGCTGATCGTGTCCGGGGACCTCGAGGACAGCGCGTACCTCACGGACGAACTCGCGGCGAAGGCGATCCGGACGATTGAAGGCTTCGGGGCCGCGTTCTCGTATCGCGTTGGACGAATGATCCTGCCGCACGCGCTCGCCGTGGACATCGTACGCCGACACGGGGGCGCCGTGCAGCTCGCGTTCGGCTAAGGCTTACTTCGGCTCCTCGGCCTTCTCGCGGCGGGACACCCAGAAGTCCTCGGGGACGTCGTCGTAGACGGACGACATGCGCCCCGCCTCTTCCTTGACGCGCTGGGCTTCGACGAGCTCGGCGATCCGGTCCTTCCGGAACATCCAGTAGTGAATCCGCCACTCCCGCCCGTCGTAGAGGGTCGTCTCCTCCCGCTCCGTCGTCAGGATTCCGGAGTCCTCGAGCATGTAGAACGCGTCCCGGTCCTCCGGCTCCAGGACGTTGTCGATGATTCGCTCGGAATAGCCGAAGAAATTGAGGACGTGCTGGGCCATCGCCCGGGCCTCTTCCTCCTTCATCCCGGTCCGGTCGATCGAGTTCTTGATCGCCCGCGTGAGGTCGTCGACCGTGAGCGTCCCGGCGGGGCCTCGCTCGGACTTCGTCTTGATAGCCATGGGTCGCCTCGGTCCGTTCGTATGGGGGGCAGGGGCTATTTAACTGTTCTGCGCAGACGTCTTTCGTTGATTATCAGGTTTCCGGCCTGCACGGCCGAACGCCGCGCGTTCGGGAACCGACACGGTCCCTGAGCGGATGCAAGCGACGTTCCGAAAGGTTAAACGCGCCGACCACGCATGACGTCGTCAGGATGGCAACGGGTGTGGGCGTGGAGTGGGTCCGGACCTCCAAGGGCAGCGAAGCCGCGAAGCCCCCGGAGGATCTCGAGGCGGAGCTGCGGGAGCTCCGCGATGAAGTCCGCCGCCTGAGGGAACAGATGGCGGCCTTGGCCACGGCGTCCGCGCGCCCCGCTCCCGAGGACGAGCGGATCCCGACGTACGTGGAGCGACTCGACGCCGCAATCGAGGGCGGTGTGCCCCGCGGCTCGGTGATCGCAATCACGGGTCCCGGCGGGTCCATGAAGACGTCCCTGGCCCTGTACATCCTCTCGCGGAACCGGGCTGCGGGCCGACGTGGGGTCTACGTGACCGTCGAAGAGAGCCGGGACTCGATCCTCCGTACGATGCGCCACCTCGGCCTCGGGACGGAGGAGGATTTCATCGTCGACATCGCCCGCCTGCGGCTCGAACACGAGGGCGCGGAGGAGGTCCGCGACTGGCTCCGCGTCCTGCGGGATTTCCTCGAGCGTCGGCATTCGCAGAAACAGACGTCCATCGTGGTAATCGACACGCTCGATGTGCTCGCGTCGATGGCCCATCTCGAGGACATCCGGAACGACTTGTTCTACTTCTTCCACTTCCTCCGGTCCCTCGGCGTCACGACGTTCGTCGTCGCGGACCAAGATCCCGTTCGCCCGGGGGTCGCCCATGACGTGACGTTCCTCGCGGACGGCGTGTTCGAGCTTCGTTTCAGCGGCGCGGGCGAAGGCAAGGTGCAGCTCCTTCTCCGGTGCGCGAAGATGCGCCACACGAACCATTCGAGGGACTACTTCGTGCTGACGTACAACAAGGCGTTCGCTGCGAGGGCCTACGAGACCCCGCGACCGGCCCGGTGGCGTCGACGCCGCGCGTGATCAGAAGGCGCCTTTGATCTTCGCGCGGTCGATCTTGATCCCGGCCGGCGTGGCCATGAGGAGGTTCTTCCCCACGACGGCCACATCTCCGCCGCAATCTCGGACCGCGTTCTTCATCTCCGCCGTGATCCGCTTCAGCGCGAGCTCATCCGACGAGAGGCTCGAGAAGTCGATGAGCAGGATGTTCCCGTTGTACACATGGGTCGTCAAGTCGCTGACGTCCTCGTAGCGATAGACCTCCGCGACCTTGACCAGGTGTTCCACGGGCTCTCCCAGCGCACCGCCTTCGCCCTCGAAGGCCAGCTCGCCCAAGTCGATGTACGTATCCGCCTCGGCGGCGGCGCCTTCCGCAAGTCGCCTGAATGGCTTTTTGATGAAGGCCATCCCACATCCCTTCTGCGGCGCCCCATAGCCAACACCACGAATTTAAAGGTATCGCGCGGGTCGTCGCGGTGACGCCGGATGATGCAAGAATTATTCGAATGGTCATATCATAACTGTGTCCTTTTCTGCCACGGATGGGTCTAACGTCACAACGTTTAAGAAGGAAAGGCCTCTGACGCTCCCCCGCCAATGGCCTACGACGTCATCATTGTGGGGGGTGGGCCGGCCGGGCTCACCGCGGGCGTGTACGCCCGAACGAGGAAGATGTCCACTCTGATACTCGAGGCCCAGGCAATGGGCGGACAGCTCGCGTGGCTGTATCCGACGAAGTCCGTGTACGATTATCCGAGCTACATCGCAATCGAGGGCGGGGAGCTCGGCGACCTGTTCACGCTCCACTCGCGGGAGAGCGGCGCGGAGATGCGCAACGAAGAGGTCGTCGACATCGAGCGGCATCCGTCGGGCTTCTCCATCCTCACGCGGCAGGGCCACGCGTACGAGGCCCGCGCGGTCATCCTCGCGATGGGGATGGGACTCTTCGAGCCGAAGCGACTCGGCGTGCCAGGCGAAACGGAGTTCGAAGAACGGGGCGTGGAGTATCGGGTGCGGGACCGCCACGATTTCAAGGACAAGACGGTCCTCGTGGTCGGCGGCGGCGACAGCGCGCTGGAGATCGCTCTCGAGATCGTCGCGCTCGCGAAGAAAGTGACCTTGGTCCACCGGCGCGAGGAGTTCCGCGCGATGGAAAAGAGCGTCGAGGCGGTCATGAAGAACCCGATTCAGGTCGTCTTCAACGCGGAGGTCACGAGCATCGAGGGCGGCGACCGGGTGGAGCGGGCGATCGTGTACGACAACCGCACGCTCAAGAAGAAGATCTTCGAGGTCGACGCCATCCTGGTGAACATCGGCTTCGAGCCGAAGACGACGCCCCTGCCAAAGTGGGGCATCGAGCTTGAGGGGGAGCGGCTCATCAAGGTCCGCGCGGACATGTCGACGTCGGTCCGCGGGATCTACGCGTGCGGCGACATCGTTTCGTATCCCGGCAAGGACAAGCGCATCGTGACGGGCTGCGGCGAGGCCGTGACGGCCGTCATGTCGATCTACAAGTATCTCAAGCAGCCGTACTGGGCCTGAAGCGGCTGGAGGGGCGAGCGGGTCAGGCCTCCTCTTCTCCGATATGCCACATCTCGTCGCCGACGTGATGGAGCGTCTCGATCGCCTTCCCCTTCGTCTCCCGTGCCATCGTCGGGCCGTCCATGATCGCGCGGCCCACGGCGAGCGGCTGCTTGTTCCGTTCGTCCCGGATCCAGACGAAGTCCCCGACGCCGATTTCGGCATCCGCCTCGACGATCCCGGGCGCCATGATGTCTGCGCCGTTGTAGATGAACCGAATCGCGCCCATGTCCACGGTGACGGCGTGACGCGAGGCCGGGAATGCGAGGAGGCCGCGGACCGTCGGCGCGATCCCGTCGCCGACGAGCAGGGCGAACGCCTCGTTCTCCCGAAGGAGGAGGCGATAGGGACCCGCCTCCGCCTCGTCGATGGGCGCGTCCGAGGGGACCGCCATCCCGAAGTCTGCGTTCAGCCTGTCGAGCCAATCGGAGACCTCTTTCCGACGGAGCCGGGTCCTGCGTCGGACCTTGAGGGCCATCGGTCGGTGGATGGACGCGCGGGACATAACCCTTCGCGAAGAGGACTGTTTTATCTATTCTTCAATATGGATAATAATGGCCTGAAATCACGCGGCAGCTGTCGCCCCGGAGCGGAGGCGGACCGCGCGGCCGTGAGTCGGGTCCAAGTTAAGCGCGTGATCGAGCATCTTCTGCGCGCGGGCCTCCTGGCCGAGTGAGCGCCATGCGAGGGCCGCATCGCACCACGTGTCCGCATCCCCGGGGTTCAGGCCCAGGGCCGCGTCGAACGCGGCGACCGCGTCCTTCGCGCGGCCCAGGTCCATGAGGATGCGGCCTTTGCGCCGGTACACGATATCCCGAGCGTCCTTCGCGGCGCGGAGCGCGGCATCGCAGGCTCCGAAGGCCTCCTCGGACCGATCGAGAGATACCAGGAGGTCCGCCTGGAGCAGGAGCGCCTCCGCACTCGGCGATTCGATCGCTCCAATCGTAAGCAGGGCGTCCTCCCTGCGGCCGAGGACGTCAAGGCAGCGAGCGATCTCCACGTGCGCGTCCGGCCCCGCGCCGGCTTCCACGGCGGTGCGCAACAGCTCCGCGGCCTCCGAGGCGCGGCCGAGCGAGAGGGACGCGCGGCCCGCCATGAACCAACCGCGAGGATCCTTCGGGTGCGCCGTGCGGGCCTCGTCCGCGGGGACGAGGGCATCCGCGGCGCGACCGAGACGCAGCAGGAGCGCGGACAGGTGGATGAGCGGGTCGACGCCGTGGCCTTTCGCCGCGGACGCCGCGTACGCTTCGATCGCCTCGTCGACCCGCTCCAGGTCGTCGAGGAGCCGCCCGTAGTGGAACAAGATCTCTGGATGGTCGGGTTCGAGCTTCAGCGACTCGCGGAACGAGTCGAGGGCCTCCTCGTAGCAGCGTTCCGCCTCGAGGGCGTTCCCCATCTCCTCGAGAATCTTCCCGCGGAAGACCCATGCCTCGTCGTACGCGCCGTTCAGAATCAGCGCGTTGTTCAGCGCGTCCCGGGCCTCCTCGAGGCGGCCGAGATGGTAGAGCGCCTCGGCCTTCGCCATCCACGCGTGGTCATAGTTCGGGTTCAGTTCGAGACTCTGGCTGATCAGCTCGAGGCCCTCCTCGTGCCGGCCGAGGTTGTCGAGCGCGTGACCCTTTGCGTACAGGGCGTAGTCGAAGTCCGGCTTGATCTCGAGGCTCTTGTCGTGGTACGTCAGGGACTCCGCGTGGCGCCCCATCTTGTTCAGCGCGTTCCCGATGTTGTTCCACGCAATCTCGTACTCCGGGTTTATCTCGAGGGCCTTCTCGAAGTACGGGATCGACGCGTCGTAGCGGCCGAGGTTGTACAGCGCGTTGCCGAGGTTGTTCCAGAGGACCTCGTCCCCCTCATCGAGCCCGATCGCCTTCTCGTACGCGTCGACGGCCTCCTCGAGCCGGTTGATCCCGTGGAACGTGTAGCCCTTGTTGTACCAGGCCTGCTTGTACGTCGGGTTGAGTTCGAGTGCCTTGTCATAGCAACGCAACGCCTCGTCGTGGATCCCGAGCATGAAGAACGTGAAGCCTTTGTTGTTCCAGGCCTCCTCGTTGTCCGGATCCGTGGCGATCGCGCGGTCGTACGCCTCGATCGCCTCCTCGTACCGCTCGAGGTCGTACAGGGCGTCGCCGAGGCCCGTCCACGCGTCTGTATCGTTCGGATTCAGGGCTGTCGCGGCCTTGTACGCGTCGACCGCCTCCTCGATCTTGTTCAGTTCCTCGAGTAGGTTTCCGCGGCGCGTCCAGGTCACCGTAATCTCCGTGTCCGCCCGCACGAGCGCGTCGTACGCCTGGAGCGCAGCCTTCGTCCGGCCGAGGTGCGTGAGCACGAGCGCGCGGTCGTACAGGGCGTCCGGATAGTCCGGCCGGACCTGCAGGGCGCGGTCGTAGACCACGAGGGCCTGTTGAAACTGCCCGAGCTGCGCGTACGCGTTTCCGAGGTTGTACACGGCGATCTCGTACTTCGGGTTGAGTTGCATCGCCCGCGTGTACGCCTGGATCGCGTCCTCGTGCCGCCCGAGGCCGTCGAGGGCGACCCCTTTGTTGTTCCACAGGATGTGGTCCTCGTAGTCGAGGGCCGAGGCGCGTTCGTAGCAAGCGAGGGCGTCCGCGAACTCATGCGCGTCGCAGTGGGCATTCCCGCGGAGGAACTCCGCCTCGCCCCGGGCGAGGTCCCCCGCCGCGGGCAGGTCCAGCATGGCGAAGGCCAGGGGGAGGGCCATCGGGGCGCATCAGGTGCGGACGCGCTTTAAAGGTTCCGCGGTCGAGGTCAGGGATGAGAGCATCGCGTCGCTCAGGTCGTCGGATTTAAGTAGATTCAGTCCGTTGGTCCCGGTTTGGGGAGACCGTTCGTGTCGACGATGGACGTAGAGTCCTTCTCGAAGACGAAGGCAATGGAGTTGCCACGCAATGTCGTCGTGGGCCATGATGCGCTCCTGCAAGTTGGCGAAGTGTGCGCGTCCCTGAAGCTCGGGAAGCGCGCGCTCCTCGTGGCCGATGACACGACGATGAAGATTGCCGGCGCGACGGTGGAAAAGGAGCTCGCGTCGCGGAAGATCAAGACGGCACAGTTCCTCATCCCGGACGCCACGTGGGACGAGGTCGTCGAGGCGGAGCAGCGGATCCGAAAGGGGAACATCGATTTCGCCCTCGGCGTGGGGGGCGGGCGGCCGATCGACGTGGCGAAGTGCGCGTCCTTCAACGCCGGCGTGCCCTTCGTCAGCGTCCCGACCGCCGCGAGCCACGACGGCGTCGTGTCGTCGCGCGCCTCGATCACGAAGGGTGGGGAGAAGGTGAGCCTCGCCGCGCAGACGCCAATCGCCGTGATCATGGACACGGGAATCATCGCGGAATCGCCCTTCCGACTGCTGGCCGCGGGGTGCGGGGACATCATCTCGAACCTCACGGCGGTGAAGGACTGGGCGCTCGCGCGGAACCTGCGGAACGAGTATTACTCGTCGTACGCCGCCTCGCTGAGCGAGCTCGCGGCGCGCCTCGTGATCGAGAACGCATCGACGATCAAGCCGCGCCTCGAGGAGAGCGCCTGGTTCGTGTGCAAGGCCCTCGTGTCCTCGGGCGTCGCAATGTCCATCGCGGGATCCTCTCGACCCGCGTCCGGGAGCGAGCACAAGTTCTCGCACGCGCTCGACAAGGTCGCGAAGAAGCCCGCGCTGCACGGGGAGCAATGCGGAGTCGGGACGATTATGATGATGTACCTCCACGGCGGGAACTGGCAGGAGGTACGGGACGCGCTCCTCGCGATCGGCGCGCCGACGACGGCGCGGGCGCTCGGGGTGACGGACGAGGAAGTCGTCGAGGCCCTCTACCACGCCCACGAGACGAACAAGGAGCGGTATACGATCCTCGGGGACGAGGGATTGACCTTCGACGCGGCTGAGCGTCTCGCGCACATCACGAAGGTCATCTGAATCCGAGGGCCCCCGCACGGTGTGCGGTTCCATCTAGATGTCGGCACCCGCGAGGACCCCGAACCGGTCGAGGGACTGAACGAGTTCCGCCGCGAACGCGTCCGCGTCGATCGAGAGGCCGTATCGGCGGAAGTACACCTGCAACGCGCTGAGCCCCTGGACCAGCGCGGTCCGCGCCTCCGTGAGGCGGATCCAGGGTGACGCGCCTGTGCGATCGACCCGGATCGCCTCCGAGAAATCGATCAACCAGGGATCGCCCTCGTGGACGAGCACATTGAACGCGCTCAGGTCACCGTGCACTACGCCGGCCGCCGTGAGGCGACGGACGCCGTCCAGGACGCGGGCCAAGAAGTCTTCGGGATCGCCGAGGCGGACATCCTTGAGCCGCGGCGCGGGACCTTCGTCGTTCCCGAGGTACCGCATCGAGAAGCGATTCTCGACGCGCCGCGCTGGCGTCGGCACGAGGACGCCGCCTTTCCACGCCTGTCGCATCATCTCGTACTCGTGGGCCGCGCGCCAGCCCATCGAGTCGAGCTTGATCGGCCGGCCGCCGCGGTGCGACGTGCGGTACAATCGGTACGATTTGACGGCGAGCGGCGCGCCGTTGTACCGCGCGAGGTACACGTTCGCTTCCTTGCCTGCACTGATCAGGCCCACGACTTCCGTCGCGAGCCCTGCAGAGAGGATGGACTCCACGACCGTGCGGTGGTCCGGCTCCTCGAAGGAGAGGGTCCCGGACTTGATGCGCCACTCGACGCTCGAATCCAGATAGGGATCGTTCGGCATTGACTTCGGCTTCGTTTCATCGGAACGGCATTCACAGAGCAAGCTCACGAACGCCGGGACGCCGAAGCGAGATCAGGCGGTTCCCGGCGCGGCTTGGAAAATCCATTCGGACGTCATCACCGGGAACCTCCTGGCCCTACGGACCGATCCGGGCCAATGTCTGCCGCCGCATGAATCTGCCGGTGTCAGAACGGCGGGAGGACGCTCAGCACGAGCGCGAGGGCGAGGAGCGCCAGGCCCGCCAGGGATTCGATGGCCAGAGGCTTCCGGGTACGGGCCAGGGAGCGATCGCGAGCCTCCTCGCGGGACGTCGGACGCGCGTACCGCGACGGCACGTAGTAGTACGGATTGCGGTAGACGGCCGTCTCCGGCATTGCGGTGCCGGACGGCAAGCCGGTCAGGAAGAGGAGGACCCCCGTCATGAACAGGAGCAGACGGAAAGCCGTGCCGAAGCCCAGGGGAATCACCCTGGCTAGGACGAAGGCCGCGAGGAAGTCCGCGAGGGCGCCGATTCCGAAGAATAGAAGGAATCGTGTGCGCTCGTCCCGAAGCCACCGCATGTCGTTAGGAACCGTCTCGTTCCATCTTCAACGTGCGGTGGGCATCCCGCGACGGTGACCCTTAAGCTGCGCAGCGCGTTAGCTTGTGCGGGAGGCCGCCGTCGTGGTCCAGATCACCCTCGTCGGCGAGAGGCAGGCGCAGGTGGGCCACGAGTTCGTGTATCGCGGGCCTCAGCCGGAATGCGGCCCGTGCCGGGTCCGAGGCGCGTGTCTGAACCAGGATCTCGGGAGACAATATCGGGTCGTCCGCGTTCGGGATGTCGCCCACCCCTGCCTCCTGAACGAGGAGCGCGTACGAGTCGTCGAGGTCGAGACGATGCCACCGCCCGTGAGCCTTCCTGCCCGGGCGGCGGTGGAGGGGGCCCTTGTAGCGTACGAGAAGATCGTGTGCGCGAACGCCGCCTGTCCGAATTACCGCACCTGCCATCCGATTGGAATCGAGCCCGGGATGAAGCTCAAGGTCGTCGATCTCGGCGAGGAACTCGACTGCCCGCTCGGCTACAGGCTTTCATCCGCGAGCGTCGCGTACGCGGACTGACCCGGGGGGCCGTGATGAAAGCGTCCCTCCCGAGACGAATGACGCTCCACGCAATCGAGGCCGCGGTACTGACCCGCGGGTATCGCGTGGAGCGCGAGACGTTCGACCTCGTGGCGTTCAAGTCCCTGTACAACGGGAAGCGGTTTCACATGCGGCTGGAGACCCACGGCCTCGAGCGGGTCCCGAAGGGATCAGAGATCGACCTCCACGTGGACTTCATGCGCGAGGTGAAGGGATACCACGGGTCCGTGGCGGAGTCCGAGAAGATCGCGATCGAGATGGCGGAGCTGCTCGGCGCGCTGAAGATGCAGGATCCGGAGCGGTCGCGGCCCCGTGTCCAGTGTCCGCAGTGCGGAAAAGAGTTCGGCCACGAGGCGTTCCGCGCCCACCGCGCGGTCGTCCACGGGCGCTAGAGCAGGTCGCGGCTGTAGACCGTCCGGCCGCCCGTGCGGAAGCCTATCTTCTTCCAGAACGCTGTGGCGCCCTCGTTCTTCGGGAAGACCTCGAGGTCCAATCGGTCGATCCGCATCGCCTTCGCTTCTTCCAAGAGCCGCGTCGCGAGGGCGCGGCCGACGCCTTTGCGACGCAGCGTCGGATCGACGAAGAAGTCTTGGATCACGAGGACCCGCCCGAGTTCCGCGGACGGTTGATAGACGGCAAGGGCGACGCCCACGGCCGCCCTCTTCTCCCGTGCGATGAGAAGGACGCCGGGGAAGCGGTTTCGCAAGTGCTGTTCGACGGCCCAAGAGATCCGCTCAGGCCGCGCCTTCACGCCCTCCGATTCGTGATACGCGGCGATGAGGCGTTCGACATCGGCCCGGTCCGTCGGATTCGCGCGGTCGACGAGGACCATCGGGGGCCGGCCACCGCCCGCAAACGTATAAGGATTACTCCCGCAAGCGGGCGACCGCCGAGCCTCCCCCGGCCCGAGCACATGTCCAAATTTTTTTTCGCGGGCAAACAGACACGGATCAGAACAGGACAACGCGGACGACTTCGCCCTTCTCCACGAGGTCCACGTTCGCCGGGATCTCGATGTAGCCGTCCGCGTGGGCCATCGATGTGATCGCGCCGCTCTCCTTGTACGCCGGCACGGCCTGGCCGTCGACCACGCGGACCGTGTGGAACTCCACGCGGCCAATCGTCGATACGTGGCGTTTCGCGAGCGGCAGGTCGACGATCTTCTCGTGGGCTGCCGGCAACCGGGCCATCCGCCGCACCATGGGCGCGAGGATCATGTAGCAGTTGCTCAAGCAGGACGTCGGGTAGCCGGGCATCCCGAGGACCCCCTTCCCGTCCACGCGGCCCAGGACCGTCGGCTTCCCTGGCTTCACAGCGATCCCGTGGAAGAGGATGTCGCCCATCGATTGCAGAGCGTCCATGATCAGGTCCTTCTCACCGACGCTCGAACCGCCGGAGAAGACGACGAGGTCCGCCTTCCGGACGGCGCCGCGGATCGCCTTGCGGATCGCATCGAGGCGGTCTGGGATGCGGCCGAGGGGGATCGGCGTCCCGCCGTTCTCCCGCACGACGCTCGCCATCGTCAGGGAGTTGATGTCGTACACTTGGCCGGGCCGGATCGGCCGGCCTGGTGGGACGACCTCGTCCCCCGTTGTGAGGATTGCGACGCCTGGTCGTTCAAAGACGGGCGCACGGGCGCGTCCAATCGCCGCCAGGGCGCCGACCTTCGCGGGCGTGAGGACGTCGCCCGCCCGCACGACGACGGACCCGCGCTCGATGTCCTCCCCGCGGCGGGACACGTGCTTGCCCGGGTGGACGGGTCGATACACCTTCACGAGATCCCCCTCCTGCTCCGTGTCTTCGACCATCACGACCGCGTCCGCGCCGTTCGGCAGGGTCGCGCCCGTCGCGATTTCCGAGCAGCGGCCCTTCGTCACGCGCTTCTTCGGCACGGAGTCCGCGTAGAGCGTCTCGAGCCGACGCAGGACCGCGGGCTTGAACTTCCCCGCGCGGAACGTGTCCTTCGCGTGGACCGCGTAGCCGTCCATCGCCGCGCGGTCCGCGAGCGGCACGTCAATCGGTGCGAGGACATCCTCCGCGACGACGCAGTGGAGCGCCTCCCCGATCGGGACGGACTCGGCCCGATCGATCGGCCGTACGAGGCCCATCGCCATCGTCATCGCCTCGTCGAGGGAGATGAGGGTCTTTAGGGGCCGCATGCCGCGTCCGGAGTTCCGCGCCTCATGGTCATGCGGATGGCCGCGGCGGCTCATCGGCCCATCACCCCGACCGCGTGGGCGAGCTCCGGGAGGATGAGCTTCTCCATCGCGAGGCGACAGGCGTCCGGCGAGCCGGGGAGGCAGAAGATCAGTCGGCCATGGTAGACGCCCGCCGTCGCGCCGGACAGCATGGCCGCCGTGCCGATCTCCTGATAGGACATCGAGCGGAACAGCTCCCCGAATCCGGGGAGCGCCTTCTCGAACGTGGGGAGGAGCGTGGGGATCGTGACGTCGCGCCGCGCGAGACCCGTGCCGCCGTTCGTCACGACCGTATCGCACGTCCACGAGGCTTGCTCGACGGCATCGAGGATCGGCTTCGGTTCGTCCTTCACGACGACGTAGAAGAGGACGGAATGGCCTGCGCGCAGGAGCATGTCCCGGATCAACTTGCCCGAATCATCCGTATCCGGCGTGCGGCTGTCGGAGATCGTGACGACCCCGCACTTCACGGAGGCGGGGGCGTGCTCCTTGTGTTTCCCGGGGACGGCCATCGGATCCGTATGCAGGGAAGACCAGGGGAGGGGAAAAGGTTCGCCCTTCCGGTTAACCTTGAACAAGGTTAACGCGAGCGGATCTCCGATACCGCCGCGATGGCCCTGCGCCGGCTACGCGGCGAGGCCGACGAACGGCCCGACGCGCTCCGCAACCGCCGGATCGTCGAGGGACGCGACGAACGCGGACCACGAGTGGAACGGTCTCGAACGCACGATTCGCGCCGCGCGCTTCGCGCCGATCCCCGGCAGGGCTTCGATCGCCCTCCGCGGTGCACGGTTCACATCGAGCGGATATTCGACGCCCGTGACGGACCGCTGCCCGTGTCCCGTGACCTTCACGTCGACGAAGCGGCTGAGCGTCACGTCGTACGGCAACCCGACGAGGATCGGGTACGTGCCGATCTGGCGGCCGTAGGCGACGTGGCCTTTCTGAATCTCGAGGTACACGTTCCGGAGCACGGTCCCCTCGGGGATCACACGCCGCAGCATGTCGTGGTCCACCGTCGACCGTACGGTCTCCTTGAACCGCCGGAACTCGCGATACAGTCCCGTCGGCTTGAATTCCCGCCGCACCGGACGGACTTGACGGATGTTGATGCGGCGAATCCAGAGGTCCTCCTGGAGCAGCCGTTTCAGGAACGCCAGATTGATGTCGAATGTCTTCCGCGTCTCGCCCTCGAGGCCCACGACGAAGTTCAGGCCGGGGAGGAGACGGGGCAGTCCGCTCTCGCCGCGCTCGCGTCCGACCGCGTTGACCATGCGGATGGCCTCGAGGCATCCGTCCGCGTCGATGTTCAGGTTGTTCGCCTCCGTGACGCGCGGGTCCGCGGACTCGAGCCCAAACGACAGGGTGTTCCCGGAACTCGAGAGGCGGACGAGGTCCCGCAGCGCCGCCGTCGCTTCGTCCGGGTGGGCCATGATCATCGCGGGGTCCCCGTTGTCCGTGTGCAGGATCTTCAAGTTAGGAACCGCCGCACGGATCCCCTCAAGGAGGTCCCGCAGGGCAGGCACGTTGATCTGCGGCGTCGGCGAGGTCCCGAGGCCGATCGCCTGGTAGCTGAAGTAATCCGCCTGGCCGCCGAGGCGGAAGTTCACTGCGCCTGCGTGAGCGAGGCGGCGGACCTCCGCCAGGATCCCGGCCAAGGGTCGGAACCTCGGCTTGCCGTACATCGGCTCGGTGCAGAACGAGCAGCCTTTGTTCACGTACCGCACGCAGCCCTTCGACGTGTCGAGCTCGACGATGAGCGGCTCCGGGAAATCGGGATGATCGCGGATCACGTCGGCGCCGAGGAGGGCCCATCGGTCCCACTCCTCCATCGTCTGATCGCGGTGCGTCCACTCACCCGTCGTGAGGAAGTCGTGGACCGCCGCATCGACATCCCGCAGGGCGACCCAATCGAACGCCTCGACGAGCCCGTCGTCGAAGTATCGGAAGCGGGCGAGAGGCCCGCCGAGCAACCGAGGACCCTCGAACGCGCTCGCGTAATGGACGATCTCCTTCTCGCTGATTGGCAGGCTGCGGAGGTACTTCCCCGGGACGATAGGCCCCGAAATGACGACGAGAAGGTCGCCTCGGAGCGGACGGCCCGCGCGCACGCGGTCGACGGGGACATATTCCCACGTGTGGCCTGTGTCCGCCACGGAGCCGGCCACGTACCGCGGATACGGGGAGACGTAGGGTGGCACGCCGAAGTTCGACGGCTCGTCCACGTAGCCGTCGAGGATCACGACCTTCATGGGCCGGAATCCATGCCGCCTTGGCGATAAAAGGGCTTCGCCCCGCGGCCTCGGTGGCGCCTACTTCTTTTCCGGCTCCTTGCCCGCGATACGACTCACGAGGACGATGAACACGACCATCACCACGGTGATGACGGTCGCACTGACGACGAAGAAGGCCCACCCGCCCCAATTGCCCTGTTGGGCAGTTGTGCCCAACGGGATCCCCGCTGTCGCGAACCCTGACTGCACGACAGTGTTCCACATCAGCGCGATCACGAAGCCGAAGGCCGCAGCCAAAGACGTCGAAATCGTCTTGCGCACTTCCGATACCGAAATCTTCTTTCCGTCCGCCACTCCAACACCCCGTTGACTCCCGGAAACCGAGCCGCCGGGAGAAATAGGCTTCGCACGTCCGCCAATGCACGCTAGCCGCGCGCACGACCGGCCGCGCCTTTTTCCTTCGAAAGAACGTGCACATCGACGAGGCGCGCCGTCGGATACTGGCCGCGGGCGTCCTTCTCCATGGACTTCACCATGTCCCACACGGTCAAGAGCGCAACCGTAACGCCGTAGAGCGCCTCCATCTCGACGCCCGTCTTGTACGTCGCCTCCACGTGCGACGTCGCGACGATCCTATCCTTCCGCACATCGAAGGTCACGCCCGCCGCGGTGATCGGGATCGGATGGCAGTGCGGGAGTACCTGCCACACGCATTTGATCGCTTGGAGCCCGGCGACCTCCGCGGTGGCAAGCGGGTCGCCCTTCTCGACGCGGCCCGCGCGAATCGCCTGCACGGTGGACGGCTTGAGCCGAATCGCACCCGAGGCGATCGCCCGGCGCGCCACGTCGGGCTTTCGGCCGATGTCGACCATGCGGGCCATGGACGGTGGGGGATGGCGAATCGCGCTATATCTCCGTCGCGCCCCTTTGTCAATCCGACGGCTTGCGTCTGACGCCCAGCGTCATCCGCGCCACGCGCGCGCGGGAGCCGTTTGTCAATCCGCGACGTCGGACGCGGCAAGAGTTATCTACGGTTCGGAGGCCTCTTGACGGCTGCGTGCGCGCCCGACGGCTCGCACAAGGGATGGGAACTATGACGGGGTTCAAGAAGCTCGTCGTCGTGACCCTGGCCGTCGTCCTCGTCGCCGGCATCACGGCCTTCGTGCTGCGGCCCTCCGCGGGCCCGAACACGAGCGCCGTGATCAACGAGCCGGAGGCGGACAACCCGGACACGGACCCGGCCGCGAACGACCCGCCAACGCCGGAGCGACTGAGCAACGGACCGAACCATCAGGTGTGCGTCCCGCAGAACGACCACATTCCCGAGCACGCCTGGGTGCGAGGCGCCAACTGGTATCGGTTCTATGAATTTGCGGCATGCAGCGCGTCCGCACTCGTAGCTCTGGTAATCAACTAGGCCGTTGCGAGAGCACGGCCCTTTAGCCCTCCGGGGCGAAGGCCCGGGGCCGGATCGGCCCCGCGCCGATCTTTCCTATTTCGAAGTAGCGCGTCCGCGCTTCCGACGCGAGCGGGCCGTGCGGGCCTCCGTCTTCCAGATCGGCACGATCCGCTTGACCTCGTCCATCGCCCACGTGCACGCGGCGAACGCCTCCTTGCGGTGCGCAGCCGCGCATGCGATCACGACGGAATCCGCGCCGACCGGCACGCGACCGACGCGGTGCACGATTGCCATGTCGAACGCGCCAAACTTCGATTTCGCGCGAGCGGCGAGGTCCTCGAGCATCCGGAGGGCCATCGGACGGTACACCTCGTACTCCAGGGCGCCGACGCCCGGATCCGCGCGGACGGTCCCGAGGAAGACGACGATCGCACCGGCGTCGTCGCGGCGGACCCCGTCCACGACTGCCTCAACGTCGATCTGGCCCCGGCGGAGGTCGATCATGAGATGCCCCCGCTCACGGGCGGCATGAGGGCGACCTCGTCGCCCTCCCGCAGCCGCACGGACGGATCCACGAACGCGTGGTTGACCGCGAGGAGCATCGTGTCCCGGTATCCTTCAAGGCGGGGGAACTTCGTTATGAGGTCGTCGACGAGATGGCCTAGCGTGGCACCGTCTCGGCCGGACCATGTGAGCTGCCGTGTCCCTGAGACTTCCCTGTACGTGGCGAAGAGACGGACCCGCACGTGCATCGCCCGGAACCCACGCCGCGCGGCCATATGGCCTTTGCTCATCCGGGCTGGACGCGCGCGAGGAGCTCGGCCCTGCGGCGGCGCATCTCCCCGGTAGCCCGCTCGAAGTACGCGTCGATCGCCTCCGTGAGGCGAGCCCGCGTCGCCTCGGACCGGGCAGATCCGAGGTAGCGAAACACTTGGGCCCGACGACCGCCGCGGTCCTCGTAGTGCCAGAAGTAGAGGTATGGCCGGCCGCGGATCTCTTTCGTCGCGACACCGCAACCGATCTGCATCGTCCCGCCATCCTGTTAACCTTACTTAAGGTTAACCGGGCGCTGGACGCGATTTCGTCGGGATGGCCCCCACCCCTCGATTTCCGGTGGAAACCATTATCGGACCCGCGGTCCTCTGTCGGGCGGATGGACGTCCTGCTCGTCACCCTGACGGACGACGTTGCGGAGATCTCGGCGCTCCTCGCCTCGGCGGGGCATCAGGTCCTCGAAACGGTCGTGCAACGGCGGGACCGGGCAAATCCACGCACGTTCGTCGGCCGAGGGAAGCTCGACGAGATTCGTGAGCGCGTGGCGAAAGGCGACGTCGAGGTTGTCGTGTTCAACGGAGAACTCCGCCCCACGATGCATCACCTGCTCGAGCAGGAGCTCGGGGTCGAGTGCTACGACCGCCTGCGCGTCCTCCTGGAGCTCTTCGCGCAGCGCGCGTCGAGCCGCGAAGGGAAGCTCCAGGTCGAGCTCGCCCTCCTGCAGTACGAGGTGCCGCTTCTCCGCGAGTGGATCCACGAGTCCGATGTCGGCGAGAGGCCGGGCTTCATGGCGGGCGGCGAGCAACGCGTCGACGCGTACTACGAAACCGTGAAGCGACGAATCAAGAAGATTCGGGACGAACTCGACACGATACGTCGGGAGCGGGGGGCCCGCCGCACCGCGCGGAAGGAACGCGGATACCATCTCGTCGCGCTGGCGGGCTACGCGAACGCGGGCAAGTCGTCCCTCCTCAACGCCCTCACGGACGAGCACGTCCTCGTGGAAGACCGTATGTTCTCGACTCTCGCCACGACGACACGCGGCCTGTCCGGCACCCGGAAGCGGATCTTGCTCACGGACACGATTGGGTTCGTCGATGGCGTCCCGTTCTGGGTGGCCGAGGCGTTCAACGCGACCCTGGAGGAGATCCTTCAGGCGGACCTCGTCCTCCTTCTCGTGGATGCCTGCGACTCCGTCGACGAAATCCGCCGCAAGGTGCGACTCGCGGCGCGCACGCTCTTCCCGAACGTCCCCCCCGAGGCCGTCCTCCCGGTCCTCACGAAGGTCGACCGCTTGACGGAAGGCGCGCTCGCGTCGAAGACCGCGGCCCTCGCGGAATCGGAGTTCCACCGACCGCCCCTCGCCGTCTCCTCGATCACCGGGACGGGGCTGGATGCCTTGCGCCAAGCGATTTTCATCTCCTTCGTGTATCCGGTGGAAATCCATCTCGTGATGCCCCAGGACGCCGAGGCGGGCGGGAGGCTTCACTGGCTGTACGAGCACACAGAGGTCGTGTCGATCGTGCATGGACCCGGGCGGATCGAGGTCGTCCTCCGGTGCCGACCGCGGGACCGCGCGACGATTGAAACGATGGGGCGGGTCGTGCTCGTGCGAACGTCCGAGTGAGTCAGCCTCTGATCCGGAACTCCCGTTTCTTATCAAGGAATCGCCGCTCGTAGGCCGAGGGCAGGTGTTCGTACGTGAGCTCCTCGAGACGCTTCATGTTCTTCACAAACACTTCCTTGGATGTCGTCGACACGAGCCGATCGAACTCCCGCTCTTTACGGAGCGTGTCGATGAAGTAGAAGCCGCCCCCGATGACCGCGAGGAGGCCGCCGAACGCCTCCCAGATGACCCACGGGCCGATCGCCCTGTGGATCTGCTGTAGCCAGTCCGGGCTCTGCGTCAGAAAGAAGAACTGGGTGAGGGAGAAGGCCATGGCGAGGATCCCCAGGCCGAAGATGAGGGTACTCAACTCGTAACGGAATTCCCGGAACAAGCCCATGGTAGCCGCGGGCTATGATGGAGACCTGCATAAGCTTTGCCGGGCGGGGCGAAGGCTTTCATCCGTGGCCGCCCTTGAGGCCATGTCCATGGCATCCCGCACGCCCCTCTACGAGTCGCATCGTGCCGCAGGCGCGCGGTTCATCGATTTCGGCGGCTGGGAAATGCCGCTTCAGTACGCGGGGATCATCGAGGAACATCTCGCCGTGCGGCGCTCCGCCGGATTGTTCGACGTCAGCCACATGGGCAAGCTGTTCGTCGAAGGACCGACCGCTCACGCATTCCTGTCCCCGCTCAGCGCGAACGACGTCCCTCGCGATCCGGGGCGCGCGCGATATACACATCTCCTGCGTGAGGACGGCACGATTATCGACGACGTGATTGTAACGTGTCTCGCCCCGGATCGGTACTTCGTCGTGTGCAATGCGGGGCCGCGCCCGGCCGTCGTCGCGTGGCTCGAGCATCACCTTGTCGCCGGCATTCGGCTCACGGATCGCACGGCGGACCTCCTCTGTCTCGCCTTGCAGGGTCCGGAGGCTCCAGGCATCCTTCAGCGGTTCACATCCGTCGAGCTCGGGCGGATGAAGCCCTTCACCGGCGGGCTGATCGACTTCGTGCCGCCGGCTCCGTGGGGGGCCCACCCACGGGCCGTTCCACCGGAAATCGAGGGGTGGGGGACCCGTATCCCGGAAGGGCCTGCCATGCTGCCGCAAGAGGAGCCCATCGCTTCCACTGGACGCGTGGCCTTCCTGATCACCCGCACGGGGTATACCGGCGAGCCGGGGTTCGAGCTCTTTCCGACCGCTGCGGAGGGCACCTGGGTGTGGGATTCCCTCCTTTCGGAGGGGGAGGACCTCGGCATCCGGCCGATCGGGCTCGGGGCCCGTGACACCCTTCGCCTGGAAAAGGGGTACCTCCTCTCGGGCCAGGATTTCGACGGGCGGCAGACGTCGCTCGAGATGAACAGCGCGTGGATCGTGAAGTGGGACCGCTCATTCATCGGCCGCGACGCGCTGGTCGCCCAGAGAGACCGCGACGACTACGCGCGTCTCGTCGGCGTGAGGATGGACGACAAAGGGATCCCGCGGCACGGGTCGCGTGTCCTGTCGTCAGGCCGCGAAGTTGGCCGCGTCACGAGCGGCACGATGTCCCCGAGCCTACGGGTCGGGATCGCGCTCGCCTCCGTGGAATGCGATGTCTCGGGCGTCGGCACAGAGGTGGACGTGGAGATCCGAGGCGCGCCGCATCCCGCGAAGGTTGTGGCGCTCCCCTTCCTGTGACGGCCGCGTGCGACGGCCCCGGATTCACGCCTCCCGGCGGCATGTTCTTATGGAGCCGGGACCATGGTAACAGATGTGGTAACATTCCAGCGGACGAATGGTAACAGAGGTGGTTCAAAAAGAGCTATACCACGAGACCCCATTCGCCGCGCTCACCCCCAGGGATGGCATTACCGCCTATGCTGTGCCGTGTCCTGTCCCTAGTGGAGAGGGTCATTCCATGGAACAAGTGAAGGTCGCTGAATTCAAAGCCATCGAAGTCGTGGCCGACGAGCCGGATCCGAAGCTGTCGGAGAACGCGCGGCGCGTCCTCGAGAAGCGGTATCTGAAGAAAGACGATCAAGGGCGCGTCATCGAGACGCCGAGAGAGCTCTTCGCGCGCGTCGCCTGGAACCTCGCGCAGGCGGAGGCGAATTACGGAGCGGACCAGACAAGGGTCGAGGAGACCGCGCGGAGGTTCTACCGCATAATCGCGAACCTCGAGTTCCTACCCAATAGCCCGACGTTGATGAACGCAGGGCTCGAGCTTCAGCAGCTGAGTGCCTGCTTCGTATTACCAGTGGACGATAGCCTCGCAGGGATCTTCCAGACGCTCAAGGAGAGCGCGCTGATCCATCAATCAGGCGGAGGGTGCGTGAGTGGCGACGCCCACGTATTCACAACGTTCTGTGGCGTCGAGCGATTCGAGACGCTCTACGATCGTGTGCGTTCTCTCGGTCTCCCCGAACAAATCGGCGCCGGATACAAGGTAATGGACATCTCAGACCTTGGTGTCCAGACTTTCGCCGTGGATCCCGCAACGGGGAAGTTCGCTGCGAAAGTAGTCACCCACCTGTGGCGCTGGGAGGTCGAAGCGGAGAAGCAATATCGAATCCGCTGCTCCGACGGCACTGAGGTGACCACGAGCGAATGGCATCCGTTCCTGGTCCTGTCGGAAGCTGGACTGGCCGAGCGTCGAGCCGATGCGCTGAAGCCCGGCGACGTCCTCCTCACGGCGAATCGATCCGTACAAGAGGCGTGGCCCTTCAAAACCTATCTGGAACGGGAAGGCTTCTCCCTGGACGAGCGGCTGGCATGGCTGACGGGATTCTTCCTCGGTGATGGGAGCCTCGGCTGGTTCAATAACCGTAGTACAGCCTACCGAGCCCTCCGCCTGCGGCTCTTCGATGGTCGCCCCGAGAACATTCGGTTCGCGCAGGATGTTCTCGCAGGCCACGGCATCGCCCTCACACCACGGCAGGACAATCGCGGCCTGTGGTCGTTGACAACTACGAATCAGCGATTTGTCCCGCGCTTCGCCCGCATCGCTCAGGCGGAACCGGGACCGAAAGAGGCCCTGACCGTGCCGGAGTGGGTGATGAAGTCCCCACTATCGGTGGTCGCGGCGTTCCTCGGCGGTCTCATCGACTCAGATGGATACGTGTCTTTAAAACGCCGCCGGATCGAGTTCAGCACCGTGTGTCTCGAACTCGCCCGCCGTCTCGTATCTTTGCTTAGCGCACTCGGGCTCAACCCTTCTATCCGCGCCAAGCCGCCGGACGCAAAAGCGAGGCATGTCGAGTATCGTGTTCACATGGCGGACGCAAAGAAGACCCCGGAGCTGGTGGCGCTCGTGCGTGAATGGGTCCATGATCCTCTCCGCGGTCGCCGGCTCGAGCTGCTGACGGAGCGGGTGGCACATAATACACATCCCCGAATCCCCGTCCCCTTCGCTCTGCTGGAGAAGCTGTTGTGTGCGGCTGGAGTCCCGACCCGCACCACCGCGATTCACAAGTCCGCATTGACTGTTGGAGGGACGCGCCTTTGGCTCCACCACGCGAAGTGGGGTAACGGGATTGGCGAGGACAAACTTCGTCGTCTCGTTCGAGCCCTGCGACCGCTAGTCTCCGGTGAATACCGCCCGCTCCTGGATCAATTGGACCATCTCGCAGACGGCTGGGCATCCGTGGAGTCCGTTGAGAAGGCGGCCGCCAAGCCGACGACTTTCTACGACCTGACCGTTGCAGATTTCAACAACTACCTGGCGGGGGGCGGACTCGGGAAGCTCGCGGTCGTGCACAACACCGGCTTCTCCTTTTCCCGCCTCCGGCCGAAGAACGACTTCGTGAAGTCGACTATGGGCGTCGCAAGCGGACCGGTTTCCTTCATGAGAGTCTTCGATGCTGCGACTCAACAGGTCAAGCAGGGATCTAAGAGACGTGGAGCGAACATGGGCATCCTCCGGGTGGACCACCCGGACATTCTCGATTTCATCACGTGCAAGGATAAGACCTCGGAGATTACGAACTTCAACATCTCGGTCGCGGTGACGGATAAATTCATGGAAGCGTGGAAGGCCGGGACGGCGTACGACCTAGTGAATCCGCGGAGCAAGCAGGTCGCCGGACAGCTCGATGCGCGAGAGGTCCTCGACAAAATCGCATTTCAGGCGTGGAAGAACGGCGAACCAGGGCTCTTCTTCATCGACGAGAACAACCGTCGCCAGCCGACGCCGAACGTCGGCGACATGGAGGCGACGAATCCGTGCGTGACCGGGGACACGCTGGTCTCGACGGAGCGCGGGCTCATCCCGATCGCGAATCTCGCGGAACGCTACCCGAACGGCGGGATCTCGCTCGTCACGGACCGTCGTGTCCCCGCCGAGGTCGTCACGGAATCGAATGGCCTGTTGCTGGCGAGCCGCGATCAGGCAGAACGGGGCACGCGGCTCGGGCCCATGGTGGCTGCCTGGCGGACCGGCGTGAAGCCGGTCTGGCGGATTACGACGAAATCCGGATTCGAGCTCACGGCGACGGCGGATCACAAGGTCCTGACGACGGAGGGATGGGTTCCGGTCGAGGACTTGGTGTCAGGGGTCCACAAGCTGCTCATTCAATCGGGGGAAGGCAAGTTCCCGGAGAATCGGGAACTCCCCTTCAAGCCGGCGAATGTTCACATCGGAAAAAACGGGAAGACGACGATTCTCAACCTCCCGACCGAGTGGTCCCGCGAACTCGGCATGGTTCTCGGTTGGCTCGTAGGCGATGGCTGGCTGCGATCTGGCGACAAGAATTGCCGTGTCGGGTTCACGTTCGCCAAG
>Ga0209321_10000539_pt1 | contig 24853 bp, 21 predicted proteins | sample Rifsed16ft4_FD_184012 | JGI IMG/M metagenome (GOLD analysis project Ga0209321, IMG submission 184012) | Soil microbial communities from Rifle, Colorado, USA - sediment 16ft 4 - CSP-I_5_4 (version 2) | ecosystem: Environmental > Terrestrial > Deep subsurface > Rock core/Sediment | place: Rifle...
TGAACCTGTAGATATATTACACGCATGATTCCGTTATCGCCCGCGATAACGCGTGTCACGGTCCTACCAGCCAACGTTCATTAGCTGAGCCGAAGTACGCCCCGCGATGACGACAGATCCGCTCGATGCGATCTTCTCGCCATCCTCCATTGCCATCGTCGGCGCGTCCCGCAGCCGGGGCAAGATCGGTTACGAAATCCTGCACAACCTGATCCTGAACGAATACCAGGGGACGATTTACCCCGTCAACCCGAAGGCACGGAGCGTCCACGGGATCCCCGCGTATCCGAGCGTGCTCGCGATCCCGGACTCCGTGGACCTGGCGATCATCACGGTCCCCGTGGAGGTGGCCCTGGCGGCCGTCGAGGAATGCGGGAAGAAGGGCGTCCGCGGGCTCGTCGTGATCACCTCCGGGTTCCGGGAGGTCGGCGGCCCCGGGATCGAGCGGGAGGAACGCCTCCTCGTCCTCTGCCGGCAGTACGGGATGACGATGATCGGCCCGAACTGTATGGGCGTCATCAACACGCACCCGGACGTCCAGATGGATGCGACGTTCGCGCCGACGCCGCCGCTGCGCGGCGGAATGTCCCTCGTCACGCAGAGCGGGGCCCTGGGAGTCGCGATCCTCGACCACGCGAAATCCCTTGGTGTGGGATTTGCGAAGTTCTGTTCCCTGGGAAATAAGGCGCAGGTCAGCCTGAACGATCTCCTCGCCGCGTGGAAGGACGATCCGGAGACGAGGATCATCCTCGCGTACATCGAGAACTTCGGGAACCCGAAGAACTTCGTGCGGATCGCGCGCGAGACGACGAAACGCAAGCCCGTCATCGCGATGAAATCCGGCCGCTCCGAGGCGGGAGGCCGTGCCGCCGCGTCGCACACGGGCTCCCTCGGAGGGTCCGACCTTGCGGCGGAAGCGGTGTTCAATCAAACGGGCGTCCTCCGGGCGAATTCGATCGAGGAGCTGTTCGACTACGCGATGGCGTTCTCACTGCAGCAGCTGCCCCGAGGCAACCGGGTGGCCGTGGTCTCGGATGCGGGCGGACCTGCGATCATGTGCGTGGACGAACTCGTCGCGAATGGCCTTCACCTCGCGGAGCTTTCGCCCGCCACGATCAGGTTGATGGAGACGTGGGCCCCGCCCGAGGCCTCACTCCGAAATCCGATTGACCTGACGCCGCAAGGGAGCCTCGACGACTACCGCAACGCGCTCGACGCGGTCCTCTCGGATGACGGCGTGGATGCGTGCATCGCGATCTATGTCCCTCCCGTCCGCGTGGACGAAGTGGAGGTCGCGCGGATCGTCTGGCAGACGGCCGAGAAGCATCACAAGCCGGTCCTCACAAACTTCCTCGGGCGGACGGAGGAGAGCCCGGGATTCGCGGAACTCGTGTCCCACGGGATCCCGTCCTATCTGTTCCCCGAGAGCGCGGCGCGAGCCCTCGCGGCGATGTACCGCTACGCTCGGTACCGCGAGCGGGAGGAAGGAAAGACGCGGATCTTCGAGGTGGACCGGGCACGTGCCGCCGAAATCCTCCGTCGCGCTCAAGCCGAAGGACGGCCGCGTCTCGCCGAAACGGAGGCGATGGAGTTCCTCGAGGCGTACGGCATCCGCACGGCGAAGTCGCGGATCGTCGCCTCGCGGTCGGAGCTGCCGGACGCCGCCCGCGAGATCGGATATCCGGTCGCCCTAAAAGCCGTCGGGAGCCAGCTCGTCCACAAGACGGATCTGAAGGCGGTCCTCCTCGACGTGCGCACGGAGCGCGAACTCCTTGACGGGGCGCAGAAGATGGAGCGGGGGCTGAAGGCACGCGGCGTCGCCCTCGACGGCTTCCTCATCCAGGAGTACGTGGTGGACGGGAAGGAAGTCATCCTTGGGATGACGCGAGACAAGGTGTACGGCCCCTTCCTCGTCTTCGGCCTCGGCGGCATCTACGTCGAGTACCTCCAGGACGTCGCGTTCGGCCTGCCGCCGCTGACGGACCAGGATGCGTCGAGGATGATCGAGTCGATCCGGACATATCCGCTCTTGACGGGCGTGCGCGGTGAGGCGCCGTGCGATGTCGACGCGCTCCGGGAGGCCCTCCTCCGCCTCGCGCAGGCGGTCCTCGATTTCGACGCGATCCAGGAGATGGACCTCAACCCCGTGATCGCACTCGAGAAGGGAAAGGGATACCGCGCGGTCGATGCGCGAATCATCCTCGTTGGGCCGTCGTGACCCTACGGAAGGAGCGCGAGGCGCGCCCGCTTCGAGGTCGACAGAGGTCCGATAATCTCGATCCATATCCCGTCAGGATCCCGGATGTAGGCCCAGGCGCTCTTGTGCGGCCCGACCGGTCCGGCTATGACCGGGATGCTGAGGCGGCGGAGCTCGCGGATCTTCTCCGTGAGGTTCCGTGTGCGGAAGGCAAGGTGGTCGAGCTGCTCCCCCTTCCGGTACGGAGTTGCGAACGGACTGTCCGGCGCATACCAGTTGAGTTCGAGCCACTGCTTCCCACGCGGACTCTTCAACAGGGCAACGGCTCCCTTCGTCTCCCGGATCCGCGTGCGGGACTGGAGCGTCATTCCGAGGACGCGTGTGTAGAAATCGATGGATCGATCGAGGTCGCGTACGCGAATCCCCGTGTACGTGAAGGTCATCGGGACCATCGGCGCGGAACCGTAGCCGCCCCTATTTAGGGCTGGCGCCCTCAGCGAATCGCCAGGAGGGCCACGCCGACGAAGATCGCCGCGACGCCGGCGTACTGAGGCCAGGTCAGGCGCTCGCGGAGGATCGCGACGGCGAGTCCGACGGTCACGGCGCTGAACAGCCCGCTCAAGGTGCCGACGACCGCCACGGATCCTCCGTGGATGCCGACGTTGTATGCGAGGAATGCGAGGCTGTCCACCACGCCAATCGCGAGGAGGGAGGAGACGAGGCCTCTCGGAGGCCGGCCAATCGACCGTCCGCCCACGGCGACGGCGAGGAGGATCATGACGCCGACAAGACGAGAAACAGCGGCGGACGTCACGGGCCCGAGCTCTACGACGGGATACTTGAGGGCGAAGTAGAACACGCCGTAGCCGGCGAACGCGACGAACGCGCTCACGATCCCAACCCGAGGATCCTTCGCCGCAGGATTGGCAGGGTGGACCCGGCTCCGAGAGAGCCACATAATCCCCGAGAGGACCGCGACGATTCCCAAGGACGCGAGGCCGCCGGGCCGATCCCCCAGGAAGACGATCGCGAGGGTCGCGGTGACCGCCGGATAGCTGGACGCGAGAGGCGAGACGACCGAGAGGACGCCGTACTCGAAGGACTTGTAGAGGAACAGGGAGGCGACGAGATTGATCGATCCCAGGACGACGAGCCAGAGCCACATGGTTGTCGCCTCCCAACGGGACGACTCGAACCAAACCGCGACGGGAAGGAGGATCACCATCCCGATGAGCTCCATGTAGAACAGGACGGAGAGGTGTCCGATGCGGTGAGATGCCTGCCGCGCGAGGAAGTCCCCGGTCCCGTATCCGGCGGCGGTCGTCAGGCCGAACGCGAGGTCCGAGGCGGCAGTCACAGGATCGCCCGGCGGGATTCGGCCATGGAACTTATCATTGCGGGTCCGGCACAGCCATTATGGTAGCGCCCACCGATGCCGAGGCGGAGGAATGCCATCTGTCCGCCCCCATCTCGTGCCCGAAGTGTGGATCCGCGAACGCCCCCGACAACCGATTCTGCGCCAGGTGCGGTTTTGCCCTTGCACCCGCGCCGCCGACGTGGTCCGCTCCTCATGGCGCCCCTATTCCGTACCCGCTCCCTTCGCTCCCTTCGTCCGCCCGCGCTCCGACGAGCGTTCTTGGAGTCGCGGGGGCCGTGATGTCGATGCTGGGAGGAGTCCTGATCGGGATCGGATGGATCCTTCCGATCGAGTCGTTCTACATCATGATCGGCGCAGGATGGATCCTGTTCGCTCCCGGAATCGCGCTCGGCCTCCTCGCCGCCTCCCAAAGTCGCTCGTGACGCCGCGCGCTCTCATCCCGGCAGAGGCCTAGCGAACAGCTCAATCCAGATCCCGTCCGGGTCCTGGACGAACGCGAGGACCGTCCCGCCCTCGAGGAACGGCGGGATTCCGGGACGCGCTCCCTTTGCGAGGAGCTGTCGATAGGCCGATTCGACGTCGTCGCAAGCGAACGCGACGTGGTCGAGCTCGTGACCGTTGCGGTACGGACCCTTGAAGTGCGTGGATCCTTCCGGATACCAGTTCAGCTCGAGCATCTGGGGAGACCCATCGCTCTGCAATTCGGCCCACTCCCCGCCCGTCTCCGGGACTCGCGTCCGTCGGTGGACCGTCATCCCGAGCACGTCCCGGTAGAATGCGAGCGAAGTGTCCATGTCGCGCACCTGGATCCCGACGTACGTGAGCGTATATCGCATAGTGACCGGGGGTCGGAACCGGGGGGCAGCCGATAAGGCCATCGCCGGAGAGGGACGGCGCGCAACGCTTGTAATCCGGGACGGCTATGCCCGTCCGAGGCGAGAGAGCGTGATACAGTTGGACGTCGAGCTACCGGATCGACCCGGAGAGCTCGCGAAGCTCGCGACCATCCTCGGAGACGCGGGCATCAACATTGATGCGATGAGCGCCGAATCTGCGGGCGGCGAAACGTACGTGAGCCTGATCGTGAACCAGCCGGTGCAGGCCCGCGACGCGCTGATGAAGAGCGGCTACAGGTGCTCCACCCGGACGGTCCTCGTCGTGCGAATCGAGGATCGACCCGGTGCCTTGGCCCAGCTGTCCCGGAAACTCGGCGACGCCGGCATCGACATCGTGAGCATGATCCATCTCGGCACCGTCGCTGGACATGCACAGCTCGCGATCGGTGTGGACAATCTCGAGAAGGCGAGGGCCCTCGTCTAGACGGTCCGCGACGCGCCGCAAGTCGCAGTATCACATTCGATACCGAGAACACCCGGTTCGGGATAGAAACACTCAAGCCAGGTCGCGTTCCTATCTTCTCACATCCGCCACACGGGTTGGGAGGACGGACCTTGAGAAACGCATCGGAAGAGGAGGCGCCCCGCGAGGGCTTGGGCGTCGTGCCGACGGGCTATGCAATCTTCGGACCGAAGACGGTCCCGCGGGTCGACCACGAGCGAATTTTCGTGCTAGACGGTCAGGCGAATCTGCTCGGGGAGTATGCCCTGCGGGACGAGTGCCCGCTCGAGTACGCCGACCTCAAACGGTCCATCCCGGTAAGCGGGATGCGGCACCTCGTGTCCTTCTACCAGGGGGAATACGCCTTCACGCCCTTCCGCGTGGATGACATCTGGTTCGTCGTCCTGACGCGGGGCGTGCCGCGGATCGAGGACCGCGGCTCGATCGGGACCCTCCTCGCGGCGATGCGGCTCCATCTGCCCACGGTCCTCGCTCCCGCACTCGCGGAGCGGGAGGCGGTCCTCCGCCGACTGGAGCGCGATCTCGACGAACGAGAAGCATCGCTCATCATGCGGGAGCAACGTGTCGCACTACGGGAGTCGGAACTCCACTTCACGAACGCGACGCTCCGGGAGTTGGAGGTCGACGTGCTGGCGCGGGAGAACAAACTGAACGCGCTCCGCGACTATGCGGTCCGGATGCAGATCGCGTTCCGGAATGGGGAACCCAAACCACCGATGCAAGACCCGAAAGAGCGCAGCCCACACGAGTCCGACGCCTCCGCTGGCCCGTCCCCGTGACGGTCTTTTTTCAGACTCGATAACGGGGTCCCGCCCCTTAAATAAGCTGGCGCCCGCTCGATTCACCATCGAGGGACCGCGAGGCATCGCCTTCGCGGCCCAGGCGGACAGCGCATGCAAGGGCTGATCGAGTCCCTCTTGTCGGGCATCGTGATGCGAGGCCTCAGCCCGGCGCTCGTCACCGTCCTCATGTCCGCGCCCCTGAAGAAAGTCACGCGAGCGCAACTCAAGAAGATCTACGTGCTCGACGATCGAGGCGAAATGGCGGGCGAGTACATCCTCGACGCCGACTGCCCAATCGACTACAGCGATTTTCTGAAGGTACTCCCCAACGAAGGGATCGGCGATCGGGACTCCCTCTTCGTCGGCGAGTACGTGTTCACGGCATTCCAGAGCGGCAAGTTCGTGTTCGTCCTCCTGTCCCGGGGCCAGCTGGCCCTGGAGGACTTCGACTGGACGGCGCTCCTGCTGACCGCAGCGGATTCCCATCTCGCTCGCGGTGCGGGGCGGCCGGTTCCCGCGGGTCCCCCGGAGGCGAAGCCGGAGGCGCACAAGGCCCTCGCGGAACGAGAGGCACGCGCCGAATCCCGTGAAAAAGCACTCGCGGAACTCGAGGTGAAGTTGAAGGCCGAACAGGCGAACCTCGTTGGCCGCCGCGAAGAACTCGACCGACAGAAGCAGCGACTTGCGGCCCTCGCGGACTATTCTGCTAGGATGCAAGACGCGGTCACGAAGGGCGTGAACCGGGCGCACAAGACCCTGGAGGTGGCGGAGCAGATTGCCGCGTCCTCGCGCACGGAATCGACGAAGGCCGATGCGAAGGCCGCACTGGAACTGCGGCAGCAGCTCGAACGCGAGCGGCAGGAGCTCATCGCCGCCAAGGCGGAACTCGAAGGGAAGTACCGCGACGCAATCGCCCGCATCTCCCGTCTCGAGAAGGAGGCGACTGACGCCGTCGTGATGCTGGAAAAGGAACGGACGGAGGCGGCCGCGCACGTCGCCGAGGAAGAGAAGACCCGACGGGAGATCGAGACGCGCGTCGCCGAGCTGAGCCAGAGGTTCGCGGCTATGGCGAAGGAGAGGCTCGTCGCGTCCCACCGCGGCGGGGAGCCGTCCGAGGCCGTGAAGCACGCGGAGGAAGGGGAGAAGGCGGAGCTCGCGAGGGAGCGGAAGTTCCTCCAGCGCCGGGCAATCGATCTCCTCGATCGAGAGGAGCGTGTCCGGGATCGCGAAGCGAAGATCGACGAGCGCCAGAGGGACCTGACGCGGCGGGAGGAGGATCTGTCGGCTCGCGAGGCGGATCTCGAACGGCAGAAGGTGCTTCTCGCCCAGGCGAAGCCCCAGCCCACTGAAGTCCGGGCGGAGAGCGACGAGACCCGCAAGGACATCGAGCGGCGCGTGAAGATCATCCAGCAGAAGGCCCTCGAACTCCTCGACCGGGAGGAGAAGCTGCGGAAGCGCGCGGCGGAGCTCGAGGCGATGGAAGCCCGCCTCGCGGGACGGGTATCGGCCGGATGAGCGTCGCCCCCTGTGTAATCAGGGGAGATAACCACCGAACCGGACTTATATAGGTCGCTCAGGCCTCGATTCTTGATTCCCGGACGGGGGAGCCCAGCCCTCTCGACCGGAGGATATCCGACATGCGTCCAGCGCTCGCGGTCACGCTAGTTCTTGTGCTCTTGGCGAACGTGCTCGCGGTCCTGCTCTTAACCGCGCACCCTGGGTCCGCGGATCCGTGGCCGACGAACAACGGAGACGGCACGTCGGTGGTCCTTTGGAACTTCACGAATCCGTCCGACTACGCGCTCACGGACGCGGAAGTCACCGGCGGGAGCGCCGCCCTCAAACGGCAGCTCGGGTGGTGGAACAGCACGAGTGCGGCAGACTTCACAGGACCCGACAGCGCCACGAACGCGAACTGGACACGTTGGCCCGGGGACGTCGTCATGGATTCCGTGGCCGGGCCGCCGACCCTCGTCACGATCCAGCCCGATGGGGCGACGGGCCTCGATGCCTATCTGGATCGCAACTTCGCGGACACGAACCGTGGTGCCGACGCGAGCATGGTCTTTGACCCCCGCGGATCAATCACTCGGCGGCCGATCCTGCAGTTCAGCCTTTCGGCCATCCCTGCAGGCGCGGTCATCGACGACGCAAAGGTCAGCCTTTACGTGAGCGGCGCAGCGGTGAATTCTCCTGTGGCGGAAGTCCATTCGGTGACCGCGGCGTGGGACGAGGGTCAGGTTACCTGGAACAACCGCCTGACTGGGACGCCGTGGGGGAGTGCCGGGGGCGACTTCGATGCCCATGTCGTCGATCAGTTGAGCCTCAACGCGTCGCTAGGATGGAAGACGTGGAACGTCACGCAGCTCGTCGACCTGTGGTATCGTGGGTACCTCTCGAACAACGGCCTTATCCTCACGGGTCCCACGACTGGACCGAACTTCGACAAGACGTTCTGGTCCTCTGATTATGGGGTAGACCCCAGCCTCCGTCCGAAGCTCGAGGTACGGTACCGAATCATCGGGGCCGCCGGTGAGTACGTTTCCCGCGTCGGGGGGCCCGGTTCCCTCGTCGCCTGGGACTCCATTTCCTGGAACATGACGGAACGATCCTTCGTGACGGATGAGTTCGCCGGATCGTCCCTGGATCCAAAGTGGACGTGGACAAACCCGCCCACCTCGTACGACGTCGGCACGACGACACCGGGGAGCCTCCATGCGGTATCGACGACAGGCGGGGACCTCGGTGGAGCCACGTTCTCGGGCAACGTGCTCGCGAACGAAGTGGCAGGCGACTTCATAGCAATCGCGATGATCAGCGGCGACCCGACCGTAAGCGGTCAAAAGCACGGACTCATGGTCCTGCTCAATAATCGCAATTGGTACGCAATCCAGAAGGTAAACGCTTCGGGGAGCGTCAACTGGCAGGCGAAGTCCACCGCCGATGCCGCCACCGTAATCCGCGCGAACGTGTCGAGCGGGAACCCCGTTCCGGCGTGGTACCGGATCGGGCGATCCGGGAACACCTTCACGGCGTCAACGAGCTCCGATGGTGTTTCTTGGACCACACAGGACACGTACACGCCTGCGTTCGAGTATCCCCTCGAGATCCGGATTGCCGTTTTCCTGACCGACGGACTCTCCGGGACCGCCCACACGGTCGATGCTAACTACGTCCGCGTGAACATCAGCAACGACGCCACGGTCGCCGTGAGCACGAGGACGGGGAACACGAGCACGGTGGACGCCTCCTGGTCCGCGTGGTCCGCACCGTATCCTGCTCCGTCCGGTTCCCCCATGTTGGGGAGCACGAACTATGCACAGTTCCGACTGACCTTGTCCGTCGCGTATCCGGATCACACGCCAAACATCGGCGATGTGAACCTCTCCTGGGCGACGTACCCGGCCTCGGGGACCGTCGAGACCGCGGACTTCGCGCCGGGCGACTTGGCGGAGTGGGACACGTTCGACGCCGTCCACACACTCAACGGACAGACGGTTGCGTACGCCTACTCGACGGATTCCGGCGGAAACTGGACCCCGTTGACGCCGCCGCAGTTCCTCCTGGGGGTGAGTACTGCCAGCGGGACGATCCGCTTCCGTGCGACCCTCTCGACGGCGAGCGCAACCCTTACGCCGGTTGTCCGCGAGATGCGCCTCACGTATCGACACACGTTGGATCACTTCTACGTCACGGCGTCATCGACCGCGACGGCGGGCGCCTCCTTCTCCATGACGGTGACCGCCAAGGACGCGGGCAACGCAACGATGACCTGGTGGACGGGCGCCGTCACCCTCGATGCGGTACTGCCGGACGGCGTCACCCCCGCAAGTGGGGTCCTTGGTGTGACGAGCCTCGCGATTTCCGCGGGTGGCACGGCCACTTTGACCACGGAAACGTACACGAAGGCCGAGGTCATCCGGATCCGCGCGAGCCTCGGAACCGTGTCGGGTCTGACCGGCCCGATCGATGTCTCTCCGGGCTCACTGAATCGAATCGCCGTGACGCCGAACGACGTCACTCTTCTTCCGTTCGACAGCCAGATTCTCACGGCCGTCGGCTACGACGCCTGGAACAACACTATCTCAGGCCTCCCCTTCGGTTGGTCCGTCACCGGGGGCGTCGGGAGTTTGAACCTCTCTACCGGACCGAGCGTGAATTTCACTGCGAGTCCCCCGCCCGCGAACGGGACCGTCGAGGCGTCCGTTGGCGCAATCGTGGGGATTGCGCAAATCCATGTTGTCTCGGGCATCCGGCCGTGGGTCACGATCTCAGCGCCGGCGAGCGGAGACCATCTGACCGGCGCCGCGTCAGTTGATTACACGAACAGTTCCGATGCGGTGTCGATCCGCTTCGATTACGATGACGGATCCGGATGGACGCTCATCGGGATGACGGTGACACTCAATGGGACGTTCCTCTGGGACACGACGGGACTCGACTTCGCGGGCGCGAGCCTTCGGGCGATCGTCACGAACAATCGGGCGACCGCGAACACGACGACAGTGACTCCGATCGAAGTCGACAATACCCCGCCCAGCATCACGGTTGGCCCGGCCGTCGATTCGCAGTCGACGAGCGGGACGATCACGCTCATATACGCAACATCACCCGATGTCGTCCAGGTTAATTTCGCATACTTCGACGGGGCATGGAACTCGATCGGTTCCGACGTCACCGTTGACGGCTCCTACGTGTGGACGCCCGGCATCCCAATCAATGGAGTGACGGTCCGCGCAACCGCCGTGGACGAGGTGGGCCTATGGGGAACCGGCGAGAGACTAGGGATTGGCAACCGCACCGTGGGCACAAACCCGCCATCAATCCAAGGGATCCCGACCCTCCACGTTCGCGTGGGCACGGCGTACGGCCTGAACCTCAGCTTCTACGTCTCCGATCCCGACACGGGTCTCGCGTCCCTCTCGATCACGGTCGCGGATCCTGCGAACGTCACGGTCCTCGGTGGCCCCTACCCGAACCTGACGATCACCTACGGGACATCGGGCACCTTCGTGCTCACTGTGTGGGTGTCCGACGGTACCGACACCGCCTGGGCCTTCCTCACAATCATCGCCTCCGGCGTGAGCCCGCCCGTCGTTCTCCTAAATCCTCCGGCGGTGGCCTTCGATGAGGACACGACCTCGGTCAACGGATTCGGCGTACCGGCCGGAACGTTCATCGAGGATCCCGACGGGGACCCCCTCACGTTCGAGGTCCTCGGAAACCGGACGGTACACGTCCGCGTGAACGCGGGAGGGACAATCGACTTTTGGGCCGATCCGAACTGGTACGGCTCCGAAGCGATGCGACTCCGCGCAACGGATCCCACCGGCGGATTCGCGGAGACCTCCTTCATCGTCCTCGTGCGGTCCGTCAACGACGCGCCCATCCTCGCTCTGATCCCGGACCTCTCAATCGACGCAGGTGTGACATACGTCCTGGACCTCGGTCCGTTCCTTTCCGACGTCGATACCCCGCTTTCCTCCCTGACCGTGACGACGGACAGCCCGTACGTCACGGTGAACGGATACATCCTCACCCTGGCGTTCCCGTCCGATTGGACGAGCGTCGATATCCAAATCACTGTCTCCGATGGCTCGGCGGTCGCGCTCCAGACCATGCGGGTGGCGTTCCGCGTCACCCCGACTTGGTGGAGCTCGCCCTACGTGCTCGCGATCCCGCCCATCGGTGTATTCGTGGTGGTAGCCATGTTTGCGCAACGCGCGCGCTGGAGGCCGACGAAGGCCTTCCTTGTGGACGAACGCGGTCGAATGATCAGGGAATTCACCCTGGATCCCTCCTGCCAGGTCTCCTACGACGAGGCCGTGAAGGCGGGCGCCTTGGACGCCGTCGAGAAGCCGATCAAGGTGGCCAAGTACCACGCCCAGACGGTCCGCGGGGACGCCCTCGCGGTCGTCCTCCTGGCCGTCGGTCCCGTAACCGTGGAGCAGGTCGAGTTCGCGCGGGAGATGCTCGTCCAGATCCAGGACAAGTTCGAGGACGCGGTGAAGTCCCGCCTCGAAGAGGCACGGGCGTACGAGGCGGAGCTCGGGACACGGGCGAATGCGGTTGAGGAGCAACAGGCGGCCATGGAGACGCGCGCTGCGGAGATCGAATCGATGATGCAACAGGTCGAGACCTCGCAGTCAGAGGTCTCGGCCGAGTCGGCCGCCATCGCCACTCGGGAGCAATCCCTCGAGGCCCGCGAGGTGAGGCTCGCGGAAGACAGCCGGGAGGTGGACGACCTGGCCCGGCAGCTCGAGGAGCTTCGCGTGTCGCTCGACAAGCGGAGCGCGAAGATCCAAGAGCAGGCTGGCGACGTCGTCCGGAAGACGGAAGCTCTTGTCTCGCGGGAGAACGCGGTCGGCCCGCGAGAAGTCGCTGTCGCGAAGCGCGAGGAAGCCGCAGGCGTGCTCGAGACGAAGCTGAAGGCCCAGGCGGATCACCTCGCATTGCAAGTCGCGGACATGGAGGCGAAGACAACGTCGCTCGCCGACCGCGAGGCCGTGGTGACCAAGGGGCAAGAGGAACTCCGTGCCGTGCGTCAGGAGTTCGAGCACGACCAGAAAGACCTGTTGGAGTTCCGGAGGACGATTGATGCGCGGGTCGCCGAGGTCGAACGAGCCGAGGCGGACGTCGCCTCGAAACGGAAGGAGCTGGAGGAACGCGAGTCTCGCCTCGAGCCGAAAGAGACGGACCTCTCCGCTCGCCAGGCCGCAATCGTCGAGCGGGAGACGGGCATCCAGGACCAGAGGGTCCTCGTCGAAGCGGCCACCCGCGAAGTCACGGAACGAATGAAGGATCTTGAGGCCCAGGAACGCGAGTTCGCGCGGGAATGCGAAACCTTCGAGGCCACGCGGAAGACCTTCGAGGTTGAGAAGCACCAGATGGAGGAATTGAAGGGCGCGATCGACGCGCGGATGCGAGATGCGCACGACCTCGAAACGTCCCTGACGCAGAAAGCGACAGCCCTGGAAGAGCGACAGGCACGGCTTGCACCCCTTGAGCTGGAACTCGCTGAAGGCCAGAAGCGTCTGGAGGAGCAACAGTCCCGCCTCTCCACAGAGGATGCGCAGCTCCATGCGAAAGCTCAGCAGGTCGAGACGGACCTGCAAGCGATCGAGACTCGGTCGAGGGATCTCTCGACGGAGCGATCGAACCTGGAGGAAGCTCGCGCCACCTTCGAGCGGGAACGGGCCTCCTTCGAGAGCCGCGTCGAGACGGTCGATGCGGAGCTCCGCAAGCGGAATGAAGACCTCAACGCCCAGGCGCGCGCCGTCGGCGAAGGGCAGCTCCAGCTCTCCCAAGAGAAACAGACGTTCGAGATGCTGAGAGCCGACAAATCCCAGTGGATCGCATCGAAAGAAATTGAGCTCGAAGCGCGCGAACTGGCGGTCGCGGAGAAAGAGGGGGCCGTCCGTGGACAAGCCGAGCAGAACGCGCAGCAGCTCGCGGACCTGGCCGCCCGAGAGGAGACCCTCGAAATCGAGGCGGATCGGCTCGAGAAGGACCACGCCGAACTCGACGCGCGCAAGGGCGAGCTCGACAAGCTCGCAAAGAATCTCGACGCGAAGGCCGTGCAGCTTCGCGAGGAAGAGGCCCGCAAAGCGGAAGAGTACCGCACGTGGCAGGCGACCCTGGAGTCGGAGCAGACCCTCCTGCGGCAGCAGCAGGAGACGTTCGAGAAGGAGATGTCCGAGCTCCGGGACTCCTGGGCAGGCCGGATGCTCCGCGTGCAGCAGCGCGAAGAGGATGTCACCGCGCGAGAAAGCAAGATCCGCTCGGATGTGGACTGGGTAGCGAAATCGGAAGAGGAGCTGGGGCGCCGTGAGAAGGCAACCCAGATCGCACTCGACGAAGCGGATTTCCTGAAACGGGAAGTCGAAACGACCCGCAAGGACTTGGAGCAACGGGCCTTCGAGGTGGAGGCGCGCGAGCGAGCCCTTCGGGAAGAGGCCGCGAAGCACGCAGACGAGCTCATGCGCCGGGACGAGGCCCTCCGGACCGCGGAGACTTCTGTGGCTGAGAAGCGGGCCGAGATGGAACGCGACTCGACTGCCCGGACTTTCAAACTCCAGGAGATCGAGGCGCAGATCAACCGCAAGGCTCAGGCATACGATGCGAAGATTGCCGAGATCACCGGGCGCGAAGCCCGGCTCGCGTCTCTCCAGGATTCCGTGCGACAGGAGCAGGAGCGCGTCGTCCGAGAGCGGACGGACCTCCAGGCGACCGGTGAGCAGCTCCAGGCGAAGCAGGTCGAGCTGGCCCAGCAGCGACAGCGCCACGCGGAGGAGTCCGCACGGTACCAGGCGGAAGTCGAGTCAATCCGCCAGTCTCTCGCCACGAAGGAGGCGGAGCTGACGTCGGAACGGGAGCGGCTCGAGAGGGAATCAACCTCCCTGCAGGACCGTCTCGGTGCAAAGGCGCAGGAGCTCGTGTCTCGAGAACGCTCCGTCTCCGCGCGCGAGGAGGAGCTCCGGGGTGAGGAGCAGGATTTCGAGTCTCGGATCCGTGCCGTCGAATCCCGGGAGCGACAGGTCGAAGCCCACGCCGCGGAAATCGCGGCGCAGTCAGCGGCCGTCGCGAAGGGCCAGGCCGATCTCGACGCAAGGGCCGTTCAGCTCGACGCGACGGCGCGTAAGTTTGCCCTGGAGCAGGTTGAAAAACAGAAGGAGTGGGAGGCGGTACGCGCCTCTCTGAAGTCGCAGGAAGCCCAGATCACCGCGAGCGCGGAATCAAGGATGGCACAGGTGTCGAAGCAGCTCGCCGAACTCGAGGCCCGCGAGCGATCCTTGGCCGCCACGGCCGCCCAGCTCGAGGCGGAGAAGGCGCGACTCGCCGACGCTGGGAAGGCTCAGTCTGCGAAGGATGCGGAGGCTGCAGCGGCAATGGCCCGTGCGGAAAAGAGGTTCCAGGAGCTCAAGGCCCGAGAAACGGAAATCCTCGAGATGCGGCAGGCATTCGAAGGAGAGCGGGCGACGTGGGCGAACCGACGGGCCGAGGAACTGAGGCAGCTCGAGGCGACCCGCGATGCGGTCGCGGAACAGACCCAGAAGGCGGAGCGACTCACTGAGGAAGCGCAGCGGCGCGCCCTCCTGGCGAACGACGCGGAACGAGCCGGGAAGCGCCAAGCGGATGAACTCACGGCGCTGAGGGCCGATGTGGAAACACGCCGCGCCGATCTCGAGAAGCTCGAGCGCACGTTGCAGGGCCAGAACTCCCTGTTCCAGGAGACCTCGCGGAAACTCGCCGTGAAGGAGTCGGAGATTACCGCACGAGGGAAGGATCTCCAGGCCGAGCAGGCGCGCCTCGCAGCTGCCCAGCAGGAACTCACGTCAACGACGGAAGCCTTGAAGGCTCGCCAGGCGAGCCTCGACCGGGAAGCGGCCCGCCTCGCCGAACGCACCGCGGACATCGAAGCGCGCAAGGCGGATGCCCAGTCCCGCGCGACCGCAACGGAGGCAAAGATGGCCGAAGTCGTCCAGCGGGAGCGCGTCCTAACGACAGAGCTTCAACGGGCAGAGAACCTCATGGAGGACCTTGGGCGGAAGCAAGACGAAATCCGCGCCAAGGAGAAGACCCTCGTATCCGTCGAAGCGGACTTCGGGAAGCGGAACGCCGCCGTTGCCCACAAGGAGGTCGAGCTGAAGGAAGGCATGCAAGCCCTCGAGGCGATGCGGGGGGACGTCGAGGCTCGGCTCGCGGCGATCGACCAAGACCGCTCGACGGCTGCGACGGCTCGCGAAGAGGCCCTGGCCCTGAAGGCCGAGGCGGACCGGGCGAAGGCGCAGGTCGAGGCGATGGAGAAGGAGGTCGCGAAGAACATGAAGTTCCTCCAGAAGAAGGCCGTCGATGTCCTCGACCGCGAGGAGAAAGTCCGGGAGCACGACCAGACTCAGCGGGAGACCGACAAAACACTAGAGGCCCGCGCGGAAATCCTCGAGGCGAAGGAGAAGGAGATCGAGGAGGAACGCAGCGAGATGGTCGCCAAGATGGAGCGGCTCCAGTCCGATGTCGATCGGCTCAAGGGGAAGATTTCCGATGCTGAAAAGGCCGCGAAGCCGACCGCCGAGATGGAAGACTGGAAGAAGGAGATCGACAACCGAGTGAAGATCATCCAGCGGAAGGCGATGGACCTCCTGGACCGCGAAGAGAAGCTCCGGAAGAGGGAGGAAGAGCTCCAGACGCTCGCGCAGCAGCTCGGCGTGAAGCTCTGATCCGGACCCGCCGGGAACCGGCGCAAAGGGCATATCCCGCCCGCGCCATGCCCGGGACCAAGAGAGGGGCGATGGACCGCCGAGTCATCGAGACGCCGCTCGGGGGCGTCGAAGTCTTCACGGAAGACGGACGGCTGAAGGCCCTGAACCTCACACGGGCGCGACCCACACCGGCCGCGGACGGCGACCCGATCGTCCGCGAAATCCAGCGGTACTTCGCTGGGGAACCCTTCCGATTCGAGAACCTGCCGCTCGATCTGAGCGATTCCACGGAATTCGAGAAGAAAGTCTACGAGGCCACGCGGGCAATTCCGTTCGGCAAGGTGGCCACATACGGCCAAATCGCGAAGGCGATCGGAAAACCGAAGGCCGCACGGGCCGTTGGACAGGCTCTCGGGAACAACCCGATCGCGATCGTGATCCCGTGCCATCGGGTCGTTGCCTCGGACGGCGGCCTCGGGGGCTTCACGGGCGGACTGCACTGGAAGAGAAAGCTCCTCCGGCACGAGGGCGTGTTGTACTAGCCGCGCGCGTCATCGTCGCGTCGCCTTGCGCAATGCCCGGTCGAAGTCCTCGAAGAGATCGTCGATGTCCTCGAGGCCTACGCTCACGCGCACGAGGCCTTCCGTGATCCCGCTCACGCGTCGCTCCTCGTCCGTCAAGGGTCCATGGGTCATCGAGGCGGGATGCTGGACTAGGGTCTCGACGCCGCCGAGGCTCACCGCGAGGGTGGCTACATCGACGGACTCGACGAACCGCTTCCCAGTGCGGTAGCCGCCCTTCAGCTCGAGGCTGATCATCGCGCCGAAGCCAGACATCTGCTTCCGGGCGAGGGACCGCTGCGGGAACGACTTCAACCCGGGATAGTGCACGACTTTCACGGCGCGATGGTCCTCGAGGAACTCCGCAAGGGCTTGCGCGTTCGTCCCGTGAGCCACCATTCGCAGGGGCAGCGTCTTGAGTCCGCGCCGGACCAGGAACGCCTCGAACGGCCCCAGGGTGGGCCCAAGTAGCTTGTACGTAAACCAGATCCGATCGAAGAGCCGTTGCCTCGCGATGACCGCGGCGCCTGCGACGACATCCGCGTGGCCGCCCAGATATTTCGTCGCGCTGTGCAGGACCGCATCGACGCCGAACTCGAGCGGTCGCTGGTTGATTGGCGTCGCGAACGTGTTGTCGGCGAGGGTGACCGCCCCGACGGAGCGAGCGGCCGCGACCGCCTCATGGATGTCCGTGATCATCATCGTCGGGTTCGCGGGGGTCTCGATGTACACGAGTCGCGTCTCCGGACGAACTGCGGAGCGCCACGCGCCCCGAGGCCGCGGGTCCACGAAGGTCGTCGTGACGCCGAATCGAGGGAGCATCCTCGTGAAGATCTCGGTCGTCGCGGTGTAGAGGCTCGCGCCCGCGACGACGTGGTCCCCCTCGTCGACGCACGACAGGATCGCGGACGAAATCGCCCCCATCCCGGAACCCGTCGCGAGGCCGCGCGCGCCACCCTCGAGGTCCGCAAGGGAGTCCTCGAGGTCGCGGAGGGTGGGGTTCCCCCATCGCGTGTAGTACGCCTCCGGTGCGGTCGCCACCGCGAAATCCGCGCCCTGCCTCGCAGATTCGAGCGCCCAGGTGGACGTCGCGTAGATCGGCGTGACGATGGGGCCGTGGCCTCTTCTCCGCCGCCCGTGGATCGCCTCGGTCTTGGGTCGTCGGCGGCTTGCCACGCCCGTGCACCGCAACGCCGACGTAATAGGTTTCCTGACCATCCGGTCGACGGAATCGAGGCGTGACGCGACTCATGCAGAAAAAAACCGGAAAGGTCAAAAAGGGGACCCGCTTACGAGCCACCGCTCGGCCCTCATCGAGGGGCCGAGCCGTACGCCCCTGGAGGCGAACACATGACGCGCGAGGTGGACTACGCACCCAAGCCGATCGACCCCGACTTCATGAACAAGCCCGACGAGTACCCTGAAACGGGCACCCACTTCGAGCACAAGGTGCTCGGCGAGGGCGTGCAGCGCACGGATGCCAACGGCGCCCCGTACCCAACGAAGCTTGGAATCCATGGGACGCACGTGGCGGTGGACTTCGAGGGCTGCGTGGCCGACGGCGTCTGCATGGATGTCTGCCCGGTCGACGTGTTCGAGTGGGAATTGGCGCCGGGAAAGAAGGGGACCGGGAATGATATTGGGCCCCTCGACCACAACAGCGAGGAATGGCAGAAGTACCGGACGGACAAGTCCGATCCGATCCGGGAGTCGGACTGTATCGACTGCATGGCCTGCGAAACGGCCTGCCCGACGAAGGCAATCAAGATTTCCCCGTGATCCGCGTCCGTCCAGGGACCGCGGGTCCGTCCGCTTCGTATTCGCGCGGACGCCTCGGCTCTCATCCTCCGGACCCGTCACTGTTGCCGCGGTCACGGGGTACGTGCGTCCGCAGGGCGGAAGGTGGCCTTCACACGCGCTCGGAGGCTCGACGCCCAGCCGGGCTTGTAGACGGAGATGACGAGCGGGAGCACGACGATTAGGTAGGCGATGTGCGCGATTACGCGACCCCATTCCGCGCGCGCTGTGTAACCCAAGAGGACCGCGAAGATTGAGCCGATGTATCCCCGGTGGTGCAGAGGGTCAGGAGCGATGCCGGCCCCTGGGTCGCCGCCGGAGAGGCCAAGGTTGTACGCGGTGGAACCCCACCAGCCCAGGTCGACTCCCTGGATGCCCGCGTACTCGATCAGCTCGTGCACCCCATAGCCGAGGAGGCCACCGGCGAGCAGAACGAGGAGGATGCTCGTGACGTAGAAGAACTTCCGGAGGTCCAGCTTCAGGCCAACCCGGAAAATCCCGTAGGCCAGGCCGAGGCCGAAGCCGATCCCGACGACCGCACCCACGACCGTGCCGAGCGCATCCTGCACGAGGAAAGGTGTGAGGAAGAGGACCGTCTCGAGCCCTTCTCGGAAGACGAGGACGAACGTGAGGGAAATCAGGGCGAGAATCGTGCCTTGTGTGACGGCGGTCTCGACGCGGCCCTCGACCTCCGTCTTCAAGCTCCGGCCCTTCGTGGCCATCCAGTAAATCATCGACGTGAGGACGGCGACCGCGATGAGGGCCGCGACGCCTTCGAAGAGGACCTGATTCGATTCGGAGAGGGATCCGTATGCGGCCCAGACCGCGACGCCGAGACCGGTGCTCGCGGCACTAGCCCCGTAGATGCCGTACCAGGCGTATCTGGTCAAATTCTCGCGCCCCGTCCGTACGAGGAACGCGAGGATGATCGCAGAGAACAAGGCGGCTTCCAACACTTCTCGGAACGTGAGGAGGTACTGGGCGACGACCATGGGATCCCTGGGTGGTTTTCGGCCAGCCTAAATTGGGGCTTCCGCGTCGATAACGGCGTAATATTTAAGGTTTAGGTCAGCCGAAATTCACTTCGGGACCAGCGTGCGGCGGGGCGTAAAATGCCCGCATGCATAATATGTACAGTTGGGACGTCGCTGACCAAGTCTTTATGCGACTCCCCCGGTTTGGGTTGTCCGAAACGATGGCCCAGACCGTCCAGCTCACGGAGAACGTCGAGATGTACCTCAAGTACATCTACCTCCTCTGTCAGGCCCACGGCGGGCCCGCAAAGACCGGTGAGGTCTCCCACCACCTCGGGGTCACGCCGTCGAGCGTGACGGAGATGCTCGACCGGCTCCAGGCTGAGGGCTTCTTGAAGCACAAGAAGTACCAGGGGGCCTCCCTCACGAAAAAAGGGCGAGACGTCGCCGTGCGGATCCTCCGTCGGCACTGCACGATGGAATACTTCCTCGCCCAGGCTCTTGGCGTTCCGGAGGGAAAGTACCACGACGAGGCGTGCGAGATGGAGCACGTCCTCAGCGACGACACGGCCCAGCGTCTACGGAAGCTGATCAAGCAGCCGGACACATGCCCTGACTGCTACGACCTCGAGAAGCTCCACTGCCGCCACCTGTCCGGGAAGCGCTAACGGCCCTCGTTCATGGAGCCGCTGCGGTAGCCGAGCAGGTCGATCGTCACGTACACGAACCCCGCGTCGCGGACCGCCCGGGCGACCTTCTCGGCCATCGCGGGCTCGACGATTCTCGGGAGGTCCTCTCGGAGGACCTCGATCCGCGCGATTCCTTCGTGGGCGCGGACCCGCACGACCCGGAAGCCGAGCGCCCGAAGGGCCTCCTCCGCCGACTCCACACGATTCAGTTTCTCCAACGTGATCACCTCGCCGTACGCGATGCGCGACGACAGACAGGCGTTGCTTGGCTTATCGTGGAAGCTGAGGCCGAGGTGCTTCGAGAGCGCTCGGACGTCCGGCTTCGTCAGGCCGAACTCCACGAGCGGATGCCAGAACCCCTCCTCGTTCATCGCCTGGATCCCCGGACGGTGGTCGCCGAGGTCCGACACGTTCACGCCGTCGGCAATCGTCCGGATGCCGAGGTCCGCCGCGAGGGGCCGGAGCGCCGCGCCGAGCTCCTTCCGACAGAAGTAGCAGCGGTTCGAGGGATTTGCGACGTATTCGTCGTTCGCGAGTTCCGAGACGCGGATCACCCGCAGGTCGATCCCGATCTCGTCGGCCTCCTGCATCGCCTCCTCGAGCTCGCGTCGGGAGAGCGACTCTGCGTCTGCGATCACGGCGAGCGCGCTCATCCCGAGGGCGTCGTGGGCCACGCGCGCCACGAGTCCGCTGTCGACGCCGCCGGAGTAGGCCACGAGAACGCGCCCCCGGTTCCGCATCGCCTCACGCATGACGCGGTACGTCTCGTCGAGGTCAATCGCTCGCGCCTCTACCGCCATCGTCCGCTTCGAACGCGGGACGCAAGATAAAGGCATCGCGGTTCGCAAAGCGTTTAGTCGGAACGACGCATCCTGCGTGCGTGAGGCCGGCGTGCCTGGAATGCTCCGGGTGCGGGAAACGACGCGATGTTTCGCTCGTCAATGTGTGCGAATGCGGCGCGCCGCTCCTCGCACGGTACGAATGGAAGGACGTCCGGACGAGCGACCTCCGGCCGCGATACGACCTGTGGCGGTACGCTCCCCTGCTGCCCGTCGACGAGTCCTCCGTCCGCTCGCGAGGCGAGGGCGGAACACCCCTGCATCGACTCGAGCGGATCGGCTCTGGCGGGCGGGTCGCGAAGATGAAGCTCGCCGCGGTGCACGTAAAGGACGAAGGCCTCAACCCCACGGGGACGTTCAAAGCGCGCGGCATGGCGGTCGCGGTCCCGATGGCGGTGGAACTCGGTGCGGAATCCGTCGTCCTACCGACGGCGGGGAGCGCGGGTGCGGCGCTCGCTCAGTACGCCGCGACATACGGACTCGACCCCGTGATCTTCCTGACGGAGGACGCGCCCTCCGAGGCACGACGCGAGGCGTCGGGCTTCGGTGCAAAGATCCTCGAAGTCGATGTGTACACGAGGAAAACCGAGCAAGTCGCGGGCGAAACGATCGTGCACACGAAGATCGAGGTGCCCATCCGGAAGAAGTGAGCAGCGGTCCGTCCGGACCCGCCACGCGCACAACCCTTATCCTTCCAAGGGCCCTCTCGTTCGGACGATGACGGACGTTGAACGGGCCGTCTTCCCGCGGGCAGCCGGCCGCGCGTCGGGCGGACTCGAGCTGCGCTGCGTGATCTTCGCGCGTCGCGGCGAAGCGGTGGTCCTGATCCGCCACCGTCGGCATCCGATCTTCGAAGACGCGTGGACGCTTCCCGGAGGTACCCTCGAGTATGGCGTGAACCCGCGGGAGAGCGCCGCCAGGATCCTGAGAGATCAGACGGGGATCGCCCCGGAATCCATGCGCCTGCTCGGGATTCATTCCTCGGTCGAGGGGGAATGGATTCTCACATTCGAGTTCGAAGCGACGGTCTCGACGGATCCCGCGCCCGAGAAAGGGGCCGCGGAAGCGCGGCTCGTCGGCCTCGACAGGGCGCCGACGGACGTGCATCCGCTGACGAGGAGCCTCCTAGAGTCCTATCGGATCCACGAGCTGGCGAAGGCCCTCTGATTCGGCTCACGCGGAGTCGTCGACCCACGCGAGGTACTGTCTCGCCTTCGCCTCCGCGCCCTCCTCGCCGATGACGGACGGGAGGGTGCGCTCCCGCAGGAGGTGCACAATCTTCACGAGATCATCCCGGGTCAACGTCCCGAGATCCGCGTGGACGTCGCGCAGCCGCTTGCGGAGCATGGCGAGGGCCATGTCTCCCCAGACGGCGCGCATGTCCGTCGCAATTCGTTTGTACGCCGACTCCACGCCCACGATCTCACGCTTCGCTGTGCATCTGGTGTGCGCTGAGCCACGCGCTGTATCCGACGTAGAACAGCACGATGAGTGCTAGGATGAGGAAGAGATCCGGGAACATCGTGTCCGTGACCAGGATGCGGGCCGCAGCGCTCAGACTGAGGGCGATTCCGACGGACGCCAGGCCGATGCTCAGGCGGTACAGGAGACCACCACGCATCATCCGTACACCGCGATGGGCGACGAGGAAGGCACCGAGGACGCCGCACGAGATGCTCAGCACGAGTACAATGAACTGCTCAACATTGGGCAGCATGCGATCGACCGGCCGTTCGATGCAGAGCGGCGAGCCTTAAGTCTACGCCCGCTAGACTCACCGCTGAGAATCGTCCGCGGATTCGAGACGAGCGGTGACGCTCTGTCCGCCCACCTGAGCAAAGCCCATGCTGCGGTACAGCGAAATCGCGGGGTCATTCCCCACGGTCACGTACAGGGCAAGTCGCGATTCGCCGCGGTCCGCGAGGCGGTTCATCGCAGCCTGGAGGAGCGCTCGGCCGAGACCCCGACCGCGTCGTTCATTCCAGACGCCCACCTCCGCAACGAGGGGCATCCCCATCCAATGGGTGATGATGACCGCACCGACGATCTGCCCGTCGTCGAGAGACACGTAGGATGCATCGGGCATGTACTGGCCCGATTCTCCCTTGAAGATCGCGGCCACATACTCCCGCCACTCGTCCTCGGGACCGGAATGGAGGCCGAACTGCTGCTCCATGTGGCCGTCGTAGACGTCCATCAGGAACGAGGTGAGGCCGAGGATCTCACCCTCCTCGGGTGGCTGGAGGCTCACGCCGTCCGGCAACGGGGCTTTGCGCGTCGGCGCCTCCATTCGCATCCGCGCGAAGACACGTCGGAAGCCGAGGGACGCGAACGCGTCCTCGTAGACGTCCTCGTAGTGCGCCGTGATCGCGGCCGATCCCGCAGCGCGGAGCATGTCGATCGCTCGCAGCACGGCTGCGGGCGCCTCGGTCGTGTGGGATGGGGCCATGGAGAATCCGGAGATCTCCCCCGGTTTCAGATGGATCGTGCCGACGATGCGTCCGTCGCGCTTGATTGAAAAATGGGCGCGCTGTTCCTCCGCGGGCAGGGACAAGTAGCGGTCGAGGTGGATCGTCAGGTCCTTCGTCGGCAGGTCGGACCGACCCTCGAGGAAGACCTGCCAGTAGGAGTGGGCCTCCGTGGACGAGAGGGGCTCGAGGGACAGGGACGACACGTCGCCCACGAGGCCCTCGGGTGACATGAACCTTCCCGCGCGTAGTCTTTATCCGCCGGAAGGGCGTTCGACGCACCGAATGGACTTCGCGCTCACGGAGACGGAGGAGATCACGCGCAAGACCGTGCGGGACTTTGCGGAACAGGAGATTGTGCCGCAGTCCATGGAGTACGACGAGAGGCAGGAATTCCCTCATGCGTGGGCGAAAAAGATGGGGGAGCTCGGCCTCATGGGCGTATTCGTCCCGGAGAAGTACGGAGGCGCGGGGCTCGACAACGTCAGCTATGCGATCACGATTGAGGAGCTGTCCCGGGCCGACGCGAGCGCCGGCGTGATCGCGGCCGTGTGCAACGGCCTCGTGTGCGAGCCGATCCTCAGGCACGGCACGGAGGAGCAGAAGCAGACATACCTCGCGCCCGTCGCACGTGGCGAATGGATCGGGGCGTATGCCCTCACGGAATCCGGGAGCGGATCGGACGCCGCGGCGATGCGGGCGACCGCGACCCTCGACGGGGACGAGTGGGTCTTGAATGGCACCAAGGCGTTCGTGACGAACGGCGCGGCCGCGAGAATCGTGATCGCCTACGCGCGGACCGGTCCGAAGAAACACGACATCTCCGCGTTCATCGTCCCGACGGACGCGAAGGGCTTCTCCGTCCTCAAGAAGGAGAATAAGATGGGGATCCGGGCGAGCGACACCGCGCTCCTGGGGTTCGACGATCTCCGCCTGCCGAGGGAGAACCTCCTAGGCGAAGCCCACAAGGGTTTCACGATCGCGATGGCGACCCTCGATGGCGGGCGGATCGGGATTGCCGCACAGGCCCTCGGGATCGCGCAGCGAGCCCTCGAGGAATCGCTCAGGTTCGCGAAGGAACGCGAGGCTTTCGGGGAGAAGATCTCGGAGTTCCAGGCGATTCAGTGGAAGCTCGCGGACATGGCGACGGAGATCGATGCGGCGAGGCTCCTGACGTATCGCGCGGCGGCGCTGAAGGACCGAGGCGAGCGCCACACGTACGAGTCGAGCGTCGCGAAGCTTTTCGCCTCGGAAGCCGCCCATCGAGCGGTCGACGCCGCTGTGCAAATCCATGGCGGCTACGGTTTCATTAAGGACTATGTCGTCGAGAAGCTGTACAGGGACCAGCGCGTCACGGAAATCTATGAAGGAACGTCGGAGATCCAGAGGCTCGTCATCGCGCGTGCGGTTCTTGGGAGCTAGCCGGAGCCCTGCTCATCAGCGGTGGTTCCGCACGATCGCTGCGCACTATGACTTCCTTGGACCCGATCCCCGCAGGGCTCAGACAGCGGCCGCCTTTCTGGATCGTCTCTTTCGCACTCATGGAAACGTTCAGGGAGTCCTCGACGTCGCGTGCGGAACCTTCTCCATCGACATCCCGCTGCACCTCAA